>FUFK010044395.1_pt1 | contig 16611 bp, 13 predicted proteins | sample 1021851 | NCBI WGS metagenome assembly FUFK01 (sample SAMEA51879418, study PRJEB19060) | metagenome | reverse complement strand
GTTGAGGCTACAATCATTCCAAGAACGCTAGCATCAAATGGATGCACCGTCAAGACTCATTGGATTTTGCAGGGGTGATACCTTGACAACCATTGAAGGGAAAGACCGCTATACGAAAATGCAGGAACTCCGTGAGCGAAAGCATAGAGAACAGGAAGAGGCTAAAGCGAAGCCTACCCCCAAAAAGAGGGGTAGAAAGCCCAAGCCCAAGGCGGAGGAACCCGTGTTAGTTGAAGAAGAGTGATACATTCCACCAACATTGTTTGTTTGTTGGTTTTATGAAGGTGGAAGAAACATGAATACAGTAAAAGATAAATCGGTGCTTTTTGCACACACAGAAGAGAAGTGCTACGAACTTAAAGTAGCACCACAAAGCGACGAATGCCTCAAGGTTTGGATTAGAGAACCTACTTGGTTAGAAGTAGAAAAGGCTCTTACAACCTTGATGAAAATTGATGCAAAGAATCAAGACATGGGTATTGACTTGAATGCTATGTATCGTTATCTCGTTGAAAATTTCGTTACGAGAACTGAACCCAGTTTGACAACGATTGAAATTATTAGACTCAATCCTTTCATTGGAACACAATTGAAAGATGTTTTACCAAACCCACTAGCGGTCTTTGAGGAGAACGAGGAAAAAAACGGGTAATGAGGGATGCGGTTAGAAAGGGGCCACAAGACCCCCGAACCGTGTCTCTCTTGATTACTTATACCTTGAGCAAAGCATTAGCCATTAGCCCCCTAGAAATAATGAAAATGCCTGCTAGTATGGTTATGGATTTCCTTTACATTCACAGAAACTTTGAAGAATTGAAGGCGGATACGATAGAACAGGAAATGAAGAAGGTGAAGAAATGACCCAATTAGCCGCTACGAATAGACTCCTTAGAGAAATAAGGGACAATATGCAAAGTGCGGCTAGAGCGCAACGAGAAATGGAGGAAGCGCAAGCGGGGCTAAACAACGAAATGAACAAGTTTACTAGAGTCGCTGAAGCATTAGCAAACCCCACAGGAAAATTAGCGGTGTTCATCAAATTAGGATATGCTACTATTCCATTTTTCTTTAAACTAAAAAATCAAGTAGAACTCACTTCTAGAGCAATAGGAGCATTGATTGATAAGGTCAAGGGCGGGGAAGGTGGACTTTTAGTTGGTGCGGCTAAAGGCATGGCTAACCAATTCAAAAAGGCAAAAGAAATCGCCACAGATATTTCGGAAATGAAATTTAAGAGTGGCATTTTGGGTGCGGCGAATTTTCTTTCTTTTGGAGTAGGGGGCGCTTTAGCGAAAGGCGCTGGCGCTACAAAGGGCGGAATAGGTAAACTAATTGAATTTGCTAAAGCAGATGATAAAAGAAAACGAATGAGAAGAGGAGCCTACAAAGCGTTGATAAAATTCTATGCAGGGGCAGATAAAGTCTATGGAGTCTTAACTAAAGTTCCACTTAAGGCAATACTGATAAACATAGGAGCCTTCGTTCTTTTCGGCTTGAAAATATTTATTGGCTTAAGTCTAGCCATCGGTGTTCTCCTTTTATTCTTGAAAAGCGAAGCATTCCAAAACGCATTCAAAGCATTCANGGAAGTTTTACGCTCTCTCAAAGAACCGCTCATGGCCGCATTTAATCTCATCAAAGAAGGATTTATGCTCATTTACAACGGGTTGTTTGGTGGCGGTGGCTTTTGGTCTTCTCTCGGCATGGTCTTGAAAGGTCTAGGAAAAATACTCATGGGCATTCTCAAGGGTCTATTCACCGTAGCGTTTGGCTTGTTGAAGGCTGGTCTTATTGCGGTAGGCGTGGCTATTCGTGATGCCGCTAGTTATGCCATTGATGCAGTTATCAATTATCTGTCGGGTAAGGCTCAAGCGGTCAAAGATAAAGTCACTGCCAAGAAAACTAGAAGGAAACTTTCGGGGGTGGATTTCGGTAGCATACGAATGATGGCAAGAGGAGGAATTACAGGGGCAGGCCTTACTATTGTAGGAGAAGAGGGGCCGGAATTGGTCAAACTCCCAATGGGTAGCCGAGTATTTTCTAATAACAACTCAAGAAAAATGATTTCAAATGGCGGCGTAAACAACATCACGGTCAATGTTCAAGGTAGAATTGGCGCATCCGATACGGAACTGCGACAAATCGCCTCCAAGATTGGGAGCATGATTAACAAAGAAGTGAACAGAACCACTTCTTCTAGGGGAACATTGGGGTGATTGAATGGCAGACCACTATGTATTTTTGAGACTCGGAGCGGGGGCGCAATCCGGAAATGAATTAACAGACAATATCATCCCCTTGAAGGCTACAAGCGTAGACATCAGCACAAGCAAAACGATTCCTTCTTTGGATATCCCATTTAGCGGATTGCTAACAGGAGAGTCTGTAACAGCCGCATTGGACTTGGGTATGGCAAGTAAGTCAATAACAGTCACAGGATTTATTCTAGAAGACACGATTACAAAGAAGTTTACAAAGACAAGTGATGCAATCACAAGAACATTTACTGCTATTGAAATTGCTCAACTTATCCACTCTAGCGTAGATTCTACAGGCCTACAATCCTACCAAGCAATCAATGAATTGATTTTCTTATTTGATTCTAAAGTGAATGAGGATTATGTTCAAAGAACTCCCGATGGAGCAACACAACTTATCCCCTTTACATACAGCGCACGAGGAGATGGAGGAGTTACTTCGGGAACACTTGATAATCAAGGTGTAGCCTTTCCGAAAGCATTCCCAACTAACGAGTATTCGGAGGGCTTGAAGGGATTCATTCGCTCATTTAACACTACAATTGATTCTACAACAATTGACATATCCTTCAATCTACAGTTTGAAGTGGCTACAGTATTCCCACAAGGAAATCTCATTACGAAAATAGAAGACGCATTGGAGTGATTTCATGTATCGTCTATTGACTGGAAAGCAACGAAGTTTGGTCTTCCCCGTCATGTGTAATGCTTTCGTGAAAATTGATTATAGGGACAATATTCCAGCAGGGGCCGATGGTGCATTTTCTAACGACGATGATGTTCGTTATGGCATTTGGAATCACAAAGACTCGTTTACAATTGAGACGACATTGACTCCCTATGACATCAACGGATATGGTTTAGTCTCAAGTATACCTTCCACAACAAATAGTGAGAAAATGATGGCTGGAATAAGCAAGACTATTCTTGACAATTCTACAAATAGAGAACAAAGACCCTCCTATCGCTATCTAAACGANACAAANAAATTNGGNACTNCNAGCACTCTTAACGGATATGAGATGCGTATATTTCATAGTGAAAAAGTCAAATTGTCTCTGCTAAATGCGACCGAGCATGGTTTCAATAATCCCTCCGAATACAGAATAAAATTTGAAGTGGATATTGATGGGACGAGTGTTTCTTTAACTAGCCCAATCGTCATTTCTCCTATTTTTGGTAAGCCGCATAAGGGGTCTTCACTCTCAACTGTTGGCTTTGATTCGGAAGGCAAGGTCAAGCATCAAACGGCTACTGCCGTCGCTGTTACTGCGAATTCTTCTCTTGGCAAGACAATAGAATTCGCTTCCAACATAGAAGCAGATTTTCATGATGAGCAAAAAATCTACTATAGAGATGGGTTTGATTTTGTAGAAATTGGGACTATCAATAGCGTTTCCGGTTCGGTTTTAACCATGCGAGATATTAGCGTAGCAGATGCTTTTTTGGTAGGCAAAACCATTTTTATTCCTACAACAAAAAATCCATTCTATGTAAATCAAGTCCACCATATTGCCGCCACCTTTAACGACCTTACAAGACAAATGAGGATTTATTACGGTGGTAAACTCGTGGCTTCTACTGACCACACTTCTACAGCAGAATTCAGTTTTACCCAAGACGATATGTTTCTAGGTGCAAACGGTGTGGGTGCAACAGGTAGAGATACCTCACATACGAACAACCAATTTATGGGCGAATTGCATGAATTCGCATTTACAAACGGGGCTAGAGAAACATTTGACTTGGCTAGTCTCAATCCTAGATTTGCAGAAGTTTTGTTGTATTTTAGATTTGAAGAGGTGGATGAATAATGGCTATCTTCGCTATGCGTAAAGGCACTTCTCCCAACCCAACGGTTGTCACCACAATCAATGATGCAACAAACAACATCAATTTTGATTGCCCCACGAACCCTATGTTTGTCAGCGATGCTGTTTCTGTCACAACCAACCACAGAATGTTTTCGTATATTTCTACAGACGACTCCCACACACAAAATTTTGTTCAACAACTACAAGGTAGTGATTCGGTAGGAACAGAATATTCTAACCTTTCAAACACCGAAGGATACAGCATACATTGTTGGGATGAATTCTCGCAAACAGGCATACAATTGAACGGTATCTCTCCGATTTCGTCGCAGACTTACGACTATTTTGTTCTCATTCATTCGGATGATTTACTACAACACCATTTTGCTAGAATTACAGAAATAAAACAAGATGAAGTGTTGGGCGACAGATTTGATTTTGAACCAAGGCTAGGTAAGCAAATGCCTAAAAATGTAAAGTTTATGGTTTTTAGGGGGCCATTGAAAACAGAGACTTCTATTGTGGCTCTTTCTGCTGGAATAAAACCCGACAACATTACTTCCGGTTCCTCAACTTACAGATACGATAAATCCTATATTTGTGCTAGACCTCTTTTCTATTTCTTTGAGGATAGGCTAGATAAGAAAAATGAATTAAATCATGAAACTAAATATTTCATTAAATATATTACTTCAATCAGTTCTACAGTCACTCCGAATGTCGGGAACGCTTTTATTACTACTACGGATTTTTCTAAAAGAATTATTGACTACAGCAAATACAGCATAAAGGCAGACCTTGTAGATAAACTGCGAGATTTAGACGACCCTACGCTAAATGCAATCACTTCTAATGAAGGTTTCACTTTACCTTCCAATGATTTTACAGATTATGATAAATGTTTTTTCAATGCAAGAAGAGATGCCAATGATGTTTATGACCAAACAGACGCTACAACGCTGGCACTCACTGGCCCTTACAGATACACCCATTATTCATTCTCTCCGGAAAAGGCCAACACAAATTTTGCCTTAGCAGATTTTAATGTCTTTGAGTCAATCGGAAGTAAAGGCGGGTATGCGGAAGTAAAACTCATTGATACTCAGCGAATTCTTTCCTCCAAAATAAAACAAGACGACATGCTTAGGATTCGCCACCGTCTTCATTCGGCAAACCTAAGCGAGTTTTTCCCATTGAAGGCTACGATTTCTAGTCAGTCCGGAACAGATTTTGTCTTTGACACAGAATATGATTTATCCACTCTCTTAGCAGAAGGAGATGAAATTAAAATTGCTGATAGGATTTATGTTATCGCATCAACTGGAAGTGCTATCGGTTCATTTTCTTCTAATCAACAAACTATTGTCATGACAACATCTACTCGTTTAGAGTCTTCTCCCACCTTTGCGGCCACAAGCCTTACTGGAATAACCTCTTCCGGAGATAGGCTTTACAGAAGAGCATGGAGTCAATCAAAAGGCAATCTTTTAACCACTTTTAAAATCATAGAAAACCGCCACTACAACATCAAAGTTATCTTCAATGATTTAGTAGAGGCTACAGTTTCTTCTTCTAACGCAACGACAAAAACTCTTTCTCTTTCTTTTGACAATTCGTTATACGAGTCCGAGTCCAGCATTGGGTTTGTATCGGGCATTTATTCTATTGAAATTGAAAGGTTTGAAGGAACTGTTGAACAAATGGATAATGAAAGAGAATTTGGTCAAAACTTCATGAAATTGTTTGGTCGTAGCACATTCTCAAAACTCATTTCTCCCATCATCAACAAAAATTACCTTCATTCTAAAGACATCATATATTCTTCTAAAAGTCCGTCTAAAACTGCTGTTATTTGCGGAACTTCAAATACTGTAAAATTTAGTTTAAACACTGTTGTTCTCGCAACCGTAACTTCTGCCCCCGAAGCGGGTGATGATTTATATTTGGGGTATAACAATGAAAACTTTTCGTATATTGGGCGAGTTCAATCTTACAACTCCGGCTCAAAAACAGTTACCTTAGAAACTCACTCCTTTGCTTCTTGTGAAGAATTAACGGTGGGAACTGGTTTATCTGCCGTAACTTTGTATGTTTGGAAGTCTAGCGGTAAACCATATTTGTTCAACAAGGCACTATCGTCAAATAACCGCCTTACAGAAACTACAACAAGCCTTATCGGGGCTTCGGAAAAGGGTATTTTCTTTGAATCGGGTTTGGATATTTCGGACAATTCTACCCTTATCAAAACGAGTAAATCCACCGATGATAAGGCAATAGGATACCATTTACATGAAGTTTCAAAGATAGGCAAGGACAATGAATTCCAAGCCGAATTGACCGATGGGGCTTCTTCGGTCAGTTATGCTAATTTTGATACCGTGAATACCTTGATTGATTTCACGGTTGTCTCGCAAAACACAAAGGATGGTAAGACTACGATTGAACTTGCCCCTTATGTCCCCGTTACTTTGGGTAGAATGGATTTCAATGATGCCGATGTCACAGATGTAGATTTGGTTAGTGTTGGTTCAACAGTAGGTAGTGCGGCTGTTGGAAACAATGTAAGGCATGTTGAGATTGCTTCAATTAGTAACACTCCTTCCGAGAAAGACCCACTTTATATTGCAGGTTCTTTTGTTGGATATGTGGTTCAAATTGTGAAACCAAGCACAAGTGCTAATTGGAAAATTTATGTTGATAGGCCTATTGTTCATTCGGCAAGTGCTACGGTTCAAGCATTAGATGATTATTCTCCTTACGGGAGCGAAAATTACGAAGAAAAATACACTCAAGACCTTTATTTGACAAATGGAGCGCATCTTCACGGAGGCAAATTTGTTTCTCTTTTACATCCCCTTTTCCTCAACAATAAGGCCGCTACATTTGTAACTCATACAGGACAACGCTCTCAAAACACGACAACTACAGAGAGATATGGAACTCCTCAATACCGACTTATGCACCTAGAAAAGGGAGTTTTTGATTTCGTTTCTCGTTCCATTACAACTTCGGCTCAATCCTTTGAAAATAATTACTATGAAGGCGGTAGTAAAATCAAGTATTATGCGTCATGCTACAAAGTAAACCCCGTCCGACACTATGCGGGTTCGGTCTATTACAACGGGACGATTGGTAGAAACTTCACAGGCTCCAATAGCAATCACTTACCTATAGAAGCAAGGGGCAATTTCCCTGCCGCCGGTTCCCTGTTTTTTGACTACGATGTTTACGAATCGGGGCATACTAAACCTACAATTGTAGATGTAACTCCGCCCACGGTAAGCACAGAAATTACAAAGTCAAAATATCTAGTTAAGGACTACCTTGAACAATTTGACCCTAAATCTAGAAGGTTGTTTTTGTTTTCTACAAGCGATTTAACTCCGTATTCTAGCACAAGAAGCGATAGCATTTTCAATATGACTTTTAGTGCTGGAATAGGAAGAGTAGGCAATATCATTACTGAAAAGGATGATTTGAAGAAATTCAAACTTATGTTGTTAGGAGAGCCTACAGAAAGTGCATTTTCGGAAGGACAATCAAAATATTCTTCAAGGGGTTCTACTGTGAAATATACAGATGAAACTTACATTGATGCTGGAATTACAGAAGTAGATAGGGATATTGTTCAACTCAAAAGAACAGGAATTATGCGCCTCACAGAATTGGTTTTTGATACTGCTTTCAATCAATTTAATGCTGAAAAGCCCCCAAAGAAAACAAAACAAATGCCGTCTTTTATCTACCATTATCACACTATTGCATCACTTAGCGTAACTGTTTCTTCTTATGGTTCAACTTCTATTACGGTGTCGGGTTCTATTACTGTAGCAGATGATGAATTACTTGTGGATTCTGCGGGTAATCTTATCGGAACTGCTAATGGAGCGCAGACTTCTACTACAATCAATCTCAACGCCGCACCGATTCCAACAAATAACGGCTCTGCATATACTGGGACACTCTACAAGGCTACAATCAGTAAAGGAACAATCAAAGGACATGGAGAAAAGGACTCTCTTGTTCAATTTGAAAGAGGCATTACTCTTCATCGTGGAACGCTTCAAAACGATGCCTATACCAATTCGGCATTTACTACAGTCTTCGGAAACGATTTCAACGAGGCTGGCGGAAGCACCGCTACTAATCTCTCCAATGTTATTCTACCGCTAAGTTTCAACGATAATAACACAATTGGAAATGGCGTTTCGGGGCATCCTAGCCGATGGTTGAAGAGGATTGATGCTCTTCCGGACTCTGTAGGGTCAGCCGATAATGGATTTCAAGGAGATTTATTTGGGGTTGTCCTTGACCGATATGATGTAGAGGGGGGCAATCGTGGTGATGAAATTTTGAGTAAAGGAACAGTCTTTACTTACAACGATAACACCCATGTTCGGAAATATGCAAACTCAATTACAACTGTAAACATGGGATTGAACACGCAGTTCATGACTTTGGATGGCCCGAATGGTGGGGCTAGAAGTGCAACTGCTACAGATGCAGAAGGCATATTTATGGGCTTCAAGGCTAGGCTCAACTTAGATACGACCGAATCAAACATCACTAGAAATACATACAAAGGGGCCAACAATAAAGACATTTACTTTTATAGAATCACTAGTTCAGAGATTCTAGATTATATTACGGACTTAACGGGATGCTATTTGGCTTCGGAAGTTGGTAAAGAATTTGGAACAGGAACAGTTACAGGAGCAACGGGAGGAATCAATAACACAATTCCGGATGATTTGGGGTATGTTTTAAGCCACGAAATTGAGACGGATAACACTACGCTAACCCATATCATTCAAGTGGATGCTGATTTAGCAGATGGCTTCTACCGAATTATGCAACCAAATGAAACTGCATTTTACGACTTTACGCCTAACAAAATCAAACTTAATACCCTTTCTAGCGAATACACAAAAGTCGCATACGAAGATAGAACTTACACAACAACAAGAGATTACGCTTTGGCCTATGGTTCGGGAGAAAGGGATTCACCCCTTGGTGGAAATGTTGGACACAATGAGGCCGTTCTATCCATGTATGTTTTAGTGGATACCGATGCTCAAAGTGAATTCCTTTTGAGCAACAGAGAAGAAGTGGTTCCAAGAACACATACCGAAGCATACACGATTCTTGCCGATGTAGAGTCCTTATACGAAAATCAATTTGCGATGTGCGTTACAGATGGAATCAATACGCACAAAACCTCAATCAATCAAAGATATTTGGGAACGACTCAAGGCTCTTATATTGAGTTTGGAGAGATGCAAGAAAAGCATGGACTTGTTTCTATGTCGGAAACTTTCACAGTAACTACCTCTGAAAACATTCTCTTCCTACTCAAAAGAGCCATGATTGGTTCGGTTGTAAATATCAGTCACGAGGCTGATAACATGCTCAATGATTTGTTTGAAACTAACGATATTGAATACACTATACCGGATTCAACTTATCCTCTTTTCCTAGCACCAAATTTCAAAAGCGTAGATTTGTTTTCTGCTATCAACTACATTCTTAAAAGAAAGGATAAGCAGTTAATCTATGAAGACGATAAATTCAAAATTAAGGAATCCACTGATACTGACCTATACCCTTCTTTAGTTATCTCCGATAGAAACCAAAAAATACAAATTAAGGATTTCAAAAAATCTACTGGACTATTTGATTTCTACAATGAAATCATCGTTTATGGTTCTACGCATGTCTCAAAGAAAAGAAATTTGCGAAGTATCCAAAAGGTGGGTAAGAAAACTTTGGAAGTAGAAGACCCTAGCATTTTCACACAAGAGGATGTTGATGAGAAGGCTAGTGAATTACTTCGGATTCATTCTAAACTCAATGAGAAGATTAGCGTTGAATTAGGGCATAGTGGCCTTAGTCAATTGCGAGCAGGCGATACTGTATCTCTTGAGTTGCTTCAAGAAAATGTCCCGAAAAACCAATATCAAATTTTGGAGATGGAACACCGAATTGATGGTTTCGTCAAGTTAGAACTCGGTAGATTTTCAAAGGGTATGGAGGATAGATTTGCTGAATTGCTAATCTCTACAAATGCAAATAGAGCGAAACTCCGTTCCAAAGAACTCATACAACCGGACGAAAATGTGTCTATCCTAGACTTGGTTTCGTTGAAAGAACGCAAACTTTTGATTCAAANGAGAGAGTCCTCGGCAACAACTAATAAGATTGGCTTCGTCCGAACAATTGGATTCAGCATTCCAATGGGGACAGCAGGCATAACAACTACAACAGTTAGGGAGGTGGACTTTTGATTACTGATGCGGCAAGAGAGGATTTGGCTAGTTATTTGAAAACAACTTACACAAAGGCTAGGGTTGGCGTGGGAGGAAACAATAGCAGCCCTATTGCTTCTAACTTGGATGTTCCCATTTTTGATGTTTCTACTATTGTCTCTTCTAAATCGGATGAAAATGTAGTAGATTTTAAGTTCACAATAGCGGGTGCATCAATCGCTGGATACACAATACGGGAGTTGGGTATTTTCAACTCCGACTATAGCAAGATGCTAACCCGTGTGAATTTTGAAGGAGTTGGCCCGTTTTCTACAGAGGATGTGGATTTCTTCGTAACTTTGGAGGTTGAATAATGACAAGTAGCGCAAACAGCAGAGGATTTAGCAGAATGGGCGTAGACCCTACAGTAAGTGGGTTGGTAGATGGAACAGATTTTCCGCATAGTGCGTTGTTTCATGCGTTAAATATCGCCACTCAAGGAAGTTATGCCATTATTGACGGGAACGATTTTGATATCACACAAAGCGATTCTAGCGGCAAAACACAGTTTGCGGTAGCGGCTGGCAAGGTTGNGCGTGATGGTGTCCTACAGGCGGCTGTATCTACTGCAAATTTCACTCAAGGGACACCTTCTTCCTTTGAAGAACCCACATCGGGTTTCTCTTACTATTTACTAGTGGTGAATTCTTCTAACGCTCTTGCATTGAAAGACAACGGTGGAACGATTCTAAATGATATCGTTCCAAATCCTGCCTCTACAGACATCCCTATTGCCGTTTTGCGATTAGGCGCAGGAGAGACTACAACTCAACGCCATGTGCAATTTTTAACTACAACAAAGAATTCTAACTCGTTAAGTATTGCTAGAAATAATAGCGGATATACTGAAAGTGCTACGATTAAAAGCAACGCAGGAGACATTGAGTTTGAAGCCTTAGAACAGGATAAGGATATTATTTTGAAAGTGAATGATGGCGGCAGTCCAACAGAAGTTATGAGAGTTGATGGTTCAACATCAAGAGTTGGTATTGGTGCAACGGCTCCCTCGGCAAAATTAGAAGTAAGCGGGGATGCCACTATTTCAAGAAGTGCCGATACTGGACAAACAAGAACAGTTATCATTGAGGGCGCAAGAAACGCAACTGGGACAGATTACGCTAGAATTGACTTAAAGAATTATGATTCTCACGGCCCTACTTCTTATGTTGGTGCTAGAATTGCGGCTATTAATGNAGCAACAGGCGTTGATGATGGAAGTTTAATCTTTTCAACTGCCGACGCTGGAACATTAGCAGAAAGAATGAGAATTACGGATGGTGGGAAAGTAGGGGTTGGGACTTCTTCTCCTATGAATAGTCTTCAAGTTAGCCATACAGGGGCCGATGGTGATAACGGTTTAATGATTGTGAGAGAAGATACTACAACTGCTGATACTGATTTATTAGGAGGTATTGGTTTTGATTCTACGGATGGAAATGTCCCTTCATCCGTCTTGGAAGCCTCTGCTTATATTGCCGCACTAGCGGCAGAAGACCACGGAACAGGAGATAAAGGAGCAGATTTAACCTTCGGAACTGCCGCTATTGACGAAAATGACGACACTGTTTCAACTGAACATATGAGAATACTTTCGGATGGAAAAGTNGGTATTGGTATTGCGGCTCCCGAACATAGATTGCATATCGTAGAAACTACTGATAATTACCCATTTAGACTAAGAGGTGCAGAAGGAAATATTAGAATTAATAAATTTGGCCATGTTCAAATTCAAAACGAAAATGCTTCCGATTCTTCTAGCATTGATGACCCTATTTGGCAAATTGGACAAAGAGATGGTGGACAACTTGATATTTCTTTTGGGAACATTTCTACACAACTGGTCGCTGGAACTGACGCAATTATTTCTTTAGCAAGAGCAAGTAATAGTGCATCGGGAAATAAACAGATTGGATTTTTTGGTGCTACGGCTGTAAATCAACAAGCCGCCGCACCCGCTTGCCCCACGGGTGGGGCCGCAAATGCAGATTTAAATGCTCAATCAATTAATCTATTGATAACTGCCTTGACAAACTTAGGATTGATTGCATGATGCGCTTATTGGCGTTTGATTTGAGCATATAGGTCTAGAGGCGATAATTTTAGAAAGGTTTATTTTCTACACCACCACAGTCCCATTTGTGAGTCTTTGGGCATTGTTTTGGGTTTCTTTTCTTGTTGGTTTTTTTACCATTTGGATAGCAACCCCTCCCTCAAAAGACACCTTCATAATTTTTGAAAGTCCCGAAGAATTGGATGATATGTGTTGGGGCGGTCTAAGGAGAGGCCCCCAATGAAGGTAAAGATTGTAGAAGTCTCTCCAAGAGATGGCCTGCAATCTATCAAAGAAATAGTTCCTACAGAATTGAAAAGAAAACTAATTTCTTCTCTATACTCGGCTGGCTTTGAAGAAATAGAAGAGGTTAGTTTTGCACATCCTAAACTTCTCCCACAAATGGCTGATGCGGAAGAAGTTTACATGAAAGGCTCTGCTCTTGTCATGAACAAAAGAGGGTATGATAGGGCCAAGAAATTAGGGGTTAAAAAAATCAATATTGTATTTTCTCCTTGTGAAGAATTCAATATGAAAAATATGGGTAAGACAAGAAGCGAAATTATTCTCATGTATAAGACATTCATGGATAAAGTGCCAAAGGAAAATGTAAGGGTCTACATTTCTATGGCTTTCGGTAGCCCGTATTCGGGAGAATTTTCTAGAAAGACAATAGAATCCTGTGTTAGAGATGCAAGGATGTTTGGCGATACTGTAGTTTTTTGCGATACTGTTGGTGTGGGTATTCGGCAGGATATTAAGATGTTCGCAGAGATAGCAAAAGAATTGAAAGTAGTTCCTGCTCTACATTTNCATCATAGAGGTAGAGAAGAACCAGCACTTTCTCTCGTCAANATGGCNTTATTTGAAGGAATATACGAATTTGATACGAGCCTAACAGGGCTAGGGGGTTGCCCTTATGCGGAGTTTAGCGGAGAAAATCTCTCTACTGATACGCTAATTAGGCATTTAGAAGCGTGGGGTTTTGATTGTGGAATTCCTAGCGAAGCCCTTACAGAATCTATTAAAATTAGTGCGGAGATACAAAAATTTGCGTTAAAAAATCGGGGCCGTGAAATCGCCAATTAAGACGATTTACGACCCCTTCATTTCCAAATTCCGCTACAATTGCGACATTCCCACAGTTTTACTGTGTCGTCGCTACCGATGTAAAACCCTTGAATTCGTATNGCGATAGTTCTAGCATCGCAATACGGACAGAGTTTTTTCAAACTCATTTCTTTTCCTCTTTGCTGTGCAGAAGTCTCTTCATGTAATCTTCAACGGATTGCTCGGTGAGTTTAGACCCACCAAACGCCGCAAAGAAAAGAAGGACAGTCGCCAATACAAAGAAAAATAATCCAATCCATTCCCAAGTAGACATCACCAATCAACCTCCAAATCTAAAAACTCTTCCTTTTCTACTGAAAAGGCTTTAACGAAACCATTCTCTTTGCCATGCATCCAAACATCATAAACAATTTTTGTGTCTTTCATACAATACTCAACCACCTTATCATATTCTCCCATTTTCCATAACTTGGGCGCATCTGCGCTTTCCATCAATTTACTTTCATTGAGCGTGTTAATCCCAAGATTTTGTAGTGGGAATCTCTCACCGTGTTCTTTGACAAGAATCCTACTCGTGTCAATGTATTTCTTTTGATTGAGATACTTGTTGATACAGTAGATGTCCATAGCATCCTTTAGAACTGCCAAATCAAACGATGCAATATTATGTCCAAGGAGGTATCCTCCTGCTTCAAAGTGTTCATCCAAGTCAAACTTCAAATCTCTAAGGGACTTGATAACATGACCCGATTTTGCGAAGGAATCCAAAGGCTCGTCCACATAGACAGTTCCGTTTTTTCCATCCCAAGTTGCTACAGTAGAGACTTGAAACATATGGGTGTTGCCGAATCCTCCAATCTCGTGAGACATATTTTTTGTCTCAATATCAAGAGCAAGAACATTCATGCCATCACTTCTTCTTCGTGTCGGTGTTTACCCAAGCATCCTCAATCTTCTGTGTGGTTTCATCCACCGTCAAGACTGGCTCATCAATTCGTCTTTTCAAGAAGACCACAATTTTGGTGTTGGCTACTGTGAGCATGGAACTACATTCCCATCCTTCTTCTCCGTATGTATTCAACGATTCAATAATGACCTTTGGCCCATGTGTTGCGTTAAAAATAATAAATTTGTTTTCCCATTTCGCCATTTTACTCACCCTTTAGACGCACGAATGCTTTCTTGTCAATCTTTTTCTCCTCAAAATTATTTGAAATTTTCTTGTAGTGGCGATACACGATAGCCTGTTTTCTCTTTGAAATCTCCATGATTTTGTTGAGGAATTGTTTCTTTGGGACAAAGCCTTCTTCGTTNTTCTCTAGTTGCTCGTATGCTTTCATAATTGAGCCGTTCATCGTGGAATTCAGCGCATCCTTCCTGCCTTGTTGCAGGGTCAATTCTAACCACTCTATCAATGATTTATAGCAGTTACGGACAATAAAGGCGGCTTGATTAACATTTCTAGCATTTACAACGAACCGTTCCTCCTCCTTCTTGATTGAGTTGGCTTCTGCGATACAACAGAGGATTGAGATTTTCCCAAGAAGACCGAGCCATCGTGTTTGGAAATTCTTCACAATGTCTCTAATTGTTCCCACGCTTGAATCACTCCAAGCGTCCATATCATCAAGACGCATCATCAAAGCGTCGTTGAAGTTGGGTGCAAAGCGGATAGTAAAGCGAGCATCGGCTTTGCCCGAAGGATTCCTAGGGTCTTGTGCCGTTTGCTCAAACCGTTCTTTTGTTGTTTGATACACCTTGAATAAGGCGTTGGCGAACCTCTCAATGGGCAGGTCGCTCTCTTCAATCATGCCGAAGTTGTGAACGATAGTTTCACGAATACTTCTCTGTTTTTCTTCGGGAACGAACTTAACAAGAACTAATGCCCTTTGGAATAGACCAGTATTTACAATCGCCTTATCCAAGTTTTCGGGGTGGAAAGTTGTAGCCAAAATAGAGCGTTGAGAACGACATTCCACCTTTGGCCCCTCTTTCAACTTCTTAGTAATAACCCAAGAAGAGCCGCAAAGACTGTTGCATAGTGTGTTCAAATAAGTGACAATCCCCTCTTTGTGTTGCGTTTGCTTGAAGATACCGGAGTTGGAAAACTCGTCCCAACGAGCAAGCCCGTGGCCGTCCAATTCGCCTTTAATGTGGTTCCAGCGAGTCCTGCCGTCTTCATCAATAAACGGGTCTTGATACCCGATAAGTGCGGCATCAGTATATTCCACAACATCAAAATTGTCGTATTGTTGTAGGGGGATGCTCATTGGGATTTCATCTTGACCCAATTCTTGATTCGTTTCACGCTGGATTCTTTGGATTTCTTCTCTTGGCAGATACTTTTCTTCGGCGTTAATTTTACCCCAAAGAGCATTTGAAACAGGCATTACAAAATCCATAATAGCAGTTTTTCCTGTTCCCGAATTTTGAATCCAAACAAAATGTAGTCTAGAATCGTCGCTTGATTTTCCCCTTGGGATATGCACGAAATCCTTTACTGCTTGTCCTAGTAAAACAAGACAAGTAAGAGCCGCTGGAACATCGTTGTATTTTGAATACTTCAACGATTCTTGCATCCATTCTTTAATCAAAGCAGGCAATTTTGTTCCTTCTTTGGTTTCATATTCTTCAATCATTTCTTCTTCTTCATTCATATTTTCACTTTCCTTTCATTGTAAAGAACATCCAATAACATGGATGCAGTTTTTTCTCCAATGCCTTCTATTTTCATTAGGTCTTCTTTGGAGTGCATTCCGATTTCCTGTATGGAACCGAATTTTTTGAGTAGCAGTTTTGCTTTTTTATTGGATATGCCCTTGATAGTGCAAAGGACATCCACCCGTAAATCATCAGTAGCCACTCTTTTGATGATTTCCGGACTGGGTATTTTTCGGTTAAGAGGCTTCACTTTACAGAAACTAGCAATTATTTCTGCGGCTTGGTTCTCGTCTTCAAGCCACATAATTTGTGTATCTGTATCTAAGCAGATAGTAGCGATAGCGCCTATGAATTTGTTGTGCATAACTAATGCTCTACCTTGGGGGGACATTTTTGTTTTGGAATTTTCAAGGACTGTAGCGATTGCTTCTGTGATGCTACCATACACAATT
>FUFK010041354.1_pt1 | contig 16611 bp, 20 predicted proteins | sample 1021851 | NCBI WGS metagenome assembly FUFK01 (sample SAMEA51879418, study PRJEB19060) | metagenome | reverse complement strand
AGTTTCATTTAAGTTTAAAGTTTTTTGTGTTTGTGTAAGTATAGGGTCTTTGATTATAACACTTACATTACCTGTTACACTTTTTAAATATACTGACCTTGTTACTACTCCATCTAAATTAGTTACCTGTTTAAAAACACCAACAGTTCCATTACCTACAAGTTTGTCAGCAGTAAAAGTGCCATTAGGTGCTAACACATCATTGTTAGTTACAGTAACTCCTGATTGTATTATCCAACTATTCGTTGATTTTATTTCTTCGCTATAAGTCAATAAATTATAAGGCACATCTTCTATAAGATAATCTTCNTTNACTCTTGTTCCTGTTGAGTTTCTGTCAAAGTCAAAGTCNGCATCTNTTATTTCTTTTATACTAACATTATCTACTGTAAATGTATAGTCTCCTGAGGTTGTATGTCTTTCAATAGCTATTTCATCAGAACTTGCCGTTGCTACCCATTCTAACTCCACTAATTGCGCTGCACCTGATAAAACTACAATACCATTTGAAGAAGTTAATCCACCTGAATTTCCTGTATCATCCCTAAATCTCATTACTTTAGGACTTGTACCATTTACGACTGCTGTCAATCTATATTTACGCCCTGTAACATAAGTTATAGATTGTGAAAGTTTAGCATAAGCACCCCCAACAATGTTGAAATTTGCTTTACCACCTGATATTGTTGCGTTTGTTTTTGCCCAATTACTGTCTGTTGAAAAGTTGCCATTAGTAACAAGCTCTGAGCCTAAAGCATAAGCAGGTTTTATAGAATATAAGTAGTCCTCAGCATAAGCTGTAGGTGTGGTTATTATGGATGCTTTTTGTAGTAAACTCATTGTATATTCTCTAATAGTTGTATGGTCATTGTGTTGTTCTCGTATATCTGCACTCTCCTGTTTAAATCAGAAGTCAAGTACTCTACTATATAATCATCTCCCCAACTATTGGTCGTTGTTGCGTTCCCCCAATAACTGTAGCTGTATGATTTTCCCCAATCTATCGTATTTGCCATTTAAATACTGTTTTAATTTTATTATATTTTTTTCTTTCGGTTTGTATCTCACAATACCCATCCGTTAAATAATCCATCGCTATCTGGGTAAACATCGCCACTCTGATTGTCATTATACTCAGGAAATAAATTACTATTGTTGTTTATGTAATCTAAAAATCTCTGCGTGTAATACTCTGCTGTGTTTCTTGCTTTGTTTACTAAATAGTCTACTTCGCTTCTTGCAACTGTTTCTGCGTTCTCGCTTGTATGCTTAAACACTCCTCCGTTCTTTATTTGATAAGCTGCGTAAGGAATGTACTCTGCTTGTGCATACCATATCAACATAGGCTGTACATATGTGTTAAGTAAGGTTTGATAGTTACCTGTAACACCTGATCCTGCTATGTCGTTTTGTAACTTTTCATAAAGTTTAGTTCCTAAGTAGTTTCTTATTTCAATCTCTTGTGCTAACTTGATAAACTGTATAAATTTATCAGTATCTACGTTGCCATCAATGATACTATTCTTGACTAAATCTGTTCTTGATATGAATAATGCTGTTGCCATAATTATCTACTTATTCCTATTCTTTTTGCGTATGCTGCTGTATATCCTTTGTAAGGCATATTCTTAGGCTTCATAGCTACTTTCTTTGCGTTTTTAGGAGGTGTAAAACCTCGTCTCTTAGCCTCTGAATCATATAGCTTTTTACCTAAACTCTTGTTGCCGTCTTTTCTTAAATAGGTTCTACGAGACCAATAATGCTCACATCTTGCACCACCCTTATATAACCATATAGAATAAGTGTCAGAACCACCTTTACCAAACCCTGCATTTACAGCTATTTGATCCATAGCTTTTATATCTTCTTTACGATAAACCTTTTTAGCTCTTACCATTTTTTTACAAAACTCTCTTGATGTTTTCTTAACTCTGTTTGGACTATAATAGTATCTTACTAAAAATGTATAGCCTAATAATTTACTTGCAGGTGTTTTTCCGTCTTGTTCGCTTTCTCTATAAGGTGTAGCCTTTCCTACTCTTGCTAATTTTATTTCGTTGTTTGTTTCCTCAATAAGTTCATCCATTTCATCGTCAAACTCATAATCTACTTCTGCTTCATCTACTAAATCAAAATCTTTTAGTAGTTCTTCTTCATCCTCTCCTAAGTCTATTAAGTCTTGTGCTATGGAATCTCTAAAGTCATCTTCTTTGCTTAACTTAACTCCTGTTTCTTCTTCTTTAGTTTCTTCATCTTCGATATTCTCCATATCTACAAATTCAAGTGGCTGAAGCGTTTTAAAGTACAAATGCAAAGAGATATCATTAAAAGCAAGTATTTGATCAAACGCATCAATTAAAAGCCCTTGAAAGCTCTTAATTACAAGATTGTCAAATAGTATAGATGCTGTCTTTAACTCGTCAGCGTTGTTTCCAAGACCTGTATCGTCTTTTATACCAAATAACATAGGACTTACAATTCTGTGTGCTACCATAATTTTTTTAGAACTCTCGTTGCTTAAGAACTCGTATTGTTGGTGTGCATCACTTAACTGTACAGGCTCTATACTTGCAGCAGTTTCAGGATTGTCGTTGAATGCTAAAATAAATTTACCTGCATTACTTGAGCCACTAAACTTTTCGTAGATTCTTCTTTCTATCATTTCCCTTTGCTCAGGATCAGGAGTTCCATTGTTGAAGTTGATTAACATACTTGGTGCAAGTCCGTTTAGTATGTTGTTTAAATGGAAGTTAGATATCTCCTCCTCTAATTCTGCGTATTGTGTTCCCCCTTGATAATCTACAGGACTATAATATTTAAAACCTGCTCTATAAGGCTTTATGTACATTATCTCTAATCCCTCTTTAGAAGTTCCAAATGCAGGTATTCTTTTTAATTCGTTTCCTCGCTTATACTTTGACCAATCACTAAAATAATAGTAACCCTCTATTTCTCCTTTTTCGTTGCACTTTTCAGCTCTTAACGTCTCGATAGGCATATGTTCTAACTGTACAATCTTGCTTCTATCTTTTGAGTAAATGACTTGCACAGCACATTGACCCATTAACTTAAGATCATAACATAACTTTCTTACACAATCATTGTTAAACAATGCTTTCATTTGTGCGTACTCATTTGGCTTTTTGTTTGAGTTAGAAGCATCTAAACCTCTACCAAATATCATTTCGCTAACACCATTAATAATAGCGTTATTTGTAGGACTTCCGTTGTATCTGTCTATTAGATATTGAAAGTAGTTATTATCTTCTCCGTATTCTATAAAGTCTTTACCTCTTACTTCTTTAACTTGTGGAGAAGTATAAGTGCTTAAATTTACAATACTTAAATCTGATTTATTTTTCATATTACAATATAATCATTATCAAAGACATCGTTTCCTGTTGGTACTGTATATTCTCCACTATTTACTGTATAGCTTGATATAGTTTGATCAGTACAAAAAACTTTGTCTTTATATATTACATTACTTCCCTCTTTTATAGTAAGGTCATAAAACCTACCCTCTACAAGTACAGGACTTAATGCTTGTGATACTACTAAATAATTTTTATCCGTTGAGGTGCTTATAGATGAGTATGTTGTTGAGGTATTTGTTGAATCGTCTCTTAGTATCATACTCACACTTGACGCATAACTTCTTGGTATTACTTTTAATGTCTGAGCTGATGCAGATGTCGTTAAGTGTATCATACTTATATAACGTAATAACTTTANATTTTGTGTATAAAAAAAGGGAGGTAAAAACCTCCCCTTTAAAACAAAACTAAAAATTAATGAAAACTCTTATAAATATAAGAAATTATTTTTAATTAGGTGTTATTTGAGTTGCACTNGCATCTCCTGTTACTACNGNNCCTGTAATAAAGTATGGAGGAGCAGTTTCTTGTGCTACCATAGTTAANGTAAAACCACTTAGGTCTCCCATAGCAGCACCACTCACAATCGATCCACCTGTTACCTCAGCTCCGTGTTCTAAGCCAATAACAAAATAATTGCCATTGTAGTCCTCTACAAATACGTGAGGTCTTGCGTGTGCAATTAATTTTAATTCTTCTTGTGTAGCTTTTTCAAGGAACGTAAGTGTTAAGTTTAATGTGGTTTCGTAGAAAGTAGTACCATTTTCTCTTGAGCTGTTGATTGAGGTTTCTAAAGAAGAATTACCTTTTATATCAAATTGAAATAAAGCAGGACTACCTGCTAAGGCAGTAACTTCTCCTCCTGTAATCGTAGCAACACCAAGAGTACCATAATCAGCAAAGTAAACAGTTTTTAAACCACCTACCCCTGATTTACAAGGTAACTTTCTTCCTGTTGTTAGTGTACAAGCCATAATTATTATTTATTAAAAAAGGGTAGGCAGACTACTACCCACCCTCTTATATGTTAGTTAATTAAGAATAAAGAACTACATCAGCACCTACACCGATTTGGCATCCTGCTGTGTATCTCATTACTACTCTTACGTTCTGTGATCCATCGATATCTGACATATCAATAACCTTTACCTCATTTCTGTCATTTAAAAGTCCAGTAGCAAAATAGAGGTTGCTTGATCTTGCAGCGATTGCTCTGTTATCAGCAAAACCTGATGATTGATAGATTCTTACACCGTCAAAGAATAAGTTATCTAACGATTGGTTGTTACCTCTATTTTCATAACCTGCTGCTCCTAAACCTGATGCACCGAAACCACCTAANGCTCTAATGTAAGCTCTATAGATGTTTGAAGATACATAAAGAATAAGGTCATCTGCTCCGTAAACTGATGATGGAATAGCATCTACAATAGCTCCTAATTGAGCAATCACGTTAGATGATGTTACTGTTGCAGCAGATACATCTACTACTGTAGAATCAGCTCCTGCTAAAGTAACGAATCCGTCAAAGTTACCCTCTCCTGCACTACCACTCCAAATAGAAGTTTCAGTTGCACTTGCAACCTCTGCTGCTACTCTTGCGATAACAAAGTCAGAAAATAATGGAGGTAAGTTGTCAAACGCAGAGAATCCCATTTGTGCAGCTTCCCAGTCAGCGTGTAATTCTTTTTTACAGATTTGTAGGTTTACCTGTAACTCAGTTGGTGTTATTACTTTTTCAGTAAGTGTAAGACCTGAAGTTGATGAATCAAAGTCACAGTCAGCACTTCTTACTAAATTTGAGAAAGCCCCTACTTTCATAGCAGCTTTGTACTTTACGTTTGGTAGTATAGTTATCGCAGCATCATCTAAGGTTTTTGCTGTTAATAAAGATGCAGCAATATACTTACCTGCAAATTCTCCTGCATAACTACTACTTGTAATTGTTGGATTTGGCATTTTATTTAATTTTAATTATTGGTTAATCTTTTCATTACTCTATCTAAAGCAGTTTCTCTTCGGTTGTTTCCGAATCTTACTTTAAATTTCTCTTGTGCTTCAGGGTTGTGAGCAATAGGTTCTACAGCAGGGGTTGAGCTAAGTTCTTCCTTAACTTCCTCTGCCATTTCTTCTTTCTCTTTATGATCCTTTAGCTCTTTAATCATACCTTTGATTTCTTCAACGGCTGATTCAAACTCTTGTTTAGACACATATTGCATTTCTTCTTTTTCATCTTCTTCCTGCTCTACTTCTTCTTCTTGAGCAGCTTTAATCTCTGCAATAACTCCCTCTTCTTCTACAACTAACATTCTTCCATCTTCCATTAGGTATTCGCCTTTAGGTACTGCTACCTTTTCATCTTCTGTAAGAATAAAGATTTCGTTTCCTGATTCAAAAGCATCTGCTTCTAATACTGTTCCGTTTTCGAGTTTTAGCTGTGCTAACTCTAATGCTTCTTGTGGAGATTCTTCTTTCACTTCTTCTCCCAAGTAAGTCTTGATTTTGTTTAAGATTTCTGTTGATTTCATATTACTATAACGTGTTAAAATTTATATTTGCATTTTTATATTTCACTTGATTGCCTTAGTGCTGATATTGCTTTTTGTACTGCTTTTAAATTTGTTTCAGGAATATTGCTTACATACAAACCTTGATAAGCATTTTTTGCAAATTGATCAAGATTATTTGGAGATATACCTAAATTATTTACCTCTTGTTTAAATTTATTTGAGTTTTTTTCTATATTATTATTTCTTTTTATAGCATCTTCGTACAATGTAAATGCTTTAGCTAAATTACTAAAGGCATCTCGTAACAAAACTCTTGCTTTATCTGTTCCTGATCCATTAGCCCTAACATCAGAACTAATGTCATCTAATATGCCTAACTCTACCTTTTCTGTAGATAGTTCTGTAACTTGTGCTACATATTTCATTGCTTTTTTTCTCATAACTTATATTTTACCGATTCCTTGATTTATTATATTACCCTTACAGCACTTTACTGAATAGGTTTCATCTTTACATAAACAACCTCTACGCCCTCCTCTTGGACTTGTCTTGCTTGGTGTTTCAAATTTTTTCATTATAAAGATTGTATCATTGCATCAATTCTACCTAATTCGCCAACTATATCATTTGCTTTTTGTTGTAATTCTGATGCATCTTCATAATTTTTTCTAAAATCATTTGGCATATCTACACCTAATTCATCTATCTTTTTTTTTGTATCAGAATATAATTTAGGCAAACCTGCTGCATCTTGTGTAATTTTTACAAATTTATTTCTAATTTGTTTTGTAGCATTTTTTAAGTTTTTTAATTCTGTAGATTGTTTTTCATAATCTTTTTTCAAAGAGTTTGCTATGTTTTTCATATCATCTATAGCATTTAACTCTACTTTTTCTTTGCTAAATAGCATTTTACTTATTCTTTTTTTACTCATCTTCCTTGACCTTTATATGGTTTTTTATATTTATTTTGTCCTACACTCGCATTTTTGCTATGAGGGTGTGATTTACGTTTATTCTTCCTATATATTATAACGGCTTTTCTTGCCATTATGGTTTTTTAGGATGTCCTTTTGGTAACAGATCATAGTCTCCTGTGTATTTAGGATTCTGTGGTCTACCATTTTTTACTAAATATAAAAAAGCATTTACTCTTGCAAAACTCCATTGTGAGGCACTTTTTACTCTTGGACTATGCGAAGTATTAAAAGCTCCTAAACCTCGCTGAAATACAGCCTTAAGCATACCTACGTTTACACCATAGCCTAATTTCTTTTTATATCTTTCGTTAAAATCATCTGACTTGTTTTTTAACGTAGCCTCATCTTCTTTAGATACTTTTGCTCCTCTTGTTGTTGAGGCATCGCCTTTTGCTGTGCCTTTACCTTTTGGGTTTTTATTTGGTGTGCCTGACTTAGGTGCTTTAGGAGATTTCTTGATTCCCCCTCTTTCTCCTACCTCAGCCATCTTTACACACTTGCCATATACTTTTTTATATCCCTTAGGACATTTCTTCATTTCTTCTTTGATGTGAAACTCACAAGGCATATACCAAGTCTTACCCTCAAACTCGTGTTCGTGCATTCCCTCGCATCCTATGTTCTTTGCCATCTCTTCAGCTTTTTCTTTNGATGCGTATGCTAACCTGTCGTCAATAATAGCAAATTCCTCATTNACTACCATAGATGCTAATTCTATTTCTCCTAATTCTTTTAGTTTAGATTCTGACCATCGTAAACCTGCTTTACCACCCCATAAAAGGTAAGANATAGTACCACANGCNTTAGAATCTCCCTCATCGTANTATTCTTCTGCTCTACTNAAAAACGANTACATTCTTTTGATTGTTTCTTTNGAGATAGGTTTTCCTTGTGCAAGTTGTTTAGCTCGTATCTTACCTACTTGTGTAGCACATTTNTTGTTTACTTTTTCNTTTAGTTCTATGCCTNTNTTAGCGTTGTTTTTTACTCCGTCAGGGTAATCGCTATATGCTTCAAGTTCTCGTCTCTTACCACCCTTTAAACGCTTGTCCTCTCTTACTATTGATCTTATAAAAGACAACATCTCTTCTGCTTCTTCTTCTTCAAAGTCATTTACAGGTTCTTTAGGTCTTTCCATTTTGTCTGCAAAGTAACCCTCTATACTAAATCCTTTAACTTTACCTGTCTTTACAAAGTTGTTCCATATCTCATCGTTGTTTACTTTAACAGCACCCATCCAAGTTCCTACAGGAACATTCAATCCATACTTTCTTGATTTATCGTGTACCTCATCTTCTACTAACCAAGATTCTACTAATGTTAGTCCGTTGATCGTATGTTGGTGTTCTAATGTAGCTTTTGATTGATTACCGTTCATTAAGTAAAGTTGTGATGCTTTTGCTACTGTGTCTTTAGAAAAGTAAATGTAATATTCTTCATCTCCTTTTTTACGATAGATAGGTTTGTTAGGAATAAGCAAAGCACCCATAAGAATACGTTTCTCTTTGTCTACCTCTGCAAGTTTTATCTCTTCGTTTTTAAGTGCTATAAAATCTTCTTCTATTGCAGGATTCTCTACTACTGATATAGCTTCTATTCCTGTTAGCTCATCATCTCCTAAAATAAGTTCAACGATTCTCATATATGTATAACGTATTTATTTATTATTTTGTTTATCCTATACTTGCTCCCTCTATAATATTTCTGTCAAGTTCTTGTGCTGTGCTTACATCATTAGAAACCACAAAAGCTCTAAGTGGTTGTTGGGTTTGTCCTGCTATAACATCAGCTAATTGGTCTGTTGCTCCTGCTCCCACAATGTTGAATGCAGGTGCTTGTGGTGCTGCTGATCCACCTCTACCAACAGAAGTGTCGCCTGTGCCTGACGCAGATTTTGGATTTGTTTTTAATATGTCTCTTACAGATTTAAAACCAATGGCTGCTGTCGCTGCTATATTTGCAAGTTTTAGTGCAAAACCAAATGGTGTAGCTGTTTTAGTAGCAAGTTCAGCAGATATACCTTGATATGTATTTATAAGAGCTTGAGCAGCAGCGAATGCTTTACCTGCTTTTGAGTTTTGTCCTAAAGCTCTTGCTATATTACCAAAAGTGTTTTTAACCATATCTACTTTTGCTTTTTCTAATATCTCTTGGTCTTTTACAGCTTGTTCTTGTTTTTCTTTTTCTTCGTCAATTAAATCTAATCTTTCTCTTTCTAAAGAATTGATGTTTGTTAATTGTTCTGATCTAAAACCTGCAACCTGTGCTTGTACACCTGCTAATTCATTTTCTGCTTCTATAAGTGCTACTTGTGCTTCAAGGTTATCTTCGTTTTTTGCAAGTTCTCTTGCTGCTGCATCTACTCTTAGCTGTGCATTTTTCATCATCTCTTCTTCTTGCTTGTCAAGTATCTCTCCTAATTTTTTATTAGCTTTAATTCTTTCTTCTATAGTTTTACTTTCATCATCTCTAATTTGTCTTTGTTGTTCTGCTTGTAAATCGTATTTTTCAATCAATCCTTGTTGTAAGGCATCTGCTAACTGAGCTTGTTTATTTAGTTCTACTGTTTCCTTTGCTGAGTTAAAAGTTGATTTAGCATATCCTGTAACTGCTTTTGTAGCCTTACTTACAGTTTCTACTGATTTGTCAAAAGTGTTATTTACACCTGTAATTACATCTAAAGATTCTTTACCTGCATTTTTAACATCTTCCATAGCTCCTGCAAAGTCTCCACTAAATACTTTTTTGACTGCACTTGCTAAAAAGCCTAATGTATCTAAATAAGATTCAAACCTTTCCTGTATGTTTCTTTTAAATGCATTAGCAAAATCTATTAAAGATTGTTTAGGATCATCAAATATAGACTTAAAGAAACCTGTAACTGCACCTACATTGTTTTGTAAAAAGCTAAACAAATCATTAAAAGCAATAGATAAAAACTCTGTTGCTGTTGCAGTAGCATCTACAAGTGTTTGATTTTGACCTAACACCTCTTGGAAAACTTCAAATGCTTTAGTAAGTAAAAAAACCAATCCTCCTGCTTTACCTAAGTTGCCTAATGTTTTACCAAACTTTTTAAAACCACTCTCAGCTTTTTTAGCTGAATCTGCTACCTCATCTAAATTCTCTGCTTCTTTGTTAAATCCACCAAGAGCTTGATTGAGGTCTGCGATAGCATCAGCTAATTTATCCATACCTTTCTGTACATCTCCTGTGTTTGCTTTTAAGTCTACTACTACTTGTTTTGCCATAATTCCTTTTTAAAATTGTTAAACGCTTCCTTTACTGTTTCAGGAAACTTGTATTTACCCTTTGCTATGTCTATAAGTTCTGATCCTCCCTCTACATAGGGTAGCATCTCTAATATGTGTTTTATCATATGTTTAATAGTTCTATATCTGCTTCGCCTGTTGTTAGGTTTGTAGTGATACTGTTTATTCTATACTCTTGTTCATTAATTTTAAATTTATCATTAAGCTCAAAGTTTAACAATATATTTAAAGGTAGTTTTGCTTTTATTTTAGTTAGTCTGTTCTTAGAATCAAATATTCTTGTTATATAGTTCTCGTAATAGTTTTTAAACAAAGTACCACTAAAAGATGTAACAGGTCTGTCGTATTCGTTGTTTTCTGCGTTAAAGTGTATGTTATCCTCTCCTGAAGTATCGTTTAAGAATCTACTATTACTTGGTATGTTGTAGTTTGCTATTGGTTCATCTTGGTTATTTGGATTTAAGTAAGAAACATCTTGTCCTGAATTTCTTAAAGGGTAAAACACTAAAGGTTTGTCTTTATATGCTTCTTGGTTTTCGTTTACACTCCAACCCCATTGTATTGAAGTCGCAGTACTATCTGCTACGTTCAACAATCTTTCAAACTTAAAGTGTGAAAATGGTATAATAATCTTATAGCTTTGCCCATCTATAAAATTATCTGTTGTATCTTGGTTGTAATCTACTGTACCCCATTCCTCATTAAATAACTGTTGATGTACTATTGACAAATAAGACTTTAAATCTTCATACGCATATTTAATTTCTTTATATGGTAATGCTACATCTACTGTTGAGGATTCTATATTTACATATTTTGTTATGTCGTATGTTGTTGTGTTAGAAGAATGATAATAGCTATTACTATCTGAGTTGTCTAAAGTTCTTACTTCTATTTGTCCTGAATTATTGACAAACGCAACTAAATTGAACATCTTAAATAAAGCTGTTAGAAAGTCTATAACTTTAATTTCAGGCATCTGATTTTGTATATCAAATATCGGAATGTTAGGTGTGGTAAAAGCACCACTTGAAGCTGTTGTGTTTGTATAATTAAATGTTTGTGTACTACCTGCTAAGTTTTCAAACTTAAAAAAACCTGTTGCTGTAAATGTTACGTTATCTAATACAACTTGAGCATCTGCGCTTATTCTGATTTGATAACTTCCGTTAAGTTCAGTCAATCCTAAATCACTACTATTTATAGTTACATTACTTGATGAACTTGCAGCAGTAGTCGTAAACACATCAACTCCATTATGTATTACTGTAACTGTATATACTTGTGTGTTGGCAGTTGCTACGTCTACTAAAATCGTAAAAGATGTAACACCACCACTTGTAGCATTTATGTCTCCTTGTGAAAATGTTACTGTATTGCCTGATGCTGAGTATCCTGTTACTTGATCAGGACCTTGTGGAGCTACACCACCACTAAAACCATCGACTAAAGCATTTAAAGCTAACTCTCCTAATACAGTAGATACTTGTCCTGACTTTCTGTGTAACCACATATAAAGATTATAATAATTTAAATTTGTAGTGTTAAAGAAATGATTTGAAAAACTTATACTTGTTGGGTAGCTCTTAGCAGTAGTGTAGGTGTTTTCTATTGCTTCTATGATGCTGTGTATTCGCAGAGCAAATTTTAAGTCTGTGTATTCTACTCCTTTGTTAGTGCTTCCGTGATGTATATTAACAAGTGTATCGGAATTATGTGTATTGCTACTACTATCATAAATTAATCTTCTCGTATGTGTTATAAGAGGTGTTATAAGACTGTTCTTTGCTGTTGATGGTTGTAGTTGTAGTTTTTCTTTTACAGAATCGTTTTCCCAAATAGGACTTAGTAATACTTGATAGGTTTCTCCACTTGTAAAAATATCTTGATTTATTGTTAATTGTGTGTTGCTGTCTACACTTGTAACAGTAGCAAAAGATGTATCTGTAACATTCTTTACTCTATCTCCCTCTGATACAGTTGAGGTAAATGTTGCTGAACTATCTACAAGTTTGTTAGATGTAGTAGAAGTTGCTGTGCCTGATGCTTTGACCTCAACAAAATCAAGGTTGTTTAGTTTATCGTCTCCTATGATGTCTTTAAGATCAACTGTGTTCCCAAAAAATGTAACTCTGTAAGAATGAACTTGATTATTTTTTAAGTCAGCACCCTCTAACTTTATTTTACCTTGTTTGAAGGGAACGTGATTTATTTCTATCCTTGCAGTTTTTTTTGTTCTTGCATCAAAGCCATCTACTATGTCAAAGTTATAATAATGTTGAAATAGTTTGTTGTTTACTTGAGATGCAGGTAACGTAAAGCTTTTAGTAAAGGTTGTAAATACTTTAGCTATATCTTTTACATTTTTTATAGTATCAGTAAGGCTTACTGTTTCATCTTTGAATAAGTCTACTCTTGTATCTTGTATGTATAATTGTAACTCACGTTTCATTATACTATGTTATTGATGATGTCGTTAGCATCTTCTACCTCTAAGGTATATTGTATTAGCTTGTCGTTTACTGATGTCTTTTTAGTTAAAGAGCTTGTTACTACAACAACAGGATGCCAATTAGAATCAAAGTAAATCCACACATACTCACTTAACAATATATCTTCTATTACTGCATTATAAGCCTCTGCTAAGTAATCGGTGTTTAGTGTAAATCGTTTCTTACCTGTTTTGTTAAAGGTTTGTACTTGATGGTCTTTAGTGTCGTAGTTAGATGATGACGCTACAAATATATTTCTTTTAAATGTTTCGCTTTTAGTATTTATGTTCTCTACATTTTTTAAAAAGAAATAATGGTCTTGAGGTGCGCCATTTTTATTTATAAATCGCATTTGTATAGGACTATATTTGGCACTACATATTCTATTTATTACCCAACGATAATTACCACTTGCTGAGGTTACTATTGTATCTGTTGTGCTTATAGTAGTTTTGTTTTTAGTACCTGAGTTCATATCCCAAGCAAACCCTGCNGTGTTGTCGGGTAAATATAATTGTATGCTACCACCTGTGTTTGTTAACTCAAAATCATCAGGATCAATATCTTGATTAACACCACCCCAGAACTGAGAATATCCATAAAAGCCTGTATGTGTTACTGCACTTTGAGCTGTGCCTGTACCTCCACCATCTACTGCTGTAAAGGTTGTTATTACATAAGATATAGCTACTGTATCAAAAGTAGAGCCTGTAGCTCCACCATAATCAGCATCGTAATAATCTTTAGCTAAGGTTGCTATTTCAAAAACTGTTCTATTGCTTGTTGCGTTTTTAAGTATGGTATAACGTAATGTACCATCTATTGTCAAAGCTAATTGTGCAGACAAATGACCTGCTGTAGTTACTGTAACAAAATACGGACTTCTTAAAAATATATTTGCCATTATATTGCGTTTTCTATATCTATTCCAAATTTATCTTGTAACTCTTTAGGAAGCTTCTCAAATGCTTGATTAAAAGGTTTTGTAAAAAACATACTTGCTCTTATTCCTTTGTTGAATACGCTTCTTGCTATTAGAAACTGTAAAGATTTATCAGTTATAAATCTACCTGTTTTCTTGTCTCTACCTTTTATGCCTTTTCTTTTAATAAAATCTTTAAATGCTTTTGGTGGTGGCATATCGCTTTTAAACTTGTATGGACTTCCACTTGTGTTTTCATCCGCATAATAAGATGTAGCTCCTCTTACTCCCTCATCCTGAAACTTACCATAATCTTCCATTTCAAAGATTACACCGACAGCATCTTTAGAAGTATAAGGTTTAAATTTTATACTTTTATAGAGTTTCTTGTTTACGTTTTTATTACCTTTTGTAAGCCTTGATCTTGCTTGTTGAACGACAAACTTACCGAAGTTATTTAAATATTTTTCTACTTCTTTTAGCTGCATACGTTTATATCATTTGCGATTAATACATTAAAGGTACAAGCTACACCTGCCATTTGATTTTCAAACCTTTCATAAAAGAACTCACAAGAAGCATTACCATCTAATTGGTATTTGTTTTGGTATAGTGTACTCTTACTTAACAATCCTACTAATTTGTTTACTACAGCTAATTGTGTATTTAGAATATCTTGTTCGTTGTTGTTGCCTCTGAATACGTCTGTTACCTCATCCTTTGACTGATCTACAATATCCATAGCCATTACAGTTATGTTGAAGTTGAGGACTTGTTCTTGTATCTCTACAGAGTTTACTATAATATGACTTAAAGGAAATATTGTTTGCTTAGATAGGTCTATGTCGAATATATCGCCTGTTGTTACAGTATTGACATTCTCATCTGCTAAGAGATTAGTCTTAAGTGTTTCTGTGATTTGGTAATAACCTCTTACTCCTTGATTCATCGATTAAATTTACTTTTTATATTCTTTGATTCTACCTCTGCTTTTTCTTTCATAAAACTTAAAGCATAAAGACAGGTGTGTACATTTAGTTTAGTGATATCCTCAAATCTTCTAATATCTCCTTGAGAGAGTCCGAAAAGCGATTGATACCATCCCCACTTTCTTCCAAAATTTGCTGTTGCACTAAGTCCATCTCCTCCTCGTTCAAAAAGTTCAGCATAGCTTTTGACAAGTCCATCCCTAAATTGTAAAAAAAAATTATAGAACTTAATACAGCATCCATAGGCATATTTTTCATCTTTTCAGATTCTTCCCCTTTGTAATCTTCTATTAGATATTTTTCTTTGTCTTTAAGTTTGATTGGTCTGTAAAGAACACCCATAGCTCTATGTAGGTTTGGCATATCGCCTATGTAAGTGTCAAGATCAACATACTCTCCAAAAGTCATATCTTCTAACTTTGGTATAAACCCATAAGTCTTTTTACCCATTTTAAACTCTTTAACAAGTTGAGGTTTCTCGTTAAACATATTTGTAAGTATAGCTGTTATATCTCTTATGCTTTTAGCTTTCATAGACATTATAGTATCTCCTCTTAGTCCACAAAATATCTCTATCATCTTTATAGCTAAGAAGTTCTCATCTTCATTCTCAGATTGTATCTTTAGATACTTTTGATATTGACCTAAAGTGATCTCACTTAAAGTGTCAGGAATATAAACCTCTACTTTCATATATATATAACGTAATAAAAAAAAGTTTTAGAAACTATCTAATTGCATACTTACCTCTATTTGGATTCTTTAGTTGCATCATTAGTGCGTATCTTGCAGCATCAATACAATCAGGGTGTGTACCTGTAGGTTTTTGTAGATTGTTACCCTCTTTGTCTTTGTCCCATACATAACCTTGTAGCTCCCTAATTAGATTCTTAGAATGACTTGTTATGTAAATTTCGTTTTGGTTGATTAGGTTTATTCCGTAGACTATCGAATCTCTACCCTTTGTTACAGGAAATACTTTGTGTCCGTAGTTTCTTAGTTCTTGAATAGACTTAGGCTCTGCACTATCTGCGTAAATGTGTTCTCGTATCTCGTTTTGTTTGATGAAGTAGCTGAGGTCTCTATTTAACATTCCCTTACGATACAATACCTCATCAAATATATAAGCATCATTCCATTTATATAGTCTAATGATTGTTGAGGGATCAACCGAATAGCCAAAGTCTAAACCTGAGCAAAGTAATCTTGCTTCTTGTGGTATTTGATCTATAGGTTTCCAATCAGGAATACATACACCCTCTAAACTACCTATTTGTCCTAAGCCATATACTTTCCACCAATTTGCCCAATAAGTTGAGGTCTTACCTTTCTCTCTTGCTTTCTCTATTTCTTTGACTATAGATTCAGGTAGACTATCGTTGTCTTTGTAGGTTAAGGTTATAAAGTTTGTGTCTTGCTGTCCTACAAGTTCTTTGTCTACCCAAAATAAATTAGCAGGATTAAAGTCTAACCAAATATTTCCTGATGTTCTTACTGCTAATTGTTGGTAAGAATCAAAACTCACATTATTACACTCGTTTATAAATAAGTCTGTTCTTCTTGCTCCTCTTAGTTTGTCAGGCTGATCTGTACTAAAGAACTCTATATAGCTACCATTACTAAATTCGTATTTTAAGGTACTTTTGTTGAACTTTCTATCATCATACCTATTCAACCCCTTTAAGATATTTAAAAAGTCTTTTAAAGCACCTCTACGCAAGTGTGGTATTGATTCAGATACTATGCTTATTTCTTTTCCTTTGTTTCGGATTGCATAGTCTATAAGTATTGCTATGATTCCTATTGTTTTTCCTGCTGATGATCCTCCTCTAATTATACGAACTCTTTTGTTTAGTTCTCTTAGTTTGTTTAGTGCTGAGGTTTTGGTTATTTGCATTAATCAATAAATAAAGGTACATCTTCGTTTATGTGTATGTCCTTTGTTTCTTTAGGTTTACCTGCTACATAGTTGTAGTATAATTGCACATATTTGAAGTCGCCTTTCTCTAAACCCTTTTTAAGAGCTTCAAATGCTAAAGGCTCTAATGGTGTAAGTTTCTCAATAAGTTT
>FUFK010045794.1_pt1 | contig 16620 bp, 13 predicted proteins | sample 1021851 | NCBI WGS metagenome assembly FUFK01 (sample SAMEA51879418, study PRJEB19060) | metagenome | reverse complement strand
GCAAGTACAGACCAAGATGGTAACTTTAGAGTTGGTGAATTATTTAAGGTTGAGCAGTCAACAGGTATTGTTACAATNAANGCNTCACAGTTTGANTTATCAGGATTANNTGAATTNAGATTGGGNGCNTTTATACTTGGNGGNACAAACGCNGTTATTANAGANTTTTCNAANGAACANACATTTGTTGCTAANAGTAACAGTATTGTTCCAACACAAAGGGCCATTGCCGCATATATCCAAAGTAGGATATCAGGTGGTGGATCCAATGTTTCTGCTAACGCACTGACGGCTGGAACTTGTAAATTCAGTCAAATTAACCACTTATCAAACACTGGTGATTTACCAATTAACGTTCCGGTGGCTTTACACGCCACACAAATACCAGGTGGAACTATGGTAGCACAGGCGTTTAACAATATTAACAATGATATGGGTATGATGATGGATTCATTTGATGACCTAGAAGGTGATGGAGTCTACTATAACGATGGTGGAAATGGTTATGGGGGATCCCAATAATGATAAATAACAATAATAAGGATTTAAAACACAATGGCTGAGTTTAAACTAGGTAGAATTAGATTTGTATGGAAAGGCGCTTGGGCGGCGGCTACCTCATATTATAAAGACGACATCGTTAGACATGGTGGTAGAACTTACTATTGTGCAGTAGGACACACAGCCTCTACATTATTCACAACAGACGAAGCTACAAAATGGAATTTATTTGCTGATGGTCAATCATGGCAAGGTGACTGGGTAGCAGGAACATACTACAAACAGAATGATATTGTTAAGTATGGTGGTTACCTTNATGTTGCTAACACGGCTCACACAGCAGAAGCTGATGGTGGAANTGCTGGTAAACTAGAAACTGATCAAGCTAAATGGGATTTATTCGCAGAAGGTTTTGATTGGAAAAATATTTGGACAGTTGCAACAACTTACAAAGTAAATGATTTAGTCAAGTATGGTGGAACAGTTTATCTTTGTACAACTGCTCACACTTCTTCAAATACTTTTGCCTCAGATGCAGATGGATTAGAAGCAGACCAAGCCAAGTGGGATGTCTTTGCAAAAGGCATGGACTGGAAAGCAGACTGGACAGTATCAACAAAATACAGAGTCAATGACACAGTACGTTACGGTGGACAGATGTACATCTGTAACGAAGGTCACTTATCAGCATCAACAGTAAACTTAGGTCTTGAAGCAGACCAAAGCAAATGGGATTACGCACACAAAGGTATTGAATATAAATCAGTACACGCAACTACAACAAGATATAAAGTAAATGACGTTGTTAAGTATGGTGGCGGATTATGGATTTGTACAAGAGAACACGTATCAGGTGCAACTAACCTAGCAAGTGATAATGCAGTAACAGGAGTTGCGGCAACAGTAGGATCAATTAGTTCAGCAGATGCAACAAGAACAGCAGGAACTTACAAAGACGTTGGAGGTTCAAGTGGAGGTTCAGGTACAGGACAAAGATTTACAATCGTAATTGATGGTTCAGGTGCGGCAAGTGTAACAATTACTAATGGTGGTTCAGGACACTCAGCATCAGATACAATTACAGTAACAGCAGGATTTATTGGAGGCACAGGTGCTTCTTTAACTTTTAATATTGCAACAGTAACACAAACTACTAACTGGTCACAGTTTGTTCCAGGATTAGAGTTTGAAGATTCATGGTCAAGTTCTACAAGTTATCAACCAGGTGACTTTGTAACTTACGGTGGTTACTCTTATGTTGCAAAAACAAATCATACAAACGTTGTTCCATATAACAATGCGGCAACTTGGGATTTATTTACAACAGGATTTAGTTTAAAAGGTGACTATGCAACTGCAACAGCGTCAGTAAATGGTGCAACTTCAAGTACAACTGCATTAGTAGTTGACGGCAACGTTGGAACTATTGTTCAAGGCATGGTTGTAACTGGAACAGGTATTTCAGGAACAGTTACAGTAACAACAGTTACAGATCAAAATAATTTAGTATTAAGTTCAGCACAAAGTTTAAGTAACGATGTTGCTTTATCTTTCAACACAGCATACAAAACAGGTGATGTTGTTAGAGTTGGTGGTTACACTTATCTTGCAATAGCAGATACAACAGGTAACAGACCACCAAATGCAACTTACTGGGAAAAACTTAACGAAGGTGTTAACTGGAGAAATACTTGGACTAACGGAACTTACTATGATGTAGGTGATGCTGTTAGAGGTATTAATAATGTTAACTCTTATATTTGTGTAACGGCACACACAGCTGACCAAGTTTCTGCACAGAACAGACCAGATCAAGATGTTGACGGTAGTGAATGGAAATTAATTTCAGGTGGTGCTGAATCAGGCAACTTAACAACTGCTGGTGATTTAGTTTACTACGGTGGATCAGGTCCAACTAGATTACCAATTGGTATTGCAGGACAGGTTCTAAAAGTTAATGACGAAGGTAATGCTCCGGAATGGTCATATTTTGGACAAGTAGATCAAGTTTACTATGTGGGTAAAGGTGGTGGAGATTATGCGGCACCAGGATATGGTGTTACTATTGACAAACCTTGGAAAACTATTAGACACGCATTACGTGAAATTAAAATGGGACCAAGAAATCCTATTGTAGCAGATATTTTAACAAGAAACAAACAGTTTATACAAGTTGAAGCAGGTAAAGAATATCCAGCTTACCAAATTGCAAATGCAGGTGGTAGCGGTATATGGAATGGCTTTAGTTTTGACAATGCAAAATGTCAAAGAGACATTGGATTAATTACAGATGCAATTATTTGGGATATCAAACATGGTGGTAACGAACGTTCAAGAGAGATGGCACAATCATACTTTAGTTCAGCAGGTGCTAGTTATGTTTCAGGACAAGAAGCAAATACAGTAGAAGTTATTAATTACGCAAATACAATGATGCAAAGAATTGTACAGAACTTAACTGTTACAACTAACTATCAAAATTTAAATTCAGCATCAAATGTTGTTACACAATACACTTCATCTTTAACTCCAGAGACAGGTGTTGGTACACATATTGCAACATTAATTGGAATCATTACAGAAGTTATTACAGCAGGAAACTTAACAGGATTAGATGCTAAAGTAAAACCTAACACAACATTATTTGTTAAAACAGGACAGTACACAGAAGTACTTCCATTGATTGTTCCAGCGGATTGTGCCGTAGTAGGTGACGAATTACGTTCAACTGATATAGGTGTATATCCAACAGGTACAACATTAGTAGGTGACGCAACATTATCAATGGCGGCTCTTACAAGAATCAAAGCTGTAATGAGCGACTTGATTCTAAACAATACAATTACAAAAACACCAGCAGGTGCAATGGTTAAAGTTGACTCATTTGGTGCCGCTGATGCAAGTAGAACAGCAGGTACATACAATGGTGTAACTGGATCAAGTGCAGGATCAGGAACAGTAGGAACATTTAACATTACTGTTGATGCTTCAACTGGTGCTGTTTCAAGTGTTATTATTGTAACAGGTGGATCAGGACACGCAGTTAATGACACAATAACTATTCAAGATAGTGCATTAGGTGGCGGTGGAGCGGCTAACTTTACATTTGATGTTTCTGAAATTGCTACAGGTAATACAGAAACACAAGACACAGGTCATCCGGCCGGTGATGCGACAGCAGTTACAACTACAACTAATTTAATTGATGACATCAATGCTAAAATTGATCATGGTGTAAATGGTAATGGAACTGCACCAACAGTTACAGGACAAACTACAACAAATGCAAGAGCAGGTGATGTTTATGCTAGAGGAAGAATTTACGCAAACAAAGAATTCTTAATGCGTGAAGGTCAAGAATACATCAAAGCAAACAATACAAAATTATACATGGAAAAAGAAGCTACATACGGATCAACACACGATGCAAAATGTAGAGATGACTTAAAACGTTACATAGAAGCTATACTTTGGGATTTAGAAAACTTTGGAAACTATATGTCAGTACTAGCGGCAAGATATCTTGTTAACTCAATTATGGGATCTGCAACAGAAGATATGTTCTATATGGAAAATGGTACTGGTTTAAGAAACTGTACTGTTAGAGGATTATCAGGAACATTAGGTTCTGCAAACTCTTATGGAACTAAACGTCCAACAGCAGGTGCTTTTGTTTCACTTAACCCAAGTTGGGGACCAGCTGACACAAGAGCTTGGATATCAACACGTTCACCATACGTACAAAACGTAACAACGTTTGGTACAAAATGTATTGGAATGAAAGTTGACGGTGATATACACGCAGGCGGTAACGATTCTATTGTTGCTAACGACTTTACACAAATTTTAGATCAAGGTATTGGTGCTTGGGTAACTAACTTAGGTAGAGCAGAACTTGTTTCCGTGTTCTCATACTACGGACACATAGGTTACCTTGCAGAAAACGGCGGTAAAATCAGAGGAACTAACGGTAACAGTTCATATGGTGACTTTGGTTGTGTTGCAGAAGGTGTTGACTTAACTGAAACACCAGTTGAAGCTTTCGTTGATAACAGATCATTTGATGCACTAGTTGGTGCAACTATAACAGACAACAACAATATTATTGCATTAGAATACACAAATGCGGGAAGAGACTATAACGTATCCACAACAACATTTAGTTTAAGTGGAGATGGTTATGGTGTAACAGGATTAACTCCAGTTGTTAATACAGGCGGACTAATGGAAGTTAGAATGACTGGTACAACATCAACATTTGGTGGTGCAGATTATAAATTTGCAACTAACACTCCACAGGCTGGAGATACTACAAGCATTACACTATCAAACACTGATACGGCTTTAAGTGCGGCTTATACTGGAATGGCAATATTCCTAACTGGTGGTAAAGGTGCAGGTCAATATGGTTACATTGATGCATACAACTCAGGTACAAAAGTTGCTACAGTTAAAAAATATTCAGACAACACAGCAGGTTGGGATCAAATTGTAAGTGGTAGAGCTATTGAAAGTGCTTTAGACAACACAACAGTTTATAGTGTTGAGCCTAGAGTAAACGTAAGTGCTCCACAAAACGATGGATCAACTGCGGTAGAAACTGCTTTATGTAGAGCCAAAGTTGCAGACGGAAAAATTAGTGAAGTAAGAATTATCCATCCAGGTAAATCTTACACAGCGCCTCCAACAATAACATTTACAGATCCAAACAATACAGCAGATGCTCCATTAGAAGCATTTATTGGAGACGGTGTATTAGCTCAACCTTCATTTACTTCAAGAGGAACAGGATTTACAACTTTAAGTGCTACAGTGGCAGACGCAGGTACAGAGAAAAATATTACAGGTGTTACATTTACTGAGAATCCTTATGCACATACATTGTTAACAGCAAACAAAGAATATGTTAAGGACGAAGTTAATGCCTGGGTTGCTAACCAAGTTTCAACTGTTGGTGGAACATTATGGGGTGGATTTATTTACGATGCAACTAAATGGGAAACAGACACAGGCTTGTTAATGGATGCACTTGCAAACGATATCAAGTTTGGTGGAACTAGAGATACAACGATAGCGGCTAAGGCATATTGGATTGGAACACAAACACAATTACCAGGTGCACAACAACAAAAGGTTGCGGCGTTTACACAAATGAAAACAATATTGATGGATTACATTTTAGATAATGCATCATACAGTTCTTTACAATCTGTAACTTCACAAACTACAAATTCAAACAATGGTGAAGCGGCGGCACAAACAAAAGTTGGTGAGTTAATGGACATAGTTACAGAAACTATTGTTAACGGATTAGCTTCAATGCCAACTAATGGGGGAACTGGTTGTGTTAACATTACTGTTGCAACACATAACGTTTTAGAAAGAACAAAAATTGCAATTAAAGAAGTTGGTGGTACAACACAAATTAATTCAAACGATTATTATGTAAAAGTTATAGACGGAAATACACTACAACTTTACATTGATAAAGATTTATTATTCCCAGCAGTTTACAAAAATGGTACTGCTTATAGTTCCGGTGGTAAAATAACATACGGACAAGGATTTAGAGATGCTAAACAGTCAGGAAAATATGTACAGGTAGAAGGTATGTTAAGCATACCACAAGCTGGAGCAAACGTTGTGTTCTCAAGTTTACCAAGCACATATTTCAAACTTGTTAGTGTAACAAACTTAACAGGTTCAGGACCATATGCGGCATTATTACAAGTTTCGCCAGAAATGGCTATAGATGATGCACCAATACACGGTGACAAAGTTGAAATGAGAATTAGATATTCACAGGTACGTTTAACAGGACATGACTTCCTAGATATTGGTACTGGTGGATTTACTACAACAAATTATCCTGGAACACCTACAATACCAGCAGACCAGTTAGATGAAGCTGTAACAGGCGGTGGTGGAAGAGTGTTCTTTACATCAACTGACCAAGACGGTAACTTTAGAGTTGGTGGATTGTTCAACGTTGAGCAGGCAACAGGTATTGCTACTCTAAATGCTGATGCATTTAGTATTTCAGGATTACAAGAACTACAGCTTGGTAGTGTTGCACTTGGTGGTACGGGTGCTACAATTAACGAGTTTAGTACAGACGGTACATTTACAGCAAATAGTGACAGCATTGTCCCAACACAAAAAGCAATCAAGACGTATATTACGTCCCAAATTGGTGGCGGTGCTTCAGAATTGAACGTAAATACAGTCACAGCAGGTGTAGTACATATTAGCGGAAACACAATCACAACAACGACTGCGGTTCCGATAAATATAACTGCAACTATGAACTTTACTGGTGGAATAAGTGGATCACCGGTAGCGATGCAACAATTTATATTGAGTTAAAAGGAGAAACAATATGGCCACAGGAAGACTAGGACACGCAGATTTGGCGGCGGCTACGTATACTTCTCTTTACACAGTACCAGCTAACAATTTCGCGATTGCTACTGTTTCTGTATGTAACAGAGGAAACGCGGCTGTGTCAATAAGAGTTGCGGTCGCAAGTGCTGGAACTCCAGCAGATAGCGAATTCATCGAGTATGATGTCGAACTTTTACCCAAAGGGGTATTAGAAAGATCAGGAATTGCAATGGCGGCAGGGCAAATTCTGGTAGTATACAGTAGTGCCGTTAACGTAAGTGCAGTAGCGATGGGAATTGAAACATCAACTGCATAATGATAAATATATAAAAGGAAGATAAAATGGGAAGATATATATCAACAACTGGAACTGCAAGTAGTGTTATTCGTAACGTTTCTACTACTTTTTCCGCTACAGTTAATGATCGTATTCTTGCTAACTCATCAGGCGGTGCATTTACTATAACTTTACCGCTAAACAGCACTTTGCTTGTTAATGATGTGGTTCAAATCGTCGACGTAACAGGTTCGTTTAATACAAATAACGTAACACTGGGCAGAAATGGTAGCAAAATACAGAATTTAAGTGAGGATTTGATACTAGATATTAACAATATTGCAGTAACTATGATTTATACTGGTTCAACTTATGGTTGGGTCATTTCAGGAACGTAAGAGAGGAAACTAACTATGGCAAACCTCAGAGTTTTAATGGGAGATCAGGTAGAAGGTGCATCTATACCTACGAAATATTTCTATGTTTATAATAACAATAGAGGTATTAACAACGGCGGATGTTGTTGTCAATGGACTGTACCAGCTAACATTAAAAACGTAACATTTGAATTATGGGGAGCAGGAGCGGCTGGTGCCGGTTCTTGTTGCTGTATGTGGAGTTCACAGAATGCTGGCGGCGGAAGCTATTCCATACGAAGTATGAGCGTAGTAGCAGGATGTCAATTTACGATTTGTGCGGCAGGTAACGGAAACTGTTGCGAAAGAGATTGTTTGGGATATGATGGTTCAACAAGTTACGTAACTGGATCAGGTATTTCAACAACGTGTGCTAGAGGAGGATGTACAGGAAGAACAAACTGTCATGCTCACTATGCCTACAACTGTTGCTTTGGTTGTTCTTGTATTGCAGGAGGAACACAAGGTGACTTTAGATTAGGACACTCTAGAAACGCACCACTACATACTCACTATTGTCACAACCAAATGTGGGATTATGTAAGTGGACCACCAAAAGGTGGAATGACAAGACACGGCAAGGATTACTGCGGTAAGCCAATGACGTGTTCGGGTTGTGGATGGGGATGTGCCCAGCCTTACCCAGGAGACGGTGGATTCAACGGAACATCATGTGGTGGTGGTTGCTGTTGGGGTCATTGGGGCTCAGGGGGAATGGTCAAGGTATCATACAGTTAAGAAACATATGACTAAATACAAAGGAAGAAGATAAAATGGCTACAGAAATTACAAAAACATTTACATATGATATCCCCGACGAGTATTTGGCTCAGACAAACTCGAACGGAGATACCGCTACAGCTACATATACAGGACCAGATAAATTATATGTGTTCGTAGATGAAGCTACAAACAAAAATACAGAAGCTCAGCAACCACCTGATGAGGATTTTCATTACAATCCAAGTACAGACACAGCACCAGATGGTGAACGTGTTGTTACTTTAGATTGTGCGGGTGCTGATACTTTAATGTGTGCGATATTTTTACCACACACAGTAACTTTAGAGCAATCACAGGTTACAGTTGCACTACCAGAAGGTTATGGAAACTATCAAAATCCGTGGCCACCATATCCAGATCATGCTTATGAAAGAACTTTATCAACTCATGATGAAGCATCAGGCAACTGGACATTAACTTGGAAGCAACCTTGGCAGACTTGGGAAACATTAATTCAATTAAGAAATGATAGACTAGATACAACTGATTCAAAAGTAGCTAGTGATTCCCCAGATGCAATTAAACAACCTTGGATTGAGTTTAGACAAAAATTAAGAGACATTCCAGTTACATGGAAAAAAGGTGAAGCAGATGAATATCCAGCACACATGGTTAAGTTTCCAGAAGAACCAGTTGTTGGAGGTTTTGCTGAACCACCAGCTGACGATGGCGTTGGAATAGGATAATAGGAGAGTAGTTAATGTCTGCATTAAGAACCTTACTACAATTAGGCGGAAACGAAACCGCATTAACGTTGCGTACTATCTATGTGTATCATACATCAATGGATACTACACGTAACAGTAACCCAGGTTGCTGTTGCTTATGGACTTCTAGTTCAGACGTTAAATGGGCCGCTTTTGAAACATGGGGTGCAGGCGGAGACGGCGGAGGAGGCTGTTGTTGTATGGCAGGTTTCCCGGGAGGATCAGGCTCTTATGGAAGAAAAATTGCAGAAATTACACCAGGAAGTGCATTTACCCTTTGTGCGGGATCGGCAGGTTGCTGTCGTCCAGTAATGGGTTGTCCAGGTTGCGGTAGTTATGCTTGTTCATCAAATGGATGTTGTGACGGAACTTACTTCTGTTTATGTTCATCAGGTGGTGGATACGGTTGTGCTGTTTGCGGATTTGGAACTGCATGGGGAGGACATTGTGGATGTCCTAACTACGTATGTGGTTGTGTAAAAGGAGCAGATTTTAGTATTTGTGGATTCAACGGTGGTGGAGCAGGAACATCAATGTGTTCTAGTTCATCATGGGAGAACATGACATCAGCACCATACGGTGGACAAAGTGCTAGAATGTCAAGAGATAATTGTTATAAAACGCATGGTAGAGATAGTGATGGACCAGCTGACTTCCCAGGTGGAGGTGGTGGTACACTACATACTCACAACGGTACTTGTTACTGTGGTGGACCAGGTGCAGGCGGATTAGTAGTTGTTTACTATCAATCCGATATAGGATAAGGAGGAGTATAAAGTATGTCAAGTTTAAGATCATTTGTACCAGGTTACGATACAGGTGTTAAGGCTCCTCAAGCATTTACAGTAAGTTATGCTTGGAACCGAGATCACAATGAAGCGTGGCCGGCACAAGCTAGAGGAGTACCACCAAGTTCAAGATTTTGTTGTAACAACAACGGTGGTAAATGTTGTTTATGGACTGTTCCATCAGGAACAACTTTTGCAGTATTTGAAATGTGGGGCGGTGGAGCATCAGGAACAGGTGGCTGTTGCTGTATGCAAGGTTATCCAGCTGACTCAGGATCATATGCAATTAAATCAACAGTAGTAACAGCAGGTGATCACCTTTACAATTTGTGCAGGTAGATCAGGTTGTTGTTTATACGCAGGTAANAACTANGCAGGACATAACNNNTTTGTNNNNGGAACNCCANCAGGNNNNTCATGTTTCTGTGCTGTAGCTTGTGGTGGATACTGTTCTAACTGTACTCACTGTCATGGTTACTTTGGTTGTTACGGTTGTTGTATGAACTGTTACAACTGTCAAATTCACAGCCAAACAACGTTGATTTTGGTATTGCAAGTTACACAGGTTCTTCACAAAGATCACAGCATTGTGGAGATAGAGGATTACAATTTACACCAGTTGCACCAATGGCACAATCAGGACCAAGAATTGGACCAAATGGTTGTTGTACACGTGGTGGAGATCAGTTTGGAGCATGGCCAGGTGGCGGTGGAGTACACGGATCTGCATACGGTGGTGGATGTTGTTGTGGATCACCAGGCGCCGAAGGTGCTGTATATGTGGTATACTACTAGGATATAATTATGGGACACGGATTAGACGCACAAAATAGAAAAAACGAAGTTGAAGTTCAGTTTTCATATGATATGCCAGATGCATATTTGTATCAAACTACAACTGAAGGTAAAGTAGGAACTTGGACTTATAAAGGCCCTAAAGAGATGTGGGTGTTTATGAGAAAAGCAGACAACAAACGTTCAGGTGAAATAAGATATTCATATGAAATTGAAGATGACTTTGTACCAGCGGCACACGAGTACATGGTAAAAGTTAATTGTGAAGAAAATCCTTTATTATGCGAACTAATGGAAGTACATCAAGATACTTTGATGTTAGAAGGCAGAGAACACGTAACAGAAACATTACCACAAAAAGATATTAACGGTAATTATTTTAAACATATTGAGCCTAAGGTTCCTACACCAGATCATACATATGACAGAGATGCTATAACTTATGATCCAGTAGCTAAACAATGGAACACACCATATCCATTCTTAAAGCCACACGTAGGTTGGGACGAAATTAAACGCACAAGATGGTCACAACTTTCTTGGTCAGATTCACACGTATCAGATGATATGCCAGAATCATTAGCTAATGAGTGGAAACAATTTAGACAAGAATTAAGAGATTTACCAGAAACTTATGGTGCTTGTTGGACACCTACTATTACAGCAGGTGGAACAGGTTATTCAGTAGGCGATCACTTATTAGTTGACGCTAGTGTTTTAGGTTATAGTGCAGATCAAATTGGTACATTAGATGATTTATCAGCACCAATGGGACAAAGACCAGGCTTTGATTTTGAAGCTGATCCAAATGATGGAGAACAATGGAAGCCAGATGCATCAACTGACGTTGGTAGTGGTTCATTAGACGTAAACATTATTGTAACAAGCATTGGACAAGATGGTGCAATTACAGGTGTAAGAACACGTAACGCCTTTAATGCTCGACACATGAAAGAAGCAAAAGTTATTAACGATGTAGCATATACTATTGTTAAAACAGGTGACAGTTCTACTACAGGAACAGGTGCTAAATTTAAATTAGAAAAGAAAGTACGTATTGATCCTTGGAAAGTTAGAATGCCACAATCACCAAAAGCTAAACAACCAGGTATTTGGGGTGAAAATGATCAATTCCCAGGACAAACTGGACGTTATGGTGCGGCTGTAAACGGTATGGATGCAGTAAGTACACTAGGAGATAATGTTCCAGATGGTTCAAGTAGCTGATAACAGAGACAATCCAGCAGATGGTTGGTTAATGGAACACACATATCACCCTGCAACAGGACACTTTATTCCACCTGAAATGGGCGGACACTATTTTGGTTCAGATCTAAACAGATTAGGTTTAAGCACAGACAACACTCCATTTGATGACGGAGTAGCAGATGGGCTACCTGCGGCACCTACAGACGCTAAAGGCAAGACTAGAATAGCTGGTACTATTACAGCCAGAAAACAAACTTCCTAATATAATTCCTTTTAAATAACTGCATAGTGCTATTAAGATGTAGCACATAATTACGCACAGATTAAAAGGATGATAAATGTCAACAGATAAAAGAAACTCAGCTATTTTTATTAATGGCGGTGCCGGACGAGTTATAGCATCTATCCCTGCTCTAGAAAAATTTCAAGAAGAAAATCCAGATGATGATTTTGTAATTGTTTGCGAAGGAGGAACTGATTTCTTCAAAGGACATCAATCCTTATATGCTAGAGTATATGATCACTGGCATAAAGGTTTATTTCAAGATAAACTAAAAGAACGTGAGTTGATTACACCTGAACCTTATAGGGTTTGGGAATATTACAATCAAAAATGTTCTATTGCCCAAGCATATGATATTGCTATAAACAACAAAGGACTTAGAAAACTACAAAAACCTAGAATTAGATTAAACAAAGAAGAAATGATCTTTGGTAAAAAACTTGTAGATGAAGTAAGAGAAAAAACAAAAAAAGATAAGGTAATAGTATTTCAACCTTATGGTAGAACAACACATCATGAGAATGGTATGATCAGTGACTATAGTGGTAGAAGTTTTGAGGCTGAAAATGCCGTAAATCTTGTTAAAAAATTATCTAAAAAATTCGGCGTAATTCACATGGCAGAGTTTGGCATTGACTTTGCTAAACACGGAATCAAAGATGCAGTAGCAAGTCCTATGGGAGCAGACTTAAGACATTGGTGCGGTATTATTGCAAATGCAGATTACTTTTTAGGTTGTGATAGTTCAGGACAACATATGGTCCATGCATTAGATAAAAAATGTACAGTAGTTATTGGATCAACTTTTCCTATTAATGTTTCATATCCAGATGATGAAAACTTTGACATCTTAGATATGGGCGAAGGTGCAAGAACTTATTCTCCTATTAGAGTTACAACTGATGAATTTGCTGATAGAACCAACGATGGTGTAATGGCAATGAATGATAAAGTAGAAGCTATCATTATAGAATCAGTTACTAACGGACTAACTGGAAAAGAAAGAATAGGTCACAAGTATAAAGAAGACTAATGGGAAGGCTGTTTACATTCGGCTGTTCATATACTTCTTGGAACTGGCCTACGTGGGCAGACATACTTGCACTTGACTATGAACACAGTGAAAACTGGGGCCATGCAGGTTTAGGTAATCGTGCTATTGCTGAACGTGTAGCTGAATGTCATCTTAAAAATAAATTCACAAAAATAGATAAAGTTATTGTACAATGGTCAAGTCATTTAAGATATGATTGGCTTAACTTTAAACATGACGAACCTTGGCAAACTAAAGGTAGTGTGTTCAGTTATCAAAATGAAAAAATTTTTAATGAAAAATGGTTAGAAACTTTTTATGATGAAAAGGCTTTCTTTTTACACACTTTACACAATATACAATTAACAAAAGGACTATTAGAATCAACAGGTTGTGAATTTTATTTTACAAGCATAAGTGATATTAATACATTAGGTACTGATATTCCACATCAAAAAGGTCATGGAGAAAACTTAAGAAATACTCCTGAACTTGCAGATGCTATAACAGAATATGATATATTTTTATATAAAGATATATTAAAAGGTAAACATTGGTTAGAACCATTAGGTATTCATGCTTGGCACAGACCAGATTTAAGTTGGTGGTTTGAAAATGAACAAGGAGAAAAATGGTTAGAATTACATCCTAGTCCAATGCAACATCTAAGTTGGGTGCATTCACACAACCAGTTCTTAACTGAAGAACAGAAAAATTTGATAGATACTACTACAAGTGCAAAAACAAATGATTACAAAGAAACTATCGCAAATATTACTAGCACAGTAAAATGGGATAGGAAATACAGAGGATTTTAAATGGAGAAGAAACCAGTTTGGATTGCCGGAATTGCCAGAGGACATAACGCAGGTGTTTGTCTTTTAAAAGATGGTGAGATTGTATTTGCAATAGAAGAAGAAAGACTAACACGTCAAAAGTATGACGGAGGTCCTTATGCTTCTATGATGAAAATTTTAGAATACACAGACAAACTAGATTTCTTAGTAGTTGCACACACACAAAATTTACAAAGAACAGCAGGTAGAGTAGACTTCAGTGGAGATGATGTTTACACAGGACTTGCACGTAAGATGGGATTGATAAGTAGAAAGCCTTATAACCCTAATGAGAATCACCCACAAGTAATTGACATGAGTCATATACATCATAAGTTACACGCCGCGACAGCCTTTTATAGATCAGGATTTAATGATGCAGTAGCAGTTATTGTTGATGGTGCAGGTACGTTTATTGATTTACAAACTAACACAGGTGAACCACAAACTGTTTGGGAAACAGAAACAATATACGATTGTGCATATCCAGATAATTTTAAAACACTTTACAAACACCTAGGTACTAACGGTCCTATGGTTACGCAATACTTAAAAGATATGTCAAGTGAGTTATATGATGAACCCAAAGAATGGACACACGATGTTTTACTTACTGAAAATGCAGGTATAGTAAAAACTTATGAGGCAGTAACAGAATACTGTGGCTTTAGTTTTATTGAAGCAGGTAAAACAATGGGATTATTTCCATATGGTAGACGTGCTAATATTAAACTATTTAGAAATGATACTATGTGGCCTATATCAGATAGACAAATGATTATACCTACATATCCAAACGGTGCTCATGTAAACTATAACTTCTTCCAAGAACTTGTAGATCATGATGAAGAAGATGTAACCAAATTAGAAAACAGAAGAAATTTAGCTTATGCTGTGCAAACAGAAACACAAAATCAAGTTGTTAAACTTATTAAACGTGCAGTTAAAATGTCCGGTAAGAATAAAGTTGTTATTAGTGGCGGCTACGGTCTTAATTGTGTAGCAAATTATGAATATTTAGATCAACTTAAAGATGAAAATATTGAAATATATGTTGAGCCAGTAAGTAATGATGCAGGTACGGCCATGGGTGCGGCTATGTTAATGCATAGAAGACTTACAAAGGATAATAAAGTACAAGCACAGCAAGAAACATTATATGAAGGTCCTGCATATTGTTATTCATTAAATGAAATAGATGCTATTGTTGGGAAATATGGTGCAACTATTGAAGAAGCAGATGATAAAAAAGTAGTTGACATACTAGCAGATAGAAAAATTTGTACAATCTTCCAAGGACGTTCTGAAAATGGTCCACGTGCTTTAGGTAATAGAACTATTATGTATGATCCAAGTGACCCTAATGGTAAAGATCATGTTAATATTGTAAAACGTAGAGAATACTTTAGACCTTTTGCAGGTAGTATACTTGAAGAAGATGTACATGAATGGTTTGATTTACGTGGTATGAAAAGTTCACCAACAATGATGTATGCTGTAAACTGTCAAGAAGGTATTGCAGAAAAAATTCCAAGCATTATACACGTTGACGGAACTTGCAGAATACAAACTGTAAATGAAAAACAGAATCCACATTATTATAATTTAATTAAGGCGTGGAAAGAAAAGACAGGACTGTCAATTATTTTCAATACAAGTTTTAATTTAGGTGGCGAGCCATTAGTAGAAACTTTAGATGATGCTGTGCGTACATTGAAACACAGCGACATCGAGTACTTGTACTTGCCAGAATATAAAAAACTTGTAACATTGAAAAATGACGGCTAAATTTACACAATACTTCGATACAAAAATATACTGGACAGATGAAATAGACGGTTGTGGTAATACCATGATTGATGATTTTCTTGATGCTACTAGTTTTATTACAGAAGATAAAACATTTTACAATACATTAGAATGGTGTAGTGGTCCTGGCTTTTGGGGGTTTGGTTTATTAGGCACAGGTAAAACTGAAAAAATTACTTTCTCTGATATATGGGAACCAAATAAACCAGCAGTACTACAAACAATACTAGAAAATAACCTAGATGAAAAAGCACATTTCTTTTTAAGTGATAATTTTAAGTCAATTCCTGAACAAACATTTGATCTAATTGTTGCTAATCCACCACATTTCAATGGTGACCCGTATGTTGCACACTACGATGATCCAAGGAAATACAAAGATTTAGACTGGTCTATACATAAAAACTTCTTTGATAATGTAGGAAAATATCTAGCAACAGATGGAATAATTATACTTGCTGAAAATGTATGGGGTTCAAATCCTGATACTTTCAAAGATATGATTAAGAAGAATAATCTAAAAATAACACATCATTTCCCTTCAAAACAGTACCCATTAGATATGTGGTATTTAGGAATCGCGAGAGAATCCGCGGAGCGGTAAAACGCAAATTTAATGCCGCGAAGCGGTAAAAAGCGGTAATATGCTTTTGAACAGAAGCCACTACTAATTGAATAAATACTACAAAGAGGATGTTTAATGGCGTTTGATATTAGTAAGTTTTTCCGTAAAGGACAAAATAACACAATAGAATTTAGAGGCGGTAGTAACCTAAGTTATGCCGGTCCTTCTGCTACA
>FUFK010049055.1_pt1 | contig 16625 bp, 16 predicted proteins | sample 1021851 | NCBI WGS metagenome assembly FUFK01 (sample SAMEA51879418, study PRJEB19060) | metagenome | reverse complement strand
CACTCTTTGGATTATCAGTTCTTTCCTTATAGTTTCCCTGAAAGATTTATAAGAAGTTCCTTCCGCCTCTAGCTTCAGTCTGAATTCTTCCAAACTGAGATTATTTTGTGATGAAACTCTGGAAAGAGTTTGATTTAGCTCTGAATCACTAATTTTTATGCCGGCCCTATCCGCAAGCTGAAGCTGTATTTCTTCAATGATTAATCTATCTAAAACTTGCTCTTCCAAGAGGTTTAAAGGAGGCAGTTCGGCTTTATCATTTTTTAATCTTACAAGTATCTCATCAACTCTAGAATTTAGTTGAGATTCCATTATTACGCCTGAATCTACAACAGCTACGACTCTATCGATCAGCTCAATTTTAGTATAAGTATTTGTAGACACCAGAAAACCTAGCAAGATAAAGACTGTCCTTTTCTTAATTGAAATCATGATTAAAAGTATTTTTGTTCGATCCATATTTACTATTGTCTTCTTTTTTCTAGTTGTTGCAATTACTGAAATCGTCTAGAGCTCAAAACTTCTGATATCCTCTTTCCAAATCTACCTAATTCAGTTAGCTCAAAAAATAAATAAATATTATCCCTTTCCCTTTCGGTAAAAGGACTATTTTCAATTAAATTAATATCTTCTTTATTCGTTCCAAAAAAAGCATAGTAATTTTGATCAAGCCATTTTCTTTTCATTAAGCCTAATTTTAAGCAACAATTAGCATACTCTATGCCATAGGATAGATCTCTTGAATAATTTTTTTCATAATCTCTGGAGACTTTTCCAAAGGCTAAAAATTTATTTGAAAGTTCCCACTGAGAAATTAGTTCAATTTGATTTATAGGCAATCCATCATCAGACCAACCACTTATTAAATTAAGATATTTTGGGTCTCTCTTATAAGTAGATCTTATTTGTATGTTTTTTCTTTCTTCTCTTTCATAAACGATTCCTAAACTTCCTCTAGATATTCTTTCCAAGTCAGAATCAAATTCTAATGAACTATTGATTTTCAGATGACTTGATATGTCGGCTTTGAACTCAGTAACAATAGAAGATTTTTTGGAACTCTTATTATTCAGACTATTTTCTTTATCACGAAAGAATGCTCTTCCTAAAGAGAAATATCTTTCATTACCAGTACTGGCATTATAGAAATTATGTTCAAAACCAAGAATTAATCTATTCTGCTCTAAAAAAAAATCTGAACCAGAGTACCAGTTTCTTTTGAACAAAGTATCAAAGTTCAAATTTTGAAGTTTTGAATCTATGCCTTTCTCGTAATTATTTTCTCCATCAATGTAAACATACTTAAATATCGGAATAAGACTATGGAATTCATTTTTCGATTTCTTTTCCATATAAATTCTATAACTAAGTTCAGCCCAGTTGTATGAGTTATCAATAGGATCCAATTTAGTTCGGTACTCTGTTTCTCTTCTTCCGACCTTGAATGAAGTGAGAGAAGATCTATTTCCCTTTTCAAATAATAATGAGGGTTCGATGTGTATTCTTTTTATGTCAGCCTCTTTTTCTAATGGATTAAATTCTTCATCAAATGAAAATTTCGCATAGTCTGTTACTAACCTTGCGGACATACCGAAGATATTTCCTTGATATTCAACATTCAAGCGAGGTTGAGTTTTATATTCGTTGGCAGAAAAAGGGTTTAAATTATGAAATTGCTTCAAACTACCTGTTATTTTCAAATTTTTTGTATTGAGGCCGACATTGAGATTTCTTTTTAAGAAATCCTTTTGTTGAGTTCCTAAGATATCGTCATTCAAGTCTTCAAAGTATAGATCATCGCTAACGTGTTCAGTGCCAATGCTGACGTATAGGTTAGAACCTAAATTTGTTTGACTGTAAACTTTTGTTGCCCATCTTTTTTTATTTTCTCCAGTTTGATCTTGAAATNTTCTATCATTGATAAAATATGAGAATGCTATAAGACCCTCAGAATCTTGAGTAAGAAACCTTCCTTCGGAACTGATCCCGGATCCTCTTTTTTCTATATATCGTGGTGAGATTGTTAGATCATAGTTTGGAGCTAAACTAAAAAAGTAAGGCACTGATAGATCTAGTCCATCTTTGCCTTGTTTAATAGATGGTGCTAAAAACCCAGAGAATTTTTCTTTTCCTATTGCTGTCCTCGCATAAGGCAAATAAAAGATTGGTACCTCATTAACTTCAATTGTCATGTCTTTAATAACAGCATTCTTTCTATCTTGAAGAACAATTATTCTCTTGGAATTTAAATTCCAAGATAGGTCTTCATTTTTGCAACTTGTAATTGAAATATTTAATAATTCAATATCGCCATTAAACTTGAAATTTATAAATTGNGCTTCNCCAAATCCTNTTNCCATAAAGTTATAACTAGAGCTTGAGATGTAGAACTCATTATCAATAAAATCAGCTTCCATGTTTTGAGCTTCAATAGAAAGGTTTTTAGACAACGCCTTGATATTTCCTTCAAGCTGTATGGTTTGGTTTTCACGGTCATAAATNGCTTTATCTGACCATAATTGAACAATATCAGTTNTAATAACAACATTGCCNNTTAAACTAAGAATTTCCTGATCTAAGGATTCTATAACTTCGGCGTCAATAGAATTTATCCTAAGAGTTTTGTCTTCATTTCCCTTCAAGAAGTTTGAAAAAATAATCATNGAANAAANGATTATTAATAAAATAAAGGNGTACTTTTTAGACATNGTACAAATTAGANNATTTTTGGCAGTGATTGTTCCATAAACTTATTCAGATCATAAAGGAAGACCTCTTCAGATTACTATAATATTATGACAGAGATGAAAGATGACTTGTTAAATTGGGCCTTAATGCAAGGATCAAGTTTAGGATTTAAAGATATTGAAAGCTTGCAGCCTCTTAGAGAGCAAGCAAGTCTGAGGCATTATTTCAGATTTCAGACCGATACAGGAACAAAAATAGGCATGATATCTGAGCCTAATTCCAAACAAAATGAATTATTTGAGATTCATTCTAATTTTCTGAGAAAAAATGGCATTAGAGTACCCAAAGTTGAAGCTTTTGATCATCTTAAAGGCTTTATGATTTTAGAGGATTTTGGTGACAAAGTCGTTCAACTGGAAATAAATGAAGAAAACAAAGAATTCCTTTTTAAAAAATCATTACAAAAAATCCATCAACTTCAAGAAATTAAACCACCTGATGATCTCCTCAAGCTTACGCCGAAGATGTTGAAACAGCAAATGTATCTTTTTGAAGATTGGTTTTTAACGAGTTTTCTAGAATTAGACTATTCTACTAATGATAAAAAAATGCTAAATGTTAGTTGGGACTTGATAGTTAAAGAGTGTTCACAACAATCCCATGTAATATGTCATTTTGATTTCGAATTCCGAAATCTCATGCTTTTAGAAAAAAATGAAATTGGAATATTAGATTTCCAAGATTTATGCTTTGGACCTTATGCTATAGATCTTGTGTCTATTTTAAAAGATATAGAAAACCCCTTGAGTCATGAAGATTTACTAAATTATCTTAAATTCTATAAGGAAGGTATCAAGGGCAACAAATTAGAAGAGTTAAAACTCTCAGATCTTGAAAAGGATTTAGATTTTGCTGGCTTCCAACGTCAGTTTAGGATTTTAGGAACACTATCTAGGTTACACCTTAGAGATAAAAAATCTTTTAGACTTAAGGATTTAAAACAGACTCTAAAATATCTTCAAACAGATTTAGAAAAATATCCTGCTTTGAAAGAATTGGCTACTTTCTTAACAGAAAAAGTTGAACCAAAACTTATTAAAATTTTAAGAAATATTCCATGAAAGCATTTTTACTTGCAGCCGGGAAGGGCAAAAGNCTTCTTCCATTTACAGAGGAAAACCCTAAGCCATTGGTAAAAGTTGGCGGTGTTTCTTTGATTGAAAGGATTATTAAGATCTTAAAAAATACCAATATTGAAGAAATTGTTATTAATCTTCACCATCGAGGTGAAAAGATAGTGAACTTACTTGGAGATGGCTCAGATTATGGGCTCAAGATTTCCTATTCCCTGGAAAAAGAACTTTTGGGCACGGGTGGCGGGATACAAAATGCTATACATCACTTCGAGGAACCTTTTTTTGTTCTTAGTTCAGATATATGGACAGATTTTGATTTTAATAATTTAGAGCTTAAGGATGATTTTTTGGCGCATATGATTCTTATTCCTAATCCTGAGAGCAATCCAAAAGGAGATGTTTCGCTTATTGATGGTTATGTTAGGTCTGACCTAGAAGAAAATAAATATACTTTTTCCGGAATAATGATTATTTCACCAGATTTGTTTAGTTTATCCGAGACGGGACCTATGGAACTTTGGAATGATATTCTAAAACCAGCTTCCTCAAATAATCTTGTTTCAGGTGAGATATTTAAGGGAAGATACGAGAATCTCAATACCCTAGAGGATGTTGAAAGATTAGACGGTTTACTGAGCGAGGAGTAAACTTGCACCCTCATGACAACTAAAGACTACATAATTGCGCCTTCTATCTTATCAGCAGACTTTGCTCGCCTGGGAGAAGAATCTAAGAGCGTCTTAAATTCTGGTGCTGACTGGATTCATTTTGATGTTATGGACAATCATTATGTGCCCAATCTAACTATAGGGCCTATGGTATGTAAGGCACTGCGGGATTATGGAATTAAAGCGCCTATAGACACTCATTTGATGGTCAAACCAGTGGATAGTTTAATAGAGAGTTTTGCAAAAGCAGGATCAACTTATATCACTTTTCCCCCTGAAGCTACTGATCATATAGATAGGTCAATAGAACTTATCAAAAGCCATAATTGTAAAGCTGGTTTAGTCCTAAATCCTGCAACTCCAGTTAGTTTAATTGAGGAGTCAATCGATAAATTAGATATGATTCTGCTAATGTCCGTTAATCCCGGTTTTGGAGGACAAAAATTTATTGATTCTGTACTTACGAAAGTCACAAAAGTAAGAGATACGATCGATAAGAAAAATTTAGATATAAGGCTTGAGGTTGATGGTGGAATTAACTTAGAAAATATTGCTTCTGTAGCTGAAGCAGGTGCCGATACTTTTGTTGCTGGATCAGCTATTTTTAATCAAGAAGATTATTCTAAGATAATCAAACAAATGAGATCCTCTTTAGAAGCTCTCTAAAATAGTGGATATACAAAAAAAAATTCCAATTTCTCGCGAAATCCTAGCCGATATGGAGACCCCTCTTAGTGTCTATAGGAAATTAGCTAACTGTTCTTATAGTTATTTGTTTGAGTCGGTTGAAGGCGGAGATAAGTGGGCTAGATACTCCCTTATCGGCTTAAAAGCCAGGAGATTAATAAAGGTTGTAAAAAATGAAGTTGTAATTCTTCAAGATGGAAAGCAAATTGAGACCATAACAATAGATGATCCCTTAGATTATTTAGATCAGCTACAGAAAAGCTTCACTCTTGAAGAAGATACAAATTTACCAAAGTTTAATGGCGGTCTTGTCGGTTATTTTTCATATGATTGTGTCAGATACATTGAAAAGAAATTGATCGAATCTATTCCTCCAGATTCCTTAGGGACACCAGATGCCTTATTTATGGTCTCTGAAGAAGTTGCTGTATTTGATAATTTAAAGAATAAACTTCATTTAATTATATTAATTGATAGAGAAGATGATCGAGATATTGCGGAGAGACGATTAGATGAGTTAGAGGAAAAGCTTAAAGAGCCTCTTATATTTGAAGATTTCAAGAAACCTGAAAAAACTATAAATGAATCTGATTTCATATCTGGATTTGGTGAATATGAATTTAAAAAATCAGTAGAGAAAGCAAAAAAATACATCGAAGAGGGAGACATCATGCAAGTGGTTTGTTCGCAGCGTATGTCAATTCCTTTTACTGCCGATCCGGTTGCGTTGTATAGATCTATAAGGCAATTAAATCCATCACCTTATATGTATTATTTAAACTTGCATGATTTTCATATAGTGGGATCCTCTCCAGAAATCTTAGCAAGACTTGAAGATAATAAGGTTACGGTAAGACCAATTGCCGGTACTAGAAGAAGAGGTAAAGATGATGCAGATGATATAGCTATGGAAAAAGATATGGTTAATGACCCTAAAGAAATTGCAGAACATCTCATGTTAATAGATTTAGGAAGAAATGATGTAGGACGAATTGCTAAACCTGGTACTGTAAATGTTACTGAACAATTCGGGATAGAAAGATACAGTCACGTTATGCATATGGTTTCTAATGTTGAAGCTGAATTGGAAGACGGCTTGTCTGCCATTGATTTATTTAAGGCTACTTTTCCAGCAGGAACTGTATCAGGTGCTCCTAAAATNAGAGCTATGGAGATCATCGATGAATTCGAGCCTGTGAAAAGAGGTATTTACGGTGGAGCAATAGGATACCTTTCTTGGCAGGGTAATATGGATATGGCAATTGCAATCAGGACAGCAGTCATTAAAGACGAAGTACTCTATATACAGGCAGGAGGAGGCTGGGTTGCAGACTCAGTTCCGGATCTAGAATGGAAAGAGTCACTGAATAAAGGTCGAGCTATTTTCAAAGCTGCAGAAATGGTACAGGAAAAACTAGAAGGTTGAGATATGTTACTGATGATCGATAACTATGATTCTTTTACATACAACCTTGTTCAATACTTTTACGAAATGTCACAGGAAGTAGAGGTGCATAGGAATGATGCTATAAGCGTTCAGGAAATTAAAAATAAATCTCCAGATTATATTGTTATATCTCCTGGCCCCTGTACGCCAAAAGAAGCTGGNATATCGGTTGAAGTGATCAAAGAATTTTCAGGTAAAGTACCCATTTTAGGTGTTTGCTTAGGCCATCAATCCATTGGTTCTGCCTATGGTGCAAATATAATAAAAGCTAATGATGATTTAGTGCACGGCAAGCTTTCAAAAATTAGTCATAATGGAAAAGGCATATTCTCTTCAGTAGAAAAAGACTTTCTCGCTACAAGATACCATTCCCTTGTTATTGAAGAATCATCACTTTCAAAAGAGTTTGATATCACGGCTAGATCTGAAGACGGGACCATAATGGCTATTCAACATAATTCAGAACCAATCACTGGAATACAGTTTCATCCTGAATCCATCGCGACTGAACACGGCAAATCTCTTCTTAAGAACTTTTTGGATACTTACTAGATATGAATATACAAGAAGGAATAAGCAAAGTAGTCTCAAATCAAGATCTTCAAAAACAAGAAATGTCTTCTGTTATGTTTGAGATATTAGAAGGTAAGGCTACTGATGCTCAGATCGGTGCTTTTTTAATAGCTTTATCGATGAAAGGAGAAACGGTTGAAGAAGTAATTGGTGCGGTTGAAGTAATGAGAGAACTTTCTGCAAAAGTCAAAACTGATTTAACTCACCTGGTAGATACTTGCGGTACAGGAGGATCGGGAATTGGTATTTTTAATGTATCAACAGCTTCTGCATTTGTTGCAAGTCAATGTGGAGCAAAAGTCGCAAAACATGGCAACAGGTCAGCGACGAGGAGCAGCGGTAGCGCTGATCTTCTTGAACAAGCAGGTGTTCCTCTTACACTTAAACCTAATGAAGTAGCAGATTGTATAAAAAATATCGGCTTAGGATTCATGTTTGCTCCAGCCCATCATAGTGCTATGAAGCATGTTGTTGGCCCTAGGAAAGAAATTGCTCAAAAGAGTATTTTCAATGTCCTTGGGCCCTTGACTAATCCCGCATCTGCTAAAAGACAAGTTATGGGTGTTTATGATAAGAAGTGGATGAAGCCCATTACTAATGTATTAAAGGAATTGGGAAGTGAACATACCATGATTGTTCACTCTAAAGATGGCTTGGATGAGATAAGTATCGCTTCTCCAACCTTGGTTGTAGAGATGAAAGATGGAGATATCTCTGAGTATACTATTAACCCCGAAGATTTTAATTTCACAACTTCTTCGCTTAATGGATTACAAGTGAATTCTCCAGAAGAAAGTCTTAATCTCGTAAAATTAGGGCTAGCTGATAAACATCCAGAAGCTTCTTCTATGATCTCGATGGCAGCTGGTGCTGCACTATATGTTTCTGAAGNATCAAGCTCATTAGAGGCNGGTATTAGATTAGCTAATGAATGTGTAAAAGATGGCGGTGGGATTGAAAAACTTAATCAATTAGTTGAATACTCCTCTAAATTCTAATGGAAAGCTACCTTGACGAAATTATAAGAGATAAACACTCAGTTGTAGCTGAGGAAGAGAGAAGAGAAAGCTTAGAAGATATCAAATCTAAGATTTTAGATTTGCCTCCAAGACGAGGATTTATTCAATCTATCCAGCAAAGAAATAATAAAGGCCTTGTATCTGTAATTGCAGAGATAAAAAAGGCTTCTCCTAGCAAAGGTGTGATCAGAGAGAACTTCTCACCTGAAACTATCGCTAAACAATATGAGGAAAATAATGCCACTTGTCTGAGCATACTGACTGACAAAAAATTCTTTCAAGGCTCTTTAAAGTATCTCAAGAAGATAAGGTCTAAAGTAGAGATTCCTCTTTTAAGAAAAGATTTTATTATTAATGAGTATCAGATTTATCAGAGCAAATTATATGGTGCAGATTGTATTTTATTAATCGTATCTGCTTTATCAGATAGTCAACTTAAGGAGTTTAAAAATATTGCTGAAAGCCTAGATCTAGATGTTTTGGTGGAGATTCATAACCAAGCTGAACTGGAACGTATTCAACCAATAGACTTTCCATTTATTGGCATTAATAATCGGAATTTGAGTACTTTTGAAGTAGACCTTAAAACTACCAAAGAATTATCTCTAAATTTAAAAGACAAACTAATCGTATCTGAAAGTGGAATAAAGACAAGAGAAGATATAGACCAAATACTCAATTACGATGTTTTAAACTTTCTAGTCGGGGAGTCTTTTATGAGAGCAGAAAATCCAGGAACTGAACTCAGAAAGCTTTTTTTCTCCCCAGAATAAACTGGAAATACAAAAAAAAGTAAAGCCAAGATAATATCTTGGCTTTGAACTTTGTTTCTTTATTTAGAAGAAAAGATTAATTCTTCTAGTGAGAGCTAGTCTCTAGGTTTGGCTTCGTTTACTCTTAAATCTCTTCCACCAAAATCATTTCCGTCAAGCGCTTCAATTGCTGCTTGGCCTGCTTCTTTTGATTCCATCTCAACAAATCCGAAACCTTTCGATCTACCTGAGTGACCTTCAGTGATTATCCTGACTGCGTTGACGTTTCCGTATTGAGCAAAATGAGCTTCTAATTCTTCCTCAGATGTACTCCAGGGAATATTTCCAACGTATATATTCATATTATCCTTTTCAAAAAACATAGCATAATTGCTACGCGCGCAACTATACCTGTGTAGATTTAATTAGCAATGGGTAATTTAAAAATAATTTTTTACTAAACATAATAACTGGATTTAGTCATTATTTTAGCAATGCCAGCCATTAGTTTTTTTACATTATCAGGTAACTCAACAGCACCTGATTGAAGAGCTTCTTCGCTATGATGTGCTTCGTCAATGGCCATTTGTTCTAGAATTGAAGCAGTTCTTGCGTCGCTAGCTGGAATCTTATCCATATGACTTTTCAGATGCTTAACGACTTGCTCTTCTGTTTCATGGACAAAACCTAAACTCCATTTATCTCCAGCCATGCCAGCAATTGCCCCCATAGTGAAAGATAGTCCATACCAGATAGGATTGAAAATACTTGGTTTTTCATCAAGTTCTTCAAGTCTTTTATTGCACCATGCCAAATGATCAAGTTCCTCTTCAGCCGCTTCATCCATTTTTTCTCTAGTGCCATCAAGTCTAGCCGTTAGGGCCTGGCCTCTATATAAGCCCTGAGCAGAAACTTCACCGGCATGATTTATTCTCATCAGGCTTGCAGAAATACTTCTGTCGAGTTCATTCAAAGAGTCTTTATCAATGTTTTGTGCAGGATACTGCCTCGATTCTTTCTGGTAGTTATGTGTAGAAAACTTCAAACCTTTATCGATCTCAGTGATAAATTTATCTATTAAGCTCATTTTTCTTTTTCTCTATCTATTGCTCTGTAACCTATATCTTTTCTGTAAAAAGCATCTTCATATGCAATTTCAGATACCGCATTATAAACTTTTTTTTGAGCAGATTGAATTGAAGAGCCCAGTGCAGTGACGCACATTACCCTTCCTCCATTTGAAGTTAAGCTATCTTCTTGGAATTTAGTACCGGCATGGAAAACCTTAAGATCATTTTTTTCTGAGGGGATGTTTTTAATCTTTTTATTTATTTCATACTTTGAAGGATATCCCTCTGCAGCAATCACCACTCCTAGAGATTTTTTTTCATCCCACTCAAGCGTTTCATTACTAAGATCACTTTCACATGCTTTAAAACAAAGGTCAGCTAAATCCGATTTGAGTCTCATCATTATGGGTTGCGTCTCAGGATCACCAAAACGGCAATTAAATTCAAGTACTTTTAGATTTTTATCTTGATCTATCATCATCCCGGCATATAAAAAACCAACATACTTATATCCCTCTTCTCGCAAACCTTTTAGCGTAGGATAAATTACATCTTGCATGATTTTCTCATGGACAATGCTATCAACTACTGGCGCTGGAGAATATGCACCCATACCACCGGTATTTGGTCCTCTATCCTTTTCGTCTCTTGCTTTGTGATCTTGTGAAGTAGGAAACGGAATAGCATTAATCCCATCGGTCATTACGATAAAACTCGCTTCTTCTCCATCTAGGAACTCCTCTATTACAATTTTTCTTCCGGCTTCTCCAAAAATTTCAGATTCTAGCGCCAGATCTATTGCTTCTTTGGCCTCATCAATATTATTTGCAATTGTTACACCTTTTCCAGCAGCTAGACCATCAGCTTTTATTACAATAGGGCATCCTTTTTCTCTTACATAGTCGATTGCTTTAATGGAGTCGGTGAACGAGGAATATTCCGCCGTAGGGATATTATATTTTCTAAGGAAATCCTTCATGAACTCCTTTGACCCTTCAAGTTGTGCGGCTCCTTTTGATGGCCCAAAACACCTTAATCCTGATTCTTCGAATTTATCAGTTATTCCATTGACCAAAGGATTTTCGGGTCCAATGACAGTCAAGTCGATTTGTTTATTGATGGCAAACTCTACCAATCCCTCAATATCTTCAGCTTGTATATCAATATTGATAATAGAATTTTCCAATTCTGTTCCCCCATTTCCAGGGGCAACAAAAATTTTTTTAACCAAGGGGCTTTTAGATATTTTCCACGATAGGGCGTGTTCTCTTCCACCTGACCCAACTATCAATACCTTCATTTATCAATGTCTAAAATGTCTCACGCCGGTGAATAGCATGGCCATACCCGCTTCATTAGCAGCATCAATTACTTCTTGATCGCGCATCGAACCTCCAGGCTGGATGACAGATGTGATCCCTATTTTAGCTGCGGCATCAATTCCATCTCTGAAAGGAAAGAAAGCATCAGACGCCATTGAGCATCCTTGTGTTTCAAAGCCTCTTTCAACGGCTTTAGAGGCTGCTATCTGTGCACTATCAACTCTACTCATTTGTCCGGCACCTATGCCAATCGTTTGATTATCTTTTGTATACACAATGGCGTTTGACTTAACAAACTTACATACTTTCCAGGCGAAAAGACAGTTGTCTATTTCGTCTTTACTTGGTTTACGCTTAGATACTACTTCTAGATCTGCACTTGTGATAACCGCTAAGTCATTATCTTGGATTAATAATCCACCATTAACACTCAATATTTTTGGTTCTTTTGTAGGTTCTCCTAATTCCTTAGTATCTAAAAGTCTGATATTTTCTTTTTTAGATAGGATTTCACGTGCTTGATGATCTACTCCTGGAGCAATAATTACCTCCACAAACTGATTTTCAACAATTTTATCAGTTGTAGATTGATCAAGAGAGCGATTAAAAGCTATTATTCCGCCAAATGCTGATGTTTTATCTGAAGCAAAAGCTTTTTCATACGCTTCTTTAATATTAGACCCAAGTGCTATTCCACAAGGATTGGCATGTTTTACTATTACACAAGCCGGTTCAGAAAAAACTTTCACACATTCGTATGCAGCATCTGTATCAGCAATATTATTATAAGAAAGTTCTTTGCCTTGTATCTGTTCGGCAGAAGAGACGTTATTTCCCCTGGGCTGATTTGTATTGACGTAGAAGGCTGCAGATTGGTGAGGATTTTCACCATATCTTAGTTCTTGTTTAAGCTGATATCTGCCAAACAAATACCCCGGTTTTGTAGTTTGTTTGTGATTGAGGTAATCCGAGATTGCCGAATCATAATTTGCTGTATGGCTAAATGCTTTAGCCGCCAAATTCCTTCTAGTATCTAAAGTAAGTGAGCCGTCGTTAGCTTTAATCTCTTGAAGGATCTTTTCATAATCATTTGGCTCCACTACCACACCCACATATAAATTATTTTTTGCAGCTGACCTAACCATACTAGGTCCACCGATATCAATATTTTCTATTGCAGTCTCTAGCGTAGTTTTTTCTTTTGCGATGGTTTCAATAAATGGATAAAGATTAACAATTACTAAGTCTATTGCTTTTATCTCATTTTCTAACATGACCTGCTGATCGATATCTCTTCTGGCAAGTATTCCTCCATGCACTTTTGGATGAAGGGTTTTAACTCTCCCATCCATCATTTCAGGAAATCCGGTATATTTTGAAATATCTATTGCGTTGATTCCCGCATCTAATAGGGTTTTTAGAGTACCTCCTGTAGAAATGATTTCTATCCCAAAATCATCAGATAAAGATGAACAAAAATCGACAATGCCTTCTTTATCAGACACACTTACTAAAGCTCTTTTAATCTTTGGGTTGGCAGTTTGAGCCATCTATAGTTTAAAGTAGATTATGTTCCTTTAGTTTAGTTCTAAGGGTACCTCTATTTATGCCTAATATCTTACTGGCCTTTGATTGATTATCACCACACTGCTTCATTACTATCTCTAGCAGAGGAAGTTCAACTTCTTTTAAAACCATATTGTAAATATCAGTAGGATTTTCGCCGTCTAACTGCTCGAAATACTTGTGCATACTTTTGGAAACTTGATGACTTAACTGCTTGCCTTCACCGTTGAATTTCTTTTTCTTGTTCTTTGTCACTTTACTAAATTTTCGTCATCTTTATTCACTGAAGGGACTAGGAATAATACCCAACATATTTTTTCTTTCAAGGAGTTTAGTGAAATATTGAACAGTTTTTTTACGATGCCCTAAAAATAGATTTGATGATTTAATATATCCTTCAATGAGTAATAGCGAATATACGAGAACATTTCTAGATCTTCCCTATATTGAAGGGGAAGTTATATCACTATATAAAAAAGATTTTCATCATGAACTTAATGTTCTTAGAAAAAGAGCTGGGGATAGATTTAAAGTTTTCGATGGGAAGGGGAACTCGGCTTTAGCTGAGATTTTAGGTATTGATAAGAAAATTCTTAAGATTTTAATCATAGAAAATTATCCACTATCTAATAGATATGGAATTCAAATTAATTTAGGTCAGTCTCTGATTAAGAATGATCCTTTTAACTTAACAGTCCAGAAGGCTACAGAATTAGGTGTTGGGAACTTTTCACCCTTGTTGACTGAAAGAGTCACAGTAAATAGAGCAAATGTTAATTTAAAAAAAAGAATAGAAAAATGGAATCAAATAGCCAGAGGAGCATGCGCGCAATGTGGCGAGAATTGGATTCCCGAAATAACTGAGCCTCTAAAGATTGAGGATTGGTCTAAGTTAATCAATTCCGATATCAAAATAGTTCTCTATCCAGAGGCAGAAATAATGTTGTCAGAAATAGAAATTAAAGATTCTATTTCAATCGCTATTGGACCTGAGGGTGATTTCACTGAGGAGGAGATAAGGGGCTTGAAAGAAGATGGCTTTATACCTGTTANTATAGGNCCNCGTATTTTAAGAGCAGAAACTGCGGCAATATCAGTTATAAGTGCTTTAAGATATGGTGCAAAGGAATTTTAAATCAGGAGTCAGACTAAAGATGAAGCTAGGTGTTGTTATGGATCCCATCGAGACTATCAATTTTAAAAAAGATAGCACTTTAGCGATGATGATCGAAGCTCAAAGAAAAGGTCATGAAATCATTTATATCACTCCTGATTCTCTATTCATTAAATCGGGTATTCCGTATGCAATTTCTAATAAAATGGAGGTTAGGAATGATCAATCGGACTGGTTTACCAAAGAAGAGGAAACAATAATTGAACTCAGCGCACTCGATACAATTTTAATGAGGCAAGATCCTCCTTTTAATTCCGGATATATTTACAACACGTACGTTTTAGAAATGGCTGCGAGACAAGGAGTTAATATCTTTAATAACCCTAGAAGCTTGAGAGACTGTAATGAAAAGGTTTATGCCACGGAATTTCCTCAATGCTGTACTAAGCACCTTGTTACAAGCCGAAAAGATTTTCTAACCGATTTTGTACTGGAAAATAAAGATACTGTCATTAAGCCACTAGACGGAATGGGTGGAGCTTCTATTTTTAGAGTTAAGGCTAATGATCCAAATTTAAATGTCATTTTAGAAACAATTACTAATCATTTCACTGAAAAGGTCATGATCCAAGAATTCATACCTGAAATATCAGAGGGAGATAAACGTATTCTGATTGTGGCTGGGAAACCTATGAGCGCTTCCATTGCCAGGGTGCCTGCAGAAGGTGAGCTTCGTGGTAACTTAGCTGCAGGTGCTTCTGCCGTAGCAAAGTCTCTATCAGAAAGAGACTTGTGGATATGTGAAGAAGTAGGCCCATCATTAACAGAAAAAGGACTTTTATTAGTAGGTCTTGATATTATTGGAGATTATCTAACGGAAATAAATGTAACAAGTCCAACTTGCTTTAAGGAATATAAAGAGCTTTGCGATATCGATGTAGCTGAAATTTTTATTGAATCGGTCGAAGAATTTTCTAAATGAATAAGGATTCTCCTAGAGTGATAATGGCTTTTGATTTTGGTACTAAAAATATTGGTATTGCGATAGGACAAGAAATCACTAAAACAGCATCTACTTTTTACTCTATTCATGCAAATGACGGCTTACCTGACTGGGTAGAATTAGATTTGATCGTTAAAGAATGGAAACCCAACTTATTTGTCGTAGGTGATCCATTGAATATGGATGGAACTAGGAGCAAGATTCAAGATTCGTCCGATAAATTTTCAACTGCTCTGAATAAAAGATATGATATTTGTATAGAAAAAACAGATGAAAGATTGTCCAGCAGAGAGGCTAGAGAGAGGTTAGAAAATATCCAGATGGGAATAAAAGATTCAAGAAATAAACATAGTATTTCTGCACAAATTATTTTGGAAGATTGGTTTAGGAGCAAGTATTAATGTCAGGTTCTATACCTAAAGACTTCATTACAGAAATCGTGGATATGACTGACATTGTTTCTCTAGTGGAATCCTATTTACCTCTGAAAAAGAAAGGTAAAGACCATTTTGGTCAATGTCCTTTTTGTGATGATGGAAAAAATCCTTCATTCAGTGTCAGTGACCAAAAACAATTTTATTATTGTTTTAAATGTAGAGCTACAGGGAACGTGATTGGTTTCTTNCANTCCCATCAAGGATNNGANTTTATCGAATCCATTGAGGCATTGGCAGCAAGNGCNGGTGTGGAAGTTCCCTATGAAAATAATCAGTCATTTACAAGTGAAAAAGACCCCTTATATGTTGCATTAAAGATGGCAATGAAGATTTTTGAAAAGAACTTATCAGATTCCAAGGATTCAGAACATGTTCGAAATTACATACTTAACAATAGAAAGATNTCGAGTGAAGTCTGTANAAAATTTTCTTTAGGATANGCAAGAAATTCNTGGGATGCACTGTCTAAAGAAATGCTCAGTAAAGGCATAAAAGAAGAAGTTTTAATTAAAGCAGGTTTATCAAAAAAAAATAAAGACGATAAGTTATTTGATTTCTTTAGAGATAGGTTAATGTTTCCAATAAAAGATCGGAAAGGCAGAGTGGTTGGTTTTGGTGGCAGAGTCATGAATCCTGAGGATCAACCAAAATATTTAAATACAGGAGAAACTCCAATTTTTCAGAAAAATCGTGAACTTTATGGATTTTATGAGGCCTTAGAATTCAGAAAGGATTTAAAAGAAATCTTTGTGGTTGAAGGTTATATGGACTCTATAGCTATGTATGAACATGGCATGACAAACTCAGTTGCTACATTGGGAATTGCCACCAACAGATTTCACATTCAAAAGCTACTGCAAATAGTAAACGAAATAATCTTTTGCTTTGACGGCGATGACGCTGGTAGAGGAGCTGCATGGGGTGCTCTTAAAAATGTTTTACCAGCTGTAACCGATGGTAAGACGATAAAATTTCTATTTCTACCTGAAGGAGAGGATCCCGCAAGTTTGTTAGAAAAAAACTCTCTAGAGGAATTTAAAGCAAAATCTAATAATGCAACATTATTATCTGAATATTTTATAGATAGATTAACTATGGCATCTGAAGTTACTTCACTAGAGCAAAAAGCTTCACTGGCCTCAA
>FUFK010066218.1_pt1 | contig 16636 bp, 24 predicted proteins | sample 1021851 | NCBI WGS metagenome assembly FUFK01 (sample SAMEA51879418, study PRJEB19060) | metagenome | reverse complement strand
TGGGCTAACTGCATTTAAAATAGAGCCAAATGTTCTTGGTGTTTCTTGTTTGAAAAACTCAACTAAACCNTCTGCTCCAAATCGTGATGGTTTGCCTTGCGCCACAGCCTCTGCATCTGATTGTAATATTTCTTCTACGATGTCACCCGCTCTACCTAATGTATTGAAATCACCAATAAGTTGAGATGCTTGTCCATAGTTAGGCGCTGAAATAGATAAAGCAGCGTCCGCTTGAGGTCCCTCTGTCGGTGATAGATATGCATTAGGAGGCACCTCTACATCATAAATAGTATCGTCACCCTCTCTTCTGCCCATCATAAATTCATAGTCACCTTTTTCTTCATTCCAAACTTTTTTGGTCATAACGATTTGTGTCGTTCCATCTTCTTCGTTAGGTATTGTCATGTTTTGAAATAATCTGTTTGGATTTTTATACAAATCTAACGCTGCTTTTTCTTTTTCTAAAACTCTATCGAGGTCAAACTGAGCTAATTTTAATTGTAAGTCTTGATTGAATCCCAAGTTTTTCATCAAGAAGTCATTATCATACCCCATCTTTTTTAAAAAAAATTCTGACTCTTTTTCTAATATAGCTGCGTTTTGATCTTGCATAGTTTGCAGCGCCAACTCTTTCATCTTTAATGAGTGTGTTAGCTCTGCTGCATCTTCTGCAGTTTCTCTATCAATATATTTACCAGTAACCTGTGCTATAATATCAAAAATACCTGCTGCACCTTTGTAAGGTGTTCTTGCGTTTATGCTGTCAACTAAAAGATTTAAGCTTTTGTCTATGGCCGGGGTCCGAGGTAAGGGGCCTATTTTTTGTTGTATTTGTGACAAAGCATCTTCGAAAGAAACCCTTTGTCCTAAGCCTAGTCTTTCAGCGATTGCACTATATTGTTCATCCATCTGCTGTCGCACAGGTAAAAACTGATCCGCATTTTCAATAGCTAAGTCGTTATAAATTGGTGTTTGATCCACGGCCTGTGAAGCGAGGTCAGCAGCTATTTCATTCTTTTCTTTATTACCTACAGGCTCCGTGACTTCGAAAGTGCCACCTTGTACATTAGGGACTGGGTCTACGGGTCTAATTGGCTCAATGACAAGATCTGTCTTGAATGCGTTTAAGGTATCAAAACCACTTGACATTTTGTTACCTCAAAAATCCACCTAGTGTTTGAATCCCCGATAATAATGGATTACCCATAGTCTGTTGGTTAAAACTAGGTAATGTTGGAAACTGTGAAACAAGACCTGATTGAAATTGTAAGGCTTGGAAAGGTTGATTGAATCTTGCTAAATTTGCCTGTTGTGCTTGATCAAAAGCTGCCTGTTGAGCTTGTTGTTCTGTTACACCTAAGCTACTTAATGTTGTTGCTAAATTGCCTATAGCAGTTGGTTGATTAGCGCCAAACTGACCAAACAATTGACCTATACCCCTTTGTTGTTCAGCACCAGCTAAGCCTAACTTAGCAGCATTTTGCTGTGCAGTTCTTTGATCTTCAAAAGCTTTTTGAGCTGCGAGTTGTGATCTATCAAAACCAGCCATTAATAAGTTTGCTATACCACTGCCTAGTCTATCTTGAAAACCTCTTTGTGCTTCTGCCTCAAGTACACCTTCACGAGCACCCCCAAAGGCTCCTGCTCCTATGGCCTGGGCTGCTCTGTTTTGTCTTGAAATGTTGAATTGTCTTTGTGATTCTTTAGTAAATTCATCAATAACTTGTTGTTGAAAAGGGTTCATAAATCTTTGTGTGGTTGTTGGATCGAACTGTCCTGTAGTAGCCGCTGTCATAGTAGCAGCATTACCTATGGCTGTATTAGCCCTATTCAAAGCATCAATACCCATACCAAAGAAATCAGGGCTAGTAGTAGCTGCATTAGAAACTAATTGTGTTGCTTGACCTACGGCAGATGATACAGGAGCAACCTGTGCGACTGGCACAGGAAATCTTTTCATGTATTCAGGAGAAGTTATAGCCTCTCCAGCTTTTACTACATTACCATAAGCTTGAGCTAATAATTCTTCAAATGTTGCCATTATAATCTACCTATTCCCATTGATTCTGCTTTATCTTCTAAACTGTTCATAATATTGTACATAGCTTTTGTGCCTTGTTTTCTATCACCATTACCAGCTGCCATTACTGCTTGTTTAGTCATTACAAACTCACCGTCAGACAACATGGCTGGTATATCGTCTGATTGACCATCTCCTGGTCCGTTAATCATACCATCTTTTTCTGGAAAGTCACTTATGCCACCACCCTTAGCAAATCCTGCTGGTGTGTAAGCGTCTGTAATTTTTACCTGACCTGTTAGGTAAGGATTTTTTTCAGGATCATAGATAGCTCTAGCTTCCTCTTCACCCAATGCTGCAGCAGCTATGCTTGCACCAACGGTCCCTAATTTAAGTAAAGGTGAGTATTTTTCAAAAAAGTCTGTTACCGGCACTACACTTTGTGAACCGTCAGGATTTGTAATAATTTTTGTATCTTTTACTAATCCAAACCTTTCTAAAAAACCTGGCCCTTCTGTAACTGCACTCTCAATTGCACCACCTATTGTACCAGTCATGTTCGCTCCACTTGTCGGTGTAGTGGCATTTATACCAAAACCCATAGCTGGAGCCTCACCAAAAGATATGGAGCCACCCTGAGGAATATTTTGTATTGCTGGAGCTATTTGTTTAGCCACTTGAGGTTGACCCATAAAAAATTCACTTACACCTCCACGACCAGTCATGCCTCCAGTTAATGCTGCGGTTCCTGCACCGAGTGCTACACCACGTAAAACGTCTTCTGGTTTTGCACCGCCGAGTAAACCTATACCGCCTGCTAGTAAGGCAGGACTTACACCTTTCAAAAAACTTACCTGTGGAGCTAATAAACTTATACCTAATTGTCCGACTGGACTTTTTACTAAATTTTTAGCTGCTTTGAATATATTTTTGAACATTATTCATCCCCTGTTGCTGCTCCACTAAATAAATTTGGTGCAATTACATGCACATCTCTACGTATATCTTCTTCTTTAGTCTCTGTTGCAGGGTTGGCGATGTCAGCGTCCACTTCTTCATGAGAGCTGTATTCATGTCCTGTTTTAGTATTTGTAACTGTTGTTTCTACTTTTGCACTATAAACGGGTACTTGTTTACCGTCTATTATGTCATAACGTAGAAGCTTCGGTTCATCTACAATTTTTGCCATAGTATAGTTTTATAGGCGAAAAGCTATGAAATCAATAGTTAAGTAGCAAAGCCTATATTACCAGAGATAGATATTCTAGGTTCATCAGAGGTATAAAAAGGATAAACAAGATGATTTAATTTAGCAGGAAATAAAGCTATCTTACCTTCCCACTCCTTATCAACACAAATATCATGTTGTTTTATGGCCCCCATCTGATCTGTCATAACAAAAGCAAAATGTCCTGCTTTGATTTGATCCTCTTTCATATTTGGAAATCTGGCGTATTCATCCTTTTTTGTGAATGGCACCTTGTGCCATATTACAAAACTAAATATACCATCATGTGTATGTATGGGATTAAACTCATACTTTTCTTGAAAATTTACCCAAGTATTGAAGAGTCTTAATTTAAATTCTTTCGCATTAGACATGCTACCTATGTAAGCAAAATCATGAGGATATCTATCTTTCCACTCCTTTATTAAAGCATCAAGCATAGGCCATACGTATGGCTTTGCATCTGGTATCATAAATTCTTTTTTTATGTTACCCGCTAAATCATAATTTGCCTTAACTGTGTGTTTTTTACTTACAATCTCATCTAGTTTTGTTGTTATTTCTTCTGGTAATTTTCCTAAAATATACATTATAGTTGTTGTTTTACCTCTAACAATGATACCTCTATCATTGCTCTCGATGCAGCGTTAGCTTGTACTTTCATAGAGTCTCCTTCTTGATATACCATACTTGTGCTGATGGTGTTTGTGTTTGTAGCTGACACGTCTACTTGAAATATTTGTAGATCCGAGCTACCGTTATTGTGGTCTATGTCAACAGTCACAGCTGTTGACCCATCATAATTGTGAACATTTATAGTTTTGACAATAAAAGTAGAAACAGGAACTGGCGGCGATGCTGCAACATTAGCAGTTGGCACAGTGAATACTGTTGTAAGATCTGTTGTTGTCAAATTAGTTATAAATCTTTTAAAAACATCAGCCATTGCTAAAAAACCAACTTCTTCTTGTTGACTCCTCTTGTGTATCTTGAGTATAAGAACTGTTTAATTGTTGAATCAAATCCTCTAATTGTCTTATTAATTCTGCAGATTGTTGTGCATCATACTCAGGTCTAGGATCTGGAAATCTAGTTATTGTTAATTTTGCCATTATCTTCTACCGTCAGGTTGTATATCAAAACGCTGTGTGCCTAATCTCCATGCTGTGCCTGTTGTGTTAGAAACCACATTTACGGTAAACTCTCTGCCTCTTCCACGGAGACTAACAAAGTCTGTATTATCTTGAAACGTAACAGTCTTTGTTACGCTAGTGCTATTATTAGGATAGTTTTTAAATTCAAGCTTTGCATTTAATGTGCCCTCTTGATCTTCTATGTCAGGTATTAATTTTGAAACAAAAGCAAAATCGTTACCCTCTCCTATCTGCACAACTCCTGATTTGACAAAAGCTGTTATAGCTTGACCATCGCCATTGTTACCTACTTCGTGAGAGAAAACTTGTGTAGCACCATCAGTCAAACCTAAAATTACTTCGTTGTTTGCTGTAGTTGTACTCAAATATTCGGTAGCTACAGGGTTATCGTAAACTTCTCTATCTATCCATGTTGTTCTAGATAATGTTCCTGTCCACCATGTTCCTTCTAAATAATTGTAAGCTACAATAGCATTAATTTGATCAGACCCCGTTCTTGGGTAAAACCACATAATTTCGTTAAATTCTCCATTATGTCCCGCAAAAGCATTCTCTGCTCCAGTGACATTAAGATTATTAAAAATAAATTGTTCTACAGTGCATGGTAACTTTTTTACTGAACCATCGAATAAGAAGAAAGAATCTTGTGACATCCAATAGCTTACACCGTTGATATCTACGCCTGCATGACTGCCTACTATTCCACAGTTTTGACCTAGTTGTCTTAAACCGAAAGTAAACGGAGGACCAATAAATTGTAAAGAGTGTAATGACGTGTCGGTCCATACAAGAATTTGTCCTCTAGATCTTTCTGCCGCCACTATTCGTGATCCGTCAGCTATTCGTAATGAGCCTGCAGTGTTTTCTGCAGTAGGTTGATATGTGTTTATATCTTCCTGGTTTGAAAATCTTATTAATAAATCATCTTGTGGATTTGTGCCACCAATTGTTGGCTGTGTGCCCATAAATAATAAATGTCTATCTGGTGTTGATACTAAACTTAATCTAGATTTAGTTGGTGCGTTAGTTATAGCCTCACATCTAGTGGATACGCCTGCAGATGTATCCCACCTNAAAGCACCTCCATTTAATGCAGTAGCTATTAAATCTTCGCCAAAATTATCTAGTGACCATTGTCTCGCTTCTAACGTCACATTTGATGTTGTTGAAGGAGATCCCCAACCTCCTGCACCATAAGTATCAGTGCCCCATCCAAAAGCAGGAGTAGAAAACTCAGGACCTGGATTGATTTGATATTTCATATTACCTGTTCCACCACCGCCTGATGTAGAACCTGATGCAGCGCTAGTGTGTGTCACGACATATGCCGCTGTATTTACCACTGAAGTTACTTCAAACTCTTTATTCATGTCTAAACCATCAATAGCACTAAAGGAGTCAAATGTTACAAAACTACCCGCTACAGCTTCATGTCCAGAGTCTGATACTAAAACTGACGTTGTGGCATTTGTAGTGAAAGGATTAGTTCTTGCTTGTGTTCTTCTTAGAGGTGTTATATCTGAGGCCAAACCCTCTTCTATGACATAAAGCTTTCTATCTGTCCCTATAGCGTTGTATCTCGTGCCATCTAATGCAATCCAAGCATGCATATCTCTAGCAACACCCACTAAAGTCGTGCTAAGAAATTTCTCCCATCCTTTAATTTTTTGTGCAGAACCTTGAAAAAAACGCACCATATCACCATCAGTCCACTTACCTTGTCCTGTATAATCAGTGACTTCTTTATTAATACCTGGTGCTGGTCTAAAATTTACTAAGGGCATAATCTTAAAATAGTATATTAAGGGTCATTTTTCTATATTAAAAATTACTATACCAACCAGTAACTATATATTTTTCTTGTGTTTTACTAATGACACCACGGTGAGTATGTGTCCAATAAGATGGCCATATTAAGGTCAATCCTTTTTTTGGCTCTACCTTAAGGTCTTGATAAAGAAACTCAGTCCCTCCCTCATCAGTCATGTCGTTTAAAAAAGTCATAAAAACTAAACATCTTTTTAGATGCCCTGGTTCTTCAAAATGCCACTTCTTAAAGCCGCCGCCTGGTGGATACTTTTGAATATAAATAAACTCTTTAATTGTAAATCTTTGTATCTCATTTACCATAGGATATTTGTTATGATAAAGATTTAAAGCTTTTTGTAATTCATCTAAATAATCTCTGTAAGGCGAAAAAAGAATGCTTGATTCAAAATGTAAGTCAAAACTTTCTTTTGTCTTTTTTTCAACAATAGAATTTTGTTGTTCATCGTAAACCTTGCCCTCTTTAGCCCTACCACTATTCTCTATGTAAGATTTAATTATTTTATCACAAATCTCACCATCTATAAACCAACCACCCATCAAGGTGTTTTTAGATAAATTAAACTCACGCATCTTTAGGCGCTACCAAAGATGCAACATGACCTTTAAAAGCTCTGTTACCAAAGTGTGTTAGTGGCATGGCTAGATCAGCCCATATCTCTCCGCCACACTCTTGCCATAATCTAGAAAAGTAATAATCTTCTGATAAGTATCTAATCATAGGTGAGCCATCTACATGTTGAGTTTTGTAAGGTCCAACAGCAAACAAATCATAACAATTATCAGACTTAAAATATTGACCATTTACAATTTGATCAGACTCATATTTTCTTTCAGGAAACTTTTTAAACATAGTTCTAAAAACGTCTCTTTTTACTAACATCATGCCAGTTGCGGCCTCATTCACTCTGTAAAAACCACTCTCACCTCTTAAATTATTTGGATCATCAAAATTAAGATTGTAGCCTAAAATTTTTGCTTCTAGATCATCAGGAGTTATTTCAGGATTTTGTTTTATCCACTTCGATGCTTTTTCAAGATGTAAATGTTTTCTTGGATATACTCCACAAACAACGTCTTTATCAGCACATAATAATCGTTCTATGTTTCTCCAACTAAAACCTATATCTGCGTCAATGAATAAAAGATGTGTTGCTACAAAATCTTTATCATCCATCATCATTGATACTATTGTATTTCTAGCTCTTGTTATTAAGCTTTCGTTACCCATCGATTGAAAACGTAACCCTACGTCTTTTGCCATACTCCATTGTTGAACTTCTAACAGTCCGTGAAGAGTGGCTTCGCACAACATTCCACCATACATGGGCATTCCTAAATATATTCTAAAGTCTTTTTCTTTTAGTTCTTCTGGTTTTATCATCTATTCTCCTTTATCAACACATGTGTTCCAAGATATTGAAATTCTTTTTTTATGTTTGTCTAAGTTAGGTTTTACTTCATGTTCCATCCAACTTGGAAAAATAAACATTCTGCCTGTTTCTGCAGGAAACTCCCATTTACAGTTAAGTCTATTTTCATTAGCAACAATTATATGAGGGGACCAATAGCCTTCAATTAGAGATGCACAAGGATTAGTCATGGATATGCAACCACAATTTTCATGTGTTTGTAAGTAATAAACACCTGACAAAAAAGAATTAGGATGTCTATGACTTGTGTTAAAATCTTTGTAGCCATTTACATTAATCCAAATGTTACTTATTTGTTGTTTGGGTAAAAATAATTGTGATGCAAAGTTATTACTTGCGGTAGTAATGTTTTTAAATAAATCGTTGAGAGGCATGTGCACACCTGTCAAATCTTTGGACTGCCATCCTCCCTCATTAGAAAGTTTACGTCCTTCATCTTTTTCCATAAGCGATAAAGAATAATCACTCATGGCTTTATTATCTAGATCTGTATACTCTGCGAAAACAGGTATGCGAAATATGTCGTAAGTATCGCTCAATTGAGTTAGTTAGTTACTAACTTTCTAATTCTACCCATTGCTTGTTTTCTTCGTCCCATCCATAATTTTTACCATCTGAGGGATACTCCACTGGTGCGTGCCATATGCAATCATCTTCTCTTAACACCCATGAATCAAAAGGTTTTGGTTTATAAAAAGCATCTCTTGTAGAGTCATAAGTGTCTCCAATGCCTGCGTAATTTTTTCTTAATGCTTTCGATTGATCTTCACTAGGAGTATTAGTGTCAGGTTGATAATGAACGCCACCTCTAGTATTATATGAAGTTTGAACCCAAGTCCCTTCAAGAGTGTTTATGTATTCTTGTTCTGCGACTATTACTTTTACTACTAAATTATTTTCTACTAATGCAAAATGTGCCATTTATTATCCTATATACTTGTTACATCATATCTCACAATGACGAGACCTGATCCTCCTGTTCCTCCAGTTTGACCACCACTGTTTTGACCACCATTACCGATTGGCCCACCGCCACCGCCACCTTTGTTAGCTGTGCCGTTTTGAGGTGAGTCACCGCCTGGCTGACCTTCAGCGCCACCTGCGCCACCGCCACCTGAACCACCTTGGCCTCTTCCTATAGTGCCGTATCCTGTACTTGATCCACCGCCGCCNCCGCCAGCTCTAGTAGTGGTTGAACCATCTATGTTTGATGATTCTCCAGGACCACCGTTACCACCGGTACTTCCTCCACCGCCTGATCCAGTCGCAGAAGCTCCACCGCCTCCGCCACCAAATCCAGTGCCGCCTGAAGCACCGTTAGTTCCTTGACCTGCTGTTCCTGAACCTGCACTTTGACTGAATGCTTGTCCACCACCAGATCCACCGTTACCACCGTTGTTTCTGCTGTATCCTGCACCACGTCCACCACCTAATGATGTGACTGAGTCAAAGACAGAGTCATTACCGTTAGTTCTGTCTCCACCTCCAGCGCCGACAGTGACTGTCTTGTCACCAGTTGATAAAGTTAGTTTTGATTCAGCAGATGAACCGCCACCTGATGTCTGACCGACAACAGAGGTACGATAACCACCTGCTCCACCGCCGCCTCCACCAGTAGCGTCTCTTGATTGTGAACCACCGCCACCACCTGCAATAACAAGATATTCAACCTCTAAGTTTGAAATAGTGTTGGTGAAAGTTCCTGAAGACGTAAAAGTATGAATTCTGAAATCACCACTTGTGGTAATTGAACCACCACTAGGTGAAGCAACAGCAGTAGTATTTGAACCTGTTGATGTTCTAGCATCAGAGTTAGTTACTGTAATAGTTACGGCATTACCTGCGGTAACATTGTTATAAACGTTTGCAGGGACAGCAACTGTAAGAGAAGTATCACTTGCGGGAGTTACTACAACATTTTCGTTAATGCTATCAGATGATTGAGTAAAGTTAACTGTCACGTTATTTGGAGCATTAAATCTAGTACCTGCAATAGTTAAACTAGTTGCGATTCCCGTTAATATTGTGCCTGTAATTGAACTAATAGTTGGAGCAAAAGACTTACTCTGAAGATCTGACATGCTGATAGCACCAGATGAAACACCCGCCAAACTTCTTACATCGGCGTTGTTCATATTAATCTGGGCTGTTGTGGAATTGCCTAATTCATCGTTAACATCAGATAACCCTATTTCTCCTGAAGGTGTAGGCATTAGTTATCCTTTTTTATATCGTTAACCTGATCTTGTAAATCCTTTACACACTCAATTAATAAAGCGCATAATCTATCATATTTGACTGCTTTAACACCATCTGGTCGTGTACCCACGACCTCTGGTAAAACTTTTTCTACGTCTTGTGCTACAACACCGACATCTCTTTTACGAACAAAGTATCCGTCTTCGCCACCTTTTGCNTCAATAAACTCTTGTTTCCAATCAAACAACACACCATTAAGATTTTGAACTTTATCCATTGGTGATGAAATGTTTTCAATATTTTCTTTCAATGCAACGTCTGAAGAATAAAAAGCAGTGATATCATTTGTTGCTCTAATCTCACCNCTCGTGCCTGATGCTGCTGTTGCAACTCCAAGTGAATCTACTTGCATGTCATTAAACTGAACATCAGATGCTGTTCCTAAGCCTAAACTTGTTCGTAATGTTGCCCCCGTTTCTAAAACGAAGTTAGCACCATCGCCCACTATAACACCACCATCAGTGGTGGCTAGTCCTGCAACGTCTTGAAGTTGTGCGTCTAATCTAGCGTTAGCTAATGTTCCAGAAGTTAAAGCAGAGGCATCTGTTGTTGTAAATTGAGCTTCAACCACATTAAAATTTGATGAACCTTTACAGTAAACCCAGTGCCAACCACCCTGAGAAATGGTAGTTCCATTTGCAGTGTGTCCTGTGGCAGCAATAGTTAAAGTTTGTGTGCCTGAAGTATTATTATAAATAAGGTAATTACTTTCTACAGCAGGTACGAGAACTTTAATATCACCTGTCAATGTACCTGTAAGTTCAATTACTTTGTTAGAGGCTTCCGCAGATGGATCTGAATTTGCAGTTGTTAATGTTACATCAGCTGAACCAGCTACAGATTTTGATAAATATCCACCGATAAAGGCATCTGCAACATCTAAATTGTTATTAGTTCTTGTACCCCATGTGTTAGCGTTAGCGCCAGTCGCCATGAGTTCAAATTTTAATCTGCTTGAATATGTGCTCATATTTTCACCTCTCTAAAATATATCTTTTTTTAATATCCTAGCAACACTTTTTTTATGCTGCATCTACTTCTGTCCATGTATTACTTGCTCCTGTAACCACGTTTGCCCATGGCGTTTCAAACGTGTTTCCTAATGTAGCGGTTGTTTCTAAGCCTGTTAGATTTACTACAGCGGCTGCAATCGGTGTTACACTACCAGGACTAAAACTTAACGCAACTGTTGAAACATTAACAACAATACCCGTTCCCACGTTTGTAGTTGCCGTGCCTAATGCAAAGCTAGAGCTTACTCCCGTAGGTTGCACTAATGCGTCTGACACAGTGCTTATAGATCCTAAGCTACTTGTCATAGCCACACCAGCCGGATCTGCTAAAGTAAATATGTCTATAACAGGTGTTCCGATAGCAAAATCCAATTGATCGGATGGTGCAATAACTCCAACATTACCCTCACCTGTAATACCTGATGCACCAGATAAGGCAGCACCTATTGTTACACCAGTTGGTTCAACTAACGCTGATGCACCAGAAACCACTAATGTTCCAGCGGATGCAGTCATACTTAAACCTGTGGCGTTGACTATTACACCAGTGCCTGTAACGGGCACAGTTAAATTTCCTAAATTTGAAGTTATTGAAACGCTAGTTACGTTTGCAAAAAATTCTATGTTTTCATTCCATGCGAATGAACCCCAGGTATTTCTTCCCCAACCCACATCGACTGTACCAGAACCTGTTTCATTACCAGTTGCAAAAGTCATAGCGAGACTGCTTAATATAGTACCCGCCCCCTCTAAAATACTTACAGAGCCTAATGATGTAGTTGAAGAAACTCCTGTTGGAAATACTCTATGTTCTGGCTCACCTGTTGCAGTTCCTGCAGATGCAGTTACTGATACACCAGTTGGTTGAACTAAAGCATCTCCTACAACAGATAGTGTACCTGCAGAAAAAGTGCTTTGTAAAGAACCTAACTCTGTAGAGAAAGCTACGCCCCAAGCAAGACTACTCCATGCGTCTCTACCCCAACCAGAACCTATTGTTGCTTCTATAGACACGGACGATACTGCCGTTGATGCAGTTAAAGATCCTAAGGTTACATCTATTTCTGCTTGATCGCCCCACTGACCGTGTCCCCATGCCTGTCTACCCCAGCTGTTTCTGTCGCTCACGGGAGCAGATCCACCCATAGCAGGGTGATTAGCACAATAATAAAATAAATTAGGGGTTGAGGCTGTGGTGGTTATTGTAACACTTCTAGTGGTATAAGTGTTGAAATTACTTACATAATCAGAGGCGCTTACACTTGATCCGTCTCCTGTATAAACGACTCCAGTATCATACCGAGTGCCCCCACTATGAGTTCCCCCTGATGTTGTACTGAGCTGTAGAGGATGCCCATCGTTAGAACCTGCACTTTGGTCAAAAACAAATGATCCGTTAGTGTCTAGATATACTGTGTCCTGCTGAACACCGTTAATGAAATATTTATTACCACTCCCGGTGCTTACAACAGTAACAGTGTAGGTGGTCATTTAGACCTCCTATGAAAGTCTTAGTATAGCACTTGAAGCATCGTTAGTTGGAAATGCAATTGTAAATGTTCCGTTTGTTGATGTCTTAACACTACCAAAGTCTAGAACCGCAATAGCTGCATTAGTGTTAGCAGATGATCTATTGTAAATTAAAGCTGCTTGAGCAGATATTGTTGCTGAAGTAAAGCTTACGTTTGCAAAGTCAACAAATGCTGTTGACGCTGTTGCACTAGTTGCTGTTAATCCAATGGTTGCACCAGTTAGGGTTGCCCCACCGCTGGCATATGTGCCAGAGTTTCCGACTTCATTAGTTGCTGAAAACGCTGTTGTGTTTCCGTTTAAGGTTGCTGAATCTGTATAGAGGGCGAGATTGATAGTATCATTATCAATATCATGATCCCCTGCCAATAACTCTCTCTTAAAGGAAGCACAGACTGCTTGATTTATTGCCATGTTTTATGCCCTCCTTAGGCTTTTGGGTCTGCTGATGGTAAAGGGACTCTTAAAACTCCATCAACATACTCATCTCTTCGTTTACGTCCCATTTGCTCATTAGAAAAAGCTGTCAGAGCGTTTTGGAACTTCTGGGTGTATAATTGCATATCTTGAGTATTTTTCAAGTATGAATAAGCTTCGGACAAAACACCGTATAACAAAACCTCAGGTGCATTATTAGAAATAAAAGTTGTGGTGCTTGTGCTGCCAGCGCCATTGCCTAATCGCTCAGGTTTTTCATCGTACCACAATTCAACTGTGTAAGCTAAGTTAGGTGTTGGAGCGACAACTAAAGTAGTCGAATCCCAATTCGCCCAGTATTTAGGCTCACCTGTAAAACTTGTATTAGATGAAGATCTCTCTATTGCATATTCATCTATGTAAGTTGCATCTACTTGCTCTAACCATACAATTTCTCCATCAGATTTATGTAATTGTAAACCTCTAGCAAATCTAAAACCACCCTCTGGACCTGAAACATCTAAGAAAGAATTGTTAGCTATAAAAGCTGAAGTGGCATATCGCCTTTGCGCATCTGTATCAACGAGCCTATCTATTTGATTTTCTATATTTGTGATAAAAACATTAACTACGGAATTAGATAATACATCAGAGGTTACCTCTGTGTAGTTTCTTACGTTATCTAAAAGTTCAGAATAATTCATGATATAACCACGCTAACTGTACCAAGAGTTGATCCAATAAGCAACTCTGTGCTTTGTGTTGCTGGTAACATACCGTTGGATTCAAATGCTGAATCACCAGGTGCTCCTGCAAAAACAAGCACGGGTTCTTGTCTAGCTGGTCTAGGATCTCTTAGTGCGATTGCATCAGCAGGGTGGTGACCAGGATCTAATTGTGGATGTTTTGGTTCGAAACAATCAGGACATGTAAATAAACCATTCCATTCTTGTCTCAATTGTAAGTATTTGTATTGTTGTCCACATCTATCACATAAAGCTATAGCACGATTACCATTTGCAAAAGTCATGTGTTACCCCACGTAAAAACTTCTAGGCACTATGTTAACAGAGGTTGATTGACTATCTTCAGTCAATGCTCTTTGTAATTCTGCCTCATATCTTCTTTCTAATTCTTGTGATCTTTCAGGTGCTACCTCTTGACCAAGATAATATGCCAAACCTGCGACTGTACACGGCAAAAATCTAAAAGGAGCATCTGGCTCATTTGTATAAGCACCTACGTCTTCAATCCTACCTACATAAAAATAATTTATCTGAGTGTCAGTTTCGTTAGGTGTTTGATAAAGATTTATCTCAACGTTTGCTAAATTTCTTTGTACAAAATATTGACTTGGTTGTCCCTGTTCAAACTTGTTTGGTACATTTTCATATTCTGACCTAGATATTTTTGTCATACTTGTGTCCGTGGTAGTGCCACCGCTAATTTTTCTAAAAACTAATTCCAATACATCTGATGCATCAGACGGTGCAGTATATGTAGTTGTGCCTGCTGTCAGATTTTGTGTATGATTTTTTACTTTCCATAAATGAATACCCCGATTACCCCACTCAGAAAACAACAAATTTAAGTTGTCTCTTGCAGCTCTAAGCTCATAACCAGTTCTAACAGATTTACCACAACGAGCATAAGCACGTTCGATGATACTATCAAAACTTAAATTAAATGTGGTAGTATTCGAGGTAGCCATTTTTACATGCCTTTTCTAGCTTTGCCTGGTCTAGCCATACCGCCGCCACGCATCTTTTTAATCATGCCACCGCCACGTTTTTTCAACATGCCGCCACCACGCTTTTTAACAACCTGTTTTTTCATAGGTCCGCCGTTCATTCTTTTAACGACATTCTTTTTTTTCATCATGATGTTTTCTCCTTTTTAAATAGTCTTTCGTACTCTAATTGCCTTGTTTTTACTACTTCTTCGTAATACTCGGCTGGCCATTTTTTATAATAACCTATCTTATGTAGTTTGCAACTTGCATCATATAGCTGTTTAAATTTTTGTATGAGCATCATGGAGTAAGCTAAATCCGACTCATATTTATTATCATCTGTAGGATTAACTAAAAATTCTTGATCCTCTACTGTGGCTGGGTTATTAGGATGAAATCCCATAAAATATACGTCACGCTTGTTGTATGTTTTGTTATAAAAATCTATTTTTTCTTGAAACTGTTCTTCATCATATTGATCAAAATAAGGGTCACAAAATATAAGTATGTCATGATGTTTTTTATTCCAGTCCTTAAGTAGTGTAGTAAGGTGTTTTTCGTACTTTGTTTTGTCAGATCTAACCTCAATTCTAAGTTTACCGTCTTTTCTCCATTTAGCTGCAAAAGGACATGCTGGAAAACCGAGATGTTTATTCATCGGCTCTAAGACGTACTTAGACCAATTTATTACATCAAGTTTTATTTTTTCTGCGTGTTTTTTTCTTGACAATTGTTTTGACGTTAGTTGGCTTACCACCAACTCCTTGAGCCACTGCTCTTTTTCTAGATACTGCTGATTTTATTTGTGATTTTGACATCGCTGCTGCTTTTGCAGCGGGGACACATTTAGGATACTTACGTTTTCTATCTGCTTTGAGTTTTGATCGACCACATTTAGCGAAGCTGCCATCTTTTTTTCGAGAGCCTATATCTCGCCAATCTTGTTTGAACCACTTCGCTAATCCTTTGTGGCCAGACATTTTATACTATCTGTGATATTGCGTATACTGCAACCACTCCAACAACAACGACAATCATCTTGCCTTTTTTGTTCAAAGCGTTCCATTTACTTTTAATTGAATCTAGCATGATTACCTCCTTAGACGAAAAGCTTAGTTGGCTTTCTTCTTTTATTATCTACCATACCACAGCCTGCGGCTATTATAGTAGGTGGTTTACCTTTACCTGGGTCGCCTCCGTTTGCCATGCGCTGTGCTGATACAGCTTTTCTTTGTTGAGAAATAGAACCTCCCATGGCTTTTTTAGGTCCTTTAAAATCTTTACGTTTTACGCCGCTTGGGTCTTTTATTTTGCCAGCACAGATTTTAGAAGCATAAGCATTNGCATATGCGCTAGGATANACCGCAAATTTNCGTTTAGCTGCNGCTTTACCTCTNGGACATAATTTAGTCATGTTCTACTTCTCCTTATACTCATCTTACCNTTTTTGAATATATTAGCAACTTGTGTTTTGCCCATNACCTTTGCTCTTTGTTCACCTACTGTGAGGATTTGGATTTTCCGAGCAAATGGTTTTTTAATTCTTTTAACCTTTGCGACCGTTTTTTTCGCATCTGCGGGCGTAGCAAATTTAATACGGACAGTATCTTTAGGATTTTCATCTGTATATAATCTCCTTCCAGAGCCTTTAGGTTTTTTTCCTGTTCCTACTTTTGGGTCTGCCATTAACTATTCCTTGTAATTTTTTTGCTTGTTTAGCATGAAGCTTTGAGCCTTTTTTTAAGCCTTTGATAACTTTTTTTATTGTTTTTTTCATACCAGGTTTAGATACCTGTTGTCTCATTTGTGATCTTGATATAGCCATTAATAATCAGATGTCTTGATCAGAAACTCTTCTATCCAAGCTATCTTATCATCCATTTGTATGATTTTAGATTTTATCACAGCAATATCTTGTTGCATTTGTGCAACGCTGTCAGCCTTTTTTTCAACTGCATTAAGGCGTTCTGACCACATACCCCATGTCATGCCGACTGTTGCAATCAGCACAACATAAGGCAAA
>FUFK010038317.1_pt1 | contig 16640 bp, 42 predicted proteins | sample 1021851 | NCBI WGS metagenome assembly FUFK01 (sample SAMEA51879418, study PRJEB19060) | metagenome | reverse complement strand
GGTTATAGGATAGGAACATGAGTATATTAAAAACAAATCAAATAACTGACTTAGGGGGTAACGAACTCCTAACCAGTAATGGTAGCGGTGTCATCTCTAGTGGTGGTGCTATTACTAATACTCCAGCTTTTAAAGTAGATATTGCAAGTAATCAAACTTTATCTTCAGGTACATGGACAAAAATGAACCTTAATAATGAAGGGTATGATACTGACTCAGCTTTTGATACATCAAATTATCGTTTTACAGTTCCTAGTGGCAAGGGTGGAAAATATCAATTTCATACATCAGCATTTATAGATAGTATGAGTACATCTCTTTTAAACTATATTTACATAGCTTATTATGTAAATGGAAGCAGAGATAGAAATATAAATCATCATAATTTTACAAATAGTGACATAAGAAGTTTTACCATGACTTGTTCAATGCAAGTGAATTTATCCGCAGGAGATTATGTTGAGGTATATGTAATGGTAAATGTAGACTCGGGAACACCACAAATAACTGCTGTAGAGTCAAGTGGCAGAACTGCTTTTTTAGAAGGTTATAGGTTAATAGGAGCATAGCATGACAATAACTCGTTTAAATTATACAACTAATATTGATTTAGGAACTAACTCACTAGCTTTGCTTTTAGGTGGAACAGGAAGTGCCAATACCTTAGATGATTATGAGGAGGGTACTTGGTCACCTGCTTTTTCTGGTGAAGGGGGTAGTCCTAGTGGTGTTAATTATGCAAATAGAAATGGTTTTTATACAAAAATTGGAAATTTAGTTTTTATCTCAGTAGATTTAGAAGTATCAAGTTGGAGTTCTGGACCATCTGGTAATTTAATAATATCAACATTACCATTTACTTCATCTGGCTCTAATTATCAAAGTGCCATATCAATATCTAGGGTGAGTGGCTTTACATCTACTGGTGCACCATCTGGTGGTAGAATTGCATCATCAGCAACAACAATAAAATTAGTTAAAAAAGCAAGTTCTGATGCTAGAGATAATATGGTGACTGCTGTAAGTTCAAGTGATGCTAGTGGTAATGAAAGAATAACATTAGCGGGTTTTTATCAGACTGATAGTTAAGGAGTAAAAAATGGCAATAACAAAAGAAACAGAAATCGCAAAAGTAGAAGTCGTAGGCGAATACAAAGCTGTGCAAATTGCTACTGATACAGTCATCAAAGAAGATGGTGTTGAGTTATCAAGAAGCAGACACAGACACGTAAAACACCCTCACGAGGATATTACAGGCGAAGATGCAGAAGTACAGGCAGTATGTAATGCTGTTTGGACAGACGCTGTGGTATCAGCTTGGAATACATTTAGAGCCTCACAAGAAAATTAAAGGAGAAAACAAATGGCACAACTAAGTACAAAAATAAAAGAGTATCTAAAGGCTAACTCAGTAAACGAGGTGGACTTTACTACTGATGTTCTTTTACAAGATGATGGTCAAGGAGCATACATAAAAGAGTGGAATATCTCTGGTGTATCTAAACCTACTGACTCTCAACTAGATGCACAAGAGNCAAAAGCAAANACTGCTGAGTCNAATGCNCAAGTAGATGCTACTCGTAGAGTAGGTTATGGAGATATCGGAGATCAACTTGANGAAATCTACCACGACATCGATGCTTGGAAAACTAGAATCAAAGCTATTAAAGACGCAAATCCAAAATCTTAATCATGTGTGAGTGTTGCGAAGATTACGAGTGTATTTGTAAATGAAATATTTAGTATTAGTATTTTTATTATTATCAGGTGTAGCCTATTCAGCAGATACTAATACAACTGTTAGTTCTACAGTAACAGGAACAACCACAGTAGATAAAACACCAAGTACAGCTAATGCACCGAATCTAATGATATCTAATCAAGATGTGTGTACCTCTGGAGGCTCAATCGCTCTACAAACACAAATATTTGGATTTGCTAAAGGTTCTACTGTTAAAGATATTACCTGTGAACGATTAAAATTATCTCGTGCCTTGTATGGTATGGGAATGAAAGTTGCTGGTGTGTCAGTGCTTTGTCAAGATCCTCGTGTCTTTCAGGCTATGGAAATGGCTGGTACTCCCTGTCCTTACTTTGGAACAATAGGTGAAGTAGCACAAGCTGGTTGGGATAGTCACCCTAAAGATCGACCTGATTATGTAAAGGAGTCAAATGCTAAAAACTATATTCTTGGTAGCGTTGTTTTGGCTATTACCACAGGCATATTCTTATTCTGAAGAAACTTCTAATTTAGTAACTCCAGCAGACGAGTGGACTCAAAGTGGGAAAGTTAGTACCACACAATGTTCTTATTCAGGCACACTAGAAGATGGTGAAGTCTGCACAGGATCAGCGAATACTCGTGGTGTTGCTGATGGTGGAGGCACAATAACCAGTGATGTTTATAGTCTTATTACCGATGGTGGTCTTACTATAGATGAGATACAACAAGGTTTTGATTTAAACTATGGTGTAACTGTCGAGTCACATCAAAGTAATATTACTGTACCCACTTGTTCAGCGACCAATGGTGATTGTAAAGATATATTTAGAATAACAGTTACCCTTAGAGATCAAGATAGCACAGTCTTTCAAACATTAGAAAGAGAAGTAGAGTTAGACTACAGTGGTACACAAGATTATCTCTACACAGATGTAATACAGCCTAATACCTATACTGACATAACTACACAAATGTCCTTGTATGGTACTGATGCTGGATATACTTCAGGATATTACGGAGCAATCTTTAGTGATCCTGTTTTAACTGCTACTTATACTGTGGTAGAGCAAGTAGAAGATATTATTAACGATATAGTTAATGATGTTATTGACGATATTATTAATGACTCTACAGACTTTGAGATTATTGAAATAGACTTTGGCGATAACTTAGATCCTATAGAGATAAATATTGAAGAAATATCTATTGAACTGCCTGAGATTGAAATGGCAGAATTAGAATTACCTGACTTTGAGGTAGAAGTAGAACCTGAAGTTGAGATTGAAATTGCTGAAGCTATGGAAGAAGTAGCTGAAATGGATATTGAGGTTGAGCCTGAAGTAGAAAACGAACCTGAAGTAGAAGAAACTCAAGAGCCTGAACCTGAACAGCAAGAAAGAGAAGTTAAGGTTGTTCAACAGAAAGAAACTAAAGAACAAATTGCAAAAAAAATTCTAGCTAAAGTTGCAGATAGTGGCGATCAAGTTGCTCTTGATACAGTCAAACTCGCTGTCATGGCACAACTAGCAGATACAAAAGGATTTAACGAATATCAACAAACCACTTTAACAGACATGGATATTTCTAATTATAACATGATGCAGATAGATGATTTGTATGGTGGTCTGTTTGAGTCAGCACAAAATAACATGATGGAGGATATGATAAATGCCCAGTATTGAGTATCAAGGAATGAAGTTTACTGGTGGTAAGTTCTTTCATTATTTTATCCCTCATAGGTGCAATCATTGGTGGTGGTTGGACTGGTTATAAGTTTTACGATGATTACTTGGATATGAAAGCCAAGATAGAAGAATACACAGCACCTGATTTATCTTCTTATGACGAGCAAATCGCAGTCATTAAATCAGAGCTAGATATGATCCTTGACGAAATCACCCTAGTTGCTGATGTTGCTAAAGACCTCAAGAACGATATGAAAACAGATTTACGACAAATGGGTAATGACATACGACACATTACAGAGATCGTAAACGATGTAGAAGATAGACAAAAAGAAGATACAAGAGAAATATTTGATGAGATTAAAATTATCGAAGATAACCTTAACTTAAACATTGATAAGGCATTGAACAATCCACTTAATGATATGTCAGCAAAATCCAAATGAACATAGATATAAAAACCATACTACCTTACATAGTTATAGTTGCCTCTATAAGTATGACTTGGGGAATGTGGTCTCAAAGATTAGATGCTCTAGAAACAAAAGTAGATTCTATTTCCCAAATGCAACAAGACATCGCCGTTATTAAAGAAAAAATTATGTGGATCGAAGCTTATTTAATTAAAGAAAAATGAAAGTTTTTCTAATTATTTGGGCTTGTGTTCAATCATCTTATTTACCTTTAAAAGATAGTTGTTTTCAAACAACTAATAAAGAAGTTTGGTACAACACCATAGAAGATTGTAGAAAAGATTTTTATAGAATAACAAGTAGTGTTAATTATAACAAAGATGTTTACTTTAGTATGTTCTGCACTACCAAAAACATTGAAACTATCTAATTTTCATATATCTGCCTTGCAATAATAATAAATTGTAAAATTTAAAACACATCCAATGTGTGTTGCATGATATCAAAAATAAAAGAGTGTTACGCTTCTCTTAGAAATGCGTTATTAGGTTATGAAAGTGGACTAGAAACTTTTTGTAGAAATGAATATCCCAAAAATTGGGAATATGTTTATAACTATGTAAAGAAAAACAAAAGGTTTCCATACTAGGTTTATTTGAATAATGGGGGATAGTAAGGAGATGTATGCACAATACAAAATCAATCTTAATTCTATCGGATATTCATTTTCCTTATCAAAAAAAAGAGTATTTTAGTTGGATTAAGAAACTAAAAAACAAAATCAAACCAACAATGGTTTTGATGATTGGTGATCTTATTGATGCTCANAGTATAAGTCAGCATTTACATTCACCAGAACTCAAGAATATAAAGTATGAGTTAGAAGAAGCTAGGCAATGTATTAAAAAACTTAGAAAAATATTTGATTGTCCGATGCCTATTATATGGGGTAATCACGATATAAGAATACAAAAACTAGCAGAAAAATCCTCTATCCCTAATTCTTTTATTAAGAACATTAATGAGATATTAGGTATTGATCCTAGTTGGAAATGGACTTGGCATAATAAAATTATCCTTGAACTACCCAACAAAACCAAAGTTTTCTTTACTCATCATTTTAAGTCTAATGTTTTAGCAAGTGCAAAAGAATTAGGCTTGTCTTTGGTTGTCGGACATCAACATACTAAGGCTTCGATAGAGCTATTTTCTCATCCTTTATCCCTAAATTTTGCTATGTGTGTTGGATCTAGTATTGAACCCAACCATGAAGCTTTTAAATATGGTAAAAATTTTATAAAAAGACCTATAATTTCTTGTGGTAGTATTATAAACTCAATACCACAATTACATCCCATGTTTTTAGACAAGGATGGAAAGTGGACTGGCCAAGTATGAGAATAGTGTACCAAGATAAAAAACTTTACATTAGCTTTACTGATAAAGAAGTAGATGAAATTTATAGTAATAAACATAGTCCAATAGAAGTATCTATTGGTTATTTAAAAGTTCTTCACCAAGACGTTTCCCAAGCAGTTTTACAACATTGGGAAAATGTAGAAGTTCCAAGAGAGGTAAATAATTTACAAAAATGTACGAAGAAGTAAAAAACAAAATAAAACAGAGTGAAGGTTATTCTGCAGTTGGCTATTTTTTAGAGTACAAAGGCGAGAATGGAGAAACTATTAAAGAAGATTTTATGACCGTTGGTTATGGTCATAAATGTGTTGATGGCGATCCTTATGAACCAGGAGTGGAATACTCTAAAGAAGTGTTAGAACAACAATTTGAAAAAGATTTCTTAGTCTATCTGCATGCCGCAGAAAGATATATAGGCGATTGTGTTGTGCCAGAAGCAGTAAAAGACTGTATCATAGAAATTGCATACAATATTGGTGAACCTAAATTATTTCAATTTGTCAAAATGCGTCAAGCAATGCAAGATGGAGACTTTGTTGAAATGGGTAATCAACTAAAAGACAGTCGTTTATATAGAACTTTAACATCAAGATATGATCCTATTGTAAAGATCATACAGGAGGCTTAAATGTGGGGAATGTTAATCAAGCCGTTAGTCGGAGTGGCAGGAGATGTTGTTAAAGGCTTTGTTGAGAAAAAAAAATTACAATCGGAACAAAAGCTAACAAAGATCAAAGCAGAAACAGAATTGATGCAACAGCAAATCAAAGGTGAAGCTGATTGGGATTTAGAGGGTATAAAAAATACCAAAGGATCGTGGAAAGACGAATATTTAACTATCTTGTTTTCCATACCTCTACTACTCTGTTTCCTTCCATTTACTGTAGATTATGTAGAAAGAGGTTTTGAAGCATTATCCAAGACACCAGATTGGTATAAATACACACTAGGCGTTATCGTTTCTGCTAGTTTTGGAATTAAAGGTGCAACTAAGTTCTTTGGTGGCAAAAAGAAATGAGTACAGTTAAAGAATTAGAGGCTTTATTACGCAAGGCTAAAAAAGAAAATAGAGAGCTAAAGAAAGATAACGAAGAAAAAGACCTACACATAAAGTTTTTAAATGAGCGTCTAGATAATTGGGCAGAAAAAAACGCCAAACTTAGAGAGGATTTACGCAACGTTACTGTCGATGATGTTATCGCAAAACAAAAAGCAAAAGCAGAATATAATGCGTCTCAAAGCAAATCTTTAAGTGAACAATTAGAAATACAAGAACAAAAGAAAATAGACTCACAAGGAATTACACATGGCTAAAGATCCTGTTTTACAAAGAATTGGAGTAAGTGGTTATAATAAACCTAAGAGAACACCTAATCACCCCACTAAGTCTCATGTAGTTGTGGCAAAAGAAGGTAGTAAAGTTAAAACAATTCGATTTGGTCAACAGGGAGTTTCTGGTGCTGGTAAGAATCCACAATCAACAAGAGATAAAGCAAGAAGAAAGTCTTTTAAAGCTAGACATTCAAAAAACATTGCAAAAGGCAAGATGTCTGCGGCATACTGGGCAAACAAAGTAAAATGGTAAGAACCATTACTGACGACATAAATCGATGGTCAAAAGAAGTTATTGAAAAACCCAATAAACATCTTGGAAACTTTGCTACTTGTCCTTATGCAAAATCTTGCCGTGAAAAAAAACAATTTAAAATAGAAGAAGTACACAAAGCAAATTTATTACTTCCAACTATAGTAGATTGGGCTAATAAATTAAAAAAAACCAAATATAGAATAGTCATTATAGGTTGTTCTGACTTATCTATAACTGCTACTCAATTAGACTCTAGTATCGAAGCCTTAAATTTTGTTTTTATGCCAAAAGATGTTTATTTAATGGCATCACATCCAGAAACTAGTGATGACAATGTTGATTTTCTTTACGATCATGGCTTCGAAACTTCAACGGACTTCAGTATGGTCTTAATACAAAGATATCAAGACCTAGAAGAAGCCTCTCAAAAATTAAAAAAAGTAGGTTACTACAAACATTGGGAGGAGGACTATTACAAAGAAACAGTCGAACATCGACATAATTTACAAAGGAGAATAAATATGCGTGGAATGAAAAAAACTGCAAAAAAAGTTAATGGCAAATTAAATTCTGCTATTAAAAAAGTTAAAAAGAACAAAAATAAGAAAAAGAAGTAATGCCTAGAAAACTATCAAAAAAACAAAAAAAGATAGCTCAAGTCGCAGCACCAAGAAATAAAATTACTGGTGCAGATTTCAAAGGCTTGAAAAAAAAGAAGAAAAAATAATGGCTACAAAAAACGTACCAACAAACAAAGCTCTTTATTCTAGAGTTAAAAGTGAAGCTAAAAGAAAATTTAAAGTCTATCCGTCCGCGTATGCAAACGCTTGGCTTGTAAAAACTTATAAGAAAAGAGGTGGTGGTTACACCACAAAGAAAGCATGAGTAGAGCTAGTGGTGGACTCACTAAATGGTTCTCCGAAGACTGGGTAGATATAGGATCGAAGAAAAAAGGTGGAGGTTACGCAAAATGTGGTCGCAAATCTGCCAAAAGCAGTAAGCGTAAATATCCAAAGTGTGTGCCGAGGTCTAAGGCTAATGCAATGACGGAGGCTCAAAAGAAATCTGCAGTTCGTAGAAAGAGATCAAAAAGACAAGGCGTGGGTGGAAAGCCAACTAATGTCAGAACATTCGCATAGCTCTTATGATAAAGTCATTATTGAATGGCTTGATGCTTATGAAATGGAATCTGGATGGCAAACGATTGAAGAAGCAAAAAAAATCACACCACCCAAAGTCTTTAGTATGGGCTTTGTTCTTAAAGAAACGAAAGAGTTTATAATCCTATGTGCCGACATTGGTAGAGAAGGTGATAGTGATTGTGGTAGAGTTACAGTTATTCCTAAATCTTGGATAAAGAAGGTTGATTTACTATGATAAATCATACTAGACGATATTTAAAACGCTCTGTATGGCTCTTAAAATGGTGGTTTTTTTTTGGCCAGAATTGATAAAATGTTTTTTCCTAGCTTTTTCATCATCAACTTTCTACCATTAAGTAACCAAACACGATAACCTCCATCCATCGATCTTCCATGAACATATTGAACCCTTCTTGTTATTTTTATCTTTTCTCCATGAAAATTTTTAGTATCAATCTTAATTGTCTTTGGAAATTTCTCCGTTCTATTTAACCAAATTACAAATCTTTGAGCGAAATTAATCCCATCAAATTTATTGGGAAAAAACACACTATCTCCAAAAACCATTTTATCGAATAAATCTTGATGTTTATATGGCTTCTTTTTTTTAGCTTCATCTATGTCTATATTTTTTTCTATCTTCATCTTTCACCCTATAACTTAATTGTATTTTTGGATCTAATAATCTATTAAAAAGATCCTTTTTTGTTTTCAACACAATACTTTTTAGTATTTTTTTGTTGAATAATTGAGTCTCTTTCGAGTCATCAATCACATAAGTAAAAATCATTTATCACCAAACAATTCTTTAATGAAGTATAAAGTAAATCCTATCATTCCTATATGAACGAATACTGTTATTGCATCATGTAACATTAGTTTTCTCCTTGTTTTGTTGTGAAATTCATACCATTGATTTTGATATTTGAGTTGTAATCTTCTTGTACTTGTCTAGATCGAAAGCCAAATCCAACATCAAACCCCAAAGGCATTACCCAAATGTGATATTGATTAGCAGTATTTACTAATCTATTTTCTGGTGGATAAATCTCTAAAGCATATCTATTAACACCATCTTCTATAATCTCATTCTTAATCATTTGTAAATGAGTCCATGATCGACAAGGCTGTTTATCAATCCTTTTTATTGATAAATAATCCATGCCATCAATAAATCCATCGTTCCAAATAAATTTATTGGTTTCTTTTTTATTATAATGATGAACACAATAAATATCGTTTTCATAAACGGGAACGTTTGATAGTTCGTTTACCATTGATTTAGCTTCTTTACGAGAGATAGACCTACCTGCTTGCAAAACTAATTGTTGAACAAGTTTAATTCTATCTTTGAATGGCAACATATTCATACTACTTTTTACTAATTTAAATTTTTCCATTAATTTAACTCCTCAAGTATTCTTAGATATTTTGTTTGAGGTAAGTAATCATTATGATTGTAATACTCATAACCTTCACCAACTAATCTTTCTTTAATGTGATATTGATCTGCAATTTTTTTAAACAATGCGATACTTGATGGAGTACCACCTAAAATTCTTACAGTTACAAGCTCACACCATGAAGCTTTTTTGTACTCTACTTTTGCTAAAATATTATTTCTTTTAGCAAGGGTTCTTAAGTTTGAGGCTACTTGTTTTGTTTCTGTTGTCATATTTTTCTCCTATGACTAAAATTTACTAAAATTTACAAAAAAATACAACAAAATAAAATCTATATTTTATGGGCTTTTTATCCCCCTAAAACGATCAAATAGCTGATTTATGTCGTTTTCATTGAAAAATACTTGTCTTAACAATTCATCTTCTGGGTTTTTGTCTTGTAGTTTTTTTAATTGATATTTAAAAGCCCTAATATTTTTTACAGGAAATCTCGTATAAATATCTTTAATTGTATATAAGGTGTCGTTCATAATAGCTCCTTTTGTCTTTTGTCTATTGGTCTCCAAACATAATCATAAAGTTTATATTTAGTACCATCAAATTTAGATGTGCATTCGGTCATTGAGTCTTTTTTCATTAACTCTCTTACCGACAATATCATTGTGTCGTTTTTGAATGTAACCTTGATTGGTTCATTCTTTTTGATTTGACTATCTACAACATAGCCTCTTAGTGAGACTCGACCATTCCATAGTTTTTTAACTTCGTAGTTTCTCATGTTACTAAAGCTCCTAACTTTGTTTCTGCTCTTGCTGTAGCATTCGCATCTAAAATCATTTCTTTCTTTGTAAGAACTCTCTCAAGTTCTGCTTTTGCTTCATCCATTTTTTTTTGCTCTTGTTCTAATGCAACTTGATAAGCGATAACATCGTTATTAGTTCTCGCTCTAGACTCACGATCTGCTATGGATAATTTTTCTTCATTAAACTTTGTACTAATAAAAGCCTTATCATATTCTGACTTATATATTCTTTCTGCATAATCTCTATTTCTTCTTGCTTCATAGAAATTAATGTGAGCTTCATATATTGCATTTGCAATTTGATTAGGATCTAGCGTATTCGGTAACATCTACCCTCCTTAATACCATTCCATAGTTGTCTATTTTATTTTCAATCACTAAGTTTTTTTTCTTGATAGGTTTATTTCTTTTGAATGGTTTGTAATCAACGTAGTGATGCCATCGATTAAACCTCCAAACAACAGAAGCAACATCGGGGTGCATTTTTTCTAACATCTTAGATTTGTTGAGCGTTCCTTCTTCATCATAAAATTCTTGCGAGTTACCTCCTCTTATTCTTTGAGTGGTTGCTTTCTCTTGTAAGAATGCGTTGAACTGTAAAGTGCAATATCCATCTTTCAAAACATTCAAAGATAAATCTGTATCTTCATTGTAACGACCACGCCAACGATGATGACAATTATTATCTATTAATAAGGTTGAGTAAATTCTTGTATTAAAAAGATAAGGTGGGTAGGTCTCATTAGCGAGACAAAATTTACAATAATTAAAACCAGCGACTAATATATTCTCATATCGATCCACAAAATCTTCTGCACATCTAAAAATAGCTCCTGTTTCAACTATGTTTTTTGCATTCCTATTGAGTCGATAAAAGTCGTAGATATTATCATCAAGAACCCAATGCCTTTTTGCTCCTAGTTTTATTGAATGATCCCAACAAAAATTTCTAGCTGGCCCTGGCCCTGTTGATTTGCCTTTTCCTATTTCATCATCAAAAATGTCGTAATCTTTTTGATATTGTTTATCTAGGATCACAACCTTAGAAGGATCTATAACGCTACAATACTTGTCATATTCTTGATCCTCTACCACAATGTAATAAGGAACACCCATTCGTTCTAAAGATTTACTAGTTAATCTAGACTCCCATCTACCTTTGGAGACAATATATATTGGATATCTAGGATTCATCTATATACCTCTTACTAAAATGATCTTGAAAAATAAGTTTTGGAAACCAAATACTTTGAGTTTTAATATTTAAATTTTGTTCTACTAACTTAGCGAACTCTTGTAAATCTTCTTCATTCCTAAACCTCACGATAATTTTTGCATATTCTTCTTTTCTTTCTTGAACATACTCTGGCATACCAACCCATTCTTTTTCCCAATCTTTTTCAATCTCACTTTGTTCAAATAAAAAGTCTTGCTTAAATTCTTTATCTTCCATTAAAATTTACCTAATTCTTTTACTCTTTGTTTAACCATATCTAAGGTTGCTTGTTTTACTTTGGCGTTAAATTTAGGATCATGCTCTGCTTTTTCATGGCATGGGCGACAGAGTGCAGATAAATTTTCAACGTAATCTTTACACTTAGAACCGCCCATACCTCTAGGTTTTATATGATGAATATCCGTAGCTTGATTATAACAAACAAAACAAGCTACATCGTTAGTGCTAGAGTAACCATAAAAGTCAAAAAATTCTTTTTGGTAACTTCTCATTACTTAGTTTTCTTTTCTTCTTTCTTCTTAGGACTAAATAATGGGTAAGGATATTTTTGTAAATCCCACCAAACATTTAAGTTTCTCTTATCAAAAAGTTTACTTTCAATATGAGATATATTTATTTTCTTCATTGTTTTTTTTCCTTTATATCGTGAACTATTGAACCTATCGCCCAAATCATAAATAGATTAATGAGCGATAGGATAAGTATTGTTATAAGGAGTACATATTCAACGTTCATTAGAAGGGAATATCATCGTCAGGGATTTTATTTTGAACACTCTCTCCAAGAGAAGTTAGCTCTTGTGGTTCTTCTCTTATTTGAGTCATGTTATCTTTAGGTTTCCAATTATTAACCTCTGCATAAAGCTTCCCACTTTTGGACTCTTTAACATCAATGTTAATATAATCTTCATCCTTGTTTTTATATTTTTCCCTAAACCATTCTGCAAATTCTTCCTTGTTGATACCAATTTTAAGCTTTATAAAATCTTTATCCGATTCCTTGATATACAAACCCTCTGCAAATTCTTTTTCTTTTTGATCAGTCATCACTAAACTCCTTTTTCTTTTTGATAACGCTTAGTTTACTTCTTCCTTCATTTTGATCCAAAGCATCTAAATCATCCTGCTCGCCTGTACTTAATTGAAACAATGATCTCATAAATTGCTTCAATGCGTAGCTTTGTGCAGTTCCCATCGCTGTTCCATTACCAAAAGGAACTACGATATGTTTTGTTGTAGGAAAATCCCAAGTCGATCCATCTTTATGAATTAAAATGTATTCATAAACAACAGTTAAGTTTTTTCCACTTGGACTTATCTCACATGATTTTTCATGTGGTATAATAATTAACCCTGCTTTTGCACATACAGGATGAACTTGTTTTAAGAACCCATCAATACTTGTGTAAGAATACTTTTGATAATCATTCTTAGCATCATGTTCTAATGGATCGCTTAAATTTACCATTACCTCATTAATAGCAGTTGCTATTGAAGATGGCATCTTTTCTATGTCTTTACTCATTTGATCTCCTTTATGAGTTTTGTTAATTTTTTATCTTGGTCAAAAGCTTTTCTAATTATTTTAAAATAATTAAAAGCTTCATCTAAGATATCTTTGTTGTACTCTTTAATTTCAAAGTCATCCGACTCTTTACCAAACCTAGCCACAACAAACTTGCTTATGTCGTAATTATATTTTTCTCTTATCATTTCTCGATAAGCAGATCCCTGTACAATATAATCACTATAAATAGACTTCGATGTTTTGAAATCTACTAGAATGAACTCACCATCTTTCTTAACTAAAAGATCTGCAGTTCCACCATATTTATATTTTTTAGATGTAAAAGATTGTTCACAAAAGATAACCTCAAAGTCGTTACTTTGGAAACTTTCCCACCACATTAAAAATTTATTAAAACAATTAATTACTACTTCATCATCTTTAGGAATAGAAAACTCTAAACCCTCTATAAAACATTGTGCAAGTTCGTGAACATTAGTACCAATGTTACCAACTTCTTTCATGTATTTAGAATATGAAATGCCTTTTAACCCTATCGAGTTAGCCCAATACAACAGTCCTTGACTATCTTTGTATCTTCCAAGAACTGTCGTAACACTTGGTACAACATTCTTTTTAATTTTATAAATTGTGTGTGCCATGATTATTAGATGGCAAATACTCGCCCTACATTTTTATTTGATGCGGGGATAACAATATTTAATAGGAGGATAGATATGTAACCATCTTTACGAATATTTGCCATAAAGAAATAAATATAACAAATTAAAATTAAATTCAACAAATTTAAAATAAATATAGAAATTTTTTTTTAAATTCTTATAGTCAATAAGACTTGCAATATGGCAAGTGTTAAATATGTTGCAGAAATATATAAAAATACTATTAATAATACTTGATGATTTTTATAAATATTCGTTAATTTGTGAAGAAAATCACTTAATTTGGGAGAATTATGAAAATGATATATGGGAAAATTTATTAGTTTGTAATGGTCTTGATAAAGAAATCATTAGTCTCCAAGAAATTAAATCAATATCCAAAAGACTTAAAAAACATAGAGATAAAAATCTTAAAATTCCTAAACCAATTCCAAATATCGAACAAGAAATCTCCAAGTTATATAGAGCTACTGCATGGGTTAGATATGAAAAGCTCCAGCAACTTACAGAGATACTTAAAGGACTTAAAAAGAAAGAAGTATATAGATTTTATCCCCGCAGTGGCCAGAGATATAAAAATATTAAAAAAAGGAGACTACTTAAATAATGAATAAAGATCCTAAAATGGTGGCTATGCACTTTTTCGTAGCAGATTGGATAAGTGGAACTAGGGGTTTAACTTGCCAACAAAGAGGAATTTACTTTGATTTACTAGCATTTTCACAAACTTTTAATGGTAAGGGATTGCCACAAAACTTAGATGAATTGTGTAAATTAGTGCTTCATGTAGAGTTCGATCAAGAAAAATTAAGTCAATTAAGGGAAGATTTAATTTTTGTTATAAATACTAAATTTAAAAATATCGATGGTAGATTTTATAATGAAAGACAACATAGCGAGTTCATTAAGAGTAAAGAATTATCAAAGGCCAGAAGTCAATCAAGAACTAAAGCAAAAGAAAAAAAAGTTGATGTACTTTTGTTAGAACAAAACAGTGAGACAGTATATAAAGATAAAGATAAATCTGAATATATAAGTATATTTAATAATATATGGAATAGTCTTGAAGTTAGAAAAGGATCAAAACAAAAGTCCTATGAAAAATGGCTTAAAATCAAAGATGTCGTATCTGATGCTATTATTATTGAAAAATATAATCAATTATGTAAAGCAACAGACGATCCACAATTTATTCCATATTTTATAACTTGGTTAAATCAATCTAGATGGAATGATGAAGTGGTCTTTAATCCTAAACAATTTGCATCTCAACATAATATCAAAGGTCAGTACATATCGAGTGATGGTAATTATCATACTTATGAAACAAAAGAGAGTTGGGGTTTTGTAAAATGGACTTACGACCAAGACGGTAATTTAATGAAGGAAAAGGATATCAATGCCAAGAAAGAAGAAAAAGAACAAGAAAAAACAGTCGGATAAGACTGAAGAAAGCCAAGTTAGAGACTTAGGTGGTCAAACACTCATAAGACATGAAGGCAAGATATATAGACTTCCTGACATGGCTGAAATGGTGCAAGGCAACAAACACATTTACAAAAAGATAAATAGCGTACATGAAAACTATTTTTATCGAAACCAATTAGATCCAAGTAGTTCTAAACATAATGCTACAAGGTTTGCTGCAGGTCAAAAACTTGAATATTTAGCTATAATGTCAGGCAAAAATAAATCATGTACTATGAACTTTGATTACTTAGCTGGAATACCAAATGGTAGTGAATTATTTAGTATATATAAATTAGATTATGAGCATGAGTTTAACAGAGCATTGAAATATACAAGAGAACTCCAATCTGTCTTATGGAGTGTTATTGTAGATAACGAACCTGCAACTCATAAAAAAATGGATAACTATCGTAGTGCATTAGATTTATTAATTGATTTTTGGAAAATATAAATAAGCCTATTTAAGCCCATTTTATATCAAGCATAGTTAATATATATTTCTTATTAAGATCGACAATAGTCGGTGGAATTTGCAACAATGAGACCAGAAGAAAAGCTCTGGCTCAACACTCTTGTTAGAGGCTTATGCGATAGTGTAGGTCTAACTCATCCAAACTTTGATGTAACCGAATATAAGGTAATTAAAGAAGCTCAAGAGTGGTTGGGTTCAAACGATTTTAATGCTATTTGTAATTATTTGAAGTTGAACTCAAATTATATATTGAAGTTACATGAAAAAATCAAAAACCAAAAAAAATCTAATACCGAGAGAGTTTACAACGCACTCTACATTAGGATTGCCAGACTCAAATCTGACTACGACTATTTTTCTAGCCCATGATGGAGAGAAGCCAATAGTCTTGATACGCTTTACTGATTTCGATAGTCAAGAACAGGCAAAAGATTTTATTAATGTATTCAAAGATCACAAAGATTTCACCGAGTTAGGAAGTAACAATTTAAATACAACATTACACTAATGACTAAACCATCTATATATACAAAAGAATTAGCCAATAAAGTCCTCGAAGGATTAGCTCAAGGAAAATCTATTCGTAATGTCTTGGGTGAGGTGGGTATCGCATGGGAAACATGGAGGAAGTGGTTAATCAAGAGGCCAGACTTAAGAGAGTCTTACAATCAAGCCAAAGAAGATGGGATAGAGTGGTCATTGAGTGAGGTTGAAGATATCGCTAAAGGAGTCGTATCTAGGTCTCAAAACGAGAAGATGGATATGGCTAATGTTAAAGCTGTTGATACGTTTATTAAACATAAACAATGGATGGCTTCTAAGCTTGCGGCGAAGAAGTATGGTGATAAAGCACAAATGGAGATAGGAAACATTAAAGATCAATCCTTCTCTATTAAGTGGGATAAGTAGGAGGAGAAAGAACAATGGAATTTATAAAAGCTAAATGGAATGGTTTAAACACTAAAGGTAAGCTATTCGTAGGTGTAGTTGCTATTGTAGTCATTGTAGGGCTTGTACAGGCTGTTTAAGGGGTGAAATTAGCTATTTTTACCTATAAATTGATTGTTTTTATTGAGGAATTGATGAAGATGATGATG
>FUFK010061080.1_pt1 | contig 16642 bp, 8 predicted proteins | sample 1021851 | NCBI WGS metagenome assembly FUFK01 (sample SAMEA51879418, study PRJEB19060) | metagenome | reverse complement strand
TGCCGGGGGCAATCCCGGTGTGGCGATTACCGAGGTCGATAACGCTCTGGCCAAGGTGCCGGCCGTCTCGGGCGGCGGGGCGCAGCAGACGCCTGGGCTTGATAACGATGCGGTTCGCGCACTCGATCAGGCCGAACAATTGGCTGAAAAGGCGGGCGACAGTTTCGTCCCGGTCCAGCGGGTTCTACAGGCGCTGACGATGGCCGATAACGATGCGGGCAGAGCGCTGAAATCTGCTGGGGTCGATGTCAAATCACTGGAAGCGGCGATCCAGGACGTGACCAAGGGGCGGGCCGCTCACAGCGCGGGCGCGGAGGAAAGTTACGACGCCATGAAGAAGTATGCGCGCGACCTTACGCAGGCGGCGCGCGACGGCAAGCTCGACCCGGTGATCGGTCGAGACGAGGAAATTCGTCGGACGGTCCAGATCCTCGCCCGCCGTACCAAGAACAACCCCGCTCTTATCGGCGAACCCGGAACGGGCAAGACTGCGATTGCCGAAGGCCTCGCCCTGCGTATCGCCAATGGCGACGTGCCCGACAGCCTTAAAGGCCGCACATTGATGGCGCTCGACCTGGGTGCATTGATTGCGGGCGCAAAATATCGCGGCGAATTCGAAGAGCGGCTGAAGTCGGTACTCGACGAGGTCAAAGGCGCCGAAGGGCAGATCATCCTGTTCATCGATGAAATGCACACGTTGATCGGCGCCGGCGCATCGGAAGGCAGCATGGATGCCGGCAATCTGCTCAAGCCTGCGCTTTCGCGGGGCGAGTTGCACTGCATCGGTGCGACCACGCTCGACGAATACCAAAAGTATGTCGAGAAGGATCCCGCGCTCCAGCGGCGGTTCCAGCCGGTTTATATCGATGAGCCGAGCGTTGAAGACACGATCAGCATATTGCGCGGTATCAAGGACAAATACGAACTGCACCATGGCGTGCGCATTACGGACGGCGCCATCGTGGCAGCGGCGCAATTGTCAAACCGCTATATCCAGAACCGTTTCTTGCCCGACAAGGCGATCGACCTGATGGACGAGGCTGCCAGCCGCATCCGCATGGAGGTCGAAAGCAAGCCCGAAGAAATCGAGGGGCTCGACCGCCGGATCATCCAGCTGCGGATCGAAGAGCAGGCGTTGCAGAAGGAGACCGACGACGCTTCGAAAGATCGTCTCGAAAACCTGCGCAAGGAGCTGTCCGAACTCGAACAGCAGTCGAGCGAACTGACGACACGTTGGCAGAACGAGCGTGACAAGATCCATGCCGAAGCCCGGATCAAGGAAGACCTCGACCAAGCACGCATCGAACTAGAACAGGCACAACGCGGCGGCGATCTGCAGAAAGCCGGCGAGCTGCAATACGGCAGGATTCCGGAACTGGAGAAGAAGCTCGCCGAAGCGTCCGGGCAGACCGACAACGCTCTGCTCAAGGAAGAGGTCACCGAAGACGATATCGCTGGCGTCGTCTCGCGCTGGACGGGTATCCCTGTCGATCGGATGATGGAAGGCGAGCGCGAGAAGCTGCTCGACATGGAGAACATCCTGTCGAAGCGGGTCATCGGGCAGTCCCAGGCGATCGATGCCGTATCGAAGGCCGTACGCCGCGCTCGCGCGGGCTTGCAGGACCCCGGGCGCCCGCTGGGCAGCTTCCTGTTTCTCGGCCCGACCGGCGTCGGCAAGACGGAGCTCACAAAGGCATTGGCGGGCTTCCTGTTCGACGACGACAGCGCCATGGTGCGCATCGACATGAGCGAATTCATGGAGAAGCATGCGGTCGCCCGTCTGATTGGCGCGCCTCCAGGCTACGTCGGCTATGAGGAAGGCGGCGTCCTGACCGAAGCCGTCCGTCGGCGACCGTACCAGGTGGTCCTGTTCGACGAAGTCGAAAAGGCGCACTCAGACGTGTTCAATGTGCTGCTGCAGGTTCTCGACGATGGTCGTCTGACCGATGGGCAGGGCAGGGTGGTCGACTTTTCCAACACGCTCATCATCCTGACCAGCAATCTGGGCAGCCAGTACCTGGCGAATATGGATGACAATCAGAAAGTTGCGGATGTCGAACCGCAGGTGATGGATGTCGTACGCGGCCATTTCCGGCCCGAGTTTCTCAACCGGCTGGACGAGATCATCCTGTTCCATCGCTTGGCGCANGAACACATGGCGCCAATCGTGGATATCCAGGTCGAGCGCGTGCAGAAGCTGCTCAGGGATCGCAAGGTCACGCTCGAGCTGAGCGAGGCGGCAAAGAAATGGCTCGGCCGTGTCGGCTATGATCCTGTTTACGGCGCCCGCCCGCTAAAGCGCGCCGTGCAGCGTTACGTTCAGGACCCGCTGGCCGACATGATCCTTTCGGGCAAGGTGCCGGACGGGTCGACCGTGCAGATTGACGAAGGGGATGGGGAACTGGAGATGGTGGTCGTCTAACGCGTCATCGTTTTCGAGCTACACACAAAAGGGCCCCGGTTTCCCGGGGCCCTTTATTTTTACGCTAGGTATGTTCGGATTAGAAGTCGATCCGGGCGCCGGCGTAGAAGTAACGCCCGAACGTATCGTACGGATCACCTGCCCCAACGCCCAACTGACCAAACGGCGGCTTAGTATCGAACAGGTTGTCGACACCGACATACATGTTGAACGCGCGTTCTTCATCGACCGTGAAGTTCACGCGTACGTTATGATAGAACCTGTTCGGGAAGTACGGGTCATCAAACTGATCCACGTTCGCCGGATCGAGAGTGGTGAGCTCTCCCGGAGTACAGGACCGTTCGGTAAACCCAGTAACACCCGATGTGGGGCAACGGCCCGTATACGGGAAAGCGTTCTCATATGCGCTCTTGGTCATCTTATCCAAGAAGCGCACCGACCAGGTCAAATCGACAGGACCGAAATCGTAGTTGGCGTTGAACGAGGCTGCCCAAGCAGGATCGCCCAGTTCGCTCTTTACGCGGTTCGGGACTTCACCATCGGTCGGATCTTCGTAGAAATTGAGATCCAGCAGATGGGTAGCAATCGCCCGAAGCGTCAAGCGGTGGTTGTTGTCGAACGTATGCGCATACTGAAGATCGAAATCGATACCGCGGGTTTCACGGCTAGCGAAGTTGATCCCGCTGGAAAGCACAGCAGGTTCGATGAACAGGCCGGTTGCCGGATCGCGCTGTACCGTTGCGCAAAAGACATTGTTCACACCGTTCGGGTTGTCATAGCAGTTGTTCAGGATCGTCTGGGCGCCCAGTACGGCAATCTGGTTCTCGATCTCGATATCGTAATAATCGACCGTGAACGTCAGGCCAGGGACAAACCGCGGCTGGAAGATTACCCCCAGCGTGAGCGACTTACCTTTTTCTTCCGTCAGTTCAGGGTTGCCGCCAGAAAGATAGCCGGTCGACGCCGAGCGAGCGAGGCAGTTCTGGAACGGCGTGCCCACCGCGCCATTGAATGCGGTTCCGTTACAAGCTTCAAACACAGCCTGATTTACAGTCGTCGGAACACCGGCCGCGGCGCAGTTGGCAGCGCGGTTCGGATTGTTCGTGATGTTCTGCGAATCGCACGGATCGGCCAACTGCGCGAAGTTTTCCGACGGAGTCGAGAAAAGGTCGCCTTGAGTCGGAGCACGAACCGACGTGGCATAGCTGGCGCGGAAACGAATATCCGGGATTGGCGCGTAATAACCGTTTAGATTGTACGCAAATGTCGTGCCGACATTGGTGTTGTAATCGGACACGCGAGCCGCCGCGCTGAAGGTCAACTCATCCGCAAACGGCATATTGGCCAGAACAGGAATGTTCAACTCGCCGAATGCTTCCTTAACCGTGAACTTGGGCGGTGCGAACGGCTGGATGGCATTCAGGAATGTGCCGCCCGACTGAACGAGTTCATCATACGCGCTATATGCGGTTTCTTCGCGATACTCGGCACCAATTGCAAAGCCGACCGGCCCGCCGGGAAGCTCGAAAAGCTGAGAGAGATCGCCGGCGACCGACGCCAAAGCTACGAACTGCTCAGCCCGTTCTTCGCGGGTTGTAGTGGTGTTGATAAAGTTGAGTGCTTCTTGGCTCGGCGCGCCATTACCGAAAACGTTGATCGGTACGCAGTCCGGGCGATCATTGGTGGGATCGGCATCAGCGTTCACACCGCACACGATCTGGCCGGCTGCGTTACGACGCGCATCGATGGCGAGAAGGAACCCGTCAAGGTTGCCCTGAGTGTCGAAAAGAACGAGGTTGTTCAGCGAATTCAGATTGGACTCGAAGCGACCGTAGTTCAACGACAGTTCGTAATTCCAGTCACCGTTGAAGGTACCCTCGACACCACCGACGATGCGGTAGGTTTCACGAGTTTGTAGTTCGCCGCGTCCGCCGAAGTCGACATTGAAGCGTGAAATATTGAACGTTCTGCCATCCGGAGTTGCTCCACAGAAGCCAATCGCAGACAGCTCACCAAAAGCCTGTGGGTTCAGGAAAGGGTTGTCGCAGCGGAGGTTCTGAATCGCGTCAAACTGCTCGTCAGTAGTTGCGAAGAAGTTCTTAAGCGAACCTTGGAAGAAGCTGGGCTGACCTTCCTGAAGTGCTTCAATGTGAACGTATTTCGCTTCGACAAACGGGCGAAACGCATCGCTGACGTCGTAATGCGCGAGAAGGTTGATGTTGTACCGCTCGAGGCCTGCCGCCAACTGACCTGTGTTGCGTAACGTTGAACCGGTGCCGCCGATAACGTTGCCGGTATAGCTGCCAAGCGGATCATCCGGAACGTCGCGGAAGATGTTGCCGTTACGATCAAAACGCAATGCGCTTCGGTCAGCGAACACGCCCAGCGTGCCGCCATCTGAAATCGAATTGTTGCGAACACCACAGAGTTCGCCGTTGTCGGTGATACCGTCCGTGCCAAAAGGTTCGCCAGCAGTAGGTTCGACCAGGTTATACTGACAACGACCACTGTACGCGCCGGTCAGTTCGTCTCGCTGATTGAAATACAGCGGATCGGTCTTCGCATATTCGGCAGCAACCGAGATATTGCCGCGACCGTCTCCGAAGTTCTTGCCGTAAACGCCGGCAATGAAGCGGCCAGCGCGGTCTCCGCGCTCGGAAATCCCGGCTTGGCCACGAAGAGAAAGACCTTCGAAATCGCGCTTCAGGACGAAGTTCACGACACCCGCCACAGCGTCAGAGCCGTAAACAGCCGAATTACCACCGGTAACGATATCGACGCGCTCGAGCAGATCGACGGGAATAGTGTTGGTGTCGACGAGATAATCGCCCGGTGAGGTCGTAACGTGCCGTTTGCCGTTGACCAGCACGAGAGTGCGACTGACGCCCAAGCCCCGGAGGTCGAGCAGGTTGAGCCCGGCTGTACCGATAAAGCGAGTGGAGTTACCTTGGCTGTAGGTCGTGCGCAGCGAGGGCAGATCGTTGAGCGCGTCACCGAGGGAAAGTTCACCCTGATTGGTAAGCTCACCTACGTTCACGGAAGTCACGGGGACCGGCGAATCAAGGTTCGGACGCGAAATACGGCTGCCGGTTACCAGGATCATATCCCCGGCGGGCGCAGCGTCTTCAGCCTGCTCTTCCAAAACGTCGTCGCTCGGATCGGTATCGGTATCTTGCGCCAGCACTGGCGAGGCAAAAGCGAGAGCGGCGAGCCCTGCGCTGCTGAACAGTGCGGCCCGTCCACCAAAGGCGGAAAAGGTCTTTTTCATCTGATTTAGTCCCCTACTAGAACCGGAGGAACCGGCTCATAGGGAGGTTGAAGCAAGGACAGCCCATTTGAGCAAGACATGGAGCGGCAGAATTAACGCAATTGTCGCAGTTACATGGCCGCCGTATCAAAAATGTCACAATGTGCCGTGGCGAGTTATCTTACCCTGCTGCCTTTCACGCCACTCTGGTCGCCAATCCGCAGATAATAAGCAGACAGGGCCCCGCTTTTGATTGTCAGCTTGTCACCTGCCTTCGGCTCGAGGAGACGGCGTGGTACATCGGAGATTCGCCAAACTGCGCCTTCAGTTGTGCGGATCGTATAGCCTGTGCCGTAAGTGCCGCTCACCGCTGCGATCGTCGTTTCGATCTCATTGATCTCTTCCTCCTTTTCGTCATCCCCTTTCCCAAATATTCCCAGATCGGGCAGGGAGAAGCCGAAGAGACCGCGGCGCGTTTTGCGGACAGCGTCGCGATCGACGACCCGAAGGTCTCCTGCCGCCTCTGCACTCAATATCTCGTTTGCAGCGCGGTCGAAACACACCAATCGGGCAGACGAGTCGGTTTCGGCCTGACATGCTCTCAATGATTGCAGATAGGGATTGTCAGCCTCGCTATCTTGAGCATTGGCCGGCACCGAGACAAGCGTAAGGGCAAGTGCCACTGCAGCAACGGCACCTCTGGCTGCCGAGGATTTCCGTGCATTGCGGTCGTTGGCAGTCATTCGTTTTCTCCCTACCGTTTCGCCAGGCTTTAGCCCAAGACAGCGTTGCTCGGGAAGGCCGATTAGGGTTTTCTGAAAAGTCGTGATATCAAGGTATTGCAATTTGGAGGATCGCAAGATGAAGTTTGCCGCAGCATTTTCAGCCATCGCAATATCAATTGCAGCGCCTAATGCGATTTTCGCACAAGATACCACTAAGGTTAGTAGCTCGACTGAGGAACTGACTGTTGGATCGAACAAAGAGAAGGTAATTTGCAGACGTGATAAGGTTGTAGGCTCGCGTCTGAAGTCTGAACGCATTTGCAAGACGGCTCAAGAGTGGCAACGCGAGAGGCAACTGCAGCGCGAGCATGTCGAACGCGGACAGAACCAACGTACTGCTTCCGCCGGCGGTTAACCCCTTCGGATTTATGGGCTATGTATCGGCATAGCCCATTTTATCTGCCCAAGGTTTCAGGATTGGCATGACCGGCCGCAACTGCTCATTATATCGTTTCCATCGTCCTGTAGCACGGGTATAGAGCTCTTCGGCTATTTGCGAATAGCTGGCCGTACGAACTCTACCACGCTGACGCGCTGTTTCAGTATGGGCCAGAAGCCCGTCATCCCATTCGAGACCGAGCCAATCGATCAGAGGCTCGAGTTCTTTGCGAGGATTTTCAACAAGCCTCTCGTATCGTACCGACGTCCAGTCGATCGGAAAATGTTCGATGGCTCGCGTCCATGACGAAAAAGCTGCATCATAGGTTTGCGCCGCTTCCTCGAGGTCCGTGAAGCTGCGCATTGCGTGGTTGAGATTGAAATTTGCCATGAAGGTGCTGAGTACGACGTCATATGGGTGCCGTTCAGCCAGAATGATGCGAGCATTTGGGAATAAACGATAGATAGCGGGCAAACGAACCATGTTCAGCGGATGCTTGTCGACGATCCATTTATCTGTGTCCGCGCCAAACCGGCGGGCGTCCGCAAAATAGTTCTGACGCAGTTCGGCTATGGTCGAAGCTTCCAAATGACCCGGATGATGATCGCCCATGTTGCGGACTACACCGGCCATCATGGGGCGTTCCTCCAGAACTGAAAGCTCTTCAATTCCCATTAGCATGGTGTCGAGAAGCGTGGTGCCCGAACGCGGGAAGCCAACTATAAAGATGGGATCTCGCAATCCGTCTTCTACGCCGGCAATCTCTGTGAAGTTCTCAGCCCAGTCCGATGTCCAATTCTCAAGTTCGGCTTGAACCTTCTGCCGGAAGCTGGGGCCCGTAGGAGGAGGGTAAGCTTTGAGTGATTCCGCATTCATGCGAGCGAATGCATCGAAAGCCGCAGACGAATTGCCCAAACGATCTTCGATCCCGGCAATGAGGTGAAAGCGAGCGATGGGATGAACGGTCTCCGGAATCGCGGCGGCATGCCGTGCTGCTTCGTCAAATCGACCATCGCGACGAGCTTTCCAAGCCCTGAGAAACTCTGCTTCAGCCGGTGTTTCCGCCGTATCGTTGGCCTCAACCAACTCCGCCAGATCTTCGAGAAGATTAAGCGATTCGTAAATCAAACCGAGTTCGATCTGCGCGGGGCCAAAGTCTGGCGACAGTTCAATGGCTCTCTTTAGCGTGGTGATCGCGGAATCGAAATCTTCGACGCGGGCATAGGCAATCCCGAGTTCCGTTAGGACAATCGGGTCGTCCGGGGCGATTTCGCGTGCATCCGTCAGGACCTTTAAATGGGGCTCGCGGCGGTCGGCGTTGCGCAAGACCTCTGCTAGATTGAGATAAATCGGGATGTCGGCAGGAGCCAGGGTGATCGCGCGTTCAAATGCCGCAATTGCTTCCTCGACTTCGCCCAGGTTTGCCAGCACATTACCCAGATTGTTATGCGCTGCGAGATCGTTCTCATCTGCCTCGACGCATCGACGGTATGCAGCAGCTGCTTCTGCCAAGTGACCTTTTTTCTGAAGCACGAACGCTTCCACGCGCGTTAACCGCGGATCGCTCTGATCCTTTGAAAGGGCAAGCGCAGCGTCGAGATCCCCCGTGGATACCAGCGCGTTAGCCAAGTTGACTCTTGTGGCGATATCGTCTGGGTCGATCTTCAGCAATTGCTCGAGGTGCGGAATCGCTCTGTCGTGATCTTCCAGCCTTTGCGCAGCCATCGCAGCGACCGCGTGCCACGGACCTTCTTCGCCAACTGGCCTGGGGCCGCGATCGATAAGGGACAGGACACCGTCATTGTCACCTTGGCGAAGCTTCATCATCACTGCCATCATTTGCGAAGACGGCTGTCGCCTGGTTTGGTTCATCCTGCTTTACTCTGTCTTGGGCGAGCAACGTCGAACGCCACACTCATGCGTTCGCCGCTCGGGAAGGGCCGCGTACCATGCCACATGGTGGAGGGGAACAGTACCAATTGCCCAACTTTCGGCTCAACGAGCTTGTATGGCGCAAGCGAAGGCGCAAGTTCGCGGCATTCTCCGAGGGCAAGCCAACCGTCATGCTGATCAGCGGTGGTCGATTTCGGGGGCAACGCGACATAAAAAGCGGAGCTTAGCCAACCTTGGCTGTGAACATGATCCACATGATGCCCAGTCTGACTCAATCGGACTGACCAAGAACCCGAAATTCGCCGTGGCTCACGATTTTTCAGTAAGGTTGGGTGATTGGCTTGGAAGGCCGGGAGCTGCCGAACATGTTCGTCGACGGCTGCCATCAAAGCGCGGCGCAAGCGGCGAAACACTGGCTCTGTCCGGAGGAGAAGATTGCCATCCGTTTGCGTGCCGCCCCGGACTGACTGGTCGAGCGGTTCGGCCTTGCTTACGTGTAGTTCGCGCAGTCGCTTTGCGAGACCGTTCATGTCGCCAAACTTTTTCGCGATGTTGTAGGTCCCTATCAGCCTGGGATCTCCTTCCAGCCACTGCCAGCGCTCGTCATTCAACAGACGCCAGGCAAGCGACAGATAAGGCCAGAGCATGTGATCGCGGTCCATGCCGACTAGAGGTTCAAGCAGTGATGCGGCTTCTCGAGGGCGCGAGGCCCTTATCAGATGTCGCGCATAGAGCGACGCATCTTCGATATTCGTTGCTAGATTGCGTTTGCTAAAATTCGCATCCGCCTCGGCGATCCAACCCAGTTCAGATTGAATATGGCCGGAAAGGATCACTAGCCAATCTTCCTCTCCGAAGTTCGCAGCTGCTTCGGCAACTGTTGCCGAAGCGAGCTCAAGGTCACGCGCTTCCAGGGAGAGAGTGATGAATAAACGTGTGAGTTCGCGGGACTGCCGCAGTTCAGTACTTTTTTGAGCAAGCCGATGAAGCGGCGGGAGGCCCATCTGACCGCGCAAATGGGCCAAGTCGCGTTGCCCCTCTGACCAAAGCGGGTTTGCGTCAGTTATTCGCTCCAGAAGGGCAATCGCTTCTGAGGAGCGGCCTTCGTGAAAAAGGGCTGATGCCAACCCTTGAAGGACGGTTCCGTCTTGCGGTGCAAGTTGGCTGGCTCGCTCAAATAGGGATATCGCAGGATTACCGGCCTCCAAGGCAGCTCGAGCATATGAATGCGCCATCAGCGCATTGCTGGGCGATATCCGACAGGCGTCCCTGAACGCAGATAACGCAATATCGCTATCCCCGCAGGCGCGAGCGGCCAAGCCTAACAGCTGATGCATGCGTGGGTCGTTCGCAAAATTCTTCGAGAGTTTTTGAGCAATCGGCAGCAACAGTTCGGGGAAGTCTGCCTTCAATAAACGAACGCCGGTGGAGAAGGCCGCGTCTGGGTCGGACTTTGGAAATCGGCTGACGATATCCATCGCTTCCTGCCTGGTCATCGCACGTGCTTCCTAAGCCCAAAAGAAAATGGCGGACCCGAAGGCCCGCCATTCCTTTTCTAGATGTCGGTACGCTTAGAAATCAAGCGTAACGCCTGCGTAGATGTAACGTCCGAGGGCGTCATACACCTGTGAGAAAGTGTTGCCGTTACAGAAACCAGCTGGGCAGGCCTGCTGACCGGTAAGCGGCGGCGACTTGTCGAGGATGTTGTTCGCACCAAGACGGAAGTTGTAGTTGTCGCCAACTTCGAAGGTGAACGCCAAGTCGAAGTAGTTCTGAGCATCGAACCCAGCGATGCCCGGAGGCGTCGTAGCGCTCAGGTTGTCCAGATCGACAGCTCCGAAGTGCCTCCAGCGAACCGAAGCGCCTACACCGTTGGTGAAATCGAACCCAACGCGGGCCTGATGGCGCCATTCCGGGGTCGGCGTACCGCAGATGTTGCCGTACAGACCAACGCATTCGGTGTCTTCGAGACCTGGCACGCCCGGATTGAACCGGTTCGAATCCAGCCAGGTGCCAACGAACGAGAACGACAGACGACCAGCGCTACCGATCTGACGGTTATAACCGGCCTGAACGTCGATGCCCGAAGTGGCGAGCTTACCAATGTTCTGCGAAAGGTCTTCCACATAACCGTTCGACGAGCGCCATAGTGATCCCGAACCGTCACGAACTACCAGTCCGCAGAAGAACGGGTCAGCAGTGTCGCGGTCGCACTGTTCAAGGATCGTGTCGGCACCGATGCCCTGGATCGCGCCTTCAACCTTGATATTGAAGTAGTCGACCGAGGCACTGAAACCCGGCAGGAAAGTCGGCTCGACGACCACACCAACGGTGTAGGTATCAGCGATTTCCGGAACGAGGTCAGGGTTACCGCCGATCAAGCCATTGTACTGGCTCGCCGGGTTCGGAGCAACAACATCACCAACCTCAAGACCGCTTGCGAGACAGCCGATGTCGCCTGCCGCGATCGGAGCGCCCGAGCACGGGTCAGTCGAACCGTCGAGGGCGACGCGCTGCGGAGCGAAGAGATCCTGCACAGTCGGTGCACGCACCGCACGGTTGTAACCGCCGCGGAAACGGATGTCCGGGATCGGCGCCAGTTCACCTTCGATCTTGTACGTATCGGTCGATGCACCGGTGCTGTAGTCGGAATAACGATAGCCACCGGTTACCGAGAATTCCGACAGCCAGCTGTCCTGAACGATCGGCAGACGAACTTCGGTGAAGAATTCCTTTACGTCGAACGATCCGGAAACGGGAAGCGTCGGTGCACCTTGGCCAGCGAGATCGCCAGTCTGGAAGGAAATGTCGGACTGGAAGTCGAGCTTCTCCTTGCGATATTCCGCACCCAAAACAATGCCAACGCCTTCCGATGCCCACGGCGACTGAATGCCATAGTTTCCAAGAGCACCCGAAACATAGGCCGACGCAACCTGCTCGCTGACGATACCGCGCGAGAAGCCCGGGACTGCCAGATAGTTGATTGCAGCTGCCGACGGACCCGACGTGCCAGGCGAGAAGATGTCGTACGGTACGCAGTTCGGATCCGTTCCATCAACGACCGAACGACAAACTGCATTGCCAGCACCATCATCCACGACATCGAGAGCGCGCTGGAGGCGCGACACCGAGAAGTCGTTCAGATAGGTCTGAGCGAAATTGGTCCGCCCGTAGAGGTAATAGGCGTCATATGACCATACCGGATCGAGATCGCCACGCAGACCAAGGACGGCGCGGTAGCTCGTGTGCTGGAGATCGTCCTGACGCGGGCCACCCTCGACGTTACGACGCAGGATCTGTGCCGCACCGCGCTGGTAGGCAGTGCCAGTCGCGTCCACGAACGTGAACGGCGCTTCGCCCGTATTGCCAACGACGTCGAACGCACGGTCCGGATCGGGGCTGACGAGCAGGTTTTCGGTGTCGCAGAATACACCTAGTTGCTCGGCCGAAAGAAGCGGATTGTCGCAGTTGATCGACGTCGTGTTGCCGAAGTTACCGGATTCAGCGATCTGCGCTACCGTACGGTCATCCATGAACATGAATTCCATGTACGGATGCAGGGCGGGCGAGATTTCGTAATCTGCAAACACGCCTGCCGTGTAACGTTCGTCCGGACGCTGATAATAGTTGCGCGGAGCGAAGTTATAGGCGGTCGTGCCGGGAAGCAGCGTGCGGTTCGGACCGAACTGACCGGCTGTGGACGTGAAGTCCGGATCGCCAGGAAGACCCGTAGGGCTGTCGAAATAGAACACGCTGCCGTTCGGCGATGTTGCCGAGCCACCACAGGTGTAGCCACCGGCTGCCGCACCGGACAAGGCGCAAGCGGAATAGTCGCGCTTGTTCTGCGTGATCGGGTTGATCTTACGGTAGCCGACATAACCCATCGCATGGCCCCGACCATCGTCGAAGCTCGAGCCAAAAGCCAGAGTTGCGTCGAAGGTGCCGCCGTCAGCGCCCATGCCGCGCGGATAGGGGAAGCCGCGTGCGTCAAGCGCATTCGTGACGTCCGTACCGGCCCGGTTGTTGTGGTTATAGAACGAATATTGCGTATCGAATTTGAAGCCTTCGAATTCGGTATCGAGAACGAAGTTCACAACGCCGGCAACAGCATCCGCACCGTAAACCGATGATGCACCACCGGTAAGCACGTCTACGCGCTGGATCATTGCAGCCGGGATGACGTTGATGTCGGCAGCCGACGTAGACGGGTCACCCGGGACGAGGCGACGGCCGTTGACGAGAACGAGCGTACGCTCCGAGCCAAGGCCGCGAAGGTTCAGCGTTGCGGTACCGGTCGAGCCGTTCGAAACCGTTGAACCCTGGCCGGCGAAAACCTGCGGCAACGAGTTAACGAGGTCTTCCACGCGGGTGGTACCCGTCTGGGCGACTTCAGCAGCGCCAACTACGGTAACCGGGCTAGCCGACTCGAGGTTGGGCTGCTTGATGCGGGTGCCGGTGACGAGAATCTGGTTTCCAGCTGCACCGTCTCCGGTAACTTCGGCGCCTTCGACCGGACCGACGACCGTCTGATCGTCGCTGTCCTGAGCCATCGCCGGCTGCGCAAGAAGCGCAAGACCGAGAACGGCGGGTGCCGCACTGGCTTTGAAATAGGTTTGGAGTTTCACTCTGATAATCCCTCTATTGATCGACCGACCCCTGAGTGTCGGATCTCCAAGGAACCCCTGCGAGGAAATTAGAACACGTCAGAGCAGCGCTCCTACGTATATCCACTCCCTCCAGCGGATTGCGCCATGTGCCTTTATGGTCGCGCCGAATGCAAAGGTTTTGTTACATTCAGGGCGGTTTGGCGCCAAGGGTGTGACGCCGATGTCACACACGGTCCAATGGGCGTTTTGGTCGAAAATTTCGCCGAAATAAGCCGTTGCGCAAGACTCGATAAGTCGACCAGTGCGCCGGTTGACGTTCACGTAAGGCGGCCCTAGGAAACCGGTTCCCAATCGAAACCTAACGCTGTTACAATTGTATGACGAGAGGATGACAATGGCCCAAGCCTACATAGTCGAAGCCGTCCGTACCGCCGGGGGGCGCCGCGGGGGTCGTCTTGCCGGGGTGCACCCGGTTGATCTCGCTGCGAAATCGCTGGACGCGATCATGAAGCGCAGCGGTCTCGAGGCCACGGCCATCGACGATGTGGTGATGGGCTGCGTCAGCCAGGGCGGCGAGCAGGCGATGCAGGTCGGGCGCAACGCGGTGCTCGCGTCAAAGCATCTGGGCGAGGGTGTTCCTGCGGTCACGATCGATCGCCAGTGCGGCTCCAGCCAGCAGGCGATCCAGTTCGCCGCGCAGGCGGTGATGAGCGGTACGCAGGATGTCGTGATCGCAGCAGGCGTCGAAAGCATGAGCCGGGTGCCGATGGGTTCGACCGCCATGTTCCACATGAAGGAGGGCCTGGGTAACTACAAGTCGCCGGGTCTGGAGGAGAAATATCCCGGCATCCAGTGGAGCCAGTTCATGGGTGCCGAGATGATTGCGCAGAAGCACGGTTTTTCGAAGGACGATCTTGATCGCTTCGCCTTCGCCAGTCACCAGAAAGCGATTGAGGCCACCAAGTCGGGCGCATTCGACCGGGAAATCGTCGGTGTCGAGATCGATACGGCCGAGGGCGAGGAATGCCACACGGTCGATGAGGGCATCCGCTTCGATGCGACGCTCGATGGTATCGCGGGCGTCAAACTGCTCAGCCCCGAGGGTAGGATTACCGCTGCCACCAGCAGCCAGATATGCGACGGCTCCAGTGCGGTTCTCGTCGTGTCGGAACAGGCGCTGAAGGACTACGGCCTGACGCCCATGGCGCGGATTCACAACCTTACAGTCACTGCCGGCGACCCTGTCATCATGCTCGAAGAACCGCTGTTTGCCACCGACCGCGCCCTTCAGCGCGCCGGTATGAAGATCGGCGACATCGATCTCTACGAGGTGAACGAAGCATTCGCCCCTGTCCCGCTCGCCTGGCTGAAGCATACCGGAGCCGATCCGGACAAGCTCAACGTCAATGGCGGTGCCATTGCGCTGGGCCATCCCCTAGGGGCGTCGGGCACGAAGTTGATGGCTACGCTCGTTCATGCGCTGAAAGCGCGGGGCAAGAAGTATGGCCTGCAGACGATGTGTGAAGGCGGCGGCGTCGCCAATGTCACTATCGTCGAGGCGCTTTGACGAAGCGCGCCAATCCGGCCAAAGCCGGAAAGCGAAATTCAGTTTCGAACCCGTGCGAGAATGATACCGGCCATGGCCGGATCCTATAGAGTGATTGAGAGGAATATTCATGGAAGTCAGTAGCAATACCCCCGCAGTCGTCACCGGTGGGGCCTCCGGCCTCGGCGAAGCTACCGCCCGCGCAATTGCCGCGAAGGGGGCGAAGGTCGCCATCTTCGACATGAACGAGGAAAAGGGCGAGGCGGTTGCCAAGGACATCGGTGGCATCTTCTGCAAGGTCAATGTCACCAGCGATGAAGATGTCGATGCGGGTTTTGCCAGGGCGCGCGAGGCGCACGGCCAGGAACGCATCCTCGTCAATTGCGCCGGTATCGGTAACGCGATCAAGACCGCCAAGCGTGACAAGCAGAGTGGCGAGATAAGCCATTTCCCTCTGTCCGCCTTCGATTTCGTGATTCAGGTGAACCTCGTCGGCACGTTCCGCTGCATCGCCAAGTCGGCAGCGGGCATGATGACGCTCGATCCGCTGTCGGAAGACGGTGATCGCGGGGCCATCGTGAACACCGCATCGGTCGCAGGTGAAGACGGCCAGATGGGTCAGGCCGCCTATTCCGCGTCGAAGGGCGGCGTCATCGGCATGACCCTGCCGATCGCACGCGACCTGATGAGCGAAGGCATTCGCGTGAACACGATCCTGCCCGGCATCTTCAACACCCCGCTGATGAACGCGGCTCCGCCGCAGGTGAAGGAAGCGCTGGCGGCCAGCGTCCCGTTCCCCAAGCGCCTCGGCAATCCCGACGAATATGCCCGGCTGGCCATGACCATGATTGAATGTGGCTATTTCAACGGTGAAGATGTCCGCCTCGACGGCGCAATCCGGATGGCGCCACGGTGATCCGCGCCATCGGACTTTCCTACTCGCCCGATCTCTGATTGGGTTCAGCTGATGATGGTCCGCCGTTCCTCTTTCGCGTGCTTCGACAGCGATTTCGGGAACGGCGGATTTTTTGCGCCTGGACTGTGTAACATGCGGTCCATGTGTTCTGTGACGACGACGAACGGAGCGCCGAATCGATGACCGAATTCACCCAGATCAAGCTCGATACTGCCGACGGTATCGCCACCCTCACGCTCTCCCGCCCGGAAAAGATGAACGCCTTCACCGGCGTCATGATGCAGGAGATGATCGATGCCATCGACATGACCGATGCGGACGACAGCGTGCGCGCCGTTATCGTGACGGGCGCGGGCGAACGTGCGTTTTGCGCCGGGGCCGACCTCACGCCCGACGAAGGTGCAGGCAACGTGTTCGCGCGCCACGATCCGGTCGACGATCTGTCGGATACCCGCGTGCGCGACGGCGGCGGCCGCCTCGTCCTGCGCCTGTTCAACTCGCAAAAGCCGCTGATCGGTGCCTGCAATGGCGTCGCGGTGGGTGTGGGCGCGACAATGCAGCTTCCCTTCGACATGCGCTTGTGCAGCGACAATGCGCGCTTCGGCTTTGTCTTCGCACGACGCGGAATCACGCCGGAAGCCTGTTCGAGCTGGTTCCTGCCGCGGCTCGTGGGCATGCAGACGGCGCTGGAATGGTGCATGACCGGGCGTATCTTCGATGCCGGGGAAGCACGTGACCGCGGCCTTGTCCGGTCGGTACATCCCCAGGGCGAACTGATGGATGCGGCAGTGGGCCTGGCGCGGGAGATCGCCGACAACACGTCCGCCGTGTCTGTCGCCATGACGCG
>FUFK010051956.1_pt1 | contig 16653 bp, 12 predicted proteins | sample 1021851 | NCBI WGS metagenome assembly FUFK01 (sample SAMEA51879418, study PRJEB19060) | metagenome | reverse complement strand
TTATTAACATCTGCAAATACTGTAGGTTTTACGTAATAACCATCTTTTAATCCCTCAGGTTTTCCAGGGCCACCAGCAACTAATTTTGCACCTTCATCTATTCCTTTTTGAATTAATCCTTGAATTTTATTAAATTGTACATCTGAAATTACTGGGCCTATNTGCTCACCCTCTTTATTTGGATNATCTACTTTAAATTCACTTGCATATTTTTTAAGTCTTTCAATAGCATCATCATAAATTGGTTTTTCAACTAACATTCTTGTAGGTGCATTACAAGATTGCCCNGAATTTCTAAAACATCTTAAAGCACCNCTCTCAATAGCTTCTGCATCNGCGTCTTTAAATATNATATTTGCTCCTTTTCCTCCCAACTCTAAACTCACNCTTTTAAAATCTTTAGCAGCATTTTGTGAAATTAATGCTCCCGCTCTTGTAGAGCCAGTAAATGAAATCATATTTACATCAGGATGACTTGTTAATGCATCCCCAGTAGTTGCACCATCTCCATTTACTAAATTAAATACACCTTTTGGAAACTTTGCTTCATCTATTAATTCCGCAATTATCATTGCAGATAATGGTGCTAACTCTGAAGGTTTTAAAATCATAGTACACCCAGATGCTAAAGCAGGAATAACTTTTAAAGTAACTTGATTTATAGGCCAGTTCCAAGGAGTAATTAATGCNCAAACACCTTTTGGTTCATANATTANTCTTTGATTTTTAGCATGTTCTCCAAGTGGTTTTTCAAACTCAAACTCTTTTAAATAACGAATNAANGATTTTGTATGACTAGCNCCAGTTCCTGTTTGAAGTTTTGANGCAAAATCTTTTGGTGCNCCCATTTCTTGAATAATTGCNTCNGTAATATCGNTCCATCTTTTTTTATAAAGNACATAAAAGTNTTCCAATAATTCNANTCTCTCTTGTTTTGANGAANATCCCCANGTTTTAAAAGCNTCTTTAGCTGCTAATACTGCATCATTAATATCCTCTTTGCCNCCTAANGAAATTACTGCACAACTTTTTTCAGTTGCAGGATTAATAACTTGGATATCTTTTTGATTTTTTGGTGCAACCCATGAACCATTAATATAAAAATTTTTCTTTTCAATCATGCGCGCAAANTATCCTTTNNTTATGATTTTGCAAATAAATTNGTNAATTCNTAAACAATNGTAGCAGCTGCAAGAGAAGTAACTTCNGCATGATCATATGCNGGTGCAACNTCNACNACNTCTGCNGAGATTANATTTANACCTGACAANCCNCTTAAAACATTTACCATTTCTCTTGTNGTCATNCCTGCAATTTCAGGTGTTCCTGTCCCTGGAGCAAATGCAGGATCCAATACNTCTATATCAATAGATAAATANAAAGCATTATCTCCNACTCTTTTTTTTATTCTTTCTGCAATTTTATCAGTTCCTTCTGTTTGAAATTCATCACAATGAATTATTTTAAAACCAAAACTCTCATCATTCTTTATATCATCTCTGCTGTANAGTGGACCTCGTATCCCAACATGCATAGATGCATCGTCTAAAAATAAATTTTCTTCACGCGCTCTTCTAAAAGGCGTTCCATGTGTGTATGGTGCTCCAAAATAAGTATCCCAAGTGTCTAAATGAGCATCAAAATGCACTAATGATACAGGTCCATTATTTTTTTTATTTGCTGCTCTAAGTAATGGTACTGCAATGGTATGGTCTCCTCCAAGACTAATAATTCCTCCTACTTTATCTAGTAAATTTGTTGCACCAACTTCAATTTGTTTTATTGCTTCGTCAATATTAAAAGGATTACAAGCAATATCTCCTGCATCTGCAACTTGTTGTACTTTAAATGGTTCAACATCATAACTTGGGTGATAATTTGTTCTTAAATGCCTTGAAGCTTGTCTAATACTTTGTGGTCCAAATCTTGCACCGGGTCTGTAACTAGTTCCTGAATCAAAAGGTACTCCAACAATGGCAACATCACAACTATCTACATCTCTGAGTTCAGGCAACCTAGCAAATGTTGAGGGTCCAGCATATCTAGGAACTTTAGTACCGCTCACTGGCTGTTTTGGGTTTTTATTTTTTTCTTTTTTCATTTTTAATTTTCTAAAGTAATATTATTTTAGCATATAGTTCTATATTTATTTAATGAGAATTTTGTTTATTTTATTGCTGATATTTCAATTTAATTTACTCAAAGCTGATGAGATTAATTATCTATTAAAGATTCCAAACCTAAAAACTTTTAGTTTAAATAATAAAAACGGTCTTAAGTACTTAACAGCTAAAAAAAATTTTAAAATTGGCGTTCAGAGTAATATTAGTTGTAATAAACTAGGAGAAAAAAACTTAGACAATAAATTTTCATTGATAAAGAGAAATTTAGATATTTATGATTATGAATTTTTAAAAAAAATAAATTTAAGATTTATAGTTCTTTGTCAAAATCTATACATATCAAAAATAAATACAGCTGGGATACCTGATTTAAATAAAAGAACATTAATATTGGATCTAGAGTTTAATGAGAAACATTTTGAAAGAGTTATACATCATGAAGTGTTTCATCTAATACATGATAGTTTTCCAGAAATATTTAATGAAGAAGCTTGGTCAAATTTAAATAAAAAAGGTTTTAAATATGCAGATTGTTCTACATGTACAGATAAATTAGGCTTAGATATTTACAAAAATACAGATGGTTTTTTAACCGAATACTCTAAGACAATACCATCAGAGGATATGGCTGAAGTCTATTCTTTTTTAATTACAGATAATAAAAATTTAGAAAAAATTAAAAAAATCGATCCAATAATATTTAAAAAAGCTGAATTCATAGAGTCCAAAATAAAAAAGATAAATAATTTATAATCATTTATGATAAAAAAAATAAAAGCATCAACAGGAGAGAAAATATTATTTATTTTTTTAATTTTACTTGCAATTACTTCGTTTGTATTTTTTTACACAATTAAAAATAAGTGCCTTTTTGTTGATAAAATAGATTTAAAAAAAATCAATTTCCCAAATAAAAATAATATTGCAATTATGAATGTAGAATGCGGTATGGTTATTATTGAGCTTTTACCAAATTTATCTCCAAATTCTGTAGAAAGGTTTAAATTTTTTATATCAAATGGAGATTATGATGGATCAGCTTTTTATAGAGTTATCAAAAACACATTATTGCAAGCAGGGGATTTAGAATTTGGTAACATAGAAAATATAGATTATTTCAGAGTGGGTAGTGGTAAATCAAAACTTGGTCCAATTAACTCTGAAATAAATATTACATTTGAGTTTAATGCTGGTAGCGTAGGTTTAGTTAGAGGTGATGAATTCAATACTGAAGATAGTGAATTTTTTATTTTATTAAAAGATGTACCTTTATTTAAAGGAGAATATACACCAATTGGTAAAGTTATTTATGGATTGGATGCATTAACTAAAATTAAATCCTCAGATAAGACAGAATATGTTTTAAGACCAGATTTCTTAAGTGATTTAAAATTATTGGAACAATACAATTAAAAAAACTATTATTATTGCAGTTGCGTAATAATATGGCATTTTCTTTTTCCAAGAAATTAGAATTTTTGTAGCTGTATCTACTTGTTTTTTTGTTGGTTTTTTCGACATAATAAATTTAATTAACTAGTGGTTTTCCAGTGGCTAAAGTGTGTTTTATTCTATCTTGAGTTTTTTCTGTTTCAATTAATTTCATAAACGCATCTAACTCAAGCTTATACAAGTCATCCTCTGATAAAGTATGTTCCAAAGTAGTATCTCCACCACTCAAAACTTTTGCCAATTCTTTTCCAACTTCCATACCATGATCAAGTATAATTTTATCATTATATAATTTCTCTAACATTTGTATCATTTTTTCATAAACTTTTTTTCCAGATAGATTGAAAGAAACTTCATTTGGTGGAGTAAAATCTTTATTTTGTTGAATAATTTCTTTTGAAACTGATAATAAACTATTTCTACTCATTATTTTTTTATCCTCAGGTCTTAAGTATTTTAATGGCTCAGCTTCAATTGGAGAGGTTGCAGTTTTTGCGTAACCAATAATATCAAATACTTTAAGAGGTGCATAATCAGGATCATTCTTGGCTTCCTCTGTTTGAGACCATCGCCATAACATCTCTTTGCATCCACCGCCGGCTGGGATTAATCCAACCATTGTTTCTACAAGACCAACAACAATATTTGTATGAGAAGCTACAAAATTACTTTGACATAAAACTTCAAAACCACCACCTAATGCTAAGCCAGATGGAGCTGAAACAACGGGAAATTTTGAATACTTTAAATGTTTACAAGTTTCTTGAAAATATTTAACAAACTTTTCAATAGATTTAAAATCACCCTTGTCTGCAAAATTCATTGTATAAGATAAGTTTACTCCAGCAGAAAACTGCATTGCTTCATTTATAATTATAAGTGGTTTATCAGTTGCATTTTTTAGACTATCCATTGAGTCATAATCTAATGCATTAGCTTTTGTGGTGAATTCAACAATATTAAAATCATTGAATCTATAAATTTCAGCTGAGTTGTTTTTATCTAATTTGAGTGCTTTAGGTTTAATTTTTCCAAGAGTTTCTAAATCAGTATATTGTTGTCTTTCCCCATAAAAGTTTTCGTCTTTACTTTTCGATAAATCCTCAAGAAACTTGTTATTTTCAAAATTATCTAATCTTTCAAAAAAATTCTTTACTCCAATTTCTTTTAACATTTCGAAAGGTCCTTTAGACCAATTAAAACCTAGTCTCATTGCTTCATCAATATCATTAAATTTATCAGTTATCCCTGGAACCAATGAAGATGCATATTTAATAATTTTTGATAATACAGACCAGGCATATTCACCATATTTATCTTTTCTATTGATTAAGTTAACTATATCCATCTTTTCTGATCCTAGATTAAACTTATGTGATATTGAGTATTCACCAGTTTCTAAATTGATACCTTCGAGAACTTTTTTACCATCAGTTTTATTCATTCTATAAAATCCACCTTTGCCTTTTCTTCCTGTATAACCAGTTTCGATAAGTTTTTTTACAAGTGGTATTTCTTTAGCAACAACTTGAAAATCATCTGACTCGGGAAGTTCTTTTATAAAACTTTTTAAAACATCAGCCATTAAATCAATACCGATCAAATCATAGAGTCCAAAAACACCAGTTTTTGGTATTCCCATTGGTCGACCAAAAACTGCATCAGCTTCTTCAATTGTTAGTTTCATTTTGAATGCTTCTGTCATTGCTACTTGCATGGCATAGACACCTATCCTATTTCCTAAGAAGCCTGGCGTATCGTTACAGATTAAAGTTCCTTTTCCTAAATCTTTTTCACAAAAATTTTTAAGTGAATTTATCTGTTCTAAATCATTATTTTCATTTTTCACAATTTCTAATAAATCCATATATCTAACTGGATTAAAAAAGTGAGTTATACAAAAGTCTTTTTTTTCTTCATTTGAAAGTTTTTCCGAAAGTACTTTGATTGGAATAGAAGATGTATTTGAGGATACAATTGAACCTTTTTTTCTTTCTTTAAAAATTTTTTCATAAATATTATGTTTGATATCAATTCTTTCTACAACAGCTTCAACAATCCAGTCAGCCTCACCAACTTCATTAAAGTTATCGTTTATGTTACCAACATTAATATTATTGATTTTAGATTTATCGACCAATAAAGGAGGTCTTGATTTTAGAATTCTTTCTCTAGCTTTCTCAGATATTTCTGTTGTTAAATCTAGTAATGTAACTGGAACATTTGCATTACATAGTTGAGCAGCTATTCCGCTCCCCATCGTCCCTGAACCTATTACAACAACTTTATTAATTTTCATAATGAGAATAAATGCTTATAGTAAAAAACTTCTTTAAGAGCAACTTAAAGCCGTTATATAGCTCTCAAAATATTATCTAATAAATTTTGTAATTGAAGGAATAATTGCAACAGCTAGTGCAATTTTAAACAATTCACTCGGTAAAAAAGGATATAAACCACCAGCAAGTGCCTTGTCATATCCAATAACTGAGCCTAAATAGCCCACCCCAACTATAAAAATAATTGAAGTTGCAATCAGTAGTGAAATTAAACTTTTAAAGTATGAGTCGTTAAAATTTCTTTCAGCTAAATAACCGATAACCCCTGCTGCGATTGTCATTCCATAAAGATATCCTGCGGTAGGTCCAGTTAAATAAAGTAATCCTCCTCCTTTAGCAAAAACTGGCAGTCCAATGGCTCCCTCGAATAAGTAAAGTAAAAGTGTAAATAAAGCTAATTTAGAACCATATGTCATTCCAATTATAAATACTGCAAATGTTTGCATAGTCATTGGCACTGGCCAGAATGGCACTTGTACTTTTGATGAAAATGCTAAAATTAATGTTCCAATCAATATTAAAGAAATATTTTGAAAAAAGGCATTTATTCTATAATCTGAAAGTAAATTTTTTATTAATGTAGAATTATTTTTCATACATTATTATTTAAGCACAAATAAATAAATTTTAAAATAATAAATTTAATCTTTTAAAATTGTTCTTTTTGTAATTCTTTAATAGGTATATGACATCTGATAGCGTTACCACTATCTGTTAATTGCCATGGTGGTATTTCTTTCTTACAAATATCTCCAACAATTCTGGAGCATCTGCCTTGAAAACTGCAGCCTTTTTCAGGAGGTCTTTCTTCAACAATATCCTCTGCAACTAATTTAGGTTTTATATCTGGATCTGGTTCTAAGACGGCGCCCAACAAAACCTCTGTATAAGGGTGAGACGGAAACTTATAAACATCATTTGAAGGCCCAACTTCACATAACCTTCCTTGATATAGGACTGCTACTCTATCACTAATTGCTCTTACAACTGCTAAATCATGTGATACAAAGATATATGTAGTTCCAAAATCTTCTTTTAGTTGTTGTAACAAATTTAATACAGCAGCTTGTACAGAAACATCTAAAGCAGATGTTACCTCATCACATAAAATAATATCTGGTTTTGCGGCAAAAGCTCTTGCAACCGCTACTCTTTGTTTTTCACCTCCAGATAGTTGTCTTGGATATCTAGAAGTATAAAATTCTCCAAGTCTTACTTTTTGTAATAGGTCAACAATATTTTTTTTTAATTCTTCACCTTTTAATCCAAAATATAATTTTAATGGTTGAGCAATAATTTCTTCTACTGTGTGGTTTGGATTCAAAGACTCATCTGGATTTTGAAATATTAATTGAATAATTCTTAAATCATTGGGATCTCTTTCTTTCAAATCAGATGATAAATTTCTATTTTCATCAAACCTTATTAGACCATCTTTAGTTCTAAGTAATCCAGCAATTGATTTGAGAATTGTTGATTTTCCACTTCCTGACTCTCCTACTAAAGCTATTGTCTCTCCCTTTTTAATATTAATATTAATATCTTTAACTGTAGGGTTATCATCAGAAATTCTATTGAAAATTTGATCTAAAAGTTTTTGTTTAGCGTAACTTATAGATACTTCTGATAAATTTAATATTTCTTTATCTTGTGATTTATTCTTAATTTTATTAACAGTTTGACTAGCCTGACTCTCGTTCACAAGTTTTTCATAATTAAAACATCTAACACTAGTATTTATATCTTTTAAAAATTCTAATTTAGGAGAATTATTTTTACAATTTTCATCTGAAAAGTTACATCTATCAAAAAAACTACAACCACTTTGAATTGTACCCGGTTGAGGTTGACTACCAGGCATCGACTCTGGAAGACCAGCTAAAGATAATTTTGGTATAGATTTAAGCAATCCGTGAGTATAAGGATGAATTGGTCTTTTAAGGATATCTCTTGATGGACCTTCTAAAACGATTTCTCCTGAATACATAACAATAATTCTGTCACTCACTTGAGCAATAGCTCCAAGGTCATGGCTCACATAAACCATTGATGTTCCAGTATCTTTTGCAATAAAATTGAGAAGTTCTAATACATGAGCTTGGGTTGTTACATCTAGTCCAGTTGTTGGTTCATCTAAAAGAAGTAAATCCGGAGTCCCAGCTAAAGCCATAGCTACAGCAACTCTTTGCTGTTGTCCTCCTGAAAGTTCATGAGGATATCTAAGAGCAATTGTTTCAGGTGAAGGAAGTCTAACTTTATTCAATAGTTCTGAAATTTTTTTTTCTCTCTCTTTTTCATTTAAATCAGAGTGTAATTGCAAAGCTTCATCAATTTGATAACCTATTTTTAAGTTTGGCGTCAAAGCTTGACCTGCGTTTTGTGGTATCATTGCTATCTTTCTGCCTCTAATTTTTTCCAAATCTTTACTTTTCATTTTCAGTAGATTTGATGAATTAAACTGACATTCTCCTTCAACAGTATAAAGTCCATGTTTGACATATCCCATCATTGCTAATGCTAATGTGCTTTTTCCAGAACCAGATTCCCCTACTATTCCAACTGTCTCACCCTTTTTAATATTTGTGCTTATATTTTTTAAAATTAAGATTTCTTCACCCTTTTTACTTCTAAATCCAATAGATAAATTTTTTACTTTTTGAATTATATCAGTCATAATTAAACTGGAGCTTTGGTTGATCTATCTATACCTAAAGCTTTAGCAAAAGCGTCTGCTGTTAAATTAATACCAATAATTAAACTACTTAATCCAACTATTGGTGCTATTACTGCCCAATAAGCAAAAGACATCAAACCTCTTGCATTTGATATCATTAATCCCCAGTCTGGTGTTGGAGGGCTCACCCCAAAACCTAAAAAAGAAAGAGAACTAAAACCAAGCAGCATCCATGACCATCGCATAGCACCTTCAACTAAGATTGCATCTCTTACATTAGGAATTATCTCATTCCAAATAATTGAAAAATTACTATGTCCTCTTGCTCTTGCAGAAACTATAAAGTCTTTTGCAATGACATCATGCGTTGCTGCTCTTGCAACTCTTACAATTCCCTTACCATAAAAAAAACCTAAAGCAGGTATCAATACTTCGGTAGATGTACCTAACAAAGATACTATCAATAACATTGCTAATATCCATGGAATAGATAAGAACGCATCTACAATTCTCATNACTACATCNTCAATTTTTCCTCCAACCAATCCACAAAATATTCCTAAAAGACCACCCCACAGTAATGCTATTAAAGATCCAAAGAAAGTTATTGTGAGAGCCGTTCTTCCCCCTAAAATTGTTCTAGTAAAAACATCTCTTCCAAGATCATCTGTTCCAAACCAATATTCAGCTGAAGGAGCCTGAAGCATTAAGGTTGGGTCTATAGCTTTGAAATCATGAGGCGCAATATAAGGGCTTATAAATGCAAGAATTATNTGAAAAACTAAAATACTAAGACCGATTAGTCCAGATGGTCTNGAAGCCATTGTAATTATAATTTCAGATAATTTTACAAAAGCACTTTTCTTCTCCTCTTTATAAATATTATCCACTTTCATATTATTTTCTTATCTGTAATGTTTTTAATCTAGGGTTAAGCATTAGCGTCAATAGATCAGCTAATAAATTTATACTTACATAGATAGAAGCAAGAATTATCGCTAATGCTTGAACTGTTGGTAAGTCTCTGTTTGAAATTGACTCAATAACTAATCTTCCAAGACCAGGGTAATTAAACACAACTTCAGTTACTACAACTCCGCCTAAAAGCCATGCAATAGTTAAGGCTACTACATTAATAGCAGGTAATAAAGCGTTTGGTAAAACATGTTTGAAAACCATTTTCCAATAAGGAACTCCTTTAAGAATTGCCATTTGAACATACTCACTTGCCATTACTTGAATTACACTNGATCTTACCATTCGCGCCATGTGAGCTGTCATAATCATCGCTATAGCAACAACTGGTAAAATTATATTTGGTAACAACTCTANGAAAGATACATCAGTTGGAACTATTACAATACCAGGCAACCACTCNAGCCATATTGCAATAATTAAAATTAATAAAGTAGCACTGATAAATTCTGGAATCGTCATTGCAAATATTGTAACTGTTGAAATTGCAACGTCGGGTAACTTATCTCTCCACAGAGCAGTAATAATTCCTAAAATTAAAGCTATTGGAATACCTATAAAAATNGCAGCTGATGCTAGTACTAGTGAATTTTTAATTCTAGGTCCTAAAACATCTTTTATAGGCATCTCTCCACTTAAAGAATAACCAAAATCTCCTTGAATAGCATTTAATGCCCACGATACATATCTCTCATATGCTGGAACATTTAAACCAAGCCTTCTATAACAAGCTTCTAATTGTTCACCAAAAGCCTGCCTCTCTAGATAAGTTGTGCAAGCATCCCCAGGTAAAACTTCAGTGCCGACAAATGTAATTATAGATACAATAAATAAAGTAATAAAACCTAATAAGATTCTCTTTATAATTAAAAAAAGCATAACAATATTAAATTTTAAATTATTTATTTTGAAATGAAAGAGGTTTTACAGGCCTACTTAAAGGCCTGTAAAACAAAAGTTATTACTGAACGCTTACTGTGTGCCATCTAATTGAAAAATACTCAACTTCGTCAAGATTTTTCACTCTAGAAGATGTAACAACAAGTCGAGACACATGGTAAGGAATCATTGTTCCAGACTCTTCCCATAATGTTTTCTGAGCATTGATGTATGCTGCTTTTCTTTTGCTAAATTTTAACTCACCTCTCGCGTCAGCTAAATTCTTATCAAAAGAAGCGCTTTTATAGTATGACTCGTTCCATTTTGCTTCGCTATGATAAGCTTCATGCAAAATACTATCTGCTGGTCTTTCGTTCCAACGTGTCATTGCTACAGGCTTTTTCATCCAAGTTTCATTCCAATAACTTTTTGAAGGTGTCATTTGAATATCTGCTCTAATGTTAGCTTTAGCAAATTGTTGTTGTAAAACCTCAGCAATAGTTGGCCAAGTTGGTTCTTTTGTAGATACATGAATTGTGAAATCAATACCATCTGGGTAACCTGCCTCTGCAAGTAATTTTTTTGCTGTAGCTGGTTGTGGTGGACAATTCTTTTTCATTCTATATTGATCTGATGGTGCAACAGGAGTATCACAAGATACAGTTGCTGCTCCAGCCATAACAAGATCAACTAATTCTTGTCTATCCACAGCTATTCTGACAGCTTTTCTTACTCTAGGGTCATCAAATGGAGCTACGTCAGTTCTCATTACCATACCTCTCCAGTTTCCTGTAGGTATAACTGAAACGTTAAATTTTGAATTACCATCAAATATTTTTTTCTGATTGAATGGAACATATCTATTCATATCTATTTGACCTGTCAGCAAGGCTTGAATTCTAGCTTGACCATCTGGGATAGCTATTACATGTACCTCAGCGAGTTTCGGTGCTCCTTCCCAATAATTTGGGTTAGCTTTAAGAATTGTAGTTCCCTCTGCATCAAATTTATCAACCATAAACGGTCCAGTTCCAATACCTGTTTTCCCAATNGTATCGCCTGATCCATTTGGTATCATTCTTAATCTATAATCAGTTAATAAAAGTGGAAAATCTGCGAATGATGTGTTCAACTTTATTTTNACTGTATGTGAGTCAACAACTTCAATATCTGTTACTGCACTCATACTTTTTTTTGCAGGTGAACCAATTTCAGGATCTTTAACTCTCATCAAAGAGTATTTTACATCCTCTGCATCAAAATCAGATCCATCATGGAATTTAACACCTTTTCTTAAATTAAAAGTCCACTCTGTTGCATCTGCGTTACCTGACCAGTCAGTAGCTAACTCGGGAGAAGTAACTCCTTTAAGATCTTTTCTAACAAGACGGTTTTGAGTCATTATTACTACTTGAAATAGTCTTCCTTTAGTAATTGCATCTAAATTTGTATCTTTTCCAAAACCAAGATCATGAGATAACTTAAAAACCCCACTTGAAGCATTGGCAAATGAAAATGTTACAAATAGTGATACCAATGAAATTGATATCAATTTTAAAATGTTTTTCATAATTTCCTCTCTTTAAAAAAACAAAAGGTAACAATTAGATACTTATATAGCAACAGTCAAAATGGACATTTTTTATTTATTTTATTGGTGTATTCTGATTATCTACAAAAATAATAATGAACAATTTAATCAATAAGTATAGGTTTACTGTAAAACCAGTTAGCCTTGAAAATTCCAATGCATTAGAGCTTGCAAGATCAATTCAGGTTCACCCCTTAACTTATCAAGAATTACCATATGATCCAGAATATTCAAATTACGCAGGAAGATTAACACTTGAAAAATTATCTAATGTAAGTCCTGAAGAAATGTATTGGAAAGCAAGGAGAGAAATTATTTTTAGGCATACAGGAGAACATCCATTTGAAATATCAGGACCAGATTCACTTAAATTTTTACAAAAAATATTTCCGAGAGATATTTCAAAAATCGCTGTGGGAAGATGTTCGTATCAGTTTGCTTGTTATCATGATGGTGGGATGATTACGGATGGTATACTTTTAAGAATTGATAAAGATAAATATTGGTTTGCGCAAGCTGATGGTGACCTATTTTCTTGGTATAAAGCACATTCTAAAAATTTGAATGTAGAAATTAATGATCCAAATGTTTGGGTAAGTCAAGTTCAAGGCCCATTGTCCATGAAACTACTTGAAAATTTAAGTAATGGTTTTTCAGAGAANGATTGGAAATATTTTGATTGGAAAGAGTTACAAATTTTAGATCAAAAAGTAATAGTAAGCAGAAGTGGTTTTACTAATGAACTTGGTTGGGAAATTTATTTTAGGCCAGAAAACGAAACAGAGAAAATTGGTGATTATATTCTNGAGCAAGGAAAAAAATTAGGTATGATTTTGGTGGCTACACCAGGATTTAGATGTAGAAGAATTGAAGCTGGACTTTTATCTGCTGGACAAGATTTTTCAAAAAATACCAACCCTTTTTCAGTTGGCCTTGGAAAGTTTATAAATTTTGAAAAAGAGGATTTTATTGGAAAAGATGCACTCATGTCATCAGAGAAAAAATGTATGACTTGGGGAATTAGAGTTGTGTCTGGAACTGCAATTAAAGGAGAGAGTATTAAATTAAATGAAAAAGAGATTGGTAAAATAACTTCGAGCACATGGTCACCTTATCAAGTTTGCGGTGTTGGTATAGTNCACCTNAANAATAATGAAAATGGACCAGGTGATATAGTTTATGTTAAATGCACAGACGGGAAATTACATAAAGGTCAAATCTGTAAATTACCAATGTATGATGAAAAGGGAGAAATAGTAAGAGGTATAGACAGAAATATCCCAAATGAGCCAAAACCTTGGATTGGTGTTTAAGCTTAAATTATTAAAAATATAACTAGTGAAGATCAAAAAAAAAATAATTACTATTGGAGGTGGAGGGTTTACTCATAACCAAGATGATGATCAGGAACAATTCATTTTAGACTGTATCAACAAAAAAAATTGCTCATTAGGATTTTTACCGACCGCTAGTAACGATGACTCAAATAAAACCAAACTATTTTATAAAAGATTTGAAGATTTAGATTTAAACGTATCTCACTTTAATCTTATCTCTGGCTTAAAAGGTTTTGAAAATTGGCTTTCAAATCTTGATATTGTTTACGTTGGTGGTGGAAATACAAAATTCATGCTGAAATATTGGAAAGAAAATAATTTAATTGGTCTTTTCAAAGAAGTTTATAATTCTGGTATAATTCTATCAGGTGTAAGTGCTGGTGCCGCGTGTTGGTTCGATTGCTTTCTGACTGACTCAGATGGACCTGGATTTAAATCTATAAACGGCATTGGGTTATTAACCGGAAGTTTTACACCACATTATTCGGACTCAAAAAGAGCAGAAAAATATAGAGAAAATATTAAAAACAAAACTTTGCCAGATGGTATTGCTGTTGATGATGGTGTTGCGGTACTTTTTATTGACGGAAAACCAACAGAGGTTTATTCTTCTAGAAAAGGTCATAATGCTTATTTTGTTAATCAAAATAAACAATTTAACTTAAAAGAATACATTAAAATTAATAATGAGTGATAATATTTTACCAAGTCAAAAAATCTTTAGCATAAAAGATGCAAGAGAACTTTCGCGTAAACGTCTTCCCAAATTAGTTTTTGATTTTATTGATGGAGCATCAGGAGATGAGAAACTTGCTGAAATCAACAGTATTGCTCTTGACCAAATAAGACTAGAGCCTAAAGTTTTAAGAAACGTTGAAAAAAGATCACTTAAAAAAAAGGTTTTAGGATATGAATTTAATTTTCCATTTGGTTTTGCTCCTATGGGAATGACTAATTTGTCTTGGCCAGGAGCAGACTCTATGTTAGCCGCTGAAAGTGCAAGAAATAATATTCCAACTTGTGTTTCTATGGCCTCTACTACAACATTAGAAAAGATGTATGAACTCTCAGAAGGTCATTCTTGGATGCAGTTATATATTTTCCAAGATGAAAATTTCGTAATGGAGCTTTTGGAAAGAGCAAAAAATACTGGTTATGAAGTAGCAATTTTAACTGTGGATGTGCCAGTTTTATCTAGAAGAACCAGAGATGACAAAAATGGTTTCTCTTATCCTTTTAAGATAGGTCCAAAACAATTTTTTGATTTTGCAACTCATCCAACTTGGTCTCTATCAACTTTAATGAGTGGAATTCCTAAGCCTATGAATTATGTAACATCAAAAAGTGGAGATGGAATTTTTAAAAGAAAAGAAAGTAGAGGTTCTACTGATTGGAATACACTTAAAAGAGTAAGGGATAAATGGAAAGGAAAACTTATTGTTAAGGGAGTAATGTCTCCTGATGACGCAATAAAAATAAAAGAAGCTGGTGCGGATGCTATTCAAGTTTCAAACCATGGAGGTAGACAATTAGACAGTGCCACAGCAGCAATAAATATGCTTCCACTAATTAGAAAANCAGTTGGNGNTNATTTTCNTTTAATCTTTGATAGTGGGATAAGAAGTGGAAGNGATATAGTAAGAGCGCTTGCATTTGGTGCANATTATACAATGATTGGAAGACCCGTTATGTATGCAATGGGAGCAGATGGAAAAAAAGGATTAAGAAGAATAGTNGAGATTATAAAAGAAGAAGTTAGTACCACTCTAGGGTTAGTTGGATTAAATGATATTAATGATGTAACATCTGAGATAGTAATAGACAATACTATTAATAAGGTAAACTACTAGATGGCTGAGAATAAAATTAGAGGTGGAGCGTTATTAGCTAGAGCTCTAAAAGATAAGGGAATTAGTAAAGTTTTTACTCTTGCGGGAGGTTTTTGTAATCCAGCAATTGAAGGATTTGCTGAGTGTCAAATTGAAGTGATAAATACTCCTCATGAACAAATTGCAGGTCATTTAGCAGATGGTAATACAAGAATTACTCGTAAACCATCAGTATGCTTAGTTGGACCAGAGGGATTTACAAACGCANTTCCCTCTATGATGGAGGCTTGGGGTGAGAGAAGTCCTGTTATTTATATTACAGGTTCAAGCAGCCTTAAAAGGCAAGGTTCAGGTGGTTTTAAAGAAATAGATGATGTTTCAATTGCAGCCCCTTTAACAAAATACAGTGCAAGCATTACCGATGGAGCTAGAATAAGAGAATTTGTCGACAAAGCATATCACATTGCCACCAACGGTTATCCAGGTGCAGTACATCTTAGTCTTCCAGTAGATATAATGTTTTCATCTTTTGCAGAAGAAGTAGGATTAGAAGAAAGACCATTTTCTCATAAAGCTAAACCTTTAGCAAAAGCTTGGCCAGATCCAAATTCTCTATCAGAAGTTTTAGAGCTTGCTTGTAATTCTAAAAAACCAATTATAATAGGTGGTCATGGAGTTTGGTGGTCGCATTCAGAAAAAAATCTTGAAGCAGCTGGTAATAATTTAAATATACCAATTTTTAATGTTCCATATCATCAAAAATTATTAGGTGAGGAAGCAAATGCTTATATGGGATTGGCNGATATACANCAATANCCTCCNTCAGAATNTGCACTACANAATTCAGATTTNGTNCTTGTANTTGGNGCNCGNTTAGACAATCAANTGAATTTTGGAAATCCACCTTTTATNCCTNANTCANCAAANTTAGTTTGTNTNAATGGTTCNCATGANGAANTAGAACTNAATAGAGCNGCNGATTTTNGTTTNNTNAGTGATCCTGGNGTTTTTNTAGATACATTATCTAATTTAAANAAAAATAATAANTGGNCTTTAGNNACAANTTGGTTNGANGANAATAAAAAAAAGAAAAAAGAATGGGTNGANAAATCNTTNAAAGATTTAGAAATTGANGCTNAAGTATCCAAAAAAAATGGAGGAAAAATCCACCCTCTACAACTTTCATTGGATGTTCAAGATGCAATGGGTGAAAACGATTGGCTTGTTATCGATGGAGGAAATACTCATTTTTGGTCAGAAATTGCAATTAACATAGCAGGTGCTAAAGGAAAAAAACTCAAAGGCATTTTACATCCTGGAACTTTTAGTATGTTAGGTGTTGGGGTTTCATTCGCTTTATCTGCTAAAAATCACAGTCCAGATTCTAATGTAGTTCTAATTAGCGGTGATGGTGCTTTTTTATCAGGAGGTATGTCTATTGAAAGTGTATTTTA
>FUFK010038181.1_pt1 | contig 16659 bp, 15 predicted proteins | sample 1021851 | NCBI WGS metagenome assembly FUFK01 (sample SAMEA51879418, study PRJEB19060) | metagenome | reverse complement strand
GGCCATTCGGGCCGGAGCCAGCGACGCCGGACAGGTCCACGCCCTTTTCGGCGGCGATGCGGCGCGCCAGCGGGCTCGCCTTGACGCGGTCGCCATCCGCCTTGGGGGCAGCAGCCGGAGCAGGTGCAGGTGCAGCAGCTGCCGGAGCAGCCTCTACCTTGGGTGCTTCGGCCTTGGGCGCCTCGGCCTTCGGCGCCGACACCGACCCGGCATCCTCGCCCTCACCCGCCAGCACCGCGATCACGGTGCCGACCTTCACGCCATCGGTGCCCTCGGCCACGACGATCTTCGCGATCACGCCCTCATCGACCGCTTCGAACTCCATCGTCGCCTTGTCGGTCTCGATCTCGGCCATCAGGTCGCCGGCCTTGACGGTGTCGCCTTCCTTGACCAGCCATTTGGCGAGCGTGCCCTCCTCCATCGTCGGGGAAAGCGCGGGCATCTTGATTTCGATCGACATGGGTGGGGAGGATCCTGTCGTGCTTTAAGGGTGGGTTCTCGCGCCCTCCTTGCGCGATGAACGGCTTGGGTCAACCCCGCCCCTTGCGCTTGGGACCGTGACGCGTCACCACCTGTCACCTACGGAGGGGGAACTGGTTTCATGCGTACCTATCTGGTCGTGGTCGATGAGAGCCCCGAAGCGCAGATTGCGCTACGGTTTGCGGCGCGTCGCGCGGTGAAGACCGGCGGCGGGGTCGAGATCCTGGCGCTGATTCCCAAGCCCGATTTCGTCCAATGGGGCGGCGTGATGGCGACGATCGAGGAAGAAGCACGCCAGCGTGCCGAAGCGCTGGTCGCCGCCGCAGCAGGCACGCTGATCCAGGAATCGGGATTGAAGCCCAGCATCACCGTGGTCGAGGGCGACGGGCCGAAGGTCATCCGCGAACGGATCGAGGCCAATCCCGACATCGCCGCGCTCGTCCTGGGCGCTGCGGTCGGCGGCAAGCCCGGCCCGATCGTCACGCATTTCACCAGCGGCGACATGGCGGTTCTTCCCGTCCCGCTGATGATCATCCCGGGAAGCCTCGACCGCGAGGCGATCGACCGGCTAAGCTGAGGCGCTATGCGAACACTGATCCTGCCCGCGCTGCTGATCGCAGCCCCCGCCGCCGCCCAGCAAAAGCCCGTCGAAGCGCCCAGCCCGGAGCGACTCAAGGCAGACGTCGAAAAGCTGGTCAGCTTCGGCACCCGCCACACCCTCTCCTCCCCCGACCACCCGACACGCGGCATCGGCGCGGCGCGCAAATGGGGGGCGGAGGAGCTCGACCGGATCGGTGCAGCGTGCGGCAACTGCATCAAGGTCGCGCGGATCGGCCGCAGCTTCACCGGACCGCGCGCGCCGAACGGGGTCGAGGTGGTCAATGTCCTCGGCTTTCAGGAAGGCGAGGACCCCAAGCGTGTCGTGATCGTGCAGGGTCATATCGATTCGCGCGTCAGCGACGTGATGGACTTCACCAGCGACGCGCCGGGCGCGAATGACGACGCCTCGGGCACCGCGCTGGTGATCGAAGCGGCGCGCATCCTGTCGAAGCACAAGCTCAAGGCGACGGTCGTTTATGCGCTGCTGTCGGGCGAGGAGCAGGGATTGTGGGGCGGCACGCTACTCGCCGAGACCGCGAAGGAGCGCGGCTGGGAGGTGATCGCGGTCTTCAACAACGACATTGTCGGCAACACGGTCGGCCAGAATGGCGTGCGCGTCGCCGACCGCGTCCGCGTCTTCTCCGAAGGCATCCGCGCGTCGGAGGACCTGCCCGGCCAGATCGGTCGGCGCGGCGATGGCGGCGAGGATGACGGCCCCAGCCGCGCGCTCGCCAAAGCGATCGACGGCGTCGCTGACAAGATGCGCGAGTCCGACAAGGACGCGCTCGATGTGTTCGTGGTCCGCCGCCCCGACCGCTTCGGGCGCGGCGGCGATCACGAGCCGTTCCTGCGCCTCGGCTATCCCGCCGTCCGCTTCTCGGTCGCGGCCGAGAATTACGACCAGCAGCATCAAGATCTGCGCACCGAAAAAGGCCGCGTCTATGGCGACACGGTCGACAAGATGGACTTCCCCTATCTGGCGAAGGTCACCGCGCTCAACATCGCGACGATCCGCCGCCTCGCCAACGCGCCCTCGGCCCCGTCAGGTGTGGTGCTCGACGGCGCGGTGAGCGCGGATACCAAGGTACGCTGGAACGCGGTGCCCGGTGCGCGCGGCTACAAGGTCTATTGGCGTCGCAACGACACGCAGAACTGGGCCGAGGTGCGCGGTGTCGCCGGGCGAACCGAGACGGTGCTGAAGGATGTCGTGGTCGACGATCACTTCATCGGCGTGTCGGCGGTCGCGGCGGACGGCAGCGAGAGCATCGTGACGTTCGGGACGCGAGCGCCAAGGAATTGAGGCGATCGTCGCCCCGGCGCAGGCCGGGGCCGCCAGAGGGATAGCGATACGCGCAAAACTTGGCGGCCCCGGCCTGCGCCGGGGCGACGGAATTTACCGACAGCAATCCTTCGTCGACCGCCGCACGATCGTCTTGCTCGGATAGCGGCGCACCGTCTTCACCGGCGCGCGATAGGTGCGGACCTCTTCGACCTCCTCGATCACCTCTTCGGTGACAGTGGTCGTCGTGGTTGCGCCCGACTGGATGACGATCGTCGTCACCGTCGGCCCCGCCATGTAATATCCGCTGCCGCCATGATAGCCGCGGGCGTAGCCGCCGCCCTGCGCGCCGCAAGGGCTGGCGCAGGACGGCGGGGCATACCCCCCCGGGTATGGCTGTGCGGGGATCGGCCGCCGCTCGCGACGCTCGTCCGGGTAATCATCATGGTCATCGTCGTAATCGGGTGCTTCGTAGCGCGCGCCATAGCCGCCACCGCCGCCACCACCGCCCCCGGCAGCCGCCGCCGCTGCGTAGCCGCCACCGGCATAGGCGCTCGCCGCGCCACCACCATCGCCGCCATTCCAGTCGATCCCGCTGACCGAATCCCACACCCGCCCATCGCGGTCGGCCAGCACGGCATCGTCATAGTAACGCAGCCAGCCATAGCCATAGGGCGGACGGCTCAACCCCCAGTTCGACCAGTCGCTGATCCAGAAGCCACCACCGACCCAATAGCTCGGCAGCGTCCAGCCGCGCACCGGGCGGCGATAGGCGCTCCACCCGCCGGGTGCGCGCGTTCCTGCATGCCAGCGTCCGCCGACCATCGGGCCCCAGCGGCCACCATTGTGGGTCGTACGCGGCGGATCGATCCGCGTCGAGGGAACCGACCGCGCCGGATAGCGCACCGGCTCACGCTCGCGCTGCACCCACTGCCCATCGCGCCACACCCGCTGCGCCTGGGCGGGGGTCGCAACCGCAATCGCAGCAATCGACAAGGTGGCGAGGGTCAGGGCACGCATTGGCTGGACTCACTATTCTGGTGAGGCGCGACCATTCAAGCAGGGAAGAAGGACCGCGCCTCTTTACAGCGTTTTAACACTGACACCGCGCCGTTCCCACCGGACAGCGTGGTTAAGAAAGTCCCAATGCGGGGCAGGGTTCAGCCGGAAACTCTTGGAGCCAGCAGCGCCATCAGCGCCTCGCACCCCGCCGCATCCTCCGCATCGAAGCGGCCGGTGACCGGACTGTCGAGGTCGAGCACTCCGATCAATTCGCCGTCATGCACGATCGGAACGACCAGCTCGGCATTGCTCGCCGCGTCGCACGCAATGTGGCCGGGAAAGGCATGTACGTCCTCGACCAGCTGCGTCTCGCGAGTCGCCGCCGCCGCGCCGCACACGCCCCGGCCGAACGGGATGCGGATACATGCCGCCTTGCCCTGAAACGGACCGAGCACCAGCTCGTCGCCGACATTGCGATAGAACCCCGCCCAGTTGAGGTCGGGCAGATACTGGCCGATCAGCGACGCGGCGTTCGCCATATTGGCGATCGCGTCCGGCTCTCCCGCCGTCAGCGCATCGAGCGCGGTGTGGAGATCGCGATAAAGTTCGGCCTTGGACCCGGCGGCGATGTCGAAACTGTACATGGCTGCGCAGGTGGCGCGAGCGGCGTCGCGATGCAAGACCCTAAGGGCAGCGCACCCGTGGCATCCCGTCCAGCGTCAGCGTGTCGCCATCCTCGGACAAGGCGAAGGTGCGCGTGGCCTCCCACGTCTCGCCCTCGCCGGTATAGCGTGCACTGACCTTGATCTGCGGCCCCGTGCCGCTGACCGACGTCACGGCGGCGCTGCTCTCATAAAAGCGCAGTTCGTTCGGAGCGATTGTCAGCCGCGTCACGTCGCTGCCCTTGCCGCAATCCGCTGCATTTGCGCTCCACGCGCCCTGAAAGGCCGCAGGAATAGTAGCGGCGGTGGTCGGACTCGGCGCGACCGGCTTGGTTTGGCGCGGCGGCTCGGCCTCCTGCGTGATATTCTGAGTGGCATTGTCGCGCACGGGTTCCTGCGAACAGGCAGCGACAAGGGCGAGCGGCAGGATCAAGGTCAGTCGGATCATGGCGCCGCAACGCATTGCACGAAAATTCGTTGCGCGGCGGCATCAATCGATCTGCACCCGGCCCCGCCCCGCCTTGATCGCCGAACGGCCCTTTTTCTCGTCCACGCGCCGCGCCTTCGCCGCCTTGCCCGGCTTGGTCTTGATCCGCCGCGCCTGCCGCTCCAGCGCCTTGTCGATCAGCTCGATCACCCGCGCGCGCGCATCCTCGCGATTGGCGTCCTGCGTGCGGAACTTGCGCGCCGTGACAACCAGCTCGCCGCCCGCCGTCATCCGGCTCCCCGCCAGCTCCTTGAACTTTGCATAGGCATTGGGTGGCAGGCCCAGCGCGAACACATTGACGCGCAACTGCACCGCAGTCGCGACCTTGTTGACATTCTGCCCGCCCGGCCCCGACGCGGCGAGGAACTTTTCCTCGACGATCGCCGCCTCGGGCAGGTCAGCCGGCATCGTCGCCCAGCTCGTCCTGCGGCTGCCCGCCCGCAAAGCCGAATGCCCGGAACGCGTCCGGGGTGGGTGCCTCCGCATGGATGTCGGGCTTGCCAGGACGCGGCACGGTCAGCTGCGCGGCATGAAGCATCAGCTTGCGTCCATTCGCGACGCCGTAAACCGGATCGCCGGTAATCGGAAAGCCCAGCCCCTCTGCGGCATGGACGCGAATCTGATGCGTGCGCCCGGTCTCGGGGTAAAATGCGATGAACGCCCGCCCGTCCTTCTGCGCCAGCATCCGCCAGCGCGTCCGCGCCGACTTGCCAATCGGGCTGCCGGTCATGCGCCAGCCGCGTTCGGCGCTGGAAATCTTGATCAGGGCCAGGTCGATCATCCCCGACGGCGCATCTGGAATCCCGTCGATCACCGCAAGGTAGCGTTTGGTCACCGCACCCGCCTCGAACGCCTGCTGGAATCGCGCATGCGCCTTGGGATTGCGCGCGAGGAGCAGGCAGCCGCTGGTATCGCGGTCGAGCCGGTGGACCGGGGTCGGCCAGCGCTGGAATCCGAAGGTCAGATTGCCGAGGTGATTCTCAAGGCTGATCGATCCGTCGCGCGGCGGATCGACCGGAAGCCCGGCGGGCTTGTCGAGAACGATCGCCTCGCCGTCGATGAAAAGAACGTGATCCTGGATCATGCCCCGCTTTGGGCGGGCGCGCGCGCAGTTGCAATCATCGAGTTGCCCGGGCGGGACCATCTGCCCCGCCCGGACTGCCATTACGCGATCAGCTTGGTCGCGACTTCGGCGATGCGCTTGCCCTGGTAGCGTGCACCGGCGAGGTCGATGTCGCTCGGCATGCGGCTGCCATCGCCGCCGGCGACGGTGGTCGCGCCATAGGGTGCGCCGCCCAGCACTTCGTCGATCTTCATCTGGTCGGCATGGCCATAATCGAGGCCGACGATGGTGAGGCCGAAGTGCAGCAAATTGGTGATGATGCTGAACAGCGTGGTCTCATTGCCGCCATGCTGGGTCGCGCTCGACGTGAACGCACCGCCGACCTTGCCGTGCAGCGCGCCCTGATACCAGACGCCACCGGCGGTATCCCAGAACGCCGCCATCTGGCTCGCCATCCGGCCGAAGCGGGTCGGCGAACCGACGATGATCGCGTCATAGTCCTTGAGCGCGTCGGGACCCTCGATCACCGGATGCGCGCTGTCGGCCTTGAAGCCGGCAGCCTTGACCACCGCCTCGGGCGCGGTTTCGGGCACGCGGCGGATATCCACGGTCGCGCCGGCCGAGCGCGCGCCCTCGGCAACCGCTTCGGCCATCGCTTCGATATGGCCGTAGGACGAGTAATAAAGCACCAGAACCTTGGTCACGGCGTGTCTCCTTGATTGGAACTGAATGGGGGTGGAGCGGCCCGCCTTGGGAGGGGGGCTTGCGGACCGCTCCGGGGGGTCGGCTATTCGGAGTCGACCAGGACGATCTCGGCGTCCTCGATCGCGGTAATCGTTACGGTCTGGCCACCGCTCAGTGCGGCGCCGTCGCGGGCGTTGAAGGGCTCGCCATCGATGGTGATCTTGCCGACTGCGGGGACGAGATAGGCATGCCGCCCTTCGCCTACGCTGTGCGTCACGCTCTCACCCGCCTTGATCGTCGCACCCAGCACGCGGGCATCGGCGCGGATCGGCAGCGCGTCGCTGTCTTCGGCAAAGCCGCTCGCCAGCGTCACGAACTTGCCCGAACGCTCGCCCTTGGGGAACGGCTTGGCGCCCCAGCTCGGCGCACCGCCGCTGGCGCGGGGCATGATCCAGATCTGGAACAGCGTCGTCGTCTCGGACTCAAGGTTGTACTCGGCGTGGCGCACACCGGTGCCCGCGCTCATTACCTGGACATCGCCGGCACCGGTGCGGCCGGTATTCCCCATCGAGTCCTGATGCGTGATCGCGCCGCTGCGGACATAGGTGATGATCTCCATGTCCTTGTGCGGATGCGGCGGAAAGCCGCTGTTCGGGCCGATCTCATCGTCATTCCACACGCGGATCGCGCCCCAGCCCATGCGCTCGGGATTATAGTAATTGGCGAAGCTGAAATGGTGACGGGCATTGAGCCACCCGTGATCGGCGTGGCCCAGACTTTCGAACGTGCGTTTCTCGATCATCGGAACCTCCTTGCTTGAGGGTTAAAATAGGATCGGCGTGACACGCGTAAATGGAAACGTTTGAAACGGATCGTTTCGGGTTTATACGGATCAAGCTGTTTGAGGGGACCGACCAATGCGTCTGCCGGACTTTGAAGCCTGGGCGATCTTCGCTTGCGTGGTCGAGCATCGCTCGTTCAGCGGCGCTGCCGCCGCGATCGGGGTGAGCAAGGCCACGGTGTCTAAAGCGATCGCCCGGCTTGAGGCACAGCTCGGAACGGCGTTATTCCACCGCACCTCGCGCCGCCTGACGCTGACCGACAGCGGCACCGCGCTCGCCGAACGCGCCGGGCGCATTCTCGCCGAGGCGCAGGCGGCGGAAGAGGCCGCGATCGATTCCGCCAAGGCGCCATCCGGCATGGTCCGCATCGCCGCACCGATTACCTTTGGCATCCGCTTCGTCGCCGACGCGATTGCCGATCTGATCGCCGAACATCCGGGGATCCAGATCGACCTGCGTCTGTCTGATGCCCGCGTCGACATCGTCGCGGACGGGTTCGACATCGCGCTGCGCATCGCGGACCTGCCCGACTCTTCGCTGCGCGCGCGCCGGCTGTCCCCGATTCAGGCGCGGGTCGTTGCTGCCCCAGCCTATCTGGAGCAACACGGCACGCCGCGCCATCCCGCCGACCTCGCCCATCATGCCTGCTTCCTCTACGCCAATGCGATCGGCGCCTGGCAGTTTCGCAAGGCCGATGGCGAGGAAGCGGCGGNGCGCCCCGCCGGCCCGCTGATCGCCGACAATGGCGATGCGATGATCCCGGCATTGCTCGCAGGGCTCGGCATCGCCCGCCTGCCCGACTTCATCATCGACCGCGAGCTCGCTGACGGTCGACTGGTCGAAATTCTCGCCGACTGGTCGCCGAGGAACATCGCGCTGCACCTGCTCACCCCGCCCAGCACGCTGCGCCCGGCGCGGGTCGAACTGGTCATCGACTTCCTGTCGCAGCGCTTCCGCAACCTCTGCACACGGGCGTAAACAAAAGGGCCGGCCCGCATCGCTGCGGACCGGCCCCTTGCTTGGGTCGATAAGACTTCGGCTTAGAACTTCGCCTCGGCCGAGATCGTGAACGAACGCCCGCGCGGATCTGCCACGCGCGGCTCCCACGAGCTACCCGCACCGGTGTTGCCGTCATAGGTGATGGCGAAGGGCGGATCGGTGTCGAACAGGTTCTTGACGCCCATGGTGAACGTATAGCCCTTGAACCCGGTAAAGGTGATCGACGCGTTGTAGATGATATAATCGTCGACATACGGATTATAGTCAGGACGCGTCACCGTGCCCGCAGCGATGCCCGGCAGCGCCTGGTTCTTGTAGCCCGAGCGGAAGATCTGGCTCAGCGTGAAGCTCACATCCTCGGTGCGGTAACCGATATAGGCATTGTGCTTCCACTCATTGCCGAGATCGCCGGCATAGGTGAACACCCCGATCAGGCTCGGGCCATAGGCCGAAGTCGGCGTCAGCTTCTCCTTCTTCTTCAGCAGCAGCGTGCCATCGAGGCCCGCACTGAACGTGCCGCCCATCGCATCGAACTGGCCGCGCGCGGCGAACTCAAGACCCTGCGTCCGGCGCGAACCGGCGTTGATCCAGCGCTGGTCGATCACGGTCACGTCCTGGGTCGCAGGATCGCGGACGAAGCGATCGGGGAACAGCGCGGCATTGTCGATGAGCTGGCGCAGCGTCAGCAGCTGGATCGTGTCGTCAACCGCGATCGACCACCAGTCGACCGACAGGCTCACCCCGCGGAACGGGGTCAGCACGCCACCGACGCTGAACTGCTTCGCCGTCTCCGGCTGCAGCGTGGGCAGACCGCCAGTCGCGATCTCCGGTCGAATCTGCGCGCAGGGCAGGCCGCTGCCAAATGCGCTGGTCGGAACGCCGCCCGGGCAACGCACCGGATCGGCCAGATCGCTGCCCGAATAAGGCGACAGGGTCACGCCATTGAAGATCTGGTTGAACGTCGGAACGCGGAAACTGGTGTTGTACGATCCGCGGAACATCAACTGGTCGAACGGCTGGAACTTGACCGATACCTTCGGGTTGGTCGTGGTGCCAAAGCCGGTGTAATCGTCGACACGCAGCGCGCCGGTAACCTCGAGCTGTTCGATGATCGGCACCAGCACTTCGGCATAGGCCGCCTTCACGTCCCGGCTCTTGGGCGTCAGCGCGTTGACGTTGTCGAACGCGGCCAGGAAAATGACCGGTGCGGTCGCGGCGGCGGCGGCCGATCCGTTGAACGAATAGGTTTCGCGGCGATAGTCGACACCGGCCGCCATCCGCACATCGCCGCCCCAGATCGGGAAGAGCGAGCCGGACACCGACGCGTCGAACTGCTTCACCTCATACTGGCCGCCATACAGCGTCGCCCCGCGCGCCGAGACCGATTCCAGCGCGGCGAGACCGGCAGCTGTCTGGGTCAGGCTGAACGGGTTGATCAGGCCGCTGTTCATCACGCCGACGAGGCCGCGGAACCCAGCCGGTGCGCCCGCGACCTGCGGCGCGAGCGGGTCATAGGCGCCATTGGCAAGCGTGCCGCGATAATAATAGCCACCACCCAGCACCGACGCGCTTTCGCTCTTCGCATAGCTCGCACCTGCGCGGTAATCCCACCCGTCGAACAGCGGTCCTTCAAGGCCCAGCGCCGCTCGGAACGTCTTGGTGTCAGTCACATATTCGCGCGGTCCGCACGCGGCGCAGCGCCAGCGGTAGGAAATCGGCAGCTGCGCGGCGGCACGCGCATTGAAATTGGCGAGCTGGGTCGGGTCGGTGATGATCCCGCGGATCGCATTGACTACCGCATCATAGGTCGCCGCCGTCGTGGGGTTACGCGGATAGGCGATGTTGAGGTTGGTCGTATTCGCCGACAGCTGGGCGTTGCTGAAGCTTTTCGCTGACGTGGCGTCGGACCCCGTCACCTCGACCGACAGCTCGTGCGATCCACCGATGCGGACGACACCGCGCCCATAATAGGTCAGCGTTTCGATCGGCTGCTGGATTACCGCCGCGCGCCCCGTATCCCAGGCGCAGGCATAGACCGCCGCGGGATTGTTCCAAAGCTGCTCGTCATAGGCCATGCCGCCGTCGAACGAGTCACACCCGCCGCCACCCGGCAGGTCCAGGATATTGATGCCGCCGCCAACGATGTTGGCACCATTCGGACCAGTAATTGCCAGCGTCGGGAAGCCCGCCGCAGTCCCGAGCAACGTCCCGCCCGGATTCTGATTTGCGTTGGGTCCGATATTGAACACGGTCGCGATCGGCGTACCGCGCGTGTCGATCGACAAGCCGCGGTTGGGCTGGTTCCCGTTGACGAAATCGCGATCCTCGCCGCGCAGAATCTTGTTCCAGCGGTAGGACACCGCCGCCATGATGTTGAAGCCGTCTTCGTTCAGATTGCCATAACCGGCCACGCCGCCGACACGGTAGATTTCACCGCCGCCCGCTTCCGGCACATCGACATAGCCGCTGACCGACACGCCCTCGAACGTCTTCTTGGTGATGAAGTTGATCACGCCGCCGACCGCGTCGGTGCCGTAGATGGCCGACGCGCCGTCCTTCAGCACTTCGACGCGCTCGATCGCGGCGAACGGGATCTGGTTGACGTCGACTGCCGAGCCCGACAGGCCGTGCGCCGCCACGCGACGGCCGTTCAGCAGGACCAGCGTCGCCGCCGATCCCTGACCGCGCAGGTTCGCGGCCGACAGACCGTTAGTGCCGCGCTGCGCGCCCGTCGTCACGTCGGCGTTGGACGCCAGGTTATCCGCGCCCGAGCCATTGGTCGGAAGGAATGCGATCAGCTGCTCGGGGCTGGTGATGCCGTTGCGCGCAATCTCTTCCTGCGTCACGATCTGCAGCGGCAGCGCGCTCTTGTTCGGATCCTGCTTGATCCGCGAGCCGGTGATCAGCACCTCGCGCTCGCTGCTTTCCTGCTGGCCTTCAGATGATGCCGGCGCATCCTGTGCGAATGCCGGAGCCGCGATGCAGCACGCCGTCACGAACAATGCGGTCTTGAACTTCATACCCCAACCCCCTTTTTGATCCGGCGCGCACTTTTGTGTCGGCTTCGCCGGAAACCGCGAAATTAATCACGCATATTTGATGTTAGCAAATGCAAAATATCAGCCAAGCCTATAGCCCAGGGCTATATCGCGCAACGTTGATCTTGACAGGCTTTGGCCGGATTTCGCGCCAATGCGGCGCACCCCGCGCTTACGCCCAATCCCCCGCGACTCGTGGAGTCAGGCCGGTTAGGGCAAAATTAACCTTTTGCCTTCATACCAGCTTAGGTTAATGAATCAGTCGCGTTGTGCGCCACAGGGGGCTTGCAACCGGCATAGGGGAAATCAGCCGATGCGCGTGCTGCTGATCGAAGACGAGCCGACGACCGCCAAGGCCATCGAGCTGATGCTCGCGACCGAGGGATTCAATGTCTACACCACCGACCTGGGCGAGGAAGGCCTCGATCTGGGCAAGCTGTACGACTATGACATCATCCTGCTCGACCTGAACCTTCCCGACATGCATGGTTATGACGTGCTCAAGAAACTGCGTGTCGCACGGGTGCAGACCCCGGTGCTGATCCTGTCGGGCATCAACGAAATGGACAGCAAGGTCCGCTCGTTCGGCTTCGGCGCAGACGATTACGTCACCAAACCCTTCCATCGCGAAGAGCTGATCGCCCGCATCCATGCCGTGGTGCGCCGCAGCAAGGGCCACAGCCAGTCGGTCATCCGCACCGGCAAGCTCGCCGTGAACCTGGACGCCAAGACCGTCGAAGTCGACGGTGCCCGCGTGCATTTGACCGGCAAGGAATATGCGATGCTGGAGCTGCTGTCGCTCCGCAAGGGCACGACGCTCACCAAGGAAATGTTCCTCAACCACCTTTATGGCGGGATGGACGAGCCCGAGCTCAAGATCATCGACGTCTTCATCTGCAAGCTGCGCAAGAAGCTCAGCATGGCGTGCGAGGGCGAGAATTACATCGAGACCGTCTGGGGCCGCGGCTATGTGCTGCGCGAGCCCGAGGAAGCAGCCGGCGCGGTCAGCGCCGTCGCCTGAACCAAGTTCGTTGCGTGGGGCAAAGGGGGCCGCGTCATCCGGGGGGATGACGCGGCCCTTTCTTCATGCGCGCGATGGCGCGGCACGAAGCACTTGATCTGAAAGAAATAAGTGGCGGAGAGGGTGGAATTCGAACCCCCTGTTTCATGACGTTTCTTCGCAGCCGACGAAGTGCCATATTTCCAATGTTTTCCAGTGCTTTGGTGATTTCTGCGTCCGAAGGCTTTCCTCGACGTTTCGCTTCATCTAACCTACAAAGTGGGACCGAAAGTGGGACCCAAAAGGTTCGGCGGAGACATCGAGATGGCAGCGCGCACGCTCAACAAGCTGACAGCGGTTCAGGCCGCAAAGCTGACAGCGCCCGGTCGACATTCGGATGGCGGCGGGCTCTACCTGTTCATCGACGAGGCCAAGCGGCGGCGCTGGATTTTCATGTATACCCGGCGCGGAAAGCGCGCCGAGCTTGGCCTTGGCGGCGGGCGTGACATGTCGCTCGCGGCAGCGAGGACGGAGGCCGCTGCTCTGCGGGCCATCCTCGCCGCTGGCGGCGATCCCAAGGCCGAGCGCGACAAGCTCAAGGGTGTCCCTAACTTCGGAGACTTTGCTGACGCCTATGTCGAGGCGATGACGCCCTCCTGGCGCAATCCCAAGCACGCCGCGCAGTGGAAGATGACGCTGACCAAATATGCCGCGCCGCTTCGACACCGCCCGATCGACGAGATCGGCACGCACGAGATCCTCGGGGTGCTGGAGCCGCTGTGGAAACGCACACCGGAAACCGCCGAGCGGCTTCGTGGCCGGATCGAGAATGTGCTGAGCGCCGCCAAGGCCAAAGGATATCGGTCAGGTGAAAACCCCGCCCTGTGGCGCGGTCACCTCGATCAGCTTCTGCCCAAGCGCCAGCGGCTGTCACGCGGCCATCATGCCGCGCTGCCTTACGCTGCGGCACCTGCATTCATGGAGGATTTGCGGCGGCGCAGCGCGACGGCCGCACGCGCCTTGGAGTTCACCATTCTCACGGTTGCGCGATCGGGCGAGGTACTCGGCGCGCGCTGGGACGAGATCGACCTGAAGAACAAGCTATGGACCGTGCCAGCCGTCCGGATGAAGGCAGGGCGCGAACACCGTGTGCCACTGTCGCCACGAGCGATCGAGATCGTTGAGGCGATGGCGGAACTCGGCACCGAGGGGTTTGTCTTTCCCGGCCCCAAGCCAAATCAGCCCCTTTCTTCAATGGCGATGGCGATGCTCCTGCGACGGATGAAGGTCGAGGTCACCGTGCACGGCTTTCGCTCGACATTCCGGGACTGGGCATCGGAGGTTACCAGCTTCCCGCACGAGGTGTGCGAGATCGCGCTTGCCCATACCATCGCGAACAAGGCCGAGGCCGCCTATCGGCGCGGCGACCTGTTTGAGAAGCGGCGCAAGCTCATGGATGCGTGGAGCAGCTATTGCGGGGCGGCCAGAACGTCGAAGGTGGTTGCGATCCGGCGGACTGCCTAGGCGACCAAACCAAAGCCATTCCCGCGCGTCCGGAAGTGGGCCGGTTGCTGAATGGCAGGTCCTAGCTAGGAACGGGTCAAAGCCGCACGTCGGCTTTCGCGCCAGCGTCACCGGGCACAGAATGTCAACAACTGGGTGGTTAGCGGTCGTTAGCTACCGAGCAGCTTCGCTCGCTCGGCCTTACGATCCATTAGCTTCGCAATGTCGAGCCGGAAGGCCTCAAGTTGGGGATATTGCGTAAGGAAGGATGTGCGGAGGCATTCAGTCGGTTCGCCCTCGCCCATTTCTGTGTGGTCCCGCAACCGGACCTTGACTAACAAGTTGCCCCGCTTGTCTGCCGCACCGATTTCAATGCTTACGACAAGCGCGTCCCCTTCCCAAGGCTCGTAGCCCCACGCGCCCCTGATTGGAGCATCATGCGCGATGGGATAGGCGTTAAGCTCTTCACCGAACTCCTTCACATCCTGCCATTGGACCCAAAAGCCGCCCCGCCCTGTGCTTCTCTCTGTCATAACTTCGACGCCGAGCCAGCCGAAGTCGTCATCAGGGTCACCAGAATACTCGTATGTCAGGTTGAGGCTGCTGCTGCTCATTCCGGGAGCTTGGCCCCTCCCATTAATGTCGGCAAGGGGGTCGTTTGCGGTCGGGCCGCTTCTAGGATCGCTTCACGAGCGCGAGAACCGCTGAAATTGGGTGGGAATCGGTCGTTTAGTTCCGGGCCTGACACGAGTAGATTTCACTCAAGGCCAAAGCCTTCCGCTTCCCCTTGATAGAAGGCGCGTTGTCGAGCGTGAGGACTCCTTCGGATAGAGGTGCACCCTTGCCCTTACATGCCTTCTTCGCAGCTTTCATTAGAACGAGTTGTGCGTTCGCATGCCCAATTGGACTTGTATCGTCAAAGACGATCTCGACGCGGAACCTCTTATCATCGACTGCCGTAATAGTTTGCCCAATCACGGCAAGGAGAAGTAGAGCGCTGATCATATCCTATGCTAACGCGCTGGCCAATGCCCGCAAGGGGGTCGTTAGCGGCCCGTCCGCTGATGGGACCGCATTACGAGGGCGGGAACGTCGAATGATGGGTGGGAAGCGGACATTGCTGATGGGCGCTGGTCAGAAGCCTAATCGCCGCTTCAAGCTGTTCCAGATGGAAATACGGGGTGTCGAAGAAAGTGGACTGCCGCCAAGACGGGCGGACGGCTGATCGTCAAACACCGTATGAAGCATTGCCTTGGTTAGCCCGGCAGGGGCCGCAATGCTTGCTGAAGCGGTTTCTTGCAGCACATCGTCAACGAAAACTTGAACTATGTCAGCGCTTGCCCAAAGAGTGATCTGATCGTGAGCCTGTTCAAGCTCGCCCACGCCTACTCCGTTAGAAGCTATAAATCGCACCGTTGACCGAGCCGGAAGATGAACCTCGTCCGCCCACGGTTCGAGCCAAACAAGAATAGGCTCAGGTCCATCGTTGGTGTAGCTCAACGTGGAATCTGCATTGCTCATAGCTCAATGATACTAGCCGCGAGCATGTCCGCAATGGGGTCGATTCCGGTCGGTTCGCTTTCGGAATGCCGGTGTCAACGTTGGAAGGGCGGAAACTGGGTGGGAAGCCGCCATTGCCCCGTTGGCCCTCAGTGCGACGTTTGCTATTCTGCTGCAATGACACGTCCGCTCGGCGAAAATATCCAGCGCGAATGGGATAACGAGCCTCTCTCTGGCGAACTCTGGGACGCACTTGAGGCAAAGAAGAGCAACCAAGCGACCGGCTTAGCGATGCTGACAGAACTAGCGTCGAACGGCTCCGCATTGGCGATGATGTATCTTGGACATGCCTATGTAACTGAGAACGATCAGGCCAGCTTGAATTTGGGAGAAGAGTGGCTGAAACGTTCAGCCCATGCGGGTTCGATCGAAGGTCAATTACAATTGGCAGTTCACTACCAACGCCAAGAGCGTTGGGCCGATGCCGAAGCTGAACTTAGAGCGCTTGCGGTTCAAGACTATGCGCCAGCAATGTATGCCCTCGGACACTTACTTTATGCGGGGCGCTCGGGACAGAAGTCCGTGCTAGAGGCTATTCGTTACCTCAAGCTAGCAAAGGCTGCGGGTCATCTTCCCGCTATGGGTCTCCTTTCTTGGATATATCGAAAAGAGAAATTTGGGCTGCGCGGAAGAATCATCTCACATTGGCAGTGCGCAGCTAAAATCCCATCTGCGATCTGGTATCTCTGGAACTATCCGAACAGCGACAGGCTTCGACGGGGATAGGGAATGATAATTGCCGGTCCACCAATGCTACGGCCGCGATGGGGTCGTTTGCAGACCGGTCCGCTTCCGGATCGCGTCACGAACGCGGGAACTGCTGAAACTGGGTGGTTAGCTGCCATCAACGATACCGTGCGAATAACGCCCTTTGCGCCGCGTTTATCGAGCCATCGGGCCAATCTATCTCACGTCGCGATGCTGGAAGAAACTCGCGCCGGTGTTCCGCATCGTAAAACAAGGTGCCATGTATTCCGGTAGCATCGCGCTTGAGCAACGGCCGATCCCAGATAGGTTGGATAATACGGCCTGCTTCATCGTCCCCGAGCCGATCACAAACATCCTCGATCAACTCCATTTCGCTGCCATTCGGGAAGATCGCGTCGAACTCTTCCTCGGTCGCTTGGAAGAGGCTCAATGTGGCGTTGGCAGCGCCATCCACTATCTGGATATTCTTCATCCTCGCATATTGGCGAAGCTACGGCGCGGCAGCAATGGGGTCGTTTGCGGTCGGGCTGCTTCTGGGATCGCGTCCGCAGCGCGAGAACCGCTGAAAATGGGTGGGAAGCGGACATTCAAGCGCCCCCCCTTTTTCCACTGAGGACTCCCCGGGCTAACCAAAAGGCCATCGCCATGATCGCCGTGTGACGTGCTCCCCAAAGCTCCTCCACTCATAAGTAGAGTCCGGGGTTGTCAGGATGCTCTGACGGGTGGGGTTGTGCAACGCGCTTGGCAGCATC
>FUFK010049249.1_pt1 | contig 16660 bp, 23 predicted proteins | sample 1021851 | NCBI WGS metagenome assembly FUFK01 (sample SAMEA51879418, study PRJEB19060) | metagenome | reverse complement strand
TAGTGATGCAATGTGATGCAAAAGTATGCAGTTTGCATCATTACGCATCACCCTGTGGAAAACAAGTTTTATTTACATATGAATATATGATCTTGACATGATCATATGTATTAGAGATATTTAGATTATGAAAGTAAATCAAAAAGATCTGTCTGACCTGTTTAAAGAACATCAACAAGATGTACAGACAATAAAAGGTGGTTTTAAATCCAAATACATGACGTGGGCTAAAGTCGCATCAATCATGAATAAAGAATGTCCTGGTTGGTCGCATCATTGCAGAATGAATCCATCTGATGGTCATCCATTATTTGATGCACCAGATGGTTCAATGTATTTTGTTTTTTATTTCAAAGATCCAGAAAACAATGAGTATGGTGATTTTATATACCCATTGATGGCAAAAAACAAACAGATGGCTTTAAAAAGAAATCAGATACACGCAAGAGAAATATCTGACCATCAACGTAGAGGTTATGTTGCTCACTGTTGTCATCAATTTGGATTGTTTCATCAACTATGGAGCAAAGAAGAAATAGAAGATAATGAACCTCATTTGAAGGTTGTGCCTGATACCGAGCTTAAACCAGAACCTATCAAGAAAAATCAATATAGCAAAGATGATCTTGTAAGTATGATTATGAATGAACTGAACGTCAAAATGAAAGATGACGAACAGAAAAAATTATGGGTACTGGCAAAAGCAAGTCAGTACAAAATTACAGGTAATGGATCTAAGCTACAACAAATGACAGTTTTGCAACTGAAAAACTGTCTTAAGGAGTTAGAAGATGGAAAATTCTAAAGACTTTCCAAAAATCCGTATCAATGCACTGATTGATCAAAAAGCATATAAAAAAATGCAACAAGAAGTGCAAAAAAGATATATTACTGACAAAAAAGTAACTATGTCCTCGTTAACAAACGAGATTATCCTTGCCCACTATCACATTCTTTAATTATGGACTCTAAATTTGAAAGTATATTTAAAGCAAGATTTGCTTTATTTAAAAGTGAAAAGCCTGATCATACAGGAACAATGGAACTTACTTTGCCAGATGCCATGGCATTAGCAGAATACATTACAAGTCAGCCAGGCGAGGAAAACTATCGTGGCGATAAAGTTATAAAAATACCAATCAAAGCATGGAACAAACAAACACAATCTGGTAAAGATTGGATTAGTGGGCTTATGTCTATTGACAAACAAGTTATAGGAGATAAAAGTGACTATCCGTTTTGATTGGCGTTTATTTTTATATAAATTACTTACAACTAAACAACAAAAGGCTTACGCAAACCTAAAAACAAGACGTTATGACCCTAACTAATTTTTATTAATACGTTTGTTTAAGGCTGACACTAGTTTGTTTAGCCTTATTACAAAAAACAAAGCTATCGATATAAAAAAGTTTTTAATCATTCTACGCAACACCCACCAGTGTATTATTTTTGCCTGTTCTGCTTTTGCAATAGTTACATGAGCCTCTGCTAGTTCTTGTAAAGTTGCTGCAAGAATTGCATCTCTTTTTGCATTATTACGCAAAAGACTCACACAATATCTCTTGACATAATCTATGTCAGGATTGTTTTCTACTTCCCTACAACGCATTTCTGTAGATAGCTGTAGTTCAATAGGAGGTTCTTCTGCAAAGATTACAAATTTATCTTTCATTTGACAGGAAATAATTTTTCTTCAAGCATTCTGACAATTGTATCGTCTACATCATTGTCAGTTTTTGCTACCAATGCCTTAAGAAGTGACAATGCTGCCTTACGCAAAGATTCTGATTTACCAAACTTGATAAACATTCCAATTAAAAATTTAGACATTGTTTTATTGTGTTACTTTCCAAACATAACAGTATTTGCTAAATTTGGCACATACTACCCATAAGCGGTGGTCATCTCGTCTTTATTTTGGGTAGTATCTTATGGAAGAAAAAACAGAAAAAGAAGGTATTGAATGGGGTGAAATATTTGGTCATACAATACGATTTATGATTTTGACTTGGAGTTTATCAATGATGACTCTTGGATATATGGGTAAGGTAAGGATTGATGGTGCATTTACGGCAGGTTTGGTTTCTGGTGTCTTAGGATCTTATGGAATTAGTGTTGGACAAAAGAAAAGTGGCGTTAACAACAGTAATACACCTAAAATAGTAGATAATAGTAAAAACAAAGTAGGAATCAAATGAAAAAACTATTTTCGCTTCTTTTACTTGCAAGTATTCCAGCTTCTTATGCTGGTGGCATAAGTCACACAATTTCATCTTCAGTACAACTTGAAGCAGTCTCCGCAGGTAGTATCGCAACAAAAGGTTCCAGTTCATACAGTATCTCAGGTAGCGGAGTGACTACTTTAGATTCTGATGATGCTAACTCAATAGGCGGCTTCGGAGATGCAACGGATGGGATTCCTTCAANTACTTTTCCAGATTCAGTTGCACAAACTACAGCAGGTGAAGCCTTCAATTACACTACAAGTTACATAGAAGGAGATGCCACACCTTCAGCAGCAGCCACAGTAGGTGAGATACCAAACTTTTCAAATATCACATCAACTGAGGCAGCAAGTGTTGGCACAGCAGATATTGGCTTAGATAATCATACAATTACCCTAACTCCTGGAACTGGTACAGGCGTTACGCTTACTGGTTCGTTTGTTACCGACTTGACCATTGACTAATGTGGAGGACACTTCCGTTTGTTTTTCTTATATCTAGCCCTGTCTACGCTGTGCCTGTGGTTCCTAACTTCACTCAAGGNTCNAGCACCTCACGCACAGAAACTACCACAAACATTACAGAATCTATACGAACATCAAACTATAATTCTGGGTACACATATTCAGTTACAGGATCAGGTATTAAGCATGACGGAAAAACTATATCTGCTCCAAATGCAACTGTCACTGAAAATATAAATGGTACGACTTACACATGGACAGGTTTAGAATTAGGAGAGAAACCAAATTGGTCATTAAAAAAACCTGGAGATGCCTTTCAATTTACAGAGGTCTACACACCACCTGGTCTAGAGTCAGTTTCAGATGTAACTCGCACGATCCAATCAGAAAGCGTAACAGATACAACTACAATATTCTCACAATAATAGGATTATTATTTGGGAGTCCAGCGTTTGCTAATACCTCAAATACTGCGGCTCCCTCTGCTAGTGCATCTGGATCCGTAAGTAATTTTGCAACGCAAGTTTTGCAGGGAAATACTATAGAAAATCATTACGGAAATGGAATAAGATGTCAAGGGCCACAAATGTCATTCAGCCCTTTTGTAACCACTTCTTTTAATCAAAAAAGACCATTTGATTATACATATGAAACTCCTGTGTATGATCCAAGTGTTGATGAAAATGGTAATTTAATTAACCCCGGAAAAATTCTTTATTATCAACAAAACTATAGTGGCAACAAAGATTCTTTAGGAATTAATTTAGGTGCAGCATTAACATTTACTTTTCCACTAGATCAAAGATTTCAAGATGCGTGTTTAAAATCTGCTACGACCCAAGAGAAAATACAAAGTCAGATACTATCTAAGGAAAGATTAAACTATGAACTGGCAAGACTAAAAAATTGCGGAGAGTTAAAGATAAAAGGAATAGAATATGCAAAATCTAGTATTTATCACAAATTATGTGAAGATATAATAATAACAGAACAAAAAAATCAGGTATTACCACATACTCATAAATTAGAGCAGTAGACAAGCACGGTTAAACTTGTCTACCTAGACGCCCTATCCATTGCCTTTGCGAATAGGGTTCTTTTATTTTACCTAATCTTTTTTCTTTGTAAGTTGTTTTTTTATCTTTTTAAATATTTCAGATATTATTTTTTTTATTACAGGAGCCAAAAGCGCAGAGCCACCAGCAACCACACCCAACACAGTAGTTGAAATAAGTGCTTGAGGAGTACCAATAAAGCTTTCTCTGAATGGTACTTTTTCCCAGATCGGGTCACAAGATCCATTTATACTTCTTTCATATTTTACCAACCTTTCAATCCTCTTATCGTTTCTGTAATCACCTTTTCTAAATTGTGGGTTTTTAGGAGGGCATGGATCTATTTTAAATTCTTCATCTTTTTTCTTTTTTGGAATTTTTGCTTGTTGCTGCGAAGGTTGCTCTTGCTTTTGCTTTTGTTGTTTTGCAGGTGCAGTATAAATAAAATTCGCAGGATTATATTCAAGTGGTTCATAACTAGGAATATTAAATGTACCACAAGCTTTATATGTGCCTAGTTCATCTTCATTAATTAATCCTGTAAGATTATTTCTATGAGCATCAACACATGCTGGAATATCAACAACTGGTTTATAAATTATGTCTAAAATTGGTGTTTGTACCTCCCATAATTTAATTTTTGGAACGTAAACCTCTTTTATTTCAATCTTTGGTATCTTTGTCATCTATATCACCAATAGAAATAGACCAGTTATCTTTTCCAAACGTGCCTTTTTCTATTATTTTAGGTTTTTCTTTTTTCACAAAACTATCGTGATATTTTTTTATTTGAGTTTCTAATTCTAAATCAAATTTAACCATACGCATCCAATCAACTAATTTATCTATGTAATATTTAATTAGTTTTTTTAAAAAACCAAATATCATAAAGGCAGCATTGGACCAGTAACTTTTGGCATTTTCTTGTCTATCTGATTAGGTAATATTTTACCTACACTTTCCATAACCTTTTCCATCATCATGGCTTCAAACTGTGGACTTGTTACCCATTTGTAAGCTGTCCAGCCAGCACCTATGGTTGTTAAGCTAATCAAGAATGATAAAATGGATAATATTGAAGAAATCTTGTTAAGCATTTTAAAACTATTTATATTAATAAACATTATAGGAATTACCCCATTTTATGTCACGTTAGGGATTATGACTCGTCAACTTAATACAAAAACTACTACATAGGAATATATTTTATTGGATTTTTTCTGTAATAGCCTTTAGGAATACAAGGTCTTTTTATGCTGCATTTTTTAGGCTTTCTTGGCATACGGCATACAGTCACACCGCCACTACCTTTGCATCTTGATTTTTTAGGTCTATTTACACCAGCCTCAGTGATTGTTGGGAATAATAACCCGATCAAAAGGAAAGTTGAAAATACTTTTTTTACCACAAAAATGAATTAGTAAATATTTCTATTATAGTAATTAAGAAATTTCAGTCAAATTAAACTTATATTTCTTACCGCTAACACGATTGATGATAAATAAATCATCAGCACCTTCTTGCAAAGTCCAAGAACCTTTGCTTCCATCCACCTCATTACCACTATCGTTAAGGTTAGACATATTAATGTCACCTGTATTTAAAGCAGCAGAATGTAAAGTTGTAAATCGTTTTGAAGATGAACCTAAAGCAAAACTATTATCAGCACTAGGTATTGTATCATCAGCGACATTCAATCCATTGCTATTAATTTCTAATTTTTTATCAGTTCCAATTCCAAACATCATATTGTTTCCACCTGTCTTAATACAACAAGTGTTTTGAGTTGCTCCAGTTATAAATGAATCAGTACCTGTTGCTATACCTAATATGAATCTAGTTGATGCTGTATCTCCTGATGTTTTATTAATTCTTATATGTGGAATAGTTGAATTATAAAGAAATAAACGACCATCAGTTACATTCAATCCATCGGCTGATGTTTCTGCCTTCTTTACACCATCAAAAAATAAATCTACACCTAAATCAGCCGAATTGCAATGAATAAATGCTTTATTATTAACCCAATCTCTTAATTGTATATCACCTGATCTGATATACATAAATTTGTTTGTTGTATCAGTATTTACAAACCATACATTGCCATTTACAGATTCTAGTCTGTTGTAAACACCACCAAACATTGAAGGGTCATGTTTAATAAAATAATCTGCCGAATCTCCAAAAACGGCTTTAGCATTGTCGGCAAACTCCAAAGCGTCATCAGACTTATCAAAGATTATATTTGCACTGTCGCCTGTAAATGTAACGTCACCTGTAAATGTGCCACCAGCTAAAGGCATTTTTGTTGCTATTGAGTTTGTAACTGTCGTAGAAAAGTTTGCATCATCACCTAAAGCCGCTGCAAGCTCATTTAATGTATTTAATGCGCTGGGGGAACTATCTACCAAATTTGATATTGCAGTATCCGTATAGGCTGTTGTGGCTACCTTTGTACTATTATCTGAAGCAGATTGTGTTGTAGCTGTAACCCCATTGGTCAATACACCAGAACTGGAAGTCAATCCACCAAATAGAGTATCTCTTGTCGCAACATCAACCCCATCTACTGTTCCAGACACAACAATATCACCCACTACAGTTGCCCCGTTTGAATCTACTGTTAACACAGTTGTCAAAGAACCAGCAACCATAGATTTTAAATTTATCTGCCCATCTTCTGTACCGTCACTTGCATCAATAATCTTTGTTTCGATCATTGCATAAACTACTTCTTCAGGTGTGCCTGCATCATTTTTTCCTTGAAATGAAATTGATGACAATAAATCGTCATCTTGACCAGCACCATCACTTCCCCTTCTATGAAACAAAAGAATGTCTGCACTACTGGCAGCAGAATCTAGGCTACTTTCTATACAAAAACCTGATGTAGTATCAGCAGTTGATAAATGCAAAGGAAAAATTGGATCTGCTTCATGTATTCCAACAAATTCACTTTTTAATCTTATTCTTGATGCTAAAGTACCAGCAGCAGTTGACATTAAATCTAATATGCCATCTTCAGAGGTATTTGTGGCATCTGCAATTTGAGCAACAATACTTGCATATTCGACAGCTTCATCATTGTCATCTTTTCCTCTAAACAATAAATTACCTAAATTATCATTATCTGCTGGTGAGGCTGAATTTCTAAATAAAACAAGGTCGGGTGCGGTATCAGCATTTGCCGAAGTGTTTTCTATTATCATCTGATCTGTTGTGTCTGTACTGAACAGATGTAATTGTGCAGCGGCAGTACCAGAACCCAACTTCAAACCAGTAGTTGCGAAAGATGCTATCTGTGTCTGATCGCAAGATATACCGATTTCATCATCAGTAACCCTAAATAAACCACTTGTACCAGTATCATCAATAAACCCAACACTAGGAGCTGAAGCACTACCATTAGGGATGCCCCTCAAAATAGTTGTTAACTGTATTTTTTTGTTTTTGTTAGCGTTGGCAGATTCGCTTACATCTATTATAGGAAAAACATCAGTTGCTACTGGTGCGGTTAATTCAGTAAGTGCAGTGATCTTCCTGTCAGCCATTTATTTTTCAGTTGTTGACTCTATCATACCTTCTAATTTGTCCAATAACTCCTTTAATTTTTTTAATGAACCCTGATTCTCTAAGATAGGTTGTGTTGCATTATTTATTTGTGTTTGCTTGTCATTTATAGCTGCATTTGCTTGCTCTTTAATTTCTTTTATTTCTTGCTGTAATAAAGATACTTTTTTAATATCTATTTCTAACTGTTCTTCTAATTTCTGAATTTCACCTTTGATAAGGTCGTTTGGATTTGACATAAGTTTATTTTAGTTAAAATTAGTATAGATAATAATTTAAGATCCCTCAAGTGCGGTTACCTTTGCCGATAATTCTTGAAGTGCTTTTATCATTGGCGCAATAAATTCTGTATATCTCAATCCATAAAGTGGTGTTTCTAAATCCACCCCATCTTCATCTTTTTCATCTTTACAAAATCCCCCAAAACCCGTTGCTGGTTTGCTTATAGCACCAAGAACTGTTTCTATTTCTTGTGCAATCAATCCGTAGTGTGTTCTTGTTTTGCCATTAAATTTATAAGAAACAGGATTTAATCTATTGATAAAGTCTAAACCCAAATCACTTGTTGCTATGGTGTTTTTTAAATTTTGGTCTGAAGTACTGATAGTGCCATTTGTAGCAAAGATATTATCAAATTTAAAATTTGAGGAACCTAAATCAAGATCATCATGTATTAATGGGCCAAATTGACCAGTAGTAAATCGAAATCGAGCTGCACCACCTATAGAAACACCAACTTGGTTAGCTGAATGTCTATAAAATCCCATATTATTGCTATTTGTAAATGAATATGATGGGTCTGCTGTCGATCCGTTTGGCGCAAGAATTTGTCCACTATAACTTAAATTACCATTTTGTGTAACATTACCAGATGTATCAACCTTCCATTTCGTAGCATTACTTCCACCTATATTATTTTGAAATCTTAAAGTGTTATCACTTGCTACTGATACCAACTTCCATCTATCACCATTATCGTCACCCTGATCTGCTACTAATTGAACCGCAGCGTCAGAACCTTCAAAACCTTTAACATCAACAATAGCCTGTCCATTAGCATCACTAATAACAATTCCATCAGAACTAAAGGAAATAACTGTACTTCCAGACCTTTGAATAAGCAGACCCCCTGTGCCAGCATCATTAATTATAGAATTATTGCCATCATGGTAAATTTCCAAATCTCCTGAATTACCAAATCTTGCTTTTGCATTATCAGCAAACTCAAGTGCATTATCAGATTTATCAAAAACTATATTTGCTGATGCACCCGTAAAGGTTACGTCACCATCATGTGTCGCCCCATCATCAGTAACAGTTCCAGTAATATTAATTCCTGAAGCACTTATATTTAATCTTGTTGTACCAGCTATAGATACATCAAAGTTATTTGCACCAGAACTGAAAATTCCTGTATTTAATTCATCACGAAATCCAAGAGCAACAGCACTCGCAGATCCATCTTCAAGCGTTAATGTACCATCTAATTGTAATAACTCAACCCAAGCATCATTGGCACTATTTCTTATCTTTAAAATGCCAGTATTAGTATCAGCCCAGAACATATAGGCTGCTGTGGTAGATGGTGCTGAAGCACTACTGTTATTTGTCAGTATTGCCTGTAATGCGTTATTTAAGTCTGCTCTGAAGCTGGCTCCTGAAGCATTTGCTAAATTATAATCATGTGTTGCCATAAGTCAGNTTTNAATAAATTTAAGCACCTTCGGCACCAAAGCCATTTGCATGATAAGCAAAAGTGCGATCAATAGCAGCATTTGAACTATTGAAAAAAGTAATTGAAAAGCCTGTACGACTTTGACTACTAATTACATAATAGTCGCCTGTAGCCATATTACTTGCAGTAATGCCTAAATTTGGTGTTTGATAAAAGGCTTTATCAAAAGTTATCACTTTTGGGTTGCTACCGCCACTTGTAGTTGCAACACTTTCTGTTCTGTTTTGAAATAAAATCTCATAACCTAACTCATCAACTAAAGGGGTTTGATCTGCAAAATTTGAACTTAATTCAACTTTAAATTGAAAAACTCTTCCTGTGAACCTGCCGTTTTCCATAGGAATAAAATCATCATAAGTTTGTGTATCTTCCTGGCTAAACTTATTGCCATCTTCTAATAATATAAATTCAGCATTTTCGTCTTGTATTTCATCATCAGTTGGCGCATCATTACTTTTTCTAAAAAATATTTGCGCATTAGTTTCATCTGGCACAAGCCCATCAAAATCACTCCATGTATCTATATTTGTAAAATGTAAATCAATAGTGTTGTTAGGATATAAACCTCTTGTTTTTAAAATTCTTTTGAACTCAACTGTAAAAATTCCACCCAAATCAAGCTTATCTTTAAAGAAATATTCACCAGAACTTAAAAGTTCACCGCCAAAATCAAGACTTCCTAAATATCCCTGTTCAAAATCTACTTTGTCATCAACTAAATCATCATTATTTAAAACTAAAGCATCAAAATCTGAAGAATAAAATATATCATTCTGCTGTCCTTGAAAAACTGGCGAATCTTGGTCTTCTCTTCTAGTTTGCACTAGCAACTTTGGTTGTTCATCTGGAATGTTTACAATATGACTTAACGGTGATGGTGATTTCTGACCCTCTAAATCTTTAAACTTCACCATGTATGTACCATTTACCAAAGGTAAAATTACATAGTCAGTTGTAGCTGTAACTTCTCTTAAAAATGTTGAATCAGGCCATACCGCTGTACCATCTATGGAAGATGAATGTCTGATTATCGCTTTTAACTCACTAGGATTACCTTCATAGTCAGAAGGAATCCGCCATTTTAAAATTACTTCATTCTGTGTTGTTACCTGTATGCTCATTTCTAAGGTAAAGGAGTAGGAACATCTGCTAAAGTAAATGGTACTAAAAATTCATTTGAGACAGCATATGCTGAGTGTTTTGAACCTATCGCATCAATACTTTCTGCTCTAACTTTAAATTTAACAACTGTTCCTGCTTTTACATTATCTAATTCAAACAATGTTTCTTCTATGTTTTTTCTTGTTTTAAAACCACCTCCTTTATCAAACAGAACTGTAAATTTTACATTTGCTCCATTTAAACCTCTTGACCATGAAAATCTTACTCTATTTGTAGAACTGTTCTGTAACTGTATTCTTTCACTTGTAACTTCTAAATTTTCTGGTTTAGTTGGTCTATTATTAAAAGCTGTTACATCTTGATAATCTAATTTAGCTTTATTATTTTTTGTATTATCTGAAACTTCATATATTGAATCGTTAAATTCTAATCCTGTAATAGTATAAGTGCTGTCATTATTATCTTTGATGTCGATACATCTAAATTTTTGATTTAAAACAGAATTACTTGTTTTGTTTTCTAGTGTATAAACAGCACCAGCTACAGGTGCAGAGGAAAAGGCATTTTCTACAGTAATACGACCAGAAGTATTGATGCCACTTATTTTTTGTGTTTCTACGCTTCCATCAGACAAAGTAACACTTATTTCAAATTTATTACCATTACCACCAACATAAGCATCAAAATTTTGATCTGGCGTAAATTGGGTTGCTGAATCTACACTTAAAATTCTTCCAGATAATCTAATACCAGCCCTCATTTCATCTGCAATGGCAAACACCTGACTCGGTAAAACTGAAAGACCATCTAGTCCTGTTGAAAAAGTTACAACATGACCGTCTAATTTTTCTGAATTTAAAACCCATTGCCCCATCCTTTGAGCTTGATATTTTGAAGAACACCCAAAAGCCACAATCTGCTTAATGTTATAACCATATTTTTCAATCAAGTCATAATCTTCTACTACAACTACATTAGGTTTATAAAAATTATCGGGGTCGTTGTAACTAACTTGAATTGAAGTTGATCTTGTTTTTAAAGATGAACCAGAATAAGAAAAAGCACCTCCAATAACATTTGCATTTGTATAAAGATGTACAGGATCAATATCACTACCATCTAAATTGCCATGATCTGCAACTAAATTTACAGTATTAGATCCCCAATAAGTCATACCTCTAAAAATACTTGCTAAATTTTGCAGCACTTTGTAAGCATCAGCCTGACTTCCTATTACTGTATTTATTGCAAATCTAGCTTCTTTACCATCTGGTGTGTCTACTAATTCATTTGAATATCTTGAAAGTTCATATAAATCTACCCAATTAAGGTTTGAGGTATTTACAAACTCCCCACATCCATAGCGTTTATCTGAAATTAAATCATAAAAAATACACACAGGGCATGTGGTCCAAAATCTGCCTTTTTTCAATTTCCCATCAAAAGTGCCTATAAATTTAAGACGGCCATCCTCTTGAACACTTGCATTAGATGGGATTTTAACTTTTATTCCTTTTACTAAATATGACCTTGTAGGCAAGCTTGAAAAAGTTTCAGTTGATAATGACAAAGCAACACAGGCAGTATATGGATATGCTGTTCTTATTTCTTGTCTTTCTATTAAAGATGTAAAAATTACTCTATTTGCCCTTGTATTCGCTAATGGTGTTTTTTTGTTAATCGTCTCAAACAAATTAAATTTAACTTCATAATCTTCTTCTTTAGCTGTAATTTTTTTTACTTTTATAAGGAAAGGTGGTTTAAAAATACCGCCAATTCCACCTTTTTTTAGTTGGTTTAAATTAATAATTTTACTTTTTACTTGATAATTAGAGGTAGAAATTCCTTTTACGTTTAAAGTTTGAACTGATATATAATTACTATTTTTTGCTTTCACAAGTATTTCAATTTTAACTCTTGCATTAAATAATTGACCTCTTGCAACACCTTCCATGCCTGTACAAAATAATGCAGGTACAGTAAATATTATTTGAAATGAATCTGTATCAAGATCGTTTATTTGTTGTATAATCTGACCTTCTCCATAATCTCTTTGTCTTACTAAATTATTTGGATTTAACTTTTCACTATAATTTGATCCAATTTCTTCACTTATATCTATGACGTTAGAATTTGCTTTTTTATGATCTTCAAATTGTTTTTGATCTCTTGTTCCCCTTCTTAAAATATATTTAACATCTTTTTTTTCAAAATTAAAATTTCCTTTATTGTCTTGTATAGCAGTTTCATTTAAAAAAATGCCTTTTTTACCACCAACAATTTCTTCTATTTGACCCTCACATAAAAGGTCTACAATTTTTATAACACTTGTGGAATTTAATGACATAAAATTACTCTACGTTTATAATCTCTCCAAGTAAATCATAGCCCACAGAATCTATCCTCATTTTTGTACCATCTTTTTGGGTAGTACTCATTGCTGTTTTAAAAAGACCAGTATCAATAACTTGAACAAATACATCATAAGTGGAAGCACCTTCTACAACAGCAGGTTCAAATTCAAAAATATATCTTATTTGCTGCGTAAATTTTTGTGTTCCTTGAACTGTTAACTGTTGATGTAATACAACTGATTCTGTATCTGGGTCTTTAATTTTTATTGCAAAGGTTATATATCCTTGAATAATGGTCGAATCTGCATCACCCACTCGATCTTGTAAACCACTAAACGTAATCATTACATTAAAATTTTCGTTTGCTTTATCTCCTGTTTTATTTATTTGTAAATTATCAAGTATTTTTTGTTCTGGTGTTGCAAGTAAATTGACAAAACCAATTAAATTAGGGGAGTTAACACCAGCATTAGTTTTATGTAATACAAAATCAAATACGTTAAGATTACCCGATGTATCGTAAGCTCTAATTCTGTTACCATTTGGGCCGTGATAACTTGTTATTGGTCTAGATAAATCTACCCTGGCTGCACGTAAACCGTCATAATCTTTTATTTTTTTGCTATATTTTATTTTTTCACCATTTACTCTGACTGTTCCATTACTTGGCCTTTCAAAACTTGTCATCAATGGATCACTTTCATTCACTACATCAATATCTGTACTTATTAAATGACTACCAATTAAAACTTTTCCATAAGCAACAGGAATAGTTGCACCTATTCCAACAGTATTAGATGCACCTCTATAAGCATAACTTTGTTGTCCATCAGCACCCCTTTCCATTGCTGAAGGCCCACCTAAAAAACCACCACGCCCTACATCAAAAGTAGCGTCAAACGCTGGCGGCTGTGGGGCAAGCATTTCTGATACTGAACTAAGTAATAAAAAACCTCCAATATTTTTTAAAAGAGTTTTTACTGCAATTTCCTTTCCAAATGCAGTAAAAGTTGTAGTGATACCACCTGTAAAAAATGTTAATCCTATCCCAACAATAGCCCTAAATGTACTGCCACTACCTGATATAACAGGAGTAATAACTAAATCATTTTTTCCTAATGGTAAAAATAAATCTTCAATATTTAATTTACAATTTGCTTGTGTAACTTTATAAAAAATACCTTCTTCATGTGAAGTTGCAATATGTTTTGCAAAATCTGGATAATTAATACATAAAAGTCTTATGGCATCTGCAGGTGTTTTTAGGTCGTGATAGATATGGGTTTTACCCCATTTATCACCTAATTCATCTAGCAGCAAAATTTTATGCTGCATATCTAAAACACCCCACAGTTCTTTTTCTATAATAATGGTTATAAAATTCTGAACAACTTAATGACTCATATTTTTGATGTAAAATCATATCATTTTTTAACAAGACAGCACCATGCATTGGTTCTTTTGTCCATATCTTCATAATTAAAACGTCATTAGTTTTTCTTTCATTTATATCTACCTTTTTAAAATTAAGTTTGTCTGCATCACTTAGAAATATACTTTTGCAAGTTTCAAAATTTTCTGGCCGTTCATAATCAGGTAAATTTATCCCAAGCAATTTATAGTAATCTCTAACAATAGAATAGCAATCAAAAATTCCATACTTCCACTGTCTGCCAATTAAGGATTTATAGTTAACCATTCATCAGTAGTATTTATATAAATATACCATTTAATTTTTGTTGCTTTACAAGCATTGATATCAAGCTGACTTGGTGGCTCGCCTGTTGGATGTGAATGAACAATATATTGTAGTTTTCCTTTAGATCTTGCTCTTAAAAAATCTTTTGGATGTATTGCAAAATTATCTTTTGGTGTATCAGAAATATTAGTACAAGGATAATAAATATCATTAACAACAATCCCACAGGCTTCTTTTGGAGCCTCTTGTAATGCGTGTTGTTTTGCTGCTAANTTAAAACTATTCAAATCTNTATTCTTGCNTTNATAAACCCGCCAAATGGCAAATCTCGTTCACCATTTTGGCCTTTTGGAAATCTGACCTGACAGCTTGAATATTTATGACCACATCTATCTAATGCCCTTTTTTCTGCTTGTGTGCCACTTGTTATTTCTTCATCATTAAGGTTATAACACCTGCTTCCTTTGTAACCACATTCAGTTCCACGATATTCCCACGGACAATGTTCTGTAATAACTCTTCTTGGTATTCTAAATCCCTGCATATTTATTTTCGGTGATAATTCAAATTCAACAAATTCTAAGTTTTCTGCACTTATTCTATCTATGTACCAAATATCATCCGTTGTAACTATGGCTGATGAATCAGCTTGTGGATTTAAACCAGTTGTAAAATTTACAGCATCAAGAAACTTTTTATGAGTCTGTATTCTTTGAACTTTACCTTGCAAAGGATTATAAAGTTGAATAAAAGCTGATAAGGCATTANTTACATTAGAAACTTTTAATTTAGGTCTTGGCAAAGTTCCCTGTGTTTTTTTATCAAAACCAGTAACTTGTACAGGTAGAGCAGAATATGTTTTTTCATTAAAAACAATATCTGATTTTATTTGATTAGTTCCTGCATGATACCTGATAGTCTGGTCAATACCATTAACAGCAGCCGTATAAGTAAGTTCAAATAATTCAATCAAAGCAGATGGTGCTAGTTTTTGTATTTCATCACTTATTTTTGTTGAGGCTGGTGCAATTTGTGAACTACTACTTTCTAAACTTGAATCTAGTGTCATAACTCAGCTACCTCTTCAAAAACAGCAGTTATTGTAGCTCTATCTGCAAATGGGTTACTTTTACTCCAATCTTTACATATAAATACACTACTGCTTGATTCATTTGGTGGTGTAAATGTAAAACTTTCAACCCCTGCACGAGCATCTAAAAAAGTTTCGATTTCATCTGATTCTGTTTCAGTAATATTTGTGAAAGAAAGATTATATATTTTTAAATTTTGGTTTATGCCAAATGTAGATCTCTGTGAGTAACCTGATCCAAATTGTGCAATACGCACTTTTGGTTTTGATATTTTTNTAACNCCAAAATCAGGTGCTACTGTTGTTGGNAAAGTTGCCATTTAAGCTAATAAACCTCCTGACATTTGTTGATTAATTATTTCAGTTTGCACTGCTGCNGCAATAAGTTCTCCTAATTGATTTGCAGATGCATCATCACCCTCTACAGAAGAACCAGAAGCATCTACATTAACTACCACATTAGTTGACCCTGCTCCTGTAGCCTCAACACCAAGATTACCAGAAGATGTACGTTTTAAAGGCATGATAGCTTCTGCACCAGCTTCACCCATCAAACCTAATTTACCAGCACCTCCATATTTAAAATAGGTTGGCTTTGTAACAATTCCACCTTTTGCAAATTTCATCATGCCATTTTTATCGTAAGCATTACCTTTTGCATCTTCGGTATCAGTTTTTAAAAAAGGAAAAATATTACCCAACCCACCTAAAATAGGTGTTATTAATAATTGTCTTACATAAATTCTTGTAATTTCAGCAATTATAGAACGTGCAAAATCTCTGAATTGTAATTTTCCTGTCATAACAAAATTAACAAGAGCATCTTCCATAGCCTTAAATGCATTTACTGTTGCATCTTGTATTTGTTTATGAACATCACTAATGCTATCTAAATAAGATTGCATACCTATTTTTATATTTTCAAAAACCTTAACACCTGTATCACCTAAATCTTTAGTTGTATTATTAACATCTTTTATTGCTTTTTTTGCTAACTTTAATTTTTCTTCGAGATCATCTATTTGTTTATTAAATTTTTTTAATTCTGCTTCTGACAAATTAATATCAGCAGCTAGTTTATTAAAACCACTAAATATGCCAGTATCTCCTGACTCTTGCTTTTGCTTAAGTAAAGCACTCTTAGTTGCTAAATCTTTTTGTAACTTATTTCTTAATTCTATTAACCTTGTTAGGCTTTTTTCTAAATTTTCAATTTGAAATTTTTCACCTATTTTGAAAAAATCAATAACACCTTTTGTTGCTTCATTAACAGAAGCAACAATCTCTGCAAATGTTGTTTGAAAATTAGAACCAATTGGTTTTAATATATCACCAATATTATC
>FUFK010018003.1_pt1 | contig 16660 bp, 3 predicted proteins | sample 1021851 | NCBI WGS metagenome assembly FUFK01 (sample SAMEA51879418, study PRJEB19060) | metagenome | reverse complement strand
ATTAAATAATTATTATTAATTCATATTCATAGTAATTGATCAAGTAACAACTGGCAACTTCCCAGACAATGCAGATATCACAGCAGGTACTGTTTTAACAGGTCAAACATCTGGTTCTACTATGATAGTAACTGGAGTGGTTGGTACTACTGTAACTGGAACTATTACTCTAAGCACATTCCAAACAAATGAAACTATTACTGGAACATTGGCAGGAGGAGGAGCATTCTCTGGTAATGTATATTCTGTAAATGGTACTGTTGCTAGTGGTGGATTATTCATATTTGGTGAGCAAGTTTCTAACTTTGAGGGAGACACTGCAAAAGTTGAACAAGTTAACTTACAGACAGGTCAAGAAACACCTCTTGCTCAACTTCGTTATACTGTCGGTCTATCTACAACTTCTATAGAAGTAGTAGCATATAGAACTGATAACACTGCTGCTGATGAAGTTGTCCCAGCTGGAACATTTACAGCAGGTAAGAACTATCAGTTTGGATCTGAAATTGTAAGAGTAGATGTCATAACACAGAATAGCAATTCTACAACATTAACTGTAGTAAGAGCACAAAATGGTACTACTGCAGTTTCACATCAAGAAGATGTTCCTGTATATGGTACTGATATATCAGTCACAAATCAATTAACTCTAAGTAAGACAGCAGGTACATACCAGTCTACACCTGGTCTATTTGATATTCAACTTAATGACTATATTATTGCTGCACAATCAGGTGTTGTAGCACAGGTCACTGCATCAAGTGTATATCAAGATCCTACAACTAATGAGTTTATTGGTCAAGTTAATATATCACCAGGATCATCATTCTTTGGTTTATTATTCAACAGAATTACATCACAGACATATCCAAACGTTGTTCTTGATAACATTGCTAATTCTCAAGTTAATATTGTTGACTTTACAGACAATAATACACCATTCAATGAAAACTTCCCTTCCACTGAACAAATCAATAACTACATAATTCCTTATGATAATGCTAGTGGTGCAATAACAGAAGGAGAGGATATTAGAAATTACAAAATAGATTACGGTAATTCTAATGGAGATTTTAATGCAGCAGAGGATGCTAAGATACGTAAATTAACATTTACAAATCAAAAAGGAAATGGATTCTTTGTAGCAGGTCAAAATATTAGAATTGGTTCTCTAGCAGAAGGAGAGGGAACTAAAGCAGAAGTTGTTGGATACAGTCAAGCAAGAAAGACTGTTTATCTTGGTAAGATTGGTAGATGTCAATATAATGGTTTAGATGTACATGCTATTACATTTGCAGGTAATGCACAACTCTCTACTGCTTCATTTAAGTATGGTGGATCATCATTATTATTAGATGGTACAGGAGATTATGTAAACATTGCTTCTAGCACTGAGTTTGGTTGGGGCACTGGTGCATTTACTATAGAATTCTGGGTCAATCCTGATTCTTCAGCAATCACTGGAACTACAACCTTGGTTGATCAAAGAGAAAATGCAACTGAGGTTGCTGCAAGAATCTATCTAGAAGCTGCTCAGATTCGTTATAATGTAAATGGATCAGATCTTGTCACATCTGGTGCTACTACTCTTAATAATGCTACATGGTATCATATAGCAATTGTTAGATCTTCTACAACAACTAAGATATATGTAAATGGTGTTGAAGCAGGAACTGGAACTGATAGTAGCAACTTTGCTGCTAAACCAATTAGAATTGGTATGGACTATAATGGTGCCAATGGATTTACAGGATATATTGATGAATTTAGAGCATCTAATAGCAACAGATATACAGGACCATTTACTGCACCTACAGGTATCTTCCAAGGTGATACAAATGCTAAATTATTAGTTCACTTTGATGGATCTAACGGTCAAACATATACAGAAGATTGGTCTGGATTTGTCACTCCTGCTATTGGAGATGAATTTAATAATGATTCTATATTAGCAACATCTCGTACAACTGGTGCACCAGCTGGATTCGTTGGTAGAACACACAGATACTTGAACGCTGCAGATCATATTCTAATAAACAAAGAACTTATAAAAGCAGAAACACTTTATATTATGAAGCAGGTATTCCCTGCACATACTGTTAAAGGTGGAGATGGTGTTCAATTAGCAAGACTTGAAACACTTATACAAGCATTAGTAGATGATCTTCGTAATGGTAGTAATAGTCATATTTGGAATACAGCAGCATCTTTTGTTAACAGAACAACAAATCCAGTTTCTATACAAACTGGAACTATAGAAGGTGATGTTCCACAAGAGATATATGCAACTGAAATTGTAGAGAAAATATCTAAGTTTGTTATTAATAACGTTCCTTGGGATATTCAAGATACAAGTCATTCATTTACACAGATATATGATGGAACTCTAAAAGATTCTGATTACCCATCTGCTGTTAACTTTACTCCTACAGGTGCAACATATAATCCTGCTACTGGTGATATGGTTCTTACTAGCAACAATCATGGATTACTTTCACCTCGTGAAATAACTGCAAGTAATGCAACATACACTGCTACCACTGGTGTTTTAGGAATTACATCTAATGGTCATAATCTTCAGACTGGTGATAGAATTAAGTTGAAACCAAACTCTATTACCATGACATGTACATCAGATGGTAATACAGTATCACAATCTTATCCTCGTCCTGATGATCCAGCTGCACAGGGTTGGATGGAAGTCACCAGAGTTGATGCTAATAACTTTAGCATCAATGTTGGTAAATCACCAACTGTAAATTACACAGTTCTTGATGCTACTTACAATGGTCAGACTGGATTCATGACTATGGATATTGGTGATAATGATTTAAGAACTGCTTGGAAATACACCCCAGAAGGAGCTGCTTATAATCCATCAACAGGAGCAATGACAATTACTATTGCTAATCATGGATTCTATGTTGGTGATAGAGTAATGTTTGATCCATATTCATTAGTCTTTACTTGTGCACAAGATAGTAATGCTACAGATCACCCATATCCTAGACTTACAGATCCTTACTACAACAAGTGGTTAGCAATAAGCAATGTCACTACAAATACATTTGATGTAAACGTAGGTGTTTCAAGTAATACTACAACTCATACATTCCAGTATGCACTACCTAACTCTATGGTTCGTTCTGGAGAAACACTCAGACTTTCCAAAGATGCAGTATCATTTACATGTTCACAAGATAACTTTAAAACTATACACTCTTATCCAAGAACTGATGATCCTGGATATAATACATCACTTCCAATCTGGACTAACGGTACAACTTTAACTGCAACAAATGCAATTTATGACGCAACAACAGGTGANATGATCATCACCATTGCTAATCATGGATTGACAACAGATGATGAGATTAGAATTGAATTAAATTCTCTAACATTTGCATGCACTAAAGATGGTAATAAGACTACTCACTCTTATCCTAGAGCGACTGATCCTGCTGCACAAAGATGGTTAAGAATTGAAGAAAAAACAGATAATACAATAAAAGTTAATGTAGGTATTGGTGCTGTTGCAGATCAATATGTTCATACATTTGTATCTGCTCTTGAGCATAGTATTGTTAAGAGAAACAATACAATCACAGTTAATATTGGTAAATCACCAACAGTTGCTTATATACCTACTGGACAAGGATCATATAATGCTACCACAGGTGCACTTGTGTTAACTATTGGAAATCATAGTCTTCCAGCTCCAACAACTCATACAGTCACAAATGCAGTTTATGTGCCTTCAACAGGTATCATGACATTGACTATTGCAGGTCATAACTTCTCTAATGGTGAGAAAGTTAAGATTGCAGATAACTCATTAAGATTTACTTGTGCACAAGATGGTAATGCTTCAAACCATGACTACCCAAGATCTACTGACGCTGTAAGTAATAAGTGGATTCCTATTTTCAACGTCACAACAGACACATTTGATGTACAGGTTTTAGATAATATTCCTTCTACTAACGTCACTGCTCATACATTTGTAAGTGCAACATCTGGTGGTGTAAGTAAAGCAAACTCAACTATTAAGTTAGCACCTAATTCTCTAGTCTTTACATGTACACAAGATAGTAATGCTACAGAACATTTATATCCTAGATCTGAACAAGATAGACATACTGCTACAACTGGTACATCTTACAATCCTGTAACTGGCATAATGACAGTCACAACTGCTGCTGCTCATGGATTTAGAGTAGGAACTCCAATTATGTTCCAAGATCTATCTCTCACATTTACATGTAATGAAGATGATAATGCTACACTTCACCCATATCCAAGATCTACAGATTATGCAAGTAATAGATGGTTATTTGTAGAAACTATTCCAACTACAACCACATTTACAGTTCAAGTACTTGATAAGATTCCTTCTACAAATACAACAACTCACACATTTGTATCTGCTACTAAGGGTGGAATTATAGAAGGTGATCCTGCAGTCGCTGAGGCAATTCCTATTGATGCTGTTACAAGTAATTCTGTCACTATAAATGTCCTTAATGGATACACACCTTCCAACACAACAACTCATACATTATCTGGAGTTGTAAGTCATCAGTACACACCTAATGGTGCAACTTATGATGCAACAACTGGTGTCATGGAATTGACATTTCCAACCACTAACTTTACTCCAACTAACGCTACTTACAATCCTACTACAGGTGATATGGTATTGACTATTGGATCACATACTTTAAAAGTTGGTGATACAGTCAGAATTCAACCTAACTCAATTACATTTACATGCACATTAGATGGTAATACTGCTCAGAAGACATATCCAAGAGCAAGTAGTAATGACTATGCGTATAATTATGATCTAACAGTCACTGATGAAACTGCAACTACAATTACAGTCAATGTAAATGGAGACGGAACTCCAATATCAGATCTATCTGCTCATACATTTGTTTCTGCATCGACTAATGCTGTACAGCATGGACATCAAATTAAAGAGTACGAAAGAATTAAATTGGCAGATGGTGCAGTGACATTTAGTTGCTCAATGGATGGTAATAGTTCTAATAAAGCATATCCTCGTTCTACTGATCCTATCAGTGGTAAGTGGATGGAAGTATTCAATGTTGATTATAACAAACTAAGTATCAACGTTGGTAAATCTCCATTAAGAAAGTTCACACCTACACATGCTGATTATAATCCTACAACTGGATTCATGACACTTACAATAGGTCGTCATAATTTAAGAAGAGGAACTGCAGTTAAGATTGCTACAAACTCAATAACATTCAGATGTGCTCAAGATGATTATGCTACAGACCATTCATATCCTAGAACTACTGATCCTAACTATAATACTGCAGTCACAATCACTGATGTCACTGATGACACAATTACTGTTCAGACTTTAGCAAGCACACCTTCTACAAATACATCTAATCATATATTTGTTTCTGCTACTGCTGACGCAATTACAACAGGTGGTAATTACTCACATACATTTGTATCTGCATCAAGTAATGGAGTTCAAAGAGCACTTGTTCAAACTGGTGGTAATTATACACATAAGTTTGTATCTGGACTTGCTAATGGTGTATCCACAGGTGGTAATTACACACATACGTTCGTCTCTGCTACAAGCAATGGAATCGACGTTGCAGGAGATTCTGTAATTATCTCAGACAACTCATTATCATTCACATGTACTAAAGATAATAATACTACAACTCACACTTATCCAAGATCTACTGACCCTGCATCTGCACAAGTTCTACCACTAACAGCACATGATACAAATACATTTACAATAAATGTTGGAGTATCAGATGCTGAAGATCAGTATGCACATACATTTACTGCAGCAGATGCAAATGCTGTCACTAAAGTATTCTACTCATTATCAGATTGTTCTGATGTTATTACAACTCAAAATAACTTAATCACAATATTAACTGACTCATTAACTAATGCCATAGCAGCATCTCCAACAGATCACCTTGCTACAGTCACTTCAGTAAGTCCTGCTGCTGAATTTATTGGTGGTAGAGTTAATGGATTCAAAGAAACACCATTCCCAGTATCATATCATGATGGTGCAAATGATATTATATACACAAATCAGATTGATGTAGATGGTCAGTATAGATTTAGAGATGCTGCATATCTAATTCGTCAAAATGCTAGTGTTATTGTTGACAAGACAGCATATGATATGCTACAACGTTATCCTGATCTTGCATTAGATTTACCAGGAAATAATAATGGTTTATCTACTGAAGGAACATTACGTCGCAAGACTGATTTACAAGCACTTGTTTCAGCAATCGCAGATGATATTGAGAACGGTGGTAATGCACAAACTGTAGAGGCAGCAGGATTCTATCTTGGAAATAATAATGAAGTAAGACGTATCCGTTTACAAGTTATTCAAACAATTTATTCACATGATCGTCTTGCAGTTTACATTAAAGAAGCAATTACAGGAGATTTAACCTATGACAACACAGATGATATTATTACAGGCGATTGGGATACTGTCGGTAATAATGTTTCTACTTATTTTGATGGTGTTAAGACTGAGGTTGACAATCTTATCACGACGATCAATAACATGATTGCACCTACCAATAACGATTTCGCTATTGGTGGAGATAGATTATACTTTAACAGACAATACATTGCTGAAGAAGCAACTGGTCTTACAACAGATGAATTTAATTATACATTAAACACTATTCAGTATCAAGCATTTTCATATCCTGGTACTGGTAATACTGAAGTTGTACGTCAAAATAATTTAGTTGATATTATTCAGGGAATGATATCTGACTTACAAACTGGTGGTACTAATAGTACTATACAGGCTATGGAAACTTTCATAGATGCTAATAAACAAATAATAGATGTAGAAGAAGAATTAGGAGCATTTATATTCTCTATAGAACAGATTGGAGTAATAGGTGAATTTGCATTGAATAATAGATTATATGATTTCAATAGTGGATTTACTCTACCTGATTATGCTGCACTAAAAACTGATGAGACTGCATATAGAGATACAGAATCACCAACCAATATTGCTACTGTAATTACTAGATTTAAAGAATTGGTTCAAATAGCAGTTGACTTCTTAGGACCTGCTAAACTTACAGGTAGAAGTGCTGCTAAACATATTCTCTTTAACTACAACTACTATAAAGAAGAGATTACAAACCAAGTAAATGCACAGTTTGGTTCAGGTTCATGGGTATATGATGACTTTATTACAAATATTACAGATGATTTAGTACATGATATCATTGCAACTGATCTTACAGATAAGTCAACTGCGTACGAGATAACACTCACAAGTGTTATAGGTAATTTCACAGTTGGTGAAGTAGTTCATTCAAGTAATGGTGCATATGCAGAAGTATTAGAATGGGATGAAGATACAACTTTCTTAGTTGTAGGACCTTTTGTTGGAACAACATGGGCAAATGGTAATACTCTTGTTGGTAGAACAAGTAAAGTAGTTGCTGTAGTTAATGCAGTTGGTTCTGGATATGATTGGTATAACAAACCAACAAACGTACAAACTATTGCACATGCTAGAACTTTAACATCTAATATTACTGGTCAGGTTGCAGGTGTAAACTTATTCAGTAATCCAGAAGCAATAGCAACTGATTGGACTACAACAGAAGCAACTGTTCAAAACAATGTAATTGCTGCTCCTGATCTTACAATCACATCTGAGAAAATTGTACCAAGCACTAATAATGCACTTCATACACTTAATAGAGATTTCAACCTTAATGCGTTTGATACATTTGATGATGGTTCAATTAAGTTTGACGCAACTAATCAGAGATTTGACGAAGGTGCTGTCACATTAACTGCATCTCAGACATTTACATTCTCAGCATTTATTAAGGCAGGTGGATATACATCAGTTCGTTTCCAAATGTCACTTGATGAGGGAACATCTGCTGTACAAAGAATCTTCTTTGATCTTAACTTGACCACAGGAACTATTGGTTCTGTATTTACACCTCAAGGTGGTATGGTTAATGAGGCAGCTGGTGTAGTTCCTCTTGGTAATGGTTGGTATAGAGCATTTATTACAACTACATTCTCCTTTGGTTTCTCAACCTTACAGAATAAGATTATTATCAATAATGCTAGTGGTGCTCAGTCATACGCAGGTAATGGTACAGACGGTATTTACGTTTGGGGTGTTAAACTTACTAAGGGTGCACTTGATCCATATCTTTCTGGAGATGGTACATTATTCTTCTCTGACGATGAGTATAACATCAAACAATATGCATTGAATGCACTTCAAACATATATGCAGCAAGCACTTGATAATACTTTAACTTCACCTTCTCCAAACGCAGGATTCTATTCATTCTATGATTCAACTGAAGCTGCGAATTATAATGTGAAGTCAATGAGTAGAATTATAAGATCTAACATTGATATTATTAGAAATCAGATTAAGACTGGCACATACTATACTCAGATTACATCTCAGAATGGTATTACAGTTCCTACTAAGACATATGGTGTAAGAAGTCTTCCTGTTGGTTTAGGTGGTGGAATAAACAATGCTGATTATGCATATGGTTTATTGAGTAATGTGTATGGTGAAATTGAATCTATATCAGAAAACTCAGGTAAAGTTGTTCAGGTATATCAAAGATTTAGAATTGACGGTGATATAACAGATGGTCCTTATACTATGAATGAGACTGTACAGAAACAAGGTAATGCTTCTGTCACTGGTGTTGTTTACGGATTCTTCGAGGATGAAAACTATAAGTATCTTGATGTTAAGGTAACTGCAGGTCCTTGGGCAATTACTGATAATGTTGTTGGTGCAAATAACTCTACAACTGCTCAGATAAGTGCAATCGAAAATCGCATACATGTTATTGATTTACTAGGTACATTTACCGATAATATACCGTTCAAAGGTTATACATCTGGAAATACTGCACAACCTGCAGGATCATTCTTGAAGAATGAAGCTGCCGTGACAGATAATACTGGTGGTACGTTGACTGTTGATACTGCAACACTAACAGGATCGTTTGAAGTTAACTCTGTTGTTTATCCTGAGAGTTCTAGAGAATTCCTTGATGTTATTAAGTATGATGGTTTAGAACTTAAGGTTGGTGCTAAGATCGCATCTACTGGAAATATAAGATTTGGTATTAGTATTATATCCAACCTTGCAACATTTACAGTCGGAAATAGACTTTATAAGATTGTATCTGGTGTTCAAGATTTGAATACTTATGCAATAATTACTGGTGTAGATATTGCAAATAATTATATCTACGCACAAGAGTTCCAAGGAACATTAACTAACGGTGATGCTATTGGTGATTATGGTGTACAAAGTTTCCCACAAGGTTATGCAACTATAACAACTAAGGTGGTAACTGCAGGGCAAGCAACAGCAACAGTTCAAGATATTAAGACTGTTGGTACTCTTAAGAGAGCATACTTAAGTGATGTTGTAGGAACATTTGATGTTAATGATGCTATCAAGAGTATTGATAATTATAAGGCAGCAGTTTCTGCTAAGGGTGATCTTAAGGCACGTGTTAAGAGATCATTCAAAGGATTTGATGGTGTACAAACAACCTTTAATCTATCTCAGAATAATGGTACAAGTTATCTACCAGATCCTGCAGGACATCTACTAATATTCATTAATGGTATTCTACAACCACCAGGTGCTACAAACGCATACACTGCGTTCTCTAACCAGATTCAGTTTACTGAGGCACCTGATTTAGGAGCATCATTTACAGGATTCTATGTTGGTAAACTTAGACAGTTAGATGATATATCATTCGAGTTTGATTCATTACGTCAGTCATTCAACTTGAAACGTAATGATGTATTCTACTCATTGACATTGACTGATGGTGTACAATCATCATCAATTAGACCTGAGAACAATATCATCTGTTCATTGAATGGTGTTATACAGGAACCTGGCATTGGATTTGAGATTGTTGGTTCAAGAATCATCTTCTCAGAGATACCTCGTGTAGGATCTACATTTGTTGCGTTCTCATACGTTGGTTCTGAAGCAGACGTAGACGCTGCTGAGATTGTACCTCCTGTAGAACCTGGTGATAATATCAGAATACAGGGTGAGACTGAAGACAGAACAGTTGCTGTTATTGAATCTTCTAACTCACTAATCACATTTGATTATCTTGGATCTGTATTTGGTCAAGATGCGACCGCAACTGCTGCATTAACAACTGGATTCATTGATAATGTTCAAGTCACTGGTGGTGGTTCTGGATATACTTCTAGACCTACAGTTCGTGTTGACTCTATCTCTGGTTTTGAAGGTAATATTAGAGCATTGGTTGGTGTTGGTGGAGTGACAATGAGTAATCAAGGTTCTGGATACCAAAATCCTGATATCGCAGTGGAAACTGTTGTTCCAGATGACTGGACTGCACCAGATTTAAGTCAATATGGTGAAGAAGTAGTAGACCCTGAGATAATCACATAAATAACTAATAGCAAAAATCTTAGAGGAAGATGGCAAAACAAGCACTAGGTCTTGGTACAGTAGCAAATGATAACACAGGGGATACCCTGAGAGCTGGTGGTGACAAGATAAACGATAACTTTGATGAAATTTACTCTGCATTGGGTAATGGTTCAACTCTTACAGTTAGTGTCACAAACCCTGCTGCAGGACAAGTTTTACGTTATAATGGTTCTACATTCCTTCCTTCGGATTATACAAACCTTACAGCTGCCCTAGATGTCAATGGAAACTCTATCATCTCCTCGTCTAATGGAAATATTAACATCGCTCCCAACGGAACTGGTGATTTTACTTTGGGTGTTGGTTCCATTACTAGCACTTTCTCTGGCACTGATGGATCTATTAACTTTCCGACGACAGTAAAATATAAAAACGAATATGCCTCTCTTGCTGCTGCTCCTGCTGCAGCATCATATGGAGGATATTTTTTCACAGTAGATGGTGACGATAATCCATACGTAAACATTAATATAACTGCAGGTGGTGTAGGAGATACAAGAGCAAAACTTTTAACAGAATATTCGAGTATAGATGCTCTTGCAAACGTTGATGTCACAACCACTGCACCAAACTTAAACCAAACTCTAAAATGGAATGGAACTAACTGGGTTCCTGCTGATGATAACGCAGGTGTTAGTTCTGTTAACTTATTTCAAACATTCACAGGTGATTCAGGTAGCACAACCGCAAACTCTGCTACCGATACATTAACCATTGCAGGTGGTACAAATATTACCACTGCAGTCGTAGGAGATACACTTACAGTCAACTTCTCTGGTACTTTAACTACCACACTAGCTGCTTTGACTGATACTAACACTTCAGGAATTACCCAAGGTGATTCGTTATTCTATAACGGAACTTCATGGGTAGTCACAAGAAGTCCTATTATTTGGTATGAAATAGGTGCACCTGTAGAAGATGCAAGTACTGATTTCTTAATATCTGGACCAGGACTTGATGGTGAAGTTCGCGACCCAACTCTATATGTACATAGAGGTTTTACTTATGCATTTGATAATAGTGTTGAAGGTGGTGGACACCCATTTAGAATTCAGTCATCTCAAGGATTGACTGGAACTCCATACACTGCAGGTCAATCTGGTAGTGGAACTACTGTATTATATTGGACTGTTCCTTTCGACGCTCCTGCAACGCTGTATTATCAGTGTACCCTCCATGCTGCGATGCAAGGAACTATTAACGTTGTACAATAATGCCAAGAACTGTTCCTGGTACTGGTGCCGACATTGAACCTATTTTTGACGAGGTATTTGGTGTACGTGCGGTAAGAGTTGTAAATGGTGGATCTGGATATACACAGGCAGACCCACCACGACTCACTGTGACTGGTTGTGGAACTCCAACACGAGAAGCAATACTATATCCAATAATAGATGAAGACTCAGGACAGATTATTCATGTTCGTGTTCTTGACAGAGGTTTGGGATATGATCCTTTAAGATTACAAATTATTCCTGAACAAGAGACTCCTAATGTTGTAAATTCTTTTAATTTTACAAGAATATTTCAGTCTCATCCAAATAGTTCTACCACTGCAGTTTTTGGTACTACAGGAACTCCTGCTAGATTAACAGATAGACTGACCATAGTATCAGACAATCATCCTAAGCCATCACAAGTTTATGCCAATGAAAGGCAACCTGGCGGTTCAGGAGATATTGTAGATAGAAATTTCAATCAAACCTTTATTTTTAGAGGCGGTAAAGATGTTCCAAATCCTGGTACTAGAGAGTTTCAAAAAAATAAAGCACTAGGTATATTAGCAAATGGTGGTCTTTTACATACACCAGAATGGGGACAAGCAGGTGGTGCACCTATAAACTTTGGTATTGATACAGTTAAGTATGATTATGTAAAAAATACCAGTGCAAATGATACTATATTAGATAACAACGTTCATTATTATCAGTCAAGTAAAACTGTAGATGAGTTTGATGATGCTAATGGTGTATTTGAGTGGGGTAATCAAGAATTATTCACATGGAAAGTTAAGGTAGAATTTGATAATGTGATGTTCAATGTCACTAATGTAGATGAAACATTAGGACAAGTAGAAGTTGGTAGAATTGTTGATGAAGTTAGTGGCACAGGTAGAGGTATAATTTCAAAGATAGTTAAAAATGATCAGAATGTTGTAACTAGGATATATCTAAGAAGTCTTACAGGTGATGCATTTTCACAAGACGATCTATGTCTAGGATCAAATGGATTCTCATTTAAAATAAATGGTGCACCTATAACATTCCCAAATGGTATTTTCTATATTGATTTTGGTGCAGAGGCACATGAGTTTGGTGCGTTTACACCAGGTGTATATTACTTCGCTCCAGAAAATATTAAAGTACAAAAGAATTATGTAATTATATGGGATCAGTCTGATATGTCGAATCAGCATGATCATGGTTCTGGTGCACATCCCATGAGATTCTCTACGACTGCAGATGGCACATTGAATGGTGGTACTTTATATTACAATAGCACAGGTTCTTCTAGTGCGTACGCTGCAGATTATGAAAATTCATTCCAACCGATATTCATAATGAATGCGGATGAGACTAACAAAATATATTATTATTGTGCTAATCACAGATATATGTCTGGATATGCAGGTGATGAAGGTTATATGATTCTTGATACCTCTGCTGAGGAAGAAGATGAAGTAAATATGAACAACTATTATGTCGAGGGTTTCTTTGGAACTGCTGCTGCAGGAACATTAGATTACTCAAGATATGCAAATGGACATTCTAGAATCTTAGGTATGTCATTTGATGGTTATCCTATCTACGGACCTTATGGAAAGATTGGTAATACTATTGCAAGAGAAAAATCAGGTTATAGACTTAGAACTGTTCCAGAATTACAAGGTGCTAGACCATTAGTCACTACAGCTGGTAGTGTCACATATAATGTGACAATGTCTAATAATAAATTTTTATTTGACGGAGCATCTGCTACATTTTTAACTTTAGATAGAGGAAAAACATATATCTTTAATCAATTAGATTCTTCAAATACTCCATCNAATCATATTTTTATATCTACCACAGATGATGGATGGCATGCAGGTTTAGTTGGAGATACAAATTATCTTTATACTGGTCAAGGTGTAGAGTATTGGATTGATGGTGTACAGAGACCATATCAAACTTGGGTAAGTTTATTTAATGGTGCTACAACACAAAGAGAACTTCGTTTTACAGTTCCTGTAGATGCACCAGGTATTTTATATCTCTTTGCTTATGTTCAAGCAGGAGCAGGATTAAGATTAGTTAATAGAGGTTATAAATTAGGAGATCTTGTTAATGATTATATCTTCGACCAGTCTGATGCATGGTCAAGCACATCAAGTTATGTTCAATATAACACTGTAAGAAACGCAGGATATATCTACGAAGCAACTACATCAATAAGTTCGGGTGGTAGTGCACCTACACATACAAGTGGTACTGTAAGTAATTGGAAATATCTAGCAGTTGTAGGAACTTTAGATGAATACAATGGTAGATTTTCTACAACACCAGAATATCCTAATGGAACTTATGCATATTATATGACTGAGGATTCTACAGGTGCTCCTCAGTATCCATATGCTATAGGTCCAAAATATTATGGTGCACCCATATTTGAAGGTGATTCACTTCCTCCATTAGCAATTGATTTTCCAGAAGGAGCTGAAGGTGATGTTATCTTAAGTACAACTAATCCTGGTCAAATTGATTATATCAAGATGACAAAATTTGGAGATAATTATTTCGGTCCTGCAAAAGCAAGAATACTAGGTGGTCAAGGAACTGGTGCTACAGGTAGTCCTATAGTTCAAACAGTCACAGGTTTATCACTACTAAATGCAGGTAGAAACTATGCTACTCCCCCAACACTTATCTTTGAAGGTGGTGGTGGACAAGGTGCACAGGGTGCTGCTGAAATAGACATCTTAGGAAAAGTCACAAATATCAATATTGTAAATCCAGGTGAGTTTTATCAAGAACCTCCTTATATTCTTATCACTGGTGGTGGAGGTATCGGTGCAAAGGCAGAAGCAACGATTGATCAAGGTGTTATTACAGATATTACTATTACCGAAACAGGCACAGGATACACTTCAGCTCCTAATGTTATCTTTACAAAATTAGTACAATTAAAACGTAAGACAAGAGCAAGACAGGCATTTAACTCAACTGCAATCTATCTAACTGGATTAGTCAAGAGTGTCACTGCTGATGATGGAAACATATATGTTGACTCTACTGATGCATATCCTGGTTCTGGATCTATTATTCTTAATAGAGAGACAATAAGTTATACTTCTAAATCTGCAGGTAGATTTACTGGTCTAACTCGTGGTGTAAACTTTAATTATGATCAGAGAGTTATATTAGATGCAGGACAAAATGATTCTGATGGTATATCAACTTACAAATTTAATGTAGGTGATAGAGTTATTAGAAAGGTTGAAAACCAAAATAATAAAGTTGCTAAGGTATATGACTGGGATCCTGGTACAAGAGAATTACTCGTAACATTTGAAGTTGATGAACTAGCATTTATTGATGGTGGTAGAGCAGCGACTGAGGATGCTATTGTACAATTTGATGGTGGTGTTGCAGATAGTTCTGCTGCAGGAGTATTACCACATGTAATTCTTCAAACACCAGGTTCGTCTATTAATCTATTGACTGAACCTTTATCTGTATTAGCAGACAGATCTTTTGAAGATATTATACCAACTGGTGCACCTGACGGTATTCCAGATTTGAGTAATGCCAATACCACATATGCAAATCAAATTGCACTTGATGGTGGTATATACAATTCACTTTATGGTATTGAAGAAACACAGGGTGGTACTAACACAACTCTATTCCAAGTTGGTGATAACATTAAGGATGGTACAATACCATTTAAGTTTGCAACAATCACTGCAGCAGGTGGATTATCAGAAGGTGTTGAGCACACTGCATTGATCAATATAACATTAGATCAAACAACTGGTAATGGTCAGAACTTCTCTACTAACGAGATAGTTAGTGGTTCTGTATCTGGTGTACAAGCAACTGTTGTTTCTTGGATACCTTCAACAGGTGTATTAACAGTTAAAGATGTTATACCTTTCAATACTAATAATATAAATGTTGGTATTGCGGGTTATCTTTATGAGTTTTCACAAAATAGTACTATCGTAGACTTTGTGATTACAAATCCTGGTACTAACTATACTGCAGTTCCTACTGTAGCAATAGAAAACACAGGTGATATACAAGCAACTGGTACGGTAGTCATGACTGCTGCAGGAGACCAAGTTGCGTCAATTACTATAAACAATGGTGGATATGGTATTCCACAAACTGTAGATGGAACATATGCCTTACATCCTACAGTCACATTCACCAATAATGCCAGTGATACTACTGGTGCTAACGCTTCTGCACAGGCAGTTTTAGGTGGAGAACTCATCAATGGAAATGGCGGTGCATCTTATAGAATTAAGAGTATCGAATATTCTACAATAGTTCGATCAAAATAGGCATAAATAAACAGGAGGACAAATAGTCACTAGAAAATGGCAGCTCTATTAACAGACCAATTTAGAATTTTTTCAGCACAAAAGTTCATAAAGGCACTTGAAGGTCCTAATGCAACTGAAAGTGATACAGTTGCAGGTGCAACAAGAGACAGGTTATATCTTTTCATTGGTAGACCACAAAGTTGGGATAATGAAAATTCACCGCCACAGGCAGTGGATTCATTCTCTGAATTTTCTGGTTCTTATGATGACATGGTATCTCTCAAAAGAGTGCTGGCTTCAGATACCGTGCAGGTGGTACGTAGAATTGACTGGGTTTCCCCAGAACAAACTACTGGTGGATTAGGTTTTACCTATGACATGTATCGTCATGATTACTCTCCGAGTAAAACTGCTGCTTCTGGTGCTACTAAATTATATGATTCAGACTTTTATGTCGTGAACTCTCAATATCAAGTTTACAAATGTATCTACAATGGAACTTCTCCGTCCGATCCAAATGGTAAGCCTAGCACTGTCGAGCCTACTGGTACTAGCACTAGCATCATTAC
>FUFK010038472.1_pt1 | contig 16662 bp, 22 predicted proteins | sample 1021851 | NCBI WGS metagenome assembly FUFK01 (sample SAMEA51879418, study PRJEB19060) | metagenome | reverse complement strand
GGTAGGATAATTCTAGGGTGATCTTTCTTGACATTTTCAAATGTAGGTTTTTGTTTATTCACCCACGTACAAAACTCTTCAGCATGATAAAGACTAGAGAAACATTCCTCAGGTATTTTTCTACTTTGAAGATATTTTATTGCAGGGTGCTTTCTATTTAGAGATGCAATATTTTCCAACTCTAAATTTTTTTTGAACTTAGGTTTTTCTGTTTTGAAAACTGGATCAGCAACATTTCTGCCCTTACCAGTAAGACCTGATTTGTATCTTTCCATGACATATTCATCATAGATATCACTACAATGGTCTTTCAAAAAGTTACCAAAAGATCTACCTACACCGCAGTTGTGGCATTTATAAACTAAACCACTTTTCTTTGTGAAGAAATAACCTCTAGATTTGTTTTTGTGCTTCTGTGAATCTCCACAGTAAGGACACCTAAAATTGTACACGCCATCTCGTACCTGCTTAAACCTATCAAGTCTCGCAGATATTAAATTGACGTAAAATTTGTCAATCACTCAAGGGTTTAGATTATTGCCTTTCTATAATACTACTTTGTGAGTTGCCTGTCAACACAGGTCCTACTATTTTTTGTCCGACTGGAGACACGAGGAAAGAAATAATAGAAAGAGCACCAAATATGCTCCACATTTTCTTCTCCATGAGTCTGAGACGGTCATCGACTTTACGGATGTCTCTCTCACATCCTTTCTTAATCGCGTTCGTTTCTCTGTTAACATCTGCGTGTAACCTATCTATTTTCTCAAACAATACTTCATCAATTTTATCTTGTTTATCTAACTTCTCATTGTGTACAGCAAGAATTTGACCCATCTTTACAGAGTTGTCTTGAAGTGTGTCCACTACTTTTTCTAGTCTTTCTAGAATCGCTGAGTTAATATCCGACATTACCGAGTCGCGTCTGGTTCTGCTCCCACCCTCGCTTTCTTCTTCAACTGCTGAGTCTTCAACTGAAGTTGCTTTTGAAGTTCTTGCTTTTTCAACATAACTTTCTTTTTCATGTTCTGAATCTTCTGCTGATTCATTTGATTTTTAATCTGTGTATCCTGTGTTTCAGTGATATCAGTCTCTTCTTTCACGTTTTTCATATGTTTCATTCTTTTATCCATGAAAAATTTAGCAGCAGCACCAGGCATAATCCTTTCAATATCAATACCAGATCTATACTTAGGCATGATAAGCATTCTCATCTTCATCCTAAGTTCTGCAGGACTATTAGCATATACTACAGTCTCTCCTACCTCTGGAACATTTACTTTATATTGAAATAACTTTGAGGGAACTTGACTATCACGAGGACATGTAGTTGTTTCTTTTATTTCTTTCTTCTTCTTAAACTTTTTACGGAACTTCATTACAGGATCGAAACCAGCAACAGGACCTTTGGCATTAGCACTACCGCTAAAACCACCTGTACCTGCACTCATTGTTGGAGCTTCTTCGTTCATTAGATTCTCTGTAATTCTCTTTCTAGGTCATCATCTGTTGCCAGATCGGGTAACATCCCTGTAGGATATTTATTCAAATAGATGAGTATAGTTTTCAATATACTCCAATACTCTCTCTCAAGTTTATAAAACAAGAGTGGAGTAGCAGCTTCACCAAAAACATTATAAAGAATGATAAGATGATTAATAACAAGATGGATCCTTAAAGGTCCTCTTCGCACATAACGCTTCAAGAGTCTTTTGAGATACTTGAAGCGTTTTATGTCCTCATCAAAATCCTCTCTAGTCACACAGTGAGGATTCTCATAATGCTTAATGGCGAAAAGAATGTACGTATCGTCATTCAGTTCGTCAAACTTCATTTATTATGTTGTAGTAATTGTNTTGGTAGAACCAGAACCACCTGCACCGATAGTATCGCCTAATACGAATACTTTGTCAGATGCTGTTGAAGTACCTGAGTCAACAATAGTTCCAGAAATTGTTTGAGCACCAATAGTATGTACCTTACTTGCAGCAGCACATGTGAATGTAAATTCAACACGGTTAGTTGCAGTTTGTGCAGCAGCAGTTGCAGTAATAGAAGCACTGTCTGTAGTGTTAGTAACTACAAGAGTAGCACCATTAGTTACATCTACCTTCTCGTTGTAGATAACAACAACAGTTCCAGTTGCAGCAGCAGCGTAAGTTGACTCTTCAAAGAATACAGCAGTGATGTCTGCATTACCAAGAGTATCAGTTCCTCTACCACCTGCTCCAACTAAACCATCAACTGAGACTAAAATTTCATCCCAGAATGCTGTTTTAGCAGTATTCTTATAGTGACGAAGAACCCATCCATCTGCTGTTGCGAAGATATTCTGAGGATCTACCCCACTACCTCGTACAGCCCACTTGGGTTTCGCTTCATCAGCGTCAGTTACACCGTAAAGTGCCATGTTTATGCTCCTAAGATCGTAAAATTCCTAGTATTATTTATAAGAAAAGGGGTCTCTAAGACCCCTTTAGAATCGCCTGTGAGCGTTATTCTTTTGCAGCAAGTGCTTCCTTTACTTTTTCAAATAAAGCATCGTCAGCAGTCGTCTTGGTGAGCTTTACTGCCTTGCCAATAATCAATAGACAAATTTCTATTAGTTTTTCTCCGAGTTCTGCATCGTCAGGGATTTTTTTGACAGCAGAGTCGATTACTTTGTATGCCAGTGGCATTAAAAAATTACCAATCATGATCTTAATATGTAATTACACAGTATATAGGCTATCAATCGTACTTTTTCTTTCCGTCCTTCATGTAACCAGATCCCTTCTTGTCATAGAATCGTACACCTTTTTCTTTAGTTGTTTTATACAGTTTATCCTTTGCTGATTTACCCTTATCCATTACGTCCTTAAATTTTTTTCCTTTCGCCATCTTATGCCTTTGTTGAGCTTTGGCAATAAGTTCATTCTTTAGTTCGGTAGTCTCGTCTATCATGTCCCTAGTCCTCTACCTTTGTCATAATTGTCTTTACCACCATAACGTGCCATGGTGTTTGCATAGTCCTGAGTAGACTTGAATCCTCTCTTCTTAGCATCAGCAGCAGTTTGTTTCTTAGCATCTGCTGCTTTCTTATACTTACCAGTTCCTACTGTAGACTTCTCGCCTTTTACTTTCTTAGACTGTTTACTGCCACCAGACATTATTGCACCTTTACCATACTTTGCAGTGATTTGTTTCTTAACAAAATCTAATGCAGTATCTTTCTGCTTAGGTGCAGTTGGTTTTTTAGTTCCACCTTTGACATAACCCATCTCTTTCTTTTGACGGGTTACTTCACTTAGGTCACTAAATTTAACAAGGGAAGTTTTGGTTTCTGCGATGCTTTGATTGCTTTTTTCTGAAACTTCTTCCTGATTACCATAAATGTTTTGTGATGTATTCTCTATATATGTTTCTTCTTTCTTTATTTTGTGCATCAATTCCTTCTTTTTTGTCACAGGTGTAACAGTTGTCATAACATCTTCTAACTTAGCTTCAGATGTAAGACCTACGTTTGCTACCCTTTGCTTTTTTGCTTTTGGGTTAGGTTTTGTAGCACAACACATCTCACTAAACTTAACAAGTCTAGATACTGTCGCTTTCTTTTCTGGGTCGTATACTGATACTCTAGGTTCTTTCTTAGTGCCACCCTTAAAGTCTTTATGAGTATTCTTATACTTTTCTTTACTCATGACTTCATACTTAGTCTCTTCGTTCTTAGGACGACAATCAGGAACTAACTTACCACCTTTCATCTTCATACCAACTTTCTTATGTGTCTTCCAACACTCTACAAAACGTTGAAATGACTCTCTCTTATATGCAGGTACTTTAGCACCTTTCACACCACGACGTGCTTTGTGCTCTTCTCTACGTTTGTCAATAGTCTTTCCTCTCTTACCCTCAGGATCAAACATGCCAGGATCACCATGACCAGGACCCATTCTTCTGTAGTTTCTGATAGATGCCTTGCCATAATCACTACGACCTTTGTCTACCTTTGCTTCATTCTGAACATCAGGTCCGTCATGCACATCTTCACTTCTTCTTTGCTTTTCACACTTCATGCAATCACAATCTTCACCGTGATTTTTTTCTGATACTACTTTCTTTGCCTTCTTAACTTTACCACCCTTCGCATAAGCGTGCATAGTAATAGGCATACCGCTTTCAGCAGTAGCTCTGAAACCACCCTCCATCACTTCACTCATTTTAGGATTGAGTTTGACTTTGGTTTTCTTTTCGGTAAGTGCGTTAAAAGATAACATTACTTTTTCATTGCTTCACGTTTTGCTTTAGTCTTAGCAAGGATTCTATCCTTTGCTTCAGATGATGCCTTGTTAGGACCATCGTATGCCATAGCACCTTTCTGCATTCTTGGTGCTTTTCCGAATGCTGCCATAGCACCACTTGGTTTACCTGATCCTTTATACATTCCGTATGCACTACCTTCCTGTGCCAAGTCTTCCTTTACACCCATCTTACCACCAGGAACTCTCTTCTTTCCAAAATGTTTCGCAATATTATCTTCTACCTTTTTAACTGCCTCTGGATGTGATTTACTCATATCCATTGTTCCTTTGTATCCTTCTTCCATAGCAGCATCATAATCTTTAGAGATTTGTGCAACTCTTTCTAATTCTTCTGGTGACAATACAGAATCAATAGGACTAATTTCTTCTTCCTTCATATGATCTGCTGCCTTGTACAAAGGTTTACCATCCTTACCCTTCATACCTTTCTTGAAGTTTTGGTATGCAGGTGTGTTACCTTTCTTGTCAGCGTTTGTTACTGTATACGCTTCTTTCTTCATCGCTTTGCTAATTGCCTTACGACGTTTCATTAGATACTCATCTGATGAATCTTTATCACCATCGTTATCTACATCACCGTCTTCTTTACCGACAGGATCAAGTTTATGTTTCTTTTCGTCAAACTGCTGCACCTTCTTAAGTGCATCTGACATATCAGGGAGATCTTGTAGATTCATCTTACTTTGTAACCTTTACTTTCTTATTTATCTTTCTAATGAACTCACCTGGTGTAAGTCTTCGCATATAGTTGGCAAGATCATCAGTTCCCGCTTCGCCTGCAGGTGTAAAATCAAATCCATGAATGTCATTTTTTTCTACAAGGTCTCTTAACCAAGAACGAAAAAGATGATCAGACTCATCAATAGAGATGACGTAATTGCTACCCCTACTAACAACCTTAGAAATGATCCCTGTGTTAACGTTTTCAACGAAAGTACCTACTGCGAAAAGATCGTTTTCAAAATATGCTTCTCTTAGACCTTGAGGATCTAACTTAGGAGCAATTTCATACAAATCATAGGATGCTTCAGCGAAGTCGTCAAACGACTCCTTAACATTCATTGATTGTCTTAATGTAAGATATAGGGCTTCTTTGTCTTTTTTTGATAATTCTTTAGGAATACCTTTGTCAAATGATTCAAAGTCATCTTCAATCGCTGCTTTACGCATTTTAGATGCAGACATACCTTCTACACCATCACCATCAGGATCTCTACCACCTGCTGAAATTACTTTGATTTCATCAAATGTATATAAGTCACCGTTATACTTCGTTGCTAATGAATTAAATTCACTAACTCTATCTCCACCAACTACTAAGTTAACTGAACTATATCCTTCTTGATCTAACGTAGTAAGAACGTCAAATATAGTACGCATTTCTTCATTATTTTGAATAGCATTAGAATGATCTGGATATGCTTTCTTCATAAAATTAATCTTAGTGCCTGGATCAAGAGGATTCTTCTTCTCGTCCTGTGATCTACTAGGATAAATTCTATAATCTCCACCACTTGCCTTTGCTTGACTCGCTACTTTATCAATGAGTCTTTGGTGCCCAATAGTCGGGGGATTAAATCTTCCAAAAGTAACAGATATGCTACCTTGATCGACCTTGCCCTCGCCTCCTGCAGTTTCTTCTCCTCCATTCTGTGTTGGTTCTCCTTGTTGTTTATCTGTAATTGGAAATAATTTTCCATCCTTACTAAAGTGTGTGACAGTACCCTTTTGGTCGGCATACTTTCCGTAACCAACATGGGTAAGATTCATTTTTTGTGCTGCCTTAGCAGCAAAGGATTTCTCGGCTTCAACTAGAAAAGCACTAAAGTTTTTCATTCGTCCAATTATTTGTAAGATTAAAGTTAGCTTTACTAAATGTGAGTCGGTCTACGATTTTAAAAGGGTGTTCCGCAACAGTAACGAAACCCTCATGTTGTGTAGGTTTACCATTTATGTAGCACGAAACACTACCAGTAACCTTGATGTTTTCAAGTAAACTCTGCTTCAGTTGGAAGAGCATATACCACACCTTGAAGGTTGTGACATTAACTTCACACTTATATTTAGCATCTAGTGAGTCATACATCTCCTGAGGACGCGGAATCCTACCCGCACGAATGAATGAATTGATATGTTTAAGGACATGAGGACGTATTTTAGCACTAGGAATCTTACAACGTGCTAGTCTAAGCAAGAACTTTATCCAATTAAAGTTTGGTAGTTTAGTGATATGTGCATCCGCTTCATTAGTTCCTAAGAACTGGCAAGAATCTTCACCGTGAATATTAATGCCACCGTAACCGATAGCATCATGAGATATTTCTGTGTACGCAGTATGTGCAGCAAGGACAATATGACCATGAGTCTTTTGATCGAAACGATACTCCAACACATTAGGGCAATAAACCATACCGCCACCGACCCCAATGAAATCAGCTTGGACAATACCACCGATGCGAGGAAGATGATGCAAACATAAACGAAGAATGTCTGCCAAACATCCTTTGTAATGCGTGTCAATGTCGGTTTGATCATAACAAATTTTTACCTTGATCTTGTTGAATACAGACTTAGTGCCAACAAAGAACTTACCATTACGAGGATCAGTTCCAAATACAATCGCAGGTGCACCATCCCACTTCACAGATAACTTGGGATGATTCATCAACTCATTGACAGCATTAGTCACTTCTCTACGACCAAAGAAAACCAAATCTTCAAGGTGGTCGAGGTGTTTGTTGGGCATGTCATCTGTGTCTATACCATTATTATAACACTCCAATGTAGAATCCATGAGTATGTGTGTGCCAGTTTGTTATGTGTCTACCAAGGATCTCCAGACATTTTCATACTGCTTGCTAGTTTCTCAGATTCATATTTGAATCTCATTTTTAAAATCTTTTTATTACCTGCTTTAACACCAATAGATTCATTACCAACTTTTTCAAACATAATTTTATTTTCCATAAGTGCTTTTAACTTAGGGTTGTTTAATGGATCTTCTATGTCAGCAGTAAAAGGATTCTTAGTTCCTCTACCTGTAACCTTTACATATGGAGGATACAATTCATCACTAGCATCAATCCAACTTTTCATAATATAATCTCTCCTCTTTACTTGGTCAAGTTTGTTTACTGTTTTCAACATAAACTCTCTCATCTCATTTAGAACCGCTTGTCCTATCTTTTCAGTTACCATCTTGGTCGCTTTATTTTTTCTGATTGCATTCTTTCTACTACTTGCTGAGGTAGGTAGATCAAAGTCTTTAATTATTAATTGTATTGCTCGTTTATTAATATCATTCAAATCTATTCCTAAATCTTTTTCTACTGTACCTACACCAGGATTCTTAAATCCTATATCCGCTTTACCAGAGGTTGACTTAGCAGATAAACCAAGAAACCCACCACGTTTAAACTTAATCAAAACGTCAGTGGGATTCTTTTTCTGATTTACATCTCTACCAACTACTGCCTTAAAAGAAAAACCAGGTCTTGCTGTCCAATATACTTTTTGAACACCATCATAACCATGTTTTTTTGCCCACATTAAGAAGTCTTTAGACATAGCGGTAGCACGACCAACTTGCTGAATGATTTGATCTTCAGTAAGAAGTTCTACTTTTTTCTTATATTGTGCTTCTGATGCAGAGTCAGGAAATTTATTATTGTTTAGTGCAAAAGCACAATAAATTTCATTAACATCTGCTAAGTCTGTATTCCGTGCCATTAGTTACGCAGGTCTCCACTAGAGTATTTATGATACCCATTCTGGTTTCCTAGAAGGATCACGAAGATAATTATCTGCTGCCCAAGGTTTAGACTTGATATATCTTTTATATGCAGTAAAGATATCAATGGTTTTGTCATTCTTGAATTCATCAGGACCTGCAAAAGCAAAGGGTGTATGCTTAGTGTAGTCTGCTGATGGCATAAGATCTCTTGCTTCTAGTAGTGGTCGATGACAAGAATGTATTTTGCCATAGCGATGTGTATATTCTAGAGACAATGCAATACCATGTGTAAGTAACCACCATGCATTTTCTAGACAATCATTTGCCCATATTGTACAAGGATGATTGCGAAATGCACCTCTAGATGTTTTGTATGGTTGACCATCATTACGATGTATCTTACCGTAGTTATGACCCCACTCTTCAGAGCAAACAATAGAAAGCATTTGACATGTTTCTAGTGGCATCTTGACAATGTGTTTGTCAGGNAGNNCNTGTGCTGAAGCAACAGGATCGGGGGAAGTAACGAATATGTTCATGCACTTAGTCTAACGCATCTAATTTAGAATGTCTAGTCTTTTGTTTTTCTTCTGTAGTAAATCCTACAGGTTTAGATTCATTAGATCTATTGTACCTAACAATAGAAGTCAAAGCATCCATGACTTTTAAGATTTCTTCTGGTTTAGGATCTTCTCCTAGTTCTCTTGCAACATAATAATACTTGTCAAAGAACTCTTCACCAACATCTATGAAGTCTTTAACTGTAATTTTTTCACTCATACATCACCCTCTTGACGGTTTTCAGAATAGTGGGGATCAAACTCTCCACCAGGATATCTAGATTTAAGTTTATCTACATTCATTTCAATGATCTCTTCTGGTGTAGTTTCTAGAACAATACATGCTTGAATAAAATACCACATGATGTCACCTAGTTCACGTTTCATATGAAATAGATTTTCTTTAGTAACTGGTTTACCTTGAAAGACAATCTTCTTTACAATTTCTGTAAACTCACCTGATTCAGCACATAGTCCGAGTGCAGCAGTTAATGCTCTATGTGTTTTAAAATCATTAGAGTATAAGTCTCTTAGACGATCTTGAAAATGACCACCATACTTACTCTCTTCAGATGTAACAGCGTTTACAAATTCAGTATACTTTTTAAAATCAATCATACTTTAATTCTTTAAATGAACTTTTCACATTGAAACGTTTGACAAGACTCATCTTTTCTTCTTCTTGCCCAGAGTCAACAAGATCTTCTTGAGCAGACTCCTCTACATCATACAATCTCATCTTTGCTCTGTCAATACCTACACAGAATCTTTTGTTCATTGTAGGATCATGGTAGCGATTCTTTAATTGTTTGACCATAATTTGATTCATCCCCTCAAGTTCCTCAGTCGAGATAAGAGCAAACATGAGGTCAGCAGTAGCAGGGAGACCAAAGGATTCACTCGTGTCAGTAAGATCAACATCACTACTACCAAAGCCAGCACGAGTCGTCTGAGTAGCGGAGACGATAGGTACATTAGTCTCAACTGCAAGACCACGGAGTTCTTCAGCAATCGCTTTAACATAGGTATAAGAGTTAACTATGCTTCCTTTATATCTTTGAGAAGCACAAATGTTCAAATAATCTACAAATATAATATCAGGTTTAATACTTCTTTTCAAGGCTAGATCACTAAGTAGTGATTTAAAATGTCCTACATGTGCAGACGCAGTAGGATATTCTTTAATGATTAATTTACCTTGAGTCTTCTTACTTAATGTTGAAATCTTTTTCTCAAACATTACCTTAGGAAGATCAACTAATTTTTGAATAGGAATATTTAATAGGTTAGCATCTATTCTTTCGGCAATCTTTTCTTCTGCCATCTCCAAGGGTAATGTAAAGAACATTCTTACCTTGGAGTAGAGCAGAACTAGCAACATGGCACATAAAGAGAGACTTACCCACCCCAGTACCTGCAAGAGCAATATTGAGAGTCTTGTTAGGAAGACCGCCTTTTGTAATCTTGTTGAAGAATTCCAAATCGAACGGAATCTTCTCTTCTTTTTGATGATAGAACTCATACCTTTCTTCTGCATCTGACATGTAATCATGACCAACATGCTGATCGAAAGATACTCCTAACGCTTCCGAAAGAATCGAAGGAATAGCACCTTTATCTTTCTTGGAATCTTGACCGTCAGCAATCTTAACAGATTCCATAAGCGATAGGTAGATCGCACGCTCCTGACACCACTTTTCTGTAGAATCCACGAGCCAATCGTATTCCGAGGGATCATTGGAAAGGACATTTAAAACCTCAACTGTTTCTTTGAATTGATCTTCAGATAGATCATTCCTCTCTTGACATTCTATACCAAGTGCATTTAAAGATGGTAGTGCATCATACTGACTCACATACTCATGGATTTCTAGAAAGATAATCTTATGAGAACGATCAGTAAAATAGTCTGCCTTTAGAAAAGGAAGAACCTTCCTTGTATACTTTTCATTATATACAAGATTACTTAGAATTGTGACTTCTAAATTCATAGGTAGTGCAAATAAGTTCCGACGATATACTTGTTGTCTGACATAGGAGGTAAACCTGCATGACGATATTGCCATGTAGCAGGAAACATAAGAACCCTACCTGTTTGGGGAGAAATAGATTCCCCAAGTCTAGGAAAATGTGTTTCTCCACCTACTGCAACGTTGTTTAAGTATAGGAACATAACTAAAAATCTGCGAGCAGAATTATAGTCTCCTACATCAACATGATCTTTGAATTGATCATGTCCATTATTATTATAATACTTTACTCTGTATTCTTCAAATGAATACTTTGAAGGAAAGTCAACTTCGACCTGTAATGAATTCATATACAACTGAATACAATCTACAAATACATCTTGTATTGTTTTTTGTATACCCATCCAAAGAGGATCTTTAGCAAGATACCTTTGCGATATATTTACTTCAGTAAATGAAGGTCTCTGTTCACGATCAACTACAGTTTTTTCTGTATTATTGTACGCATCAATTACAGAATCACAAAATGTTTTCTCAAACATTTCATCGTATACTTTAATATAATCTTTTAATTCAGTTGCCATAGCGAAACTCCTTAGCAGCAGCTTCGTCTAATTTATCCATTATTTCTTTTGTGAAATATTTATCGGGATCAGCAAGTATAGCAGAAGGATAGACGGAACTATCACCGACAACAATACGATTCCCTTTTCTAGTGAAAACTCCATATTTTTCACCCAGTTCCAATAGTCCGTAATACCTGTCCAATCCACGGTCATAAAATAATCGTGTCTCAACATCTGAGTTCTCCTTCGTTAGTCTGGACTTTTGGGTCTTGCATTTGATAATATTTCCAATAACCTCCTTACCATTTTTTTCCTTCTTCTTTGATAGATATATAATTGTTGATGCAGCGTATTTGAGTCCACTTCCACCTCCCATTTCTTTTGTAGGAATATAAGCACCAACTACATCATAGGTGTGATTGGTAACAAGTAAAGGAACGTTTGCTTTTCCTAACTTAAGAGTTAATACACGAAAGATAGACTTGACTACTTGAGCACGAGTCATGTCACGAGTCTCTTTACCTTGCTCAGAATCTTCAATCTCTTTACTGGTAGAGAGCATACCCAATGAGTCCAAAACGAACATCATTGGTTTCTTATCGTTTAACTCCGAATATTTATCTAAAATCTTGATTGCTTGGGTTCTAAATTGTTGTACTGTTGTAACAGGAACAATCATCATTCTATCAGAATCGATACCTCTATCTTCAATCATCTGCTTACTGATAGCAGATTCAGATTCAAAATAGATTACGCCAGCATCTGGATTACTCTCAAGGAAATGTTGAACAATGCCAAGGCAAAAGAAAGTCTTACCAGTACTGCTTTCACCTGCAATAGCAGTGATCTTGTTTCCAGGGACTCCACCATAGATAGATCCACTAACGAGAGCGTTAAACACATAAGAACCAGTGTCAATGTAACCGCTTGTGTCACCAGCTGCCACTCCATCAGAAACGAGAGTTGCGTATTCATTGTCGATCTCCTTTACTATGTCTTTTAGAAAACTCATTCTGTAACTGTCAATAATTTAGTAATAAAATTAGAACGCTTCATTGCACGTTCAAACCACTGTGCTTCCTTAATATCACTAAAGGTTTTAGTAAACGGATGCATACCCGCACCAAATGCTTTTTGATACTCTACAAGATAAATTGGTTTCTTCATCCGAATAAAAACTCCAGTGATGCTACTTTTTCGGGTTGCCACCCAATAACATCCATGATGACTTTTATTGGTTCAAGGAAGCTCTTGTTAAATTGTAGTTCATAGTCTACATGTTTGTCAAGTCCAAATTCTCTTGGGAATGTATTAAGATAACTAATAACATTCTCACCAATACGATTAGGAGTCTTTAGGTAAACAAATTTAATCTTTTCACCATCTTGTATTAGAGGATACTTATGAGTCAATTTACCTTTCTTGTTATGGAAATTATACAGCAATGCACCACGAACATGAATCGGTGTACCTTTACTGTAAACTGTTGATGGGTTCGACCACTTATTTATACCATTGCATCCACGAGGGAATGAGATATCTTCAATCGGTAATTCATCAAAGTGTGCTTTAAAATCTGCTACAAACTTTTGTGCTGCTTTTTCATCTTCATTCATAATAACTGTAAGACAATCTCTGATTGAAGTTCTACAGGCAGCAGGTGTAGATGATTTAACTGCTTCGATACCCATGATCTTAAGTTTTGGTTGTTCATATCTAACACCCTCACTATCCCATACGTTTAAGATATAACGTTTCTTGGCAGTCCAGATACCTTTGTTAGCGATATTCTCTCGCTTCATGATCATCTTCTGCTCATACGCTCCTACGTACTTGGCCAACGCTTCATAAGAACTCTCAATATATTTTTCAAGTTCCAACTTACAGATCTTATCAAGGAACGTAACGATGCTTTCAGCAGACGTTTCTCTCCCTTTGTATACACTTTGAACCAAAGGACCGAGATTAAGATATATGCTATCAGTATCACTTGCAATGACATAATCCTCCTCTTGTGTTTTAAGTAACTTATTAAGATAGTCGTTCATTCGTTGTTCAATCCAACGAATACTTACCTGTCCTGATAGAGTGATTGCTTCAGCATTTGCGAGATTATAATACCTAAAGTATTGATTACCAATAGCACCATAGGCAGAGTTAAGTTGAATCTTTCTTGCCATCTGAATGTTATTAAACTTTGAGATGTCTCTCTTGAGTTTAGCAGTTGGTCTTTTCTCGTCTTCTTGCTTGGCAATAAGCATCTTCTTTTTATATATCGTGCGTTCATCGTAGATCTTCTGCATCATTTCTGGAAGGAAACCATGCACGTCTTTACGATACTGAGCACCATTTGCACATACAGCAAACTCACCTGAGAAATCAATCTCTTGATTTAAAATCCTTTCAACGCTCGCACTGGGATGTCTAGTCTCCCAGAGGGTTTCTGGTGAGATATTGTATTGCATAATAAGATGAGGATACAGAGAGTTGAGGTCAAAAGAGACAACCCAATCATAGCATCCTGGTTTCGGTTCTTTAACATAAGCACCTGCGTATTTTTCATCTTTCTTAGATCCCTTTCTAGGGGGAACTACGATGTTTCTATCAGTTAGATAATTATATATCATCGTGTCCCACATGCGAACTTGTGAGTACACATCTTCAAAGTTTACTTTTGCATCATAAGACATAGTAATTGCTAGTTCTAGCAACTTCATCTTATCTTCAAGACGATCAATCAGTTCAACGTCTTGAATGTTATATTCCATAAACTTCTGCCAATCGGATGTGTAGAAGTCTTTGAAGTTTTCATACTCACTATGGTCAACCTTTCGCTGCCCAAGTTCAACAAAGGCAATGTGGTCGAGTCTGTATGACTCCTGACTACTGTAAGTAAACTTGCGATATAGATCGAGATAGTCCAGAATATTGATACCAGAGATATCGTAAGCATAATTCTTCCTTCCTTGGACATAAACCTCCCTCTCATTTGCTCTGTTCCATGGGGATAAACTCTTCATCCATTTTTCCCCTAACACTCTATTTACCCTACGAGCGATGTATGGCATATCATATAAGTTAACATTCCATCCTGTTAGGATATCTGGTGTATTTTCTGCCCACCACTTCAAAAAATTTGTAAGCATCTCTTGCTCTGTCCAAGAGACATTTAGTTCTAAACCTTCTGGTGCATCAAATTCTCTTGTTGTCCAACTATAATACTTCTTGGTCACCATGTCTTTAATGGTGATAGACAACATTTCTTCTGCTGCTTCTTCTACATTGGGGAAACCATTTTCACATTGAACCTCAATATCCAAAGCGAAGATACGCATCTGACTAATGTCGTAATTAACTTCACTAGGAAACTGTTCCCTGATATATTGATACACAAATCTTTCATATCCATGCACCTCAAAGTTTTCAACTGAATCATATTGTTTGATAAACTCTCTTGCTTCTCTAGCAAAACCAAACTTGACAGGTGTAACAGGACGACCATCAAGAGTTTGGAACTTCTCTTTTTTGTTAGACAAAACATAGAGGGTAGGAGAAAAGGATTCCCGATACTGTACGGGATTCCCATTTTCATACCCTCTGTATAAGATCGTATCACCAGCAAGTTGAATGTTGGTGTAAAAAGAACTCATAACTTTTTATATGCTTCCAGAAGTTTAGGTGATGGGTCTAGTATACTTAAAACATTTTCTGATGTCAAGAAAATATCTCTTTGAGAACTGTATTTTGGAAACGGAGTAAGAACCTCTTCTCCCGTTACTTGATAGCATTTCTCAATAAGAAGACTAGGCTCCTCATCTAGTTCGGTTATAGTGCCGATTAGATACTCATCCCTCTGTTGTAGGAGTATCAACTTCACTACTTGTTGTTGTAGTTCTTCCTCCATCTGCCTCCACTAATTTGTTGTACTTTTCAATGACCTCTGGATAGGTCTCGTATGCTGTTACTACTTCTTCCATCTTCATCAGAATTTGTTTCTTAGAAGATAAAGGTGTCCATGGTTTAAAGAAAATTTCTGGATCAGTAACTTTCTGAACTCCCTCTTGACCTTCAGTTTCAACTAAAAGTCTAGGTTGATCAACACCTTCTAACCATACATTGTATGGGTGGTTCAGTTGAAAAGCAACAGCAGTATCTGGTTTATCTTTAGTTGTTACCTCATAGAGATCACAAATAATGTCTTCACCATTTCTAGTCCTTACAATTCTTACACTCATAAAAAAATAGTTTACGTTTACATTATAAAAGAGGAACTGACTTTTGTCAATCCCTCNTATCTATATGNTAATTACCACANGCATTTTTGGTTCTAAGTAATTATACTTATAAATAATTNNAAATNACTAACTAATTCCATGAAAACATATCTATTCAGTATCGGACTCTTCGCTTGTGTTACAGCAGCAGTTGCAGTAGCACCACGTTTAGCATATGCAGGTCAAGTNCCNTATTTCATGTAATTACTTTANNATTACTTGAGGACATTTAAGTAAGATAACTGCCTTTGCTTGGAGTTTGATATCTCCAGACTCTTCAATTACTTTCTTAACTTCCTCTACCCCATACTCCGCACTAGCATCACTATATGCCATGAGCAATGACTTGTAATCGTCATGCCCTTCTTTAGCATATTCACAAAAATTACCTCCCATAAACATTAGTAGAGAGGTAAGTGTTAGTTCAATCATATTAAAATTATATACTTACTTTCCGATCTTGTCAACAGCAGATCTTGCTTTTTCTAAGATCTCACCTTTAAGAGGAACAAACCCTAACTTAGGTGCTTTGTCCTGATACTCATCACTTAGTAATGTACTGAGTGATGTTTTTATTGCCTCGGTATTTTTACCGTTACCTGTTTCATATGCAAGAATCCAAGTCAATGTAGCAATCGGATATGCTCCTTCTGCTTCTGGGTTTGGATTTGTACCTGCAAGATTCTCATCAAGTTCAATACCATTGAGTGCCTTTGATCCTGCATCTACAGATGGTTTTACAAAGTCACCCCACTTGTTTTGTAGTGCTGCAGGTTTTACAACGTCATCAATATAGGATTGGTTTACATAACCGATAGCACCAGGTGTATTCTTAATAACACCAGCAACACCAGCATTACCTTTAGCACCAACACCAGTTGGCCAAGCAACTGACTTACCAGTTCCTAGTGTCCATGTAGAAGAGAATGCTTGCATACTATTAGTAAATGCCTTAGTAGTTCCAGATCCATCTGAACGATGTGCCCAAGTCATCTTCTGATCATCACATCCAACTTCTTTCCAGTTAGTGATAATACCCATAGCAACTTCAACTGCCTGTTGTTGTGTAAGTTTTAGATCACAACCAGGATTGTTATATCCAAATGCGATAGTTCCACCTGTCATAGGTATCTGAACTAGACCACGTTTTACTTTAGCGATGTCACTATCTTTCATAGGATCATCAGACGCACCAAAGTTTACTGTCTCATCAATAAATGCTTTTCTACCGCTACCAGATCCAACTGCCTGATAGTTT
>FUFK010040432.1_pt1 | contig 16665 bp, 24 predicted proteins | sample 1021851 | NCBI WGS metagenome assembly FUFK01 (sample SAMEA51879418, study PRJEB19060) | metagenome | reverse complement strand
CCAGCAGTATAAGCACCTGTGATCGAACCACCAGAAGCAGTTGCAGAACCACCGTTACCATCAGAAGCAAGAACATAGTCAACCATTTTTCTCTCAACGAGATCATAGTAAACTTTGCTGTGCATACAAACTGCAGTTAACTTGTCGCCTTGATCTCCAAGAATTGACCTTGCTTTTGCAACGTGTCTAGGTGATAAGCCTGTTGGTGTGTCAGATGAACCACCATCAATAGTTAAACCAAAAAATGCTGCATTAGAGTCTGTTGAGTTGACAGAACCAAATACACCATCAAGACAAGCCAACAAATCTTTTTGTCTTTGGTTTGCAATGTAAGCTCCGATCTTTTGACCGATTGCTGCCATTGGGTCAGAGCCTGCTGCTAATGCAGCTAAGTCTCTAGATTCAAATGCACGACCTCTGTGTAAAATAACACCAACCTGTTTGTCAGTAGAAATTTTGCCGGGTGTTAATGAAGATGAATCTGATAAAACTTCAAAATCTCCGCTTAAATTTGCAGAGAAAAAAGGTACATTAACGAAATCACCACCCTCAGTAGCATTTAGCTCAGCCATAGGTGCAACCACACCGCTTGCAAGAAATGAATCTCTAGCAGTAGTTTGCTCTATGACATAAGGCGTAAATACCTCTGGAACGATAATATCACTCCTGAGAACTGCCATTTGTTCAAGAAAAAATTTTTAACGGATGTGGGCGTAACCCTATTTGACTTAGCGTAGCCTTGCCTAATATTTATATATTAACGTGTTTTAGCAATATCTCTCAACTTTTGCCAAGTTTCTTTTCCATATGTTTTAAAAATACGACCCTGTTCAGTAATGTCTTCACTATTTTTCAGAAACGGTTTTAACATATCTTCTGAGAAATTATCAGATGATGGCCTTGAAATAGGCGCACCACCACCAGTAGGTGGTTTATTTTTTAATAAATATGGCTTTTCTTTTTCTAGTTTGTTTTTTACATATTCTTGTACTGGCAGTTGTTCATAACCATCAACAATAACTGGAACTCCCTCTTTAATTTGTATTTGATCTTTAGGTACTAAATTATTTAAAACCAATTCTGGATCATGTGTAACTTCAGATAATGCCTGCATTGCTGGTGCAATTAATTCAAGCTCTCTATTCCTTGCTTCTAGTTTTTGTATTCGTTCCTTATCTTCTGCGGATTTATCGCGATACTGTTGTTCAAGTTTTTGTGTGGCTTCTGTGTATTTGCCTTTATTTTCTAACTGTTCACGTTCATGCTTTTGTTTGAAAGCTAGTAACTCTTCATAATCTTCTGGAACAGATTTATCTGTAACTGGTTTTTGATTTTTTAATTTACCAATAAGCTCGTAATTTTTTGCTTCAAGTTTTTTTACAGATTCCTTAAGTTGCTCAAGTTCTGTATTGTTTGCTGGTGGCGTAACCACTTCTTTGTTTTCTTCAGACATAAATTAGTCGTAAACTAAATGTATTATATTATTTATATCACCATTTTACTTTCGCTGCCCAAAATGCCGCAGACATTTTTCCTCTTGCAATATTTTTTGCATGACGAGCAAGAAATGATTTACGCCTAGCCTTACCTTTATCACTCTGTGGATTTTTACCTGCACCAGATACTCCTTGTTGACCAAATCTTATTAATTTAACCTTATCTCCTTGCTTTGCTAGTACAGCATGAGATTTTGTTGGGTGATTAGGAGTTCTTTTAGGTTTATTAAAACCAGAAAAGGTTTCTTTTCCTCTTTTAACTGCCATTATTTTCTAGCCTTTTTATAAATATCTCTATCAACTTTTCTAGCAGGTCCACCTCTCATATAACTATTTACTCGTGCCATTGACCAAGCTGCCATAGATACATTACGACTACCACTTGACAAATAAGCACCTTGACCTTTTCTGTAAACAGATGCAAGTTCACCATATTTAAAACGAGTCCCTTCAGCTTTTTTTCTAAGAGCTTTTTTTGTTGCTTCGTTTAGTGGACTTCTTCTTTTTTTTTGTGACATCCTGATTTACCCTTGATTTTTGTACAGCTTTTATATCAATATACTTTCCAGCTTTATAAAGTGCAGCCGTTCTTCTNATTTCAGCTGCTTTACTTGCTCTGTTTTTTGATCCCCTTAAATAGTTTTCAGGAATCTTTTTTTTCTTTTTTTTCTTTGGCATTTTTCTTTGGTTTTTTAGCTTCTGACAGCTTTTCTGCTAATGTTTTTGCCATTATTTTTTACCACCTTTTTTTATTTTTTTCTTTTTACCTTTTGGCTTCATTGATCCATAATGTGATGGCATAATAATTTAAGCAACTAACAATAGTATAACTTTTAAATTGCTTTTGGATATTTTTTAATTAAATCTGTTAAAGATAATTCAGTTCCATCATCACGAATTATCTGTCGTAAAGCTTCTCTTGGGCTTTTATTCTTTTTATTAATTAAATAGTTAAAAAAGGGCTTCTTATTTCCCAATGCTTCTGTTTGCATATCTGGATTTTTTTTTAACCAGTTTGGATAACTTTCGTTTTGCGGAACCCTCCCTTTTGCACTTGGCCTTGTGTCAGGATATTGTTTTCTTAAATCTTCGTCATCTATTATTGGAACGGTAGTTGACCTGCAGTTAAAATGTTGTGGAGGAATTGGACCCTCTCCATATCTAAATGTTTTTCCATCTAAACTTCCACATAATGCTGTTGTGTTCGAATCTAGAGTGGCAACATATTCATATCTTTTAGTTACTTCTTGGTTAGCAGAATAAACAGCTTGATTTGCCATTGTTTGAACCTGATTAACAGATGTTCTAACAATTGTTCTAACCTGATTGTTTGCTAATTTCATGCCAGATCCACCAGCAAGTGCTTGTGCTCTTGCTGTCATCTCTTGATTTGCTCCAAACTGTAATCTGCCTCTTAATCTTTTTGCAATTTTTGCCATTGATTCACCTTCTGTAACACCAACTCTTATTTGTCTTGAAATAAAATCAGCTTGTGTAGAAGCAATACCACGAAAAGCTTTCTCAACAACTTCTCCACTTGGTAATGTAATTACTGAACCTTTTGCTGCAGTAAGACTAAATGTTCTTTGAACTTGTGATTCAAGTGTTGGCAATGTAAATACATTAATTCTTGTTGGGTCTGTATAAACAAGACTTCGAGCAAAATCATTAGAAACTTGTACTGTATTTACATTTGCAGCCCCACGAGGTAAAACTTTTTGTAATTCATTAGCAACAAATTCTGTTTGAAATATTGCAAGGCTTTGTAATTGATCTGTCATGTAAGCTGTTCCCTCTACAGACCAATTTTCTAGACTTTCTTTAAATTGTGCCAGCATTGACCTGATACGAGCAACAGTTGCAGGTGATCTTACTTCGTCAATAGTTGCAAGTTTATAAGTTAAATCTAAAATTACATCATTGTAGTTTGTTACTATTTGCCTAGAAACACGGTTGCTGTATCTATTTAAATCAATAGATTGTCTGTAAAAACTTTCTGGAATTGACATAAATTACTTTTCATCTTCTTCTTCAGGCTTTTCTTGTTCTTCAGGCTCTTCTTTTTTAGGTTGTGCTATTTCAACCATTCCACCACTTTGCGTAGATTCAACTTCTTCTTCTACATCAAATTCATCTCCCAAGACTTCACCTTCATGTAGCTGTTTCAGTAATGTTTCTTGTGTAATTGAACCAGATGTATAAAGCTGTAGTAATGCCTGTATTTCTTGTGGTTCTAATCTCTGTGATAAAAAGTCTCTGTTTACAAAACAACTGCCAGCCTCAGCATTTATGTATTGACCATGAAATTGTAAACAGTTGTCAATCATGTCTTGCATCTGTTGTGCTACAACCATCATTGTTGAATCACCCTGCGATCTATCTATTCGTTTTGCTTCTGCTGTTTCTGCCGATAACTTTTGTCCTAATACAGCAGCAAGGCCTAATTCGTTTATTTGATTTGATAAAACATCAAGTCTTTTAAACTGAGCATCATAACTACGACCAGCAGGCTCAATATATTCTGCTCTCCCATCAGCAGGGAAAGCTATTGCTTCTCCGGGTCCAGCAGTTACTTCTTCAGAACTTTGAGGGAATCCATAAAATGCCAACATTGGTACAGCAGAAATGTGTAGCTGATTGTCCAAATCAGATTGTATTTGATATGCTTTTAAATTTAATTCTGCAATATCAGACATCGGTGGTCTTGATTCTAATAAATTTAATCTGTTTGCATATGCAACAGAAAAAGGTATGTCAGGCAAACTTGTAGTTCCTTCATCAACTTTTACAAATAAATTATTTTTGCCTTTTTGATGTATTTCAAAACCACCTCTGGTAAGTAACCTTATTTGATCAATTATCTTTTCGCCATAAAGACCATCAGGAACTGATACCTTTTCCTGTAAACGTAATTGTGTAAGTTTTACTTCACCCTCTATAATTTCAGTTCTGTATCCCAAAATGTCTCTTGGTGTATAAGTTACCCAGTATGGTCTGCCATTTTGTCCACTTGTTGGAGCATCAACTAAAACCCCAACATGACCGTACCTGACCATTTTTCTAGTAGTTTCATAAGTCCAAACATTAAGATCATTGCCCTGCAAATCAACATCAAACAAATGTTCACGGATTTGGTCTGATGTATCATTTAATCTGACAGGCTTTCTCGTTAACATACCAGCTAACATTCTTTCTAATCGCAAGTAAAACGGTGGGCAAACAGACCTAGCAAGTCTGTTGTCATATGATTCATCTAATTCTCTTGGTTCTTGTGGTAAGTATCTTCTGTGCCTTTTTCTCATTTGATATGTACCACCAAGCAAATCTTCTATCAACATCCAATGTGGTTCTTGTTGAAACCAAACAGCATTCGGGTCATTTATTTCTTTACCTTGTGAGTTTGTCTCTCTGTTGTAATAGTTATAACCTGAGTACATTTTGCTCCAATGTTTTCTTTAGTGTAATAAATAATCTTAATAAAGCCTAATACCTGTTTTACGACCAGCACCCATATGTAATGGATTAAACAGACGCCAAGTAATGTAACCTAAAGCATCATTCATGTGATCGTAACCAGCATCCTTATCAGGTTCACCTTTTTCAGTATAACTTTGAAGCTCAAGACACTCAATTAATTTAGTTGCACTTGAATGAATTTGTAGTCTTACTTGACCTTTTCCATTTTCAAGTAGCCTTTGTACTGAATTAACTCTATCTCTAACAGGTGGATTAGCTGCAGGTGATTGATTCATAAACCCATAACTTTCTAATATTTGGATGTCGGTTTTCGAAGCGTTTGTGCTTCTGTTTCCTCCTGACGCATCAGGATAGATATAGATTTTTTGTTCTGGATAGCGTCTTTTAATTTCTTGAGCAATTGAGTCGGTGTCATGTGATTCTTTTATTTCATCAACCACGAGTAATTTGTCACCAATAGCAATACCAATTACGCAATTAGTATTTCCAATATTAAAGTCGATCCCAATTCTGAGTGGTTCGTTTGTTATATCTGGCAACGTATCAATGACATGGACAGTTCGGTTGAAGCGGTCATAAACTTGTCCTGTTGTTATATTACAAAACTCTCCGTTTAAATATGCCTGCAGTAATCCTTTTTCATAATTCTCTTCTAATCTTGTAATAAAGTCTTGTGGCAGATGTGGATTATCATATGTTCGCATCTTAATTAATTTACGATCTGTTTTCTTTTGTGCTTCGTTACTTCCAAAAGTGTTCCACATCCATCTAAAACCTTCAGGAGTTGATGCGACACCAAACTGTCTTTGATTTCCAGAACGTAATCTTGCAAGTATTCTTGGAAAAGCTCTGTCTGCTATTGATGGAGCAACAGTATCGATCTCGTCTGCAAGTACCCAAGCAAGGTTTAGTCCAATAATTCTAGACCAGTTCTCGAAACTTCTACATAGTATGCGTGCATCTCCATCTGGTAAATGCAATAAATATTCGGGAAGTGGTGACTGTCTTTGTGTATATGGGATTCCGTAATCTTCTAAAAAAGTTTCAAAATCGTTTTGCCATATGTCTCTTATTAATGGTGCAGTGGGTTCCATTACTGCACCTGTAAATCCTTGATTATTTATTGCCAACTGTACAGCTTTTGCACATAAACTTCTAGTCTTGCCTGCACCATAACCAGCAGAAAGACCAATGATTTGCGTATCTTGGTCATCAACAAAAGCAAGTTGGCCGGGATGAAGATCAGCTTTTATTCTTTCAATAATATCGTCACAACACAAATCAGCACCAGTAGATGATTCTAATATTCTGCCTTCTCGATCAATAATACTCATAACAACTGAGCCACTTTTGCCATTGTGTTTATACAGCCAAGAGCTATATGTGGTTGATTGTTTCTTCTAGCATCTTGTGCCAATGTACTAAGTTGTGAAAGTACATCAGCAGTAAATTGTCTCCTGTCAACATCCCAATCTGTTGCCATAACTTCATTTGCAGCACTTATATACTTATCAACTGCTCTTGGTTTCACCCCCCATTCTCTAACACCATATGCGACAATTTCTGATCGCATAGTATTACGAGCTTTCAGAGCAGCAACTTTACGGACTCTCCACTCTACTTCTTTTTTTGTAGATCTTTTTGCCATTTATTTCTCAAAAAGTTTTTTTAGTTCCTGTGAACCACTTTTTGGTTGTTTCAATTGAACTAATCGTAATCCATAATTATCTGTTTTTTGTATATTTTCCCAATCTATATCTTTTCTTCTGATTAATTGTGTATCAAATTTTTGCCAATTATTTTGTATATGATGCTGTGGTCTTTGAAATTTTCTTTTTGTTTCTACTACTTTTGGCCACATTTTTTCTAAACTTCTTGCCATAGTTAGTCTGCCATCTCCCTTATAAAGTTGATCTGTATTACCCCCTTTCATAGTCATTGTATGCATTTTTTCAATTAGAAAAGCATTAAAGTTAACAGTACAAAGTCCAAGAGACAAGGCTTGCAAACATAAATCTGTATCTTCGTTATATCTACCACGCCATCTTATATCTAATGAATTATCAATTAACAGAGTAGAATAAACATGAGCATTAAGTTGATACGGTGGTTGTGTCCTTTTAATTGCAAACGAAACATAATTCAATCCAGCAATTGCAATATTTGTATATCTATCTGTAAAATCTTCGCAACATCTTAAACCAATGTTGCCATTAACACGGATACGAGTGTTCTTATATTTTCTATGAATATTTCGAATATTATCATCCATTATCCAATGTCTTTTTGCACCAATTGACTTACTATGTTCCCAAACAAAATTACGAACAGGGATAGAGCCTAATCCTAAATTTTTAAATGGTGTAGTAATAATTATTGACGGGTCGTAATGTTTGACATATTTATTAAATTCTTGTGGTTCTATAACAAGTTTAAAGTCTACGTTGTCTTTTAATAAAAAATTAGCTGTTAAACAAGTGTCGGCTCTTCCTTTTGAGATTACATAAACAGGATATTTAGGCTTCTTCATCATCCACCTCAAATCCAACAGATGTCATGTCTCTGCGTTCTTTTTCAGGAAACCAAAGTGATTCAGTTTGTTTCTCATTAAATAAAAAATTATTTTGTTCGCAAAATACTTTTTTGTCCTGATATGTTTCAAAATGAATTATTAACTTTTTAGCTTCTTCTGCTATTTCAAAGTCTGGCATACCAATCCATTCAGCAGCATGGTCTGTATTTTTTATTTCTGATGCTGGTCTTGTTACATATAACAAGTTTTGCAACATCATTTCATCATAGCCCGTACCTAAGAGATCACTTTTTTCCATAATCTCTTTAAGAATATTAGATAAAGCACGATCATCAACCTCGCCTAAATGCGATACTTCGTTATCGGCTGTAAGTAATTTAACAGCTTCAATACTATTAGATTCAAGCTGTAATTTCAATACTGGTACTGAAGTAAGCCCTAAAGACTGTGCAGCTTTAACCACACCATGTCCAGCAAGTATAGTGTTGTCTTTAGCAACAATTACATTTCTATATATACCATTATCTGAGATAGATTGCTTTAAATGTTCTAATTGATCTTCAGGATGGGCTTTATAGTTTTTAGGATGTGGTTTTAGATCTGAGACAGCCATTTGTCTAACAGTATAAAAAGAAAATGTATTGTAATCCAAAATGTCAACAATATCCTGATGTAAATCATCTAAGTTTGCAAGTTCTGCCAATTCATCTAAAACCTTTTGTTCATCCCATTCAGATTGCTCTGCAATTTTGTTATCGGCAATAACATAAGCTTTTTTTTGTGCATCAGTTAAATTTTCTACTATACGAATTGGAACTTCATCAATCTGCATTTGTTTTGCAGCTTCGTATCTACCATGACCAGAAAGAATAGTTTTTTTCTCGTCACAAACAATAGGCTGTGTAAAACCAAATTGTTTTATTGAAGCAACAATATTTTTGATTTGTTGTTGTGGATGAATTTTTGAATTGTTTTTGTATGGTTTTAGTTCTGATAAAGAACATTCTGTTGAAATCACAGTACCTAAGTCCTCCTTGCGTTTTTGCATTTTTTTAATGTACTTATTATTCATGTCGACATATTTATCGTCAACATGATAACTCTCTGGATCTTTGTACCAAGCAACAATATGACGTCGAGCAGCTTCTTTTGCAGATTTTAAAGTGTGTCCAGATCCAGTACATTGAGTATAATTTTTTTCGCCATCAGGCCATCTTGTATGATGCATTAATTGGCGATTTAAATCATATTCAAATTCATAAATTAATCCATTATGCTCAATAAAAAAAGTAAACATTAATATGCAGCCTCTTTATTCCAAGTAAATTTTTTTTGATATTTAAAATAATTAATTGTTTCTTCAAGACCATTATCAAGTGATATTGTCGGCAACCAATCTAAAGTTTCTTTTGCTAGTGTTATGTCTGGGTTTCTTCTTTGAGGATCATCTTCAGGCAAAGGTAAATTTACATGAGGCAGAGCAGAATTAATTTTATTTGATATACGCATTGCCAACTCATTAACTGTAATCTCTGCAGGATTACCTAAATTTATTGGTTTAGAGCAATCAGAATCCATAAGTTTTTTTAGTCCAGCAATCATATCATCTACATAACAAAAGCACCTAGTTTGTGTACCTGTGCCATAAACAGTTATTGGCTTATTGGCTAATGCCTGTGTAATAAAGTTACTAACTACCCTGCCATCATTTTTTAACATTCTTGGACCATAAGTATTAAATATACGAGCAATACGAATCTGAACATTATTAACTCTTTTGTAATCTGTCATTAATGTCTCTGATATTCTTTTGCCCTCGTCGTAACAGGCACGAGGTCCAATAGTGTTTACATTGCCGAGATAGTATTCTGGCTGCGGATGTATCTGTGGGTCACCATATATCTCTGATGTACTGGTAAAAAGTATTCTTGCTCCCGACCTTTTTGCTAATCCGAGCATATTATATGTACCAAAAAAGCTAGTTTTTATGGTTTTTATGGGATTTATTTGGTACTGAACAGGACTTGCTGGACAAGCTAAATGCCAAATTCGGTCAACTTCTAGCAGTATGGGCTCAATTACATCATGTCTAATTAGCTCAAAGTTTTTGTTACCAATTAAATGGGCAACGTTTCTTTTTTTACCAGTATGGAAATTATCAAGACAAATGACTTCTTGATTGTCTTTTATTAACGAATCGCATAAATGTGATCCAAGAAAGCCAGCACCGCCAGTAACTAGATGTCGCATATAAATAAGTTGTTACTGTGATGTTACATCAAAATTAATTGGTTTACAATTAATATTAATTGTATTATAATTAATATGTCAAAACAAAACAGAGGTCTTATGACTACTCAAACAAACCAGACTAACAAAAATTTAGAAACTCAAAAAGAGTTTGATGAATTTATTGATCCATTAATAGAAGAAGTTAAAAGAGATCAAGAGTACGAAACTCTTGATCTTAAAAACATGGTTGAAACAATTGCTAATGATTATGCAGAAATGTACAACTCAGTACCAAATCCAATTAAAGATGTTTTAAATCAACTTCTTATGTTTGGAGAAGGAGAGGGTGTACTTGTTGCTACTGCAATTAAACAGCTTTGGGAAATTAACGAAGAATACAAGAGGGAAAACTAAATGTCTGACAAATACAGAGGCTACACAATCATGACTTCAATATTCAGTGTTGGATTTGATGTCTATGACCCTGCTGGACAACCAGCTTATTACGAAACCAGACACACTTTCCCAACAATCGAAGCTGCGGAAAATGCTGTCAGACAACTTATCAAACAAAATGGTAACAAATTCTTAGAAGAAGACTTTCATTACAATAGGGGGAACAAATGACTTTTTTTAACACAATTAATGAGAATCCAGATGAGCTTGCCAAATCGCAAGCTCAAGCTTTAACTCAAGAGCAAAGAATAATGAAATGTTTTAACCACTACGAAAAGCCATTAAGTCCGTCAATGGTTTTATCCATTTCTGGTTTAAATTGTCCAATTACCTCTATAAGAAGAGCAATGACCAACTTGTCTGATAATGGCAAACTGGAAAAGACAAAAGAATTTGTTATGGGCAATTATGGTAAAAAAGAACATTTATGGACATTACCTAAAAAGCCAGAAGAGTATAATCAAACCACTTTAATGTAATGGATTATTCGTCTTATAAACGTACCTTTCCTAATCTTTCTGTTCGTGAAATAGAAAGACTACATCAATTTAAAACTAACTTTCCTAATCAGACAATCGAATGGTTAAAAATAATTGATAAAAGTAATGACCCTGACCCACTAAGAGCAAGAGCTATTAATCTAGCAAGAATAAGATCTGCAATAAAATATATGGCAAACAATGGACCAAAGCAAAACAGAGGAAGCAATACTAAAAAAGTGCAACAAGTAAATCGTAAAAATTTACAGGAAAAAGAACGTAAACGTAATTAGACTCTACACCTTAGATGTAGGAAAAGTATTTGTTACTTTGTGTTAAAAACGGATTATAAAACAGTATTAATTGTATTATAATTAATTTGTTGATACCAAACAAACAAATGCCTACTTCAAAACTAACAAAAACAGATCAAAAACTCTTCAGAGGTACTGCTGCAGAGGTTCATGGATTTATGTCTAACGAGGACATTCTTAATTCAATCGGCTGCAACTTTAATGTTGACCGCAGACCTCATAAAATTGATGATCGTGAATATCCAGAAATTCAAATCTGGCACAGGTCTGATAATATGGATGCACTTGGTGTATTTGGCAAAAGACGCCAATGCATACAACCAACTACATTTATTGATTACTTCAGACAATTCTGTGATGCTAGTCAAAAAGAGATTTCACTTGATCTTGTTGGAACTTTAGATGCTGGTAAAACATTTTATATGGCATCTAAATTAACAAATGACCAAAATAAATTCGAGGATGTTGGTGATAAAACCGACAGCTGGTTGGTTGTTACTGATTACTACGGCGAATCAAAATCACCAAAGGTAATGGTTTTATTCAATGAGCTTGTTTGCACAAATGGCATGACAAGACAAATACATGAAAGATTCTCTTGTTTCTCACACTTAAGAGAAATGAATTTTAATGATGTACAACCTGTACTTGATGCAGCCATTAAAGAATCACAAGCTTATAACAGAATCAAGGACAAATGCATTAAAACTCCAATCACAATGGAAACAGCAAAAAATGCAATTAGAGGTTTCTTTGATGATGAAAAAGCTGAAATGCTTAAAACAAGAACTGTTGAAAAAATTCTTACAGATGGATTGATCGGTGGTCATCTTGATTCCAGAAACGGAACTGCATGGGGTCTTGTTTCTGCAATGACTCAATACACAAGCCACAACAGAACAAAAGCATCTGACCAAACAGATGAGAGAACATTTGCATCACAACTAGATGGTTCAAGAAATTATATGAATCGTAAATTCCTTGAATACCTAGAAACATCAATGTTAGCTACTGTTTAACATCCCCATTGTTAATAAACCCTGTTACAAACAGGGTTTTTTAATGGATTTAGTACATAGTGGTTTACATTTGATATAATTGTATTATATTTAAAAAACCCATAAATTAATATGGCTCGCAGACCAAAAGGCTCAGTTCTTAGAACCTGTGTCATTCAATCTAAACTCACCCCTCGTGTTGGACAAGCTCTTGACCAATTTGCCAATCAACAACAGAAATCAATCAGCACAGTGGTACAAGAAGTTATTGAAAAAGAACTTACTGTATCTGGCTTTTTAAATGATTGATGAAGATTATTCAATGGAAATACAAGGTGTTACAGACAACCTTGTAGATGTTGAAAAGGAAAGGCAAGCATATAAAATGCTTCAATCAATTCCTTATTCTTTACCCCCTGCTGAATTTAATTGGGAACTAGCTGCAAGAGGTTTCTACACCAAAATGCAAAAAGAACGAAGTGATAAAGCTCTTGACGAGTTTGAAAAAGAACTTCAGCCTAAAATAAGCGGTGAAATGGCAGCATTTCTTGAGCTAGAAGCACTAGGGATTTATAGCGAAAAAGATCAATTTAACCCAAACAAAGCAGACAATGATTTCTACACCAAACGACTTGAACGAGTACGAAAACTACGAAGAGACGATACTCAAGGAGGACTTGGAAAAATTAAATCAAATAGATCAATACGCAATCAAAGTAATAGATTTAGAGAAAGATACTACAAGACAGATTGAACTGTTAAAACTATGGACACAAAGAGATTTACATTTTTCAATAAGTAGCACATTTGCATGGAAAATAATCTGTAAAGCCTCTGGTCAAAAGCTTGGTATTCCTGAGCCTGTTAGTGGTGATACTGAAATTGATATAACAGAAGATTCAATGGTATGGGGTGAAATATTAATGTACGAAAGTTGGAACCTCATATCAGCTTTACCAAAAGTTGGTAAATCTGCATTAGTTATTGGTATTGCTGGTGCTGTGTTAAATAACAAAAAAGAATTTTTAGGACTTCCTCTAACACATAGGTTTGACAATTTAATTATTGTTGGAAATGACCAGAGTAACAAACAATGGGGCAAATTATTTTTACGCGAATCCCTATGTACAAAAAGTGGTAACAGAATAAAAATTGACCCAAGAATTGCTTTATGGGCACAAGGTTCTGGGATTCAACTTAATGAAGAGGGAATACAGAGAATTGTAGAAGAATGTAAAAAAAGACCAAACTCTTTATTACTGATTGACACTTTGAGATCGGTTACGTCTCAAATGGGTCTAGATGAGAACAAGACTGAGATTTCAGCGCCTATAAGAAGAATACAAGATGCGACAGCAGACCTTGGTGTTACAGGCGTGATACTGCACCATACAACAAAATCTGTNTATGGTGGCAATGCTGTAATTGCATCAAGTGGAAGTGCTGCNATACCTGCTGCATTTGACCAAACTATATTAATGAATTGGCTTAAACCAGTTTCAGATCAATCAACACAAACAGATAAAAGAATTGCAATAAGTTGTATGGGTNGNGGTATAAGNTCAACAATAGTNGCAGAACTTACTGATAATAAATGGATCTCGCATGGTGATGGAGAAGAAGCAATANGAGCAGAAAAAATNTCAGAACTAGAAGATAATTTNCAAGGCAGACAGGGTGATGTGTATGACCGATTAATACANGCTTGGGAAACAAATACAAAAATGTCTACTGTTGATATAGCTAACGCTTTAAATTTAACAGCAAACAAAGCNNTNCGNACNTTAAANGCNTTAGAAAGAAAAGGTTTAGTAATNCAAGATGGNGTTGCACCNNGNACAAATGAAAAAGGCAGACCTATNGCTTTATTTAGACCANCTANGGGGGATAANTATNCTGGGNGTTTTAATNACTTTAATGATTTTAATACTAATAAAACCCCTAAAAACATTAAAACCCCTGCTTTTTCTCCTCCCCTGAGAGAACAGGTGCCAATAAATTTACCAGTACAACGACTTGTCGATAATGGTGATTGGCAAAATGGTTGGATAATCTCAGATAATTCTGATTTATCTAACATACAGATAGCCAGAGTTGGCTCTCCACACATTTGCATTGATAACTGCAAATGGTTAATTGATCTACGCCCCTGNAAAAACANNTAAAACAATGACNACTAAACACAAATTAATTAATCCATTACCAATCNAGTTTGATGAAGANNCTCATAGGTATATATGGACTCCAACAAACGAAANAATGGCAAATTCAGTTACTTCTATTACTGGATTTGATATGCCAGAAAGCAAACGAAAAAGTATTGAACAGTTTAAACATATCTGGGCACCTCGTGGAACTGCTGTCCACAAGGCACTTGAATGTTATTTGCTTGATAAACAAGTACCAGAACAACCAAAATATGATGATTGGGTTGTACCGCTTTTAACACATCAGTATTTCCAAGANTTTTTTAAACCGCTTGCTGTTGAATATCGNGTTGTAGATTTAAAAAATAGTATCGGTGGAACNCTNGACGCATATGGAATTGATACCAGAACTAATAAAAAAGTATTAATGGATTTAAAAACACANTCAAATCCAAANGCAAACGCATATAACACNAANGAACAGCTTGGNGCTTATTATTCCATGCTTAGTTCTAATGGNNTACAGGTAGACGAATGTCGTACTNTTTGGTGCAGACCAAATAAAACTGTTGTTGGTGAATATCAGGATCCACAGCAATGTTATTCAGATTGGGTGGATAAACTGGATATATGGAGAATGTATCAAGAAGAATTTTAAACACTAGCAAAACATATAAAAGATACTACAATAAAGTACAGGAGTAGGGGTACTCCTGTTTGGCAGAGAAAGGGCTAGGGTTTTTTTTGTTTGACCTAGCCCTTTTTTAATGCATAAAAAAAGCCCCCCGAAGGAGGCATTTAAGTTAAACAACTACATATATTTTTTCAATATATGGACATTCTTTCTTGGTTTCTAAGCAAGTACAAATGTCCTGATTGCTCATTGACCAGCCTTGGGCTTGTGATATNTCAAAGAGGTGAACCACCAACTTTTGATTTTTTGGAAATTTATAAAGATGCTTGTTGCATTTTTTAAAATATTTTCCAGCCTTTGTAGCTAGTACATGATTATCTTCAGAACCTTGTGCCCAAGCATTTGGAAGTCGGCCTCCGAAGATGAAAGCAAGCTTAGTTGCTTTATCAGTTGACGTTTTAGTCATAATTTTAAATTTTCTAGTTTCGTTTGTGTTAGAGTTTCCCCCAACAAGTTAATTATAATACAATTAATTTTATTTGTATTACAATTAATTAGTCTTGTAACAATCTGAAACAATTGTATTACAATTATTACAGTTTTGTAAATATCATATTTATTGTATTACAATTACTAAGATTTATTGTATTATATAAATATACCAAACAAACATTCCTTAAACAAAATGGAAAACACAATCAAAACTCCAACTTACTCTTTCCACAAAGAATTATTTTCATACAGCGGAGGGTATTTAATGTATGGCCATAACTTAAATGACCAAGTGTTTATTGCTAGATTCAAATATGGCAAAAAAAATTGGAGAACTTGGGCTAACTTCCTTTGCAAAAACTTTACTGTTGCTGAATACCTAGAAGCAGCAGAAGCAACAAGTCCAAGAGAAGCAATAGAGGAAAAAGGCTTCTATGATGAGACAACTGTTCGTGTTATGAAAGGAAGATTACAAGCAAAAGATCGTATCATTGCTGAATTAAACAAAAGGTTGGAAGCCAAATAACTTCCAACCCCTTGTGGGTTGACTAGGTTCGTATTGTTTTCATTAAAGGCTCAGTAATGGTTTTAGAGTTTTGTACCAGCCGCCTGACCGCCCACATTAATTATATTACAATTATGTAACAAACACTTTAATTGTATTACAATTACTTGTATAATATATATATACAAACAAAACACAAAATGAACAACCTTAAAACAATTGATCAAACCTGCAACATCATCATTGACAATGCAATTCTTTATCAAACAAATTACACACAGGAAGAGGTTATAGAAAGATTAATGAATTGGAGCAGCTTGGCTAGACACACAGCTACACAGGTTGCTGAAGCTGTAATGGTTGAGCTTGCAAAAATCTAAAGAGGTTAAACACCTCTTTTTTTTGTATTACAATTGTTACAGTTTTGTTAAATCGCTTTAATTGTATTACAATTAGTTGTATAATATAAATATACCAAACAAACAAAACAGTATGAAACTCTACAAAACCAAAAAATTTGATCTTGGAATTGCATACGCAAAACCTACAAATCACAGACTTGACCCTGACGGTCACATCATTGCAGATTTCACTATCGTAATGACACCAGTAGATTTACAAGCAGAAATCGGTAAATTCAATACATATAAATTAAGAGATATGGAGACTATCAAATGAATACAAGTTATTTACTAAGCCTAACTCAAACTGAACTTGCAGAAAAAATGGAAGCGATCAAGGTTGACATAAACGTAGCTGATGAACACTATCAACAAGCATTGGCTCGTGGTGACTTTGACACTTGTGGCAAGTATTCAAACGAACGTGCAAAACTTAGAAATATGTTTGCAAAATGTCTNAAATTTAAAATCAAAAGAGGTTGGTTATGACTAAAGCTTTTT
>FUFK010068403.1_pt1 | contig 16669 bp, 16 predicted proteins | sample 1021851 | NCBI WGS metagenome assembly FUFK01 (sample SAMEA51879418, study PRJEB19060) | metagenome | reverse complement strand
TTTTTATTTTTTTGATATCAATCCCCGCCTTGTGACATGCATATTTAAACATTGTCATTGGCTGGCCACCGTGATGTACAAGCACCTCGGCGCCTTCCAGATTGCTCCATTGGAAATTTGGCTCAGCATTGCGACCGGTAATGAAAAATCCGTCCATNTCGTTGATCTGAGCGAAATGCAAACATTTTGGGGTTTCACCTTTATTAAGTGTGTTAAACCCCTGGCTAAGTGTTGATTGTACCACATCGGCACTTCCATCATCGAGGGCGGTGATAGCAGTTACACCGGGCTTGGCGACAGACCAATCATAATCAAGACCTTCTTCTTTCAAAAACCCACCGGTCATAGTTGAAATTAATGGCGAATAAAAGGCAGAAAACAGGGTGAATTGGATGTTGATCTTGCTCATAAGCACTCCAATGATTTGATGACTATCAGTCGCGCAAACCGTTTCTAAGATTAGACAATATNAAGGTAAAATTAGACTGAATTTGACTTAAATTCCACGGTGAAAATTATTGAAACCNCAATGACCATTGATAAGATACTGTAATGCGATGCAAGCTGTACTGTCTCTTGAAACCGTATCAAGGTGAAATATTTTGTAAACTCCTGCCTTGTTGAGATAATCTTTTGTTTCGCGATTTACCAGTAGGGGAATAGTCCATGCCAATTATGTTTGAGCCACCAGCAACCGCGGCAAAAATAGTGATTGTGGGAGCAGGTGCCATGGGATCAATTTATGCNGGGTTCTTTGCCGAGGCTGGACATAGCGTGGCTGTAGTTGATATCTGGGNCGAGCATATTTCTGCAATCGCGAGAGCTGGCCTAAGGCTGGAGGGCGCTAGTGGTGACCGTGTTGTACAGGGNATTGGTGCTTTTGGGACTGTAGAAGAGGCTGGTCCCGGCGATCTTTTTGTGATTGCNACCAAAGCTAANGGGGTTGGCCAAGCTGCAGCCAGCATTGCCAAAGTAATAACACCGAAGTCCTTGGTTCTGACCATTCAAAACGGGCTAGGCGCCGGTGATCGAATTGCCCAGCATATGGCAACTGATAATGTGCTGCTTGGGGTTGCAGAGGGCTTTGGCGCATCCATCAAAGCGCCTGGACACATCCATCACAATGCCATGAGATTGATTCGTATTGGTGAATTGAACGGTGGTGAGACAGCTCGTCTAAAATGGGTTGAAATGATATGGCAAAATGCAGGGTTTAGCGCGAAGGCATTTGCAGATATTCACCAGCTCATTTGGGAAAAATTTATCTGNAATGTCATGTGTAGCGCACCATGCGCGGCTTTTGAATGTAATATTGGTGAGTTGTTCGCTGATAAAGACCGTCGTCAAGTAGCCCTTGGCTGTTTGATCGAAGCGCACGAAATAGGAATTGCCAAGGGCATCCACTTTTCATTTGAGGATGTACTGGCATACGGCACAAAATTCGCTGAACTAATGCCGAACGCCAATCCCTCCATGCGTTTGGATCACTTGGCTGGGAGAAAATCTGAGATTGATGCAATTAACGGGATGGTGCCGATGCTCGGAAAAGAGCTGGGCATTGCAACCCCTTATAACGATACAGTTGTGGCGCTGGTTCGGTCGAAAGAGGCCTCTTTTCACTAATTTTATTCATATCTTTAAAGGCACAAATTTTGGTGCTGCATAGCTGTCTATCAAAATATTCAAGCACGCTGGACCGTCCTGCTCTATTGCTGTCGTAAGTGCAGCATCTAGGTCATCATCTGCCCTAATCGTGGCTGCATAAACACCAAGCCCAGCCACTGCCTCAGCATAATTTGCTGTTGCATCCAGCTCACAACCATACACTCGGTCAGAGCCAAAGCTGTCGATTTGAATCTGCACTTCTGCATTCCAGCAATAATCATTTCCAATCAGTGCTACGATTGAGCAACCATTGCGCACCGCCGTGTTAAACTCAGCCAGATAAAATCCAGCAGTGCCATCACCCATCGTCAAGAATATTGTAGCGTCTGGACACGCGACGCTGGCCCCGATAGCGTAACAGATACCGCCACCAATGGCTCCTGATGGGCCGTTAATTATGCGTGTCTTTGCCGTGCACCCTGCCTGGATCCACTGACAGAATTCACCACCATCAGCAATTAGAATAGGCTGGTTAGATTTCTTCATTGCTGCCTGCAAACTGACCGCGACGGTGGCGGGATGCCGACCGTCTCCGATGACGGCCCATGGCTTGCGGCTGGTGATCAAATTTTCTATGTGCGTGGCCCAAGCTGGGTCAACCGCTGGGGCAACGCTCGCCAAATCCTGCATGGCTTTAGGAATGGCGCCAACCCGCATAACGTTGATAGGAACGCTTTCATGAATTGGGGCAGGTTGGTCATCGGTCAAAATGGCAATAACCGGCGTGGTTCTAGCAATGCGCCCGGGGGTAAGCAAACCGGTGGCATAATCGCCGCGTTTTCCNATTAAAATGATCAGATCACTTGCCGTCAGAACATCGGGGAAATTACCATAAAATGTATCGGCAAGCCCTCGGGCCGACTCAAGGCATATAAGCGGCATGCCAAGCTTTTTTGTCAACGCCTCACAGGCGACTGGTTGCCGGCTCTGATTAGATTGTGGGCCGGTGATCACGATTGGCCTACGAGCGGTGGACAGTGATTCGAAAAGTTCGTTTAGCTGAGCCTTAGATAGGCCTGTTACTTCGGGGCTGGGTATGGTGAGCAAGGGTGCGCCTGCATCGGGCGCAGATAGCATATCAAAAGGCAATGCTAGATGCACTGGCCCNGGAGTACCGCCAAGCGCATTTGATACTGCCTTAGACATTGCGGGTAACATCTCGAGGGGGCAGGTAGGACGAACTGAAATTTTGGTAATGGGGCTGGTGATACTTATTTGATCAAGTTCCTGAAATGCGCCGCGGCCATCTAGATGGCTTGCTGAATCTCCACTGATCAGCAATAGAGGGGTTTCTGACTGAGCAGCTGAATAAAGTGCTGAGATCGCATTCAGCAATCCTGGCCCGGCAGTAACAAGTGCTACACCCATTTTGCCGGTTATTTGTGCATAGGCTTCTGCCATATAGACAGCCGCGCCTTCATGCCGAGTATGTATAATGCGGATATTGGCGTCGATGCAGGCGTCATATAGTGGCATAATCTGGTTGCCTGACAGGCTGAATATTACCTCGACCCCGAGATTGGCCAAAGACTGGATGAGTGCTGTGCTAGGAGACGTCACGACTGGTTCTCATTAATCGGGTTAAAAATAATTCAGGCATGATGCCATGGGTATTTATCATGTAATGGATTATGTCTCGCTGGCAATGCTGTTATGGTGCATTGACTTTGTCTTTGAGTGTCGTAACGATTGCGAGAGCTCAGCCCAAGCCATCGTGGCATATTGCGATCATCCAATACAGGTTGATTTGTTTTTGTCGCTCTGGTCAGTTCACGAGGGTTTTAATGTCGCATGTTTTNCCCCGTCATAGTCACATATCAGCGCCGATCGCTGTTTCGGGCGAGGGCTGTTACTTAATTGATTCGAATGGTAAGCGCTACCTCGACGGGTCAGGCGGGGCGGCAGTATCTTGTCTTGGCCACAATGATGCCGACGTCAAAGCCGCAATTATGGGGCAGCTTGATAACCTTGCCTTTGCGCACACAGGGTTTTTTTCAAGTGAGCCAGCTGAAGCCTTGGCAGATGGGCTTGCAGCGGCGGCCCCCGGGGCGCTGAACCGGGTCTATTTTGTGTCAGGTGGCTCCGAGGCAGTTGAAGCCGCACTAAAACTGGCGCGTCAATATTATGTCGAGCGCGGCATGCCTGAGAAACAATATTTGATTGGACGCCGCCAAAGCTATCATGGAAACACGCTTGGGGCGCTGGCAGCTGGAGGCAATGAATGGCGGCGCGCCCAATTTGCCCCACTGTTATTTGGTAGCCATCATATCGCAGCTTGTTTTGCCTATCGCGATCAGCGTGATGATGAGACTGAGTTTACCTATGGCCAGCGCGCCGCCAATGCACTTGAAGATGAAATTTTACGGCTTGGCAAAGACAATGTGATGGCCTTTATCGCAGAAACTGTGGTTGGAGCGACGCTTGGTGCGGTGCCAGCCGTTTCTGGTTATTTCGAGCGTATCCGCGAAATTTGCGACTATTATGACGTGTTGCTCATTCTAGACGAGGTTATGTGCGGAATGGGACGGACCGGAACATTATTTGCCTATGAAGCTGAACACATTCAGCCCGATATTGTCACGATCGCCAAAGGTCTTGGGGCCGGATATCAGCCCATTGGTGCGTTTTTATGCAATGATCACATCTACCAGACAATTGTTGATGGTTCGGGATTTTTCCAGCATGGGCATACCTATCTTGGTCATCCAACAGCCTGCGCGGCGGCCTACGCCGTGTTACAGAAAATGATTTCACAAAATTTGCCAGCACGGGTGCAACTGATGGGTGGCAAATTGCAAAAAGCCTTGCATGATGCGTTTGGCCAGCACCCACATATCGGCGATATCCGTGGACGAGGTTTGTTTCTTGGTTTGGAGTTTGTGCATGACCGCGATCGAAAAACCCCGTTTGACCCACAGCTTGGCATAAACCGCAAAATTAAGGCAGCGGCGTTTGAGGCGGGGTTGATCTGTTATCCAATGGGCGGGACCATTGATGGGAAATCCGGTGACCATCTGTTGCTGGCACCGCCCTTTATTCTTGATGATCATCATATCGATGAAATCATCACGAAACTATCCACCGCGTTTGCCACCACCTTATCTGTCTGATTATGATTGCCAATAAAAGAGGATTGCATAATGAATTTTGACAGGTTGTTGCCGCAAATTCTTGATTTGGCGGCACTCGACAAAAAGGCGCTTGACGCTGTTGCGATGGCTACAGCAAAGCTATCATTTTATGATTGGCTAGTGGTGAGTTGCGCTGGAAGCACCGAACCGCTGGCTAATATTCTGCGTGATTTCATCGCAAGCGANGGCGGCGCCGCCATCGCGACAGTCACTGGGGAAACGAAGAAATATCCAGCACGGGCGGCNGCACTTGTAAATGGTGCGATTTCGCATGCACTTGATTATGACGATACGCATTTTGCCTATGTCGGCCACCCGTCTGTGGCAATTTTCCCAGCTGCGCTGGCAGCTGCTGAAGAGGTTGGTGCCTCGGCTGGTGATGTATGTCAGGCGTTTTTGCTGGGGGCTGAGGCCAGCTGCCGTATTGGTATGGTTTTGGGCCGGCGGCATTATGATGCTGGCTTTCACCAAACAGCAACCGCTGGTTGTTTTGGTGCCACAGTTGCCGTGGCGCTTCTTTATGGGATGGAGCGCTCAGCTCTATCGGCCGCATTGGGCCTTGCTAGCACCAGGGCATCTGGCCTGAAATCCCAATTTGGAACAATGGGCAAGCCCTATAACGCTGGCATTGCGGCAGCCAATGCTATAGAGGCTTGCGGGCTGGCACGGCGGGGATTTACCTCGGCGGTAGATGGGCTTGGTGGGCCGCAAGGGTTTGTGCCTGCCCATCATCCACAGCATGACTCATCTGAGGCNATATTGCCAGACGGGTCAGAGACATCATTTATGTTCGCGGATGTGCGTCATAAATTACATGCTTGCTGTCATGGCGCGCATGCGATGATTGAAGGGTTGCGCAATCTTGTGGCGGCGCATGATATAACCGCCCAAAATCTGGCTGCACTCTCCATCAGGGTTAACCCACGCTGGTTGAAAGTGTGCGATATTAAAGCCCCTCGCACTGGGCTTGAGGTGAAATTCAGCTATGTGTTTCTGGCGGCTATGGTGCTGCATCATATCGATACCGCGGCTTATCAAAGCTACGATGACTCGATATGTGGTNATGCCGGGCTCATTGCCACCGCCAGTAAAATAACGGTGATTGGCGATGAAACCATTAGTGATGGCGCAGTGAATGTATCCGCCGATACACAAACTGGGGTACGCCATACGACTGATTTTGATTTGATGGATCCCATTGACCTTTCTGTTCTTGGGCCGCGTCTTGTGGCGAAGGCCTCGGTTCTTATCGGCCCGGCAAGGGCAGAAAAAATCTGGGAAAGCATGGATGACCTTGATAGCATATCAGCCGCACAAATGGCGTGCTGTCTGCAGCCCTTACAGAACGCATAACTTGACAAGACCATTTTGAAAAAGGACANGTNATGGATTTTTCCAGTTGGATTGGCAATAGCGTAACCAGANAGGACACCATAAACAAGCGTATGGTTGATCATTTCAAAGACAGTCTGGCACCGCATTGTTTTGCTGGCCAGCCAGTGCCTCCGGGGCTGTTTTGGTGTTTGGCACCTGACGTGGTGGCGGCCGATCAACTAGGTAGTGATGGGCATCCCAAGCTTGGTGGTTTCTTGCCAGAAATTCCCTATGAAAGGCGCATGTGGGCCGGCGGATGGCTAGAATTTTATGGCCAGTTCGCCATTGGTGATGAGGTACAAAAGACCAGCCGGATTGACGATATTACCTTTAAATCTGGGCGTAGTGGCAATCTTTGCTTTGTCGCGATTATGCATGAATTTTCTGTAGCAGAGCGCCTGATTTTGCGTGAACGTCATGATGTTGTCTACCGCGAGATTGTAACACCGGCATCACCCCAACCGGCGCCAGCCAATGAGCCAGCCCCGGCGCATCGATGGCATGTTGATGCCAATCCGGTAATGTTGTTTCGCTATTCAGCGTTGACGTTCAATGGCCACAGAATTCATTATGACTTGCCTTACTCGACAAATGTTGAGGGGCATAGCGGTCTGTTGGTTCACGGACCTTTACAGGCAACTCTGATGCTTAATCTGGCCTGCCAAATTAATGGAAAACAACCGCAAAGAATGACTTATCGTGGCGTGAGTCCGCTGGTTTGCGGCGAGCCGATAATGGTAGATGCGGATACCGCGGATACTGGTGGACTAGCATGTTGCGTGCGGGCAGCGAATGGCATTGTAACCATGACGGCTGAGGTCATACTGTAGGGCGATCTGTTGACCAAAGGATAGATGATATGACCGCTACCAACTCACCCAAATTGCCATTATTTGTGCCAGGTCACCGAGCTGACATTGCGCCAAAAGCTGCAGCAAGTGGCGCTGATATGGTGATTATTGATCTTGAAGACGCGGTGGCTGAACCTGACAAAGAGGCGGCTCGTGCGCAGTTAGCCAATTCTGCGCCGTTATCGGTGCCGATTGCGGCTCGTATTAACAGTTCGGACTCGCCTTGGTTTGCTACCGATCTTGATGCGGTAAAAGCCAGTCCAGCGGAAATGGTAATCTTACCTAAGGCTGAAAGCGCTATTGATCTAGACAGTGTGCGTGATGCGCTGGGGTCAGATATGCCAATTTTGCCAATCATTGAAACAGCATGCGGTCTTGATACCGTGGCGACTTTGCTAGCGCATCCGGCGGTGCCGTTATGCGCCTTTGGTCATCTTGATTTTTCACTTGATATTGGCGCCGCGCCGACATGGGAAAATCTGCTGTTTGCGCGGAGCCAATTGGTGTTGCAATCACGCTTAGCAGGGGTGGCGCAGCCATTGGACGGGGTGACTGTTTCGTTTGATGACGCGGACATTGTGGCCGCCGACGCCCGCCAGGCACGCGATTTGGGGTTTGGCGGTAAATTGCTGATCCATCCGCGGCAGGTGGCACCAGCCCAAGGTGTGTTTCAACCAAGCCAAGAAGATTATGATTGGGCATTATCGATTTTGGAGGCTGTCGCTAATAGTCATTCAGCCGTCAAGCTTGATGGGGCAATGATTGACATGCCGGTGATCAAACGAGCGGAACGGATCAAACAGGATTTTGAGTCATTAGCATAATTCGGCGTGCCAAACATGAAAGGCAACAACAGCGAGGAGAGTTTTTATGAGCGCGATCACAGGTGCAGATGATCTGCAAGGGTTGCTGGTGATTTCGCTGGAACAAGCGGTAGCGGCACCATACGCAGCTGGCCGACTAGCTGATGCTGGGGCGCGGGTGATTAAGGTAGAGCGCCCCGAAGGCGATTTTGCCCGCGGCTATGATCAAGATGCTAAAGGGCACAGTTCCTATTTTGTATGGTTGAACCGCGGAAAAGAATCTGTGGCGCTGAACCTGAAACAGGCAGAAGATTTACAGATACTGAAAAATATGATCAGCAAGGCTGATATTTTTATACAAAATTTGATGCCAGGGGCGCTTGAAAGACTAGGCATTTCGACTGCTGATTTACGTTCCACCGACCCGCGCTTAATCACCTGTGATATCAGTGGCTATGGGTCTGAAGGCCCGTTTCAGAAGATGAAAGCCTATGATTTTTTGGTGCAGGCCGAGGTNGGTCTTGCCGAAATTACTGGCGCCCCCGAACAGCCGGGTCGTGTTGGTGTCTCAATTTGTGATATAGCCGCTGGCATGACTGCACATCAGGCTATTTTGCAAGCACTATATGCGCGTAGCTGCAACGGAAAAGGTCGCGGGATTGAAGTGTCGCTTTTCCATGCGTTGGCTGACTGGATGAATGTGCCGTATATCCAAAGCCAGTATGGTGGGCGTGAAATTCGCCGACCGGGCTTGCATCACCCGACAATTGCTCCATATGGGGCTTATCAATGCGGTGACGGACGGCAATTGCTGTTGTCTATACAAAATGAGCGAGAATGGCAGCGTTTGTGCAGTGATGTTTTGGAACAGCCTGAATTGCCGACAAATCCAAAATTTAGCTCAAATGTAAACCGGGTGACGAACCGGACGGATCTAGACGCCATTTTAAACGCGGCATTTGGCGCNGATCCTATTGATACTGTGGCGGCAAAGTTGCAGGCGGCGCAAATAGCTTTTGGTCGGCTTAACGATATGGATGAATTTGCCAAGCATCCCCAAAACCGCTTTGTTTCGGTGCGGACTTCAGGCGGAGAGATGCANATATTGGCGCCGGGTGCGGTGGTAAATGGTATGCTTTTGCCGCTTGGGGATGTGCCGGATTTGGGCGCCAATACCGCCACAATCCGAGAAGAGTTTTCTNGATGACTTATTGTTGCTGCGTTTNGGAATCNATCAGAGGCTGACTTCAGAAAACCGGCCATTGGAAATGGCATCAAGCAAGGTTTTATGGACAGCATCAATCACATGGAGCTTGGCGCTATCACTGCGGTAAACAAGGCCAAGNTGGCGTTTTGGTGACCCATCGCCAAGGCTNATATGTCTGATTGGCAGTGGGTTCATGTTGTGCACGCATCTTTGTGGGACGATTGATACGCCAAGATTTGCCATAACCATGCTGGAAATTGCCTCCAGATCTTCAAGCTCCATATTGTCCTGAACTGCAATGTTATGTTTTTGCAGCCAGGNTTCCACCATCTGGCCAACAATCGCGTTCCGGTCAAACCGGATGAATGGATAATGTGTAAGTAGGAAAAGTGGGTCATCACTAGTTGTTTGCGGTGGGGCTAAAATTTCCAGCGGTTCAGTGGCAATGTCACGAAATTCTANNCCTCGCGGCAGAATNTTAGGCCGNGTAATAATCGCCGNATCAATCTGCCTCCGTTCAATTTGTTGCAGTAATGCAGCTGATAGCCCTGGTTGAATAACAACATGAAGTTGGCTGAAATTTTTTTTCAGATGAGATACCGCCAGTGGTACCAGCCCAGTTAATGTTGTTGGAACCGCGCCTAATCCGATTTCGCTGTCAAAATCAGTTCCGTCAATAATATCGGTAAGCATGTGATCATAGGCACGGATCACGGCCTCGGCTTTGGCGGCAAATGCATGTCCGATTGGGGTGAGTTGAGGGCTACGTGGGCGCCGATCAAAAAGCGCAATATTCCAGTTTGTTTCCAGTGCCTTCATTTGCTGGCTTACCGCGGCATGTGTGATCAAAGTTGCATCGCCAGCGGCGCTGAATGATCCATGATCTCGCACCGCTAGCAATGTGCGTAAATGCCGGAGAGACATAGTAGGCTTCCTANTTGCTGTTAGTGTCTGNANCCATNGCGAAAGAGCCAAAAGGGAAAACAGAACGGTCCTAGATACATAATAAAAACTTACATAAAATATAAGATTTATTTTCTTTTTGTTAGATAAATTATCAATATACTTAAATTCTNTTAACTTCAAAGGTGAAGCNGTGTCTGAATCTGGCAAATTTTTACAGGTATCCATCTGGCGCGAGCAGGATGGTGACGGCCATTTTGAGACCTTTGAGGTGCCGCGCCAAGATAATCAGACCATTCTTGACGTGGTGGCATGGGTGCAGCAACAGGCTGATCCTACCNTGTCGTATCGTTTCGCCTGTCGTGTCGGTATGTGTGGGTCATGTGCGATGATGGTTAATGGGGCGCCGCGCTGGACCTGCCGGACGCACGTACAGAAAGTTGCTGATGATAACCGACTGGAAATTGCACCCTTACGCAANCTNCCNGTGATCAANGATCTGGCTGTTGATATGGANCCGTTTTTTGATAAGTGGGTAGCAGCTGAGGCGGTTTTCGAACCAACCCAGACACGCGACGATCCGATGGCGCCAATTAACCCGCAAGATCCCATGCGTATTGCCGCCAGTGATGCCATTGAATGTATCAATTGTGCAGTTTGTTATGCGGCCTGTGATGTTGTGGCTGCAAACCCGGATTATTTGGGNCCAGCTGCATTGAACCGAACGTGGAGTTTGGTGAATGACATCCGCGATGATGGCCAGGATGCACGGTTAAAAGCTGTTTCTGGCGATGGTGGGTGTCATAATTGCCATGCGCAACAGGGTTGCGCGCGCTACTGCCCGAATGAATTAAACCCAACCCTGTCTATTTCGGGTCTGAAACGTGCGACAGCTAAATCGCTTTTGGGGTGGGGGCAATAAATGTTAAACCTGCACCTATATATGGCGCAACGTTTGACCGCGNTGATCATGGCGCCGCTTACGATTGGTCATTTGGCTGTGATGATTTATGCGGTGCAGGGNGGGTTGANCGTCGCGGAAATTCTNGCCCGGACACAAGGCTCGCTGGCATGGTTTTTATTTTATGGCAGTTTTGTCCTTGCGGTATCAATTCATGCGGCCATTGGCATGCGGGNGATAATGTTTGAATGGCTTGGGATTAAAGGCGCGGTGCTGTCCGTGATCAGCTGGGGGTTATGCCTGTTTCTACTAGCGCTTGGTGGGCACGCTGTTTGGGCGGTGACATTTGCCGGAGCTAGCGCATGATCCGTCCGCATCGCACACATGCGTTATGGTATGCTTTTGTTTTGCACCGGCTGTCGGGCATCGCATTGGCTTTATTTCTTCCGCTACATTTTTACATGCTGTCTCTTGCATTGACTGATCCGGCCCAGCTTGACGGATTCTTGGCTTTTACTGACCTGCTGATCGTGAAATGCGCTGAATTCGCTCTGGTGTTTTTGCTGGCCGTTCATATGTTCGGTGGGCTACGTTTGATGGCATTGGAATTTTTGCCATGGAGTTCACGCCAGAAAACATTTGCTGCAAGTACGGTGGCATTGGCATTTGCGATCTCAACCGGCTTTTTTCTACAGGCGACTTAAACGATGCGACCATCAATTGAACGTCATGATACCGATATTTTGATTCTGGGTAGTGGTGGAGCCGGTTTGTTTGCAGCGCTGCATGCCCAGCAAGCCGCCCCAGATGCCAAAGTGACGATTGCGGTCAAGGGGCTGATTGGTAAATGTGGCTGCACCCGCATGGTACAAGGCGGGTATAATGTTGCATTATCGCCGGGTGATTCGGTTGAGCGACATTTCATGGATACAATCATTGGTGGCAAGTGGCTGCCAGATCAGGACATGGCTTGGAAATTATGCAAAACTGCAGTGACTCGCATTCATGAACTGGAAAATGAGATTGGGTGCTTTTTTGATCGAAACTTGGATGGCTCGCTCCATCAAAAAGCCTTTGCTGGGCAAACATTTGACCGTACCGCGCACAAGGGCGATCTCACTGGCATTGAAATTATCAGCAGGTTGATGGAGCAGGTACTATCCCGCCCAGTTGAACGATTGCAAGAGCATCGTGCGATTGGTCTTATTCCATCTCGTGATGGATCGGCACTGGCTGGAGTTTTGTTTATTGACATGCGGACTGGTAAGTTTCGTTTGGTGCGCGCCAAAACAGTGCTGATGGCAACCGGCGGCGGTCCAACCATGTATAAATATCATACCCCGTCTGGTGATAAGACCATGGACGGGCTGGCAATGGCGATGCGCCGTGGGTTGACGTTGCGTGATATGGAAATGGTGCAATTTCACCCGACAGGCTTGCTTGCTGGGGCCGGTACAAAAATGACAGGAACCGTTTTAGAAGAAGGGCTTCGCGGCGCTGGTGGTCACTTGATAAACGGTAACGAACAACGGTTTATGTTTGATTATGATGCGGCTGGAGAACGTGCAACGCGTGATATTGTTAGCCGCGCGATATATGAAGAAATGCGCCAGAAACGCACCTCGCCGCATGGGGGGGTCTATATTTCAATGGCCCATCTTGGCTCGAAGCTAGTGGCAGAAAAATTCAAAGGTATGGTCAAACGGTGTGCTGATAGTGGGTTCGATTTAGCAGGCGGTCTGGTAGAGGTTGTGCCGACGGCGCATTATTTGATGGGCGGCATTGTCGTTGATACTGATACCCGGACAGATTTGCCTGGCTTATATGTGGCTGGCGAGGATGCTGGTGGGGCGCATGGATCAAACCGGCTTGGTGGTAATGGCGTTGCCAATTCGACTGTATATGGCGGTGTCGCTGGTGATGTCATGGGCCAAGACTGCCAGGAGATGAAGGCTTTGCATGACCCGGACGAAACCGTGCTGGATGAAGAGCTGACCCGCGCTATGACGCCATTTTCCCAAAAACCTGGCGATGTAACAGTGCTCCGTAATAGGTTGCAAGATGTGATGTGGGAAGATGTTGGGGTGATGCGTGACGCTGATGGTTTGCAACGCGGCCTTAAACGAATTGCTGAAATTGATGATGAATTATCGTCAGTTGGTGTGGCGGCAGATAATCTTGCGTTTAACCTGTCATGGCATGATTGGCTGAATTTGCGGAGCTTAATTGATATGTCGATGGTGATAGCTAAAGCTGCTTTGTCGCGGGAAAATTCGCGTGGTGCACATTTTCGTGAAGATTTCCCTGACGCTGGAGCTATGCAGGAATCTTATTTTACCTTGGCATCAGGATATGGTGACGCGATTTCGGTCACGCGGGCGCCGGTGCAATTTACTATCGTTAAACCGGGCGAAACATTGCTTGGTGAAGATGAAGCTGAAACATTGATAAAGGCTGCACAATGATTGCGATAGACCTTGTGCAATCCACAGCTGAAACATTGATGAAAAAGGCTGCTATTGAAATTCCTGATGATTATTTAAACGGATTAAAGGCTGCTGCGGCTGCAGAGGATGGTGATCTATCCAGTTTCGTTCTTGACGCCATGCTAGAAAATTATGAGGCTGCGAGAGAAGACAGTCGGGCCATGTGCGGTGATACTGGCTGTCCGCGTTGGTACGTCAAAATGGGTAATGAGGCGCGTGTTGATGGTGGCCCCATTGCTCTTGAGGCGGCGTTGCGGCGGGCTACTGCAACCGCTACTTCAACGGTGCCATTACGCCCTAACCGTGTACATCCTTTATGGCGGACAGATCATGACAATAATGTTGGTATTGGCGCACCAGAAATTGAATATGGTTTTGAACCGGGGGGTGACTGGGTAGATTTGATCACCGTGCATAAGGGCGGTTTGTTTGGCACTGATTATCGGATGCTATTTCCCAGTGATGGGATTCAGGGAATTAAGAGATTTTTTCTCGACTCACTTGTGGCGTTTGGCAAACGTGGTCTTGCCTGCCAGCCTGCGATTATCGGCATCGGCCTTGGAGGATCCAAAGATGCCTGCATGGTGCTTGGAAAACGTGCCGCCTGTCTGCGGATTGTTGGCAACCGTAACCCGGATCCAAAAATTGCCGAACTTGAAAATGAACTGAAAGAGCTTGGCAATAATATTGGTATGGGCGCTATGGGTTTTGTTGGAAAATCTATGGTGATCGATTGTAATATTGAAGTTGGCTATTGCCATACTGGCGGCATGCAAATGAGTGTTCATGCCTTTTGTCTGTCATCAAGGCGGGCGGTAGCGCGTATATATGGGGATGGGCGGGTTGAATATCGCACCGACCCTGATTGGTTTACAGATTATCAAAGGCGGGAGACAGTCGAATGGCCGCAGGCCTAAACAAAATCCGACTGAGCACAAACCCAACAGATGCCGCCATTGCGGCACTTCAAATCGGTGATATTGTTTATCTTGATGGCACGATTTATACGGCCCGTGAGGGTGTTTATATGCGTGTCATTGAAGATGGAGTTGATCTGCCACTTGATTTGCCAGCTGTATCAGCCGCCAATTTNCATTGTTCGCCGGCGGCAACACAGCATGAAGANGGTTCATTTACGCTTGGGGCAGTAACGGCTACCGCCTCATTTCGGTTTTCAAAATGGATTGGTCGCTGGCTTTCCACGTCTGGCGCAAAGCTCATTATCGGCAAAGGGGGGATGAGCCCAGAAGATTACCGTGATCATTTTGTGCCGAACGGGGCAATTTACTTGACCACTGTTGGATATGGNACGGGTGCGCTTTTGGGCCGCGGTGTAAGGCAGGTGCGCGAATTACACTGGAAAAAAGAACTAGGTCTGGCGCAGGCCATGTGGGTTATTGAGGTTAAAAATTTCGGCCCCTTCATCGTCGAAAGTGACCATAAAGGNAATAGCCTGTTCGANCGTGAAAACGCCAAAATTGCAGCAAACCTTGATGCTGCTTATGCCGGCACAAAGCCAGCTGTTTTAAAACGATTTGGTGAAACAGATGATCGCAAAGACGAAATGATTTAGTCCGATAGGAAGTCAGGTATCGACGTCAGCAAAACGCATAATCACCGCATCAACGCTCAAAATATCGCCCACTTTTGCGTTTATACCGTCAATGCGACAGCGTTTTTCCGCGANCAGGGCATTTTCCATCTTCATCGCCTCGACAATACATAATTTCTGCCCGGCTTCGACAACATCACCATCGGCCACCATGATAGTCACCAGATTTCCCGGCATCGGACAGAGCAACATATTTGACCTGTCGGGCGCGATGACCGGCTTCATGTAATGTGCCAATGCCGCAATGTGAGATGGCCGGGCATGTGCTGCGACATGGCTGCCACGGTAATATATATGCCAACAGTCTTTGTCTCTGTACAATTGACAAATATAGTGACGCGTTTTGTCATCTTTATGGTCAGTAATGCTGGCGGCAATCTGTGGTGTATCAATCGCCTGTTGTATCTCTATGCGAACGGCATTTGTTTTGTCAGCGGCGGTATCTGCATAGGGGCTGATATCGGCGGTTAAGGCGGCATCTTGCTGGTGCAGATGAAATGAGCAGCGCAGGTTTGCATCTGCAATTTGGGCGGTGTCATCTGTAACAAATTGAATGGCCCAATCTTGGCAGGGGGGCGATGACTCGCGTTGTGCATAATTGTATGCGGCAGCGGAAATGATCAGACCTAAATCGCGCATTCTGTCTGGCGATGGGATGATACCCGTAAAGCCGTCTTTATATTCTTCNTCAATAAATGCGGTAGAGATGTCACCGCTTATGAAACGGTCATGTTCCATTACCGCCGATAAAAACGGAATATTATGGCCAATACCGCCCATCACAAAATCATCGAGTGCCACGCGCATGCGAGCAATGGCGGCAGACCGGTCACCAGCCCAACTACACAGCTTGGCAATCATCGGGTCGTAATAGATGGATATGGTGTCGCCTTCAGCAACACCAGTATCATTGCGGGTTAGGCTGCCATCATCATGGTGTTTTTCTCCAGGGGGCCGATACAAAGACAGCCGACCAATTGCGGGCATAAAATTACGGTATGGGTCTTCTGCATATAATCGGCTTTCCATCGCCCAGCCATTGATGCAAATGTCACTTTGCTGATGCCGTAATTTTTCACCGGCAGCCACACGGATCATTTCTTCGACTAGATCAAGGCCGGTGATCAATTCGGTGACTGGATGTTCAACTTGAAGACGCGTGTTCATTTCCAGAAAATAGAAATTCCNNTCAGNATCAACGATGAATTCAACTGTCCCAGCGCTATGATAATCAACAGCCATCGCAAGACGGATGGCCTCTTCACCCATGGCCTGCCTCGTCGCATCATCTAAGAATGGTGATGGAGCTTCTTCAATAACTTTTTGATTGCGGCGCTGGATGGAACATTCACGCTCGTTCAAATGGATGCAATGGCCGTGCTGATCTGCCAATATTTGAATTTCGATATGCCGTGGGCTGGTGATGAATTTTTCAATAAATACCCGGTCATCACCGAAACTTGATTCAGCTTCACGCATTGCGGTGGCATATCCGCTCTCAACATCTCGAGGCGAATAGGCTATTCGCATGCCTTTACCACCACCGCCAGCAACGGCTTTGAGCAATACCGGATAACCAGTAGCGTCAGCGGCAGCGCGCAGCCGCTCGGGATCTTGATCGACCTCGTGATAACCAGGCAGCAGCGGCACCCCAGCATGGACACCGCCAAAACCGGCGCCACCGGAAAGTCAGAAAAATAATGTTTTCTGCTTTTCTATTATTTGTAAAATCTTCA
>FUFK010062556.1_pt1 | contig 16677 bp, 16 predicted proteins | sample 1021851 | NCBI WGS metagenome assembly FUFK01 (sample SAMEA51879418, study PRJEB19060) | metagenome | reverse complement strand
AAAGAACATTGGGTTTCCTATCGTGGTTAAATCATTAAGTGGTACACATGGTAAGGGTGTTTATCTCGCAGAGAACAAAAGAAACTTCGAACAATTAGTAGAGATGATGGAACAATTTAATGATAGNTTCAATATCATACTACAAGAATTTGTAGAAGATTCACATGGAAAAGATTTAAGAATTATCGTAGTAGGTGGTAAAGTTATTGGAGCAATGAAACGAGAATCAAGTGATGGAGATTTTAGAGCTAATGTTACACGAGGTGGTGGAGCAAAACCAGTAGAACTTGATGAACAAATGGAATACCTTGCATTAGAATCTACAAAGATATTAGGATTAGATATCGGTGGTGTAGATTTATTGTATGATGGTGATGGTTACAAAATATGTGAAGTAAATTCATCACCTGGTTTCAATGGGATGGAAAAATATACTGAAATAAGGGTCGCTGAACAGATAGTTACTTATGTAAAGAATAAATTAAATTAATGGTTATAGTAAATTCACAAGAGAAGTGGGTTAAATTACAAAGAGTAATGAAAACCACACACTTCGTATATCTACAAATATTATCGGATGTACAAAAACATCCAAAAGAGAATCGTGTGTCTTGTTTTTATATTGTAACACCATTCGAAAAATATATTGTACCTGTAAATCACAATGAGAAGTTTGGAACAATAGAAAAAATTGATGTGGATGATAGTAAAGTTTGTGTGGGTGATATGAAATCATTTCTACATAACTCAATGATTGAGTGTGATAGGATATTTGGATTGATAGATTTGAATTGGTGTCATTATAATAAAACAAATGAACCATATGATTTTGATAAACATTTAACAAACGCACATCATCATAACTACAGAGTACATTATGATAAAGAAAATGTAAATGATGTAATACCATTAGTAAAACATGCTGAGTATCTTTCAAAGGTTTCAAATGATTTAATGAATTATGTTGAAGATTGTGATTATTATGACCAAGATATTTTAGAAAACCTACAGATAGTTGAGAGTAATGGAATCCAAACTACAAATGGTTTGGTTTATTCAGAATATAATCCATACACAAGTACAGGTAGACCATCAAATAGATTTGGTGGATTGAATTTCGCGGCACTAAATAAAAAAGATGGTAGTAGAAAACAATTTATTAGTAGATTTGAAAATGGTGTATTGGTTGAATTTGATTATGATGCCTATCATCCAAGATTGATTGGTGATAAAATAGGTTATGAATTTCCAAAAGGTAATGTACACCAACACTTAGCGGATACATATGGATTAAGTTATGATGAGGGTAAACAATTAACATTTAAGTATTTATATGGTGGAATTTCTCAAGAAATAAAAGATAATCCCTTTTTCAGTAAGGTAGATGAGTATGTAAAGGGGTTATGGAAAGAGTGGAAAAGTTCAAAAAGTATTAAATCTGATATTTATAGTAGAGAAATATATAGAAAAAATCTATCTGATATGAATCCAAATAAGTTATTCAATTATATGATTCAGTTGATGGAAACAGAACAGAATGTAAGAACATTAGATGTATTACTACATGATGTAAANGATTATGAAAGTAAAATGGTTCTTTATAACTACGATGCTTTCTTGTTCGATTTCGATTATAAAAAAGATGGATTAAAGTATTTGAAAGAGGTAAAGAAAATATTAGAATGGGATGGTAAGTATCCAACAAGAGTATACATGGGGGATAACTATCACAACATGAGAGAAATAACGGAGCAGTTTAAATGATTGTGAATTGGGATTTGATATTAAATGATTTGAGTGTTAGGTTGAAAAACGGAACACCAGATTTTAAAAATGAACAACACATAATTAAGTTATGGGATGTGTTAAAAGAACACAATTGGCCAATAGAAGCTAGAGTCCAATTACTACAAACTCTACAAGAACGAGATATTGTTAAAAATAAAAAAAGTGGTAATACTTATGTTGTAAAAACACACAATCCTGAAACACAAGATATTGTAACAAAAGATGCATCAGATGATGAAATCAAAAAAGTAAAACAAGATAAAGGTGATGCAAGAACAAGTGAACCAATTTCTGGTATAAACGATATCCAAAATGATTTAGAAAAGAAAAGAGATAAAGGTACTTCTGGTGCAGGTGGTGCAATTGCATCACAAGGTGAAGCCAGATATTGTAATGCAATGAATAATCTCGATGATGATAATTTTAAAAAAGAAAATCGTGAATCAATTGATAAGAAAAAAGAAGAGTTCAAAAATAGAAAATTAAAAGTAAAAGAACAGAATGATTTAAAGGCGTTAGGATTAGAGGGTGATGANGGATTAGAGTATTTAGCAACTCGTGAGGTTTACGCAGATAAAGAACTTGAAAGAATTAAAAAAGATGAAGATTCAGTATTTTACAAAAAAGGAAAAGAGGGATTTAATGGTAAGGATGAACCATATAAAGAATGGATGAGAGCCGCATATGATGGTACACTATCTACGAGAAAAATTTTAGAAGANGATACTGATTTAGATACAAGTAAACCAAATACTACAATGCAATCAGAAAAAGATATTGATGATAAAGTTGAATCAGAAATACAGAAAAAATTAGATGAGGCTTCAGATGAAGATAAAGAGTATTATGAAAAGGAATTAAAATCATTTCAAAAGTTTAGAAAGTATCATGATACATTTACAGTCGGTCAAGATAAAAAAGGTAGATTACATATAGTTTCNATATCTAATAAAAAAGGTAGTGATTTAAAAGACCCACAAAATAACACAACACCAAAAGCTAGATTTGAAGTTATAAAAGATAATTANGGAAGTGATGTNGCAGATAGTGTAACTAAATCATTAGATGATGGTATAGAAAGAGTTAGTGATACAAAACAATCAGCTGTGAAAAGAGGTTCTGATGTTAAAGTTTCAGAATCAATTATTAAAATATGTGAAACAAAAGAAATGTCAAAATATATGGAGAAACTCGATGGACATGGTGGTTTTAATAAATTTGTAGAAGATGATGGAAAAAAAGTTGATGATTTATCTACTGAAGATAAATTAAAATTAATGCAGGAATATTCTAAACAATTAATTAATGATGGTAAGAAACCAGCTTACGAACCTTATGGTAAAATTTGGACGAAGATTGGTGAGTTTAGTAGAACTAAGAAATTTCAAAATAATAATCCAAGTATTGATTTCGATGATGAATCAGTTAACACGAGTATTCAAATCAAACAAGATGAAAAAGATGCTGTTAACTCGGCACATAAACAAGTTGTTAAGGACATAACTGAAGCTGACGAGAAACAAGGATTTCCAAAGGATGGGAAAAATGGACCACATACACAAGGATACATTTCGACTGTGATGAAAGCTATGCATTTTGATTCGTATATTGATGGTGGAGATGGTAAAATGATTATCCAAATGGGTATCAGAGGAGCAAAACCAACACATATTAGAAATTGTTTGGCGGAACAAAGTGGATTTGGAACCGATGTAAAATCACCAGAACAAAGAAAAGAATTAAAAAAGTATCTTAGGGAGAAATGTAGAATAGATTCAGAGAGTGGTGCTATATTTGTTAAATCACCTGATGGTGAAAGACAGATTGCAGAAGATACTTGGAGAACTGCTGGTACATCACAAAAGGTTGCGAGTGGTTTTGGTAATGAGATGAGAGATTGTATTAAAGGTAAAGTAGATACTGATAGGAAAAAATAATGANAACTCAATTACTATGTACATTCACAAGACAAACAAGGTTAAATGAAACCATTGATATCATTATATCTTGTAATGAGATTCTGTATGATAAGATTTATGTATTTCAGAACCAACAAGATTTAACTCAATTAATCTGTACTTACAATGTAGAGTTTATAGATAACTATGAAGAGAATATTGAGAACACTATTTCACTACATAGAAAGAAACAAAGTAATACACTTTATACAATCAATGCATTAAACGAAGTTATCAGAAGTAAGAACAATGGTGTATTGGATAAACGATACAATGTGGATTGGAATGAGTATCAGAACACATTATTATTAACTAATGAGACTGGATTAAATGTAGTACCTACAAAAATATTTCAAATCATCAATGTAAAGGAATGGAACAAATAGTTACATTCTGTTCAAAATGTTACACNTTNGTTGTAACAAAATTAAACACNCCAAANATAACCATCTGAAATATGATGGTTTTTTTACGCCTATCCCTAANTTAAGTAATATCAACACNTAAANNNTAATTAAAAATAATTCNGAAAATNGNANAGTTTGGTACACTTTTTGTACATATATAGGTAAGAAGATGATATCATAAGGATTGAATCTAACTAACTAAGTACAAAAGGAGAACAAATATGTTCACAAACTTAATTAAAACTTTAAAAAGCCGTAGGGGAAATTCACTTGCGGAATTCGCAGTTACTACAGCAATGATGGCAACTCTTGCTACAACAGCCGCTCCAAAATTTGGACAAGTTGGTGCAGGTGCCAAGGAAAAGAAAACTATGGCGAACATAGATAAAATCTTGACTGTGGCTAACAATTATTATAACCAAAAACTATCTGAAGAGGGTAAGGGAAGATTTCCTGGTCAATCTAAATACGATTCACAAGTTGGTGGTATCGATTTGGCTGAGGGTGCTTCTACTGATGAAACTCTTGAGGCGTATGTTGAAACTATACTTGATGCAAAGTATTCTTATACATCTGAGTTAGGTGAGTTCGTTTATGTATTCTCACCATCAAGTGATGACGATGATGCTTTACAAGGTGGTTGGATGAATCTTGAAACATCAGTTGGATTTGATGAAGATGGTGCTCTTGATTTTAAAGCAGACTTTGGTAATCAAGGTATTAAATCACCATTTCAGGATGGTTCATACGCTTACTTAGTAATACCAGGAAGTGGAAGTGGTACATCTGCACAAGCTCCTGTAATCGTAGTAATGGATACAGAGAATCCATCTAAACTACATAAAACTTTAGTACCTTAAATCGTAACATATAATCCTGAAAGGAAAATAAAATGAAGAACATAATCAAAAACACAAGTAAAGGTTTCACATTGATTGAACTTGTAATGGTTACAATCATATTGGGAATCTTAGCGGCTGTGGCAATTCCAAGATATCAAGAGACAGTTGATAACGCGGAAGCATCTGCAGAAAAGGCTTTTGCTGATATGATATGGGCTGGATTAGAAGAACACGCATCTGAAACATTGATGGAGACTGGAAATGAGGCATGGCCTTACAATCCACTTGAAGTAATCAACAGAAGTCGTAATGTACAAATTACAATGTTTGAGGGTGTTCCTGATGAAGATGGTGAATGGCAGTTTAGTGTGGATGCCGTGGGTGAACCTGCGTTATTTCATCAAAGAAGAAATGATGAAGTATGGTATTACACTTATGACTCTTTAACATTTGAGTTGGCTGAAACACCTGTTCTCCTATACAAATGAGTAACTTGGAAAATAAAATAGAATTGGGCCTCATCACGGCTATCATAGTTGTGGTGGGGTTTATTCTTTTTCAACCTAAAGTTGTTCATGAAGATTCAAAACCAACATTAGAAAACTTCTATGAGTTTCCACTACAGGCTTGGTTAGATGAAGATAAAGGTGGAGATGTAGTAAAGGTAAGATATTTAGTTGATAGAATGAAAACTAAATTATATATGGTTGATANGTATGGTGTTATTGTACACAAACAACCAATATCATTAAGTCCATATGGAGATGGTAGAGAACGAATAGAAACTTATGTATGGAAATTATATCGTACAGAATGGACAGATAGAATTGGTGCTGGTGAATATGCAATAATAGTTGGTACTGATTTTGACCAAAGAGGAACTACCATTGAGATTGATATACCTTAGTTTACTAACAACATTATATTCACAAGATACTTTAGATGTAGATTTAGATTTAGATAGATTGTGGGAGGAAGCTGTTTGGGAAGAGATTGAAGATGTAGTAGATGTTTACTATGAGGTAGAACAAATTACACCTGTTGCAGGTGTTCGAGGAGCAGAAGCTGAGGATGAGGCGTTAGAACATTTGTATTATAGAAAATCAATGAAAGGAATCGCTCTAATAGATTTAAAGAAAGCTTATGGTAAATTATATAATAAAAGAAACACCATAACAAATCCACAAGAATTAAAAAAGGTAGATTCATACCTTAATTATCTCAAGAAAAAAATAAAAAAAAGGGAAGCATAATACTTCCCTTTTAGTTTTTACTTACTTCCAAAGACCTTTGAGAAGAAACCTTTTTTCTTCTTTTTACCTTTTTGGGAAAGTTTCTTTTTCTTTTTCTTTTTCTTTTTCTTGATTTCTTCCATACCAGCCATATTCATTTCTGATGCCTGTGCAGTTGGAACTGAACCAAAGAAAATTAAAAGAGAAAGTATNCCAGTNAGTATTGTTTTCATAANANACTCCTGAGACAACGCGTTAAGATTAACAACATAATCGGTTAATCATCTATAAATATATTTTTTTTCATTTTTTTTAAAAAAAAATACATTTTGGGAATTTATATACATATATATTAATGTATCTAAAATGAGATACAAAGTTTTTTGAAAATTGAGAAATCGGAAAGTACAGAGAGTAATTAACTCTGTATGGGATTGGCTGAATAATGGGTACACTTCGGAAGCCCATAAAGCAATCCATGATTAGTTCGTGGTGAACCTACTTAGGTGTAAATCATTTCGGTAGTTGAGACATCAATAATCTAATGTACTTGAAGAATAAATAACAGAACGATTCTGTTGACCTTGTTGTGGGTAAGGGTAAAACTGAAATCCCACTTTATGGCTGAATTAAACTAAACTCTGAGAGTTAAGGCAATGGCATAGAGGTTGTACTCGATTCAATGGAACTAACCATTCTGAGAATCACTTTCGTAACTGAAAGATGTTAGGTACAAGGTATAATAAATCAGAGCTTCAAGTTGTGAGTAATCGTTAATCTCACATCCCCAAGATTTCCAATTATAAGATTATAAAAAATGGCCACACGATTTTTAGTTTCCACTATACTTACAAACTTAAAAACAAGATGGCCATTTTTTTTTATAAAAATGAAAATATTTTGTAATAATACGAAACAAGGTTATACTTATTAATGTATCGATAATGATACCAATAATAAATGACAAATAAACATAAAACAATGAGGAGTTAAAAATGGATTTAAATGCAATTAAAAAACGATTAAATCAGTTACAAACCACAAACAATCGTACTTCCAGTCTTTGGAAACCACAACCAGGTAAAACTCAAATTCGAATCGTTCCTTACGCATTCAATAAAGATAATCCTTTTATTGAACTTTTCTTTCACTACAATCTGAACAATCGTTCATATCTTTCACCTATATCTTTTGGTAGACCAGACCCTATTGAAGAGTTTGCTCAAAAACTAAAAGGTTCAGGTAGTAAAGAAGATTATCAGTTATCAAGGAAACTTGAAGCTAAGATGAGAACTTTTGCACCAGTAATTGTTCGTGGGGAAGAGAAACAAGGAGTGAAGTTTTGGGGATTTGGTAAGACAGTTTATCAAGAACTATTATCAATCATCGCAGACCCTGATTATGGTGATATAACAGACCCTGTCAATGGTCGTGATGTATCAGTAGAATTTATTACTGCCGAAGAAAGTGGTGCGAGTTTTCCAAAAACTAACATTAGGGTAAAACCTAATCAAACACCAATCTCAGAAGACCCTGAAATTCTTGAACTTGTGAAAACACAACAAGATATTAAGGAAATCTATCAAGAGTTATCATATGATGACCTTACTGAAGTGTTGAATGAATGGTTGAATCCAAGTGAGGATTCTACTGAGGAAGAAACAAATGAAAAAGTTTCTTCTCAAGAACTATCAACCGCTAAAGTAAGTAACACAGGTGATGCTTTTGATGAATTATTCAATTCGTAAATAATAACAATATATGGGAGTCATATGTTGGCTCCCATTATTAACTAAGGAGATTAGGATGGCATCAGTTCACGATGTGTTGGCCGATACTTTGGCCGATAGTTTAAATAAAAAGTTTAAAGATAACAAGGTTGCGTACTTCCTTGATGGTACAGACCAAACACCTACTGATATAAAAGATTTTATATCAACAGGTAGTTCTATGTTAGATTTAGCGATATCAAATAAACCAAATGGTGGAATTGCTGTGGGTAGAATCACAGAAATCAATGGTTTAGAATCAAGTGGAAAATCTCTACTTGGTGCACACATCCTCGCAGAAACTCAGAAGAAAGGTGGTGTTGCAGTTTATATTGATACTGAAACTTCTGTATCTCAAGAGTTTATGCAAGTGATTGGTATTGATATGAATAAAATGTTGTATCTACATTTAGAGACCGTTGAGGATATATTCGAGGCAATCGAGGAAATCGTAACTAAAGTTCGTGAGAGTGATAAAGACAGATTAGTAACTATCTTAGTTGATTCACTTGCAGCCGCAACAACGAAAGTTGAGATGGAAGCAGATTTTGATAAAGATGGTTGGGCAACTGCCAAGGCTATTGTTATTAGTAAGGCTATGAGAAAGATTACTCAGATGATTGGGAGACAGAAAGTCGCCCTTGTATTTACTAATCAGTTACGACAGAAACTCGGTGTGATGTTTGGAGACCCTTGGACAACAAGTGGTGGAAAGGCATTACCATTTCATGCATCTACTCGTATTCGTTTAAAAAATATGGGACAAATAAAAGATACAGGTAAAAATGTATTGGGTATGAAGTGTAGAGCTCAAATAGTAAAGAATAGATTAGGCCCACCTTTAAGACATGCAGATTATGATATGTACTTTGATAGAGGTATTGATAATTACGGAGCATGGTTGGGTGTTCTTAAAGAACACAAGTTAGTAAAGGTTGGTGGTGCTTGGTACACTCTTACAGACCATAATGGTAAAGAACACAAATTCCTATCTAAAGATTGGGAAGAGTTAATTACTGGTAATGATGAGTTAAGAGAGTATGTATATGAAATCATTTGTGATAAGGTTATATTAAAATACAAAGAGAAACTTGGTATTGATGATGTAGAATTCACAGATGAGGTTATCGGTGACTAACAAAAGATATCTTTCAATACTCGAAGAGATTAAAAAATCTGGCGGTAAAGTAGATAGTGGAAAACCAAATGACTCGGTTTTATTGATTGATGGGCTGAATACTTTTATTAGGGTATTTTCAGCGATACCTACTACCAATGAGGATGGGGTTCACATTGGTGGAATAGTAGGTTTTTTAAGGTCAATTGGTTACACTATAAATATGGTAAGACCCACTCGAACTATCATAGTGTTTGATGGTAAAGGTGGGTCTAACCGCCGTAGAAAAATCTTTCCTGAATACAAGGCAGGAAGAAAAATGTCAGTTAGATTGAATCGACATTTAGATGTTTCTCTTACAAGAGAACAAGAACATAAAATGATGATTCGTCAATTAAATAGATTGATTGAGTATCTTGAATGTTTACCAATAACAATTATCACACAAGATAATATTGAGGCTGATGATGTTATTGGTTATTGTTCAAAACATTTATTCAAAGATAGTAAATCTACAATCATGTCTACAGATAAAGATTTTCTTCAGTTAATAGATGAGAACATTCGTGTTTATTCACCAACAAAAAAGTTAATGTATGATGAAGAACGAGTATTAGATGAATATGGAATTGCATCTAAAAACTTTTTATTATACAGAATATTAGATGGTGATAAATCAGATGGTATTCCTGGTATAAAAGGTGCTGGTATAAAAACACTATTAAAAATGTTTCCATGGCTTGGTTCACCACATAAGTATACAATAGAAGATTTATTAAAAAGTGCTGAACCTAAAATGAAACAATTTAAATTATGTGAAAACATAATGAATGAAAGAGAAACATTATTTTTAAATAAAAAACTAATGGATTTAGATGAACTAAACATTTCAGGTAGTAGTAAATTAAAAATTCAAGACCATGTAAAGTTTCCAATACAAAGGTTGGTTAAACATAAGTTTCAAAGAATGTTCTTAGAAGATAAATTATATACTGCCTTACCTAATCTTGATAGTTGGTTACATTCAACATTTAATAGATTAAATCAAATGGCGGAGAAATCACATGGGTAGGAAACGAAAATATCATACCGAAAAAGAGAGACGAGATGCTCAACGAAAGTGGCAAATGGAACATTATAAAAGAAATTCCGATAAAATAAAAGCCAAAGCTCGTGAGAGATATCGTGAGAAAAAAAGAAGTGAATTTTATGATAAAAAAATTCAAGATTTATATGGCAAACTTGATACTTAATAATAGGTTATAATGAGTGAAACTTTAACACAATACGGAACAAACTTTCAAAGTAAAATTTTAACATCTTTACTTACTGATGTTAAATATACAAAACAAATTCTCGATATCATAGAGATAAGTTACTTCGATTCAGATAGTAACAAATTCATAATTAAAAATATAAAAGAATATTTTAAAAAATATAAAACTAATCCAACAATGGAAGCCTTAAAGGTTTTGATTGATGATGTAGATAATGATGTATTAAAAACATCTATTGTAGATTCATTAAGAAATGCTTGGCAACATCGTGAATCACCTGATTTAGAATTTGTAAAAGAAAAATCACTTGAGTTTTGTAAGAATCAAGTTGTAAAGAATGCAATCATGGAATCAGTTGAGTTNTTGGAATCTCAAAGATATGATGAGATAAAAACAATTATAGATGATGCAATGAAAGCAGGTGTAGAAACTGATATTGGACATGAATATATTACAGGTTTAGAAGAAAGATTAACTAAACAAACAAGATTATGTTTACCAACACAATGGGATAGTGTAAATGATTTAATGGATGGTGGTTTGGCTGGTGGTGAGTTAGGTGTTATTGTAGCTCCAGCTGGTATTGGTAAATCATGGACATTACAGGCCTTGGGTGCTCATGCAGTTGCCAAAGGTAAGACTGTAGTTCATTATACATTAGAGTTAAATGCACAATATGTTGGATTAAGATATGATACAATAGTAAGTGGACAACCAACAGGTAACTTACAATATTATAAAGAAGAAGTACAACAAAAGATTTCAAAACTAAAAGGTGAATTGATAATAAAATATTATCCAACGAGAACTGCAAGTGTGAATACACTTACGGCACATCTACAACAATGTGAAATGAGAGGTATTAAACCTGATTTAGTTATTGTTGATTATGCGGATATTATGAAATCAACACAACACTTTAATGAGAAACGACATCAGTTAGGACATATCTATGAGGAGTTACGAGGTATGGCTGGTGAGTTTGATATACCAGTATGGACGGCATCACAAGCAAATCGTTCGGCATTAGAAGAAGATGTAATTGGGGCTGAAAAAGTATCAGAGGATTATAGTAAAGTTATGACCGCTGATTTTGTGATGAGTATGAGTAGAAAAGTAGAGGATAAGATTGCAAATACAGGTAGGTTTCATGTAATTAAAAATAGATTTGGGCCTGATGGAATAACCTTTCCAGCGACCATAAATACAAACACAGGTTTCATTCAAATATATGAAACCAACACACAAGGTGGTAAAGAAGTACAAGGAAAAATGAATAACGCTGATGAATATATTAGGAAAACATTAGCACAAAAAAAGAAAGATTTCGATGGAGATGGGTTCGAATAAAACTTCAAAGAAAATCTTTTAAAAACTTCGAAAAAAATAAAATATATTGGTATATTCCACTATATATACCATACTTATTTATCGGAAGAAATCAATAGTTTTAACATAGGAGTAGGACAGAGAATGGGACAACACAAATTTAAGTTATCAGAGAATTTTATAAATAAATATAAAAGAAAGAAACCACCATTTGGTTTCAATGGTTTAGGTGAATTAGTTTATATGAGAACCTACTCAAGAATCAAAGAAAATGGAAAGAATGAAAGATGGTGGGAGACCGTTCAAAGAGTTGTAGAGGGAACCTACTCTATGCAAATGAATCATATTGAATCACATCAGTTAGGTTGGAATCCATGGCAAGCACAAAAGAGTGCTCAAGATATGTATGAGAGAATTTTTAATATGAAGTTCTTACCACCAGGTCGTGGTTTATGGGCTATGGGAACACCAATCACAGAAGAAAAAGGATTATACGCCGCACTTAATAATTGTGCATTTGTATCAACAGCCACACTAAAAGAGGATTATTCNAAACCATTTTGTTTNTTAATGGATGCNAGTATGTTNGGNGTTGGTGTAGGATTTGATACTAAAGGAGCGGGGGAAATAATTGTTAAGGGTTTAAATAAAGATAGAAGTGATGAAACTTATGTGATTCCTGATACTCGTGAGGGTTGGGTTGAATCAATGAGATTACTTTTGGAGAGTTATTTTCATGGAACTGCTAAGATGGTTTTTGATTATTCAGAAATCAGAGATGCAGGAGAACCAATTAAAGGTTTTGGTGGTGTATAGTTCAGGTCCAGAACCATTAGAAGAGGTTCATAATGATATTAGAAAAGTTCTTGATAAGAATAGTGGTAGTCCAATCACAATCACAACCATCGTAGATATTATGAATCTAATTGGTAAATGTGTTGTGGCAGGTAATGTTAGAAGAACAGCTGAGATTGTATTTGGTGACCCACATAACGAAGAATATTTAGATTTAAAAAATTATAAAGTAAATCCACACAGAGAGATGTATGGGTGGACATCTAATAATAGTATATTCGCTGAGTTGGGTATGGATTATACTGAGGCCGCGAAAAGAATCGTAGATAACGGAGAACCAGGTTTTGCTTGGTTAGATAATATGAGACATTATTCTCGTATGAAAAATGGTGGAGATGATAAAGACCATAGAGTAATGGGTGGTAATCCTTGTTTAGAACAATCATTAGAATCATATGAATTATGTTGTTTAGTAGAAACATTTCCAGACAATCACGATTCATTAGAAGATTACAAAAGAACTTTAAAATACGCATACTTATATGCTAAAACGGTTACATTGGGTAGAACACATTGGTCAGACACCAATAGAGTTATGTTGAGAAACAGACGAATNGGTTGTNNNGTTAGTGGTGTNGCACAATTNATNACTAATCGTGGNNTNNATGAATTNAGANNTTGGTTAGANGNNGGATACGANACTATNCAANANTGGGANAAAGNATATTCAGATTGGTTTGCTATTCCAAAGTCAATCAAGACTACATCAGTAAAACCAAGTGGTACGGTATCTTTACTAGCCGGAGCTACACCAGGACTACACTATCCAGAATCAAGATTTTACACACGAAGAATTAGATTATCAATCAATTCGGAATTGGTAGAACCATTAAAGAAAGCAGGATACAAAATAGAACCAGCATTTGGTTCAGAAGAATCAACACTCGTGGTAGAAATACCAGTAGATGTTGGTGAGGGAATAAGAACCGCAGGTGAATTAACCATNTGGGAACAATTCAGTATAGCGGCGTTCTTACAAAGACATTGGGCGGATAATCAAGTGAGTTGTACTGTGACATTTGACCCTGAAAAAGAGGGAGAACAAATACCGCATGTCCTTAATTACTATCAGTATCATTTAAAAGGAATTAGTTTATTACCAAGACACGATTACGGAGCGTATAAACAAATGCCTTATGAAGCTATCGAAGAAAAGGAATACAATAAACAAGTTAAAAAATTAGGTAAATTATCATTTGGAGTTATTAAAAACGAAGAAGCAGAAGTAGATAAGTTTTGTAATAATGAATCTTGTGAAATACCTGGATTAACAGAAGTTGAAGAAAATTCTTAACTGGCAGACTACGCACCAGTATAAAAACGCGTTATCACAGTAACTAACAAGGAGAACGATTATGACTATTCGTAATCTTATAGTATTGTTAATGGTATCAACTGGTNTATTNNCACANACCNTCAATGGTACCGTTTACGATTCTAACTCAAGNCCNCTTGAAGGAGCTAATGTTGTTTTAGTTGGAACAGAATTGGGTGACACTGCTAATGCAGATGGTGCTTACGCAATGTTAAATGTGCCAGCAGGAACATATGAACTAAAAGCCTCTTTCATAGGGTATAAACCAATGACAGAAACAATTGTTGTTGGTGATGAAGGTGTAATGACCCACTTCATTTTAGAAGTTGGTGGACTTGCACTATCAGATGTTGAAGTTTTGGCTTCAAGAGCATCTGACAAAACACCAGTTGCTTACACTAATGTAACAAAAGAGGAGTTTGAAACTCGTCTTGGTAGCCAAGATATTCCAATGATTCTTAATACTACACCAAGTGTATATGCAACTCAACAAGGTGGTGGTGCGGGTGATGCTCGTATCAACATTCGTGGTTTTAATCAACGAAATATCGCAGTAATGATNAACGGAGTTCCCCAAAACGATATGGAAAATGGTTGGGTTTATTGGTCTAATTGGGACGGAGTTGGAGACACAGCGGCTTCAATTCAGGTTCAAAGAGGACTATCAGCAGTAAATCTAGCAACGCCATCAATCGGTGGAACAATGAACATCATAACCGACCCAACATCTTTTGAAAAAGGTGGAAAGTTCAAACAAGAAGCAGGAGAGGGTGGTTTTATGAAAACTACTTTCAACTATAATACTGGTCTTTTATTAGATGACAAGTTAGCTTTNAGTGGNACAATTGTTCGTAANACAGGTGATGGTATAATTGACGGAACTTGGACAGACGCTTGGGCATATTACTTGGGAGCAAGTTATGCAGTAAGTGATAAACAAAGGTTCGAATTATATGCAATCGGTGCNCCACAANGACACGGACAAAATCTATACAANCAAAATATCGCNACTTACTCACAAGAGTTAGCNGGTGATATTGACGGATACGATACTGANGCTTTCGCAGAAGGNAANAAGTTNGAAACCGAAGCNGGTAGATTTTTCAATCAAAATGTCGCACCNNTTGACCCATCATATACAGGTAAACAATANTGGTATATGTATGGAGCNAACACAACNAATAGATATAGTTCAAACTTTCTNAANGANAGAGAGAACTTNTTCCANAAACCATTAGTGAACTTAAATCANTTCTTAGAANTAAATGACAAAACAAGATTGTCATCAGTATTCTATTGGAGTGGTGGTTCAGGTGGTGGAACAGGAACTTACGGAAGTGTANNNAGAATGCCAGCAGTTGNAGGAGAAAGATGGTANGCANNTTCACCTTGGACTTGGGATTGGAATGCAGAAATTGCACAAAATTCTGACAACATTGATGANAACTTCTCAACANCTGAAAATCGTTCAACAGGAATTCTTAGAAATTCTATCAACAGACAAGACACATATGGTTTGATTTCTAAATTAAACTATGTTGTAAATCCTGAATTGGAATTACAATTCGGTCTTGATTGGAGAACAGCAGGTATTGAACACGCTCGTGAAGTTCGTGATTTACTTGGTGGTGATTATTATGTAGACTATGCAGACGACAACTTTGAAGAAGGTAAAGTCGTTAGACTTGGTGATATAATCGCATACCACAATGAAACCACAGTAGATTGGATTGGTGGATTTGCACAATTTAACTATAATACTGACAAAATGAATCTATATGGTATGGGTGGTGTTTCATCTATTGAATACACATATCAAGATTGGTTTACGGTAGAACAAGAGTTAGTAAAAGCAGACCCAATTCAAACTTACCAATTAAAAGGTGGTGTAATGTATGATATTAATCCTGATATGAATGTATTTTTCAATACAGGATTAGTTGAAAAAGCACCTATCTTGGATAATGTAATTGATTATTCTGGTAATGTAGCATCAGACCCAGATAACGAAAAATTCTTACACAACGAATTTGGAGTTAATTACAGACTTGGTAAACTTGGNNTCAACGCAAGTGCTTATATGACAGATTGGCAAGATAGAAACTTAACTAAATCAGTTTCTACTGGTCAAGGTTCATCAGGNGATACAGATATTATTTTCCTAAGAGGAGTAAATCAAAAACACTCAGGTGTTGAGATTGAAACAAACTATATGGTTAATGATATGTTAGACTTGATGTTCGTNGCATCATTTGGTAATTGGAAATTTGACGGAGACGCTGAGGGAACTTATCAAGAAAATGAGTATAACTCAGAAGGTCAAGTAGTTGGATTTTCAACAACTGAATANGCATACGCACTTGACGGATTGTATGTAGGTGATATGCCACAAACTGCATATGTATTAGGATTGACATTAAAGCCAGTTAAAGGTTTAATGATTCAAGCAATACACAAAACATACGATAAGAACTATTCAGACTGGTCACCAGGCGCTCGTGAATATGACGGAACGGATGATGACGCAGACAGAAGTCAAGTATGGGAAGCTCCTGGCTACTCAAAACTTGACCTACATATGTCTTACAAACTACCAAAAGTTAAAGGACTTGATATGACTTTAAACGGACATATCTTCAATGTTCTTGATGAGGTATTTGTTCAAGACGCAGTTGATAATAGTAGATACAATAGTTATGGAACTAAGGCACACTTAGCACATAACGCAGAAGTATTCTTGGGAACACCAAGATATGCAAACATTGGATTAACTATTAACTTCTAATTC
>FUFK010047565.1_pt1 | contig 16677 bp, 16 predicted proteins | sample 1021851 | NCBI WGS metagenome assembly FUFK01 (sample SAMEA51879418, study PRJEB19060) | metagenome | reverse complement strand
TCGACCTGAAACGGGGGCTGGTTGCAAAGCATCATCAGCGATGCTTCCACACCGGGGTTTCTCGGTTCATGAAGGCCTGAACGCCGATTTCTTTGTCTTCGCTATCGAAGAGTCCAGCGAAGGCGATGGCTTCGATTTCCACACCGTCGGTCAACCCTTCATCAAGGGCGGAGCGCACCGTTTGTTTTCCGACACGAAGGGCGTGAGAGGATTTGCTTCCAATTCGCTTGGCCATGGCAAAGACGGTTTCTTGCAGCTCTTCGGGCGCGACAACGTGGTTGACCAAACCAATGCGACGGGCCTCTTCTGCAGGCACCATATCGCCGGTCATGATCATCTCATGGGCCTTGCCGTAGCCAACCAAACGCTCCAGTCGCTGCGTTGCACCGTAGCCCGGAATCAAGCCGAGGTTGATTTCAGGCGTTCCAAAGGTGGCACGGTCGCTGGCGATTCGGATGTCACAGGAACACGCAACCTCGCAGCCGCCACCAAGGGCAAAACCGTCCACCATGGCAATGGTGGGTTTGCTGAGGTTCCACAAGGCCTCCACGGCGTTGTCGGTGAATCGCTCGCGAATGACTTCACTGCCTGCACCGGCAAATTCCGTTATGTCGGCTCCGGCAACGAAGGCGTGAGGCTTGGCCCGCTTGCCCTCGGGTGGTGGATTGGGCGAGGCACCCGTGACCACCAAAACTCGCACATCGTCGCTCGCTTCCATCCAGGCGCAGACCGCTTTGAGCGAAGCCATCACATCGGCGTTCAGGGCGTTCAATTTGTCTGGGCGGTCAATGGTCATGCAGGCAAAGAATCCGAGGTCTTCCTCTTCGCTGATGGGGTGGAGCTCGACTTTCATCACATCGCTTTCCGGCGTGTTCATGGGTTGACTGAACCGTCGCTTCTTCTTGATGTCATCGCCCCTCTCCAATGAACGCCAAGCAAGGTATGATATTCACAGACGGCTTCACCGATTTATGACTGAGGAAAACAAACCGATGGTCAGTGCCGTGGATATGGCCAAAAAATACGGGGATTTCATCGCCCTTCATCCGTTGAACGTCCAGGTTCATGCCGGGGAATTCTTCGGTGTTTTCGGCCCCAACGGTGCGGGAAAATCCACCTTCATCAAACTGCTGACCGGGCAACTGCGCCCCAGCAAAGGCCGAATTGAGGTGCTTGGCGTTGATGCGGTGGACGACCCTCAGAAAGTAAAAGCGAACATCGGCATCGTCCCTGAATCAGAATCCCCTCCATCCTTCTTGACCCCTGCGGAGTTCTTGGAATTCGTCGCTCGTTTGCGTGGGGTGGAGGACATGAAAAACAAGGTTGAACACTGGCTGGAGTGGTTTGGTCTTCAGGAAAAAAGGGACACGATGTGCAAGGATTTGTCCAAAGGCCAGCGCCAAAAAGTCATGCTGGCCAGCGCGTTCATCCACAAACCGAAGTTGCTCTTTCTCGACGAACCCTTCGCCAATCTCGACCCCATTTACCAGCGCAAGTGTAGGCAATGGTTGCTGGACCATGTGGCTGAAGGAGGCACGATTTTCCTCTGTTCCCACGTCTTGGAAATGGCGGAACGAATGTGCAATCGCATGGCCATCATCAACGACGGAAAGGTGTTGGCTGCAGGCACCGTCAAGGGCCTAAAACAGTCGGAAAGTGAGACGTTGGAAGATGTGTTCATTCGACTGGTCGGCCGCTCCATTGAGGANGTTGAGCGACGAAGTGACGAGGGCGTTGTGGACGATTCGGAGGAATGACCATGGCCGGCACCTTCATTGAAACGCGTTCGTGGACGGACGAAGATTTCAGTGAAAGCGGCCCGCTTGGGACNTCCTCACACGGCGTCACTCTCAACGAACCCCTGAGGGGCTGGGCGGCATTTTCCGCCACGTTTCGCGTCATGTTTGTGGAAGAGGCACGAAAGAGCGTGGAATTTGCCAAGAAACGACAAATGGTGCTNTTNCCCCTCCTGCTGACGCTGGTCACCGCTATTTCCACTATCGGTCTGCAGTTTTTGGTTGGGGATTCAACCGCACAAACATCGGACATCGATTCGAAAACATTCACCTGGCAGGAACTCCGCTTCGCCCTTCATCTGCCCATGTTCATGTTCTCCTTGGGCATGGGAACCTTTGCTTTCATGGGCCGTGACGCCATTCTACGGCGAACGGGGACGAAGAATTTCCTGCTCGCCGCTCCCGCTCTCCAACCGCTTCCCAATTCGATGGCGCACTTTGTGTACTTCGTCAAGGAAGTTCTGTTCTACGTCCTTCTGATTCTCACGCCCATCATCGCCGGCATGGCGTTGGGCATTTTGCTCGATGGCTTTGCTGGTATCCGCACCCCGCTGTTGTGGAGTTCCCTGCCGTGGACGTGGCTGGCGATGGCCACCACCTTGGGGCAAGGCTTGGCCCTGTCCTTCTTGGCCTCGTCTCTTTGGCTTCGTGGTCGGCCCTTCACCGTGGTGGGCCCGATGGTCGTGGTCGCTGTGGGCATCGGCGTCGGCTTGGGCCATCTCCCCGTTGATGTGTTGCTTTGGGGTTTGGCGGCGCAGTCCTCCCAAAGTGGGGTGGCCATTCTTCTCGGTCTTGCACTGTCCCTTGGCTTGGGCTTGTTCGCTTCGCTCTTGATTCTCGATGATTTTGATGTCAGTGTGGTGGAGCGCGGCGATTTACTTGCACCGATGTATGCTCGCCTTGGCTTCCTTGGAAGGGGCCACATCCGTTTGATCGTCGCCAAGGAATTCGTCGACCTGTTCCGCTCGGGGGCCATCAAGAAGATGACCGTTTCCTACGCCATCCCGCTCTTGGTCCTCCTCGGCATGGCGTGGCTCGTGGATTTTGCTGAAGCGCCCATACCCATCAACCTTCTTTCCTATGCCCCGTTTTTGGGCTTCTTCGGTTTCAATTTCTATTCGTGGTTAACCATCCTTGATTCACCGGATTTCATGAACGGTTTACCGCTGAAAGTCCCCGACCTGATTCGTGCAAAAGTCGTGGTGTATTTCTTGGCCACCTCATGGATTTCGCTGATTTTCATCGTCTTGATGGCGTGGCGTTTGGATGAGTGGGCTTCCTTGCCCACCAGCATCATCGTCATGTTCGCCAATTCCGTTTACATCGTTGCCTTGACGGCGTTTTTGATGGGATTGCGCCCCAATAAGGCCATTTTTGACGCGTCCATCATGGTGTGGTTTTGGATTGGCACCGTCCTTCCCCTGCTGGGGCTCTTCCTCCTTTCTTTCACCCAAGGTGATGTCGGTTTGTACGGCAATTGGTGGGAGCGAGCCAGCCAAGACGGTCTCGCCGCTACCGCTCAAATGTACGACGAATCCATGGTCCAACAAGGATACATGGGCATGATCGCCATCTCGATTGGGCTCATTTTTGCATCCGCTCTCTTGTGGAAATTAATGGACAAACGTTGGGGACGTTCGGAGTTCTCAAACTGAACTTCACCGGTGTTCTGGCAGGTATGTTCTTGAGCGGCGGTCATGAGCCAACCACATGGCTCAGGTGGTGGCGGTTTGCGGCATGCCCGGGTCGGGGAAAGGAGAATTCGCCGCCGTNCTCAGCGAGGCGAAGGTACCCATCGTCTCAATGGGCGACATGATTCGGGCTGAAGTGAGAGCTCGAGGCCTGGTTGAGGAACCGCACGTCTTTGGTGAGGTTGCTGCTGAACTCCGAGCTCAACACGGTGAGGATGTTTTGGCCGTCCGTCTTTGCGACCGCGTGGATGAGTTGCTCCAAAACCACGACCTCGTACTTATTGAAGGGCTTCGGGGAACGGCTGAGGATGCCGTGTTCTCCGCTCGCTGGAANGGCGCTTATCGCACCGTGGCCATACAGGCCGACAACGAATTGCGCTTCCAACGCATCGTTCAACGGGGTCGCTCGGAAGACGGCGACCGTGCGGCTTTTGAGGCCCGCAACGAACGGGAGCGAGGATGGGGTTTGGACGTNCTCATCAACGACGCTACCGATGTGCTCGTNAACGATGTGGAACTCGCTGAATTTCAGTCTCGTTGCTCGGCTTGGCTCGAGAATGTTCGCAACGCTTGACGCCCTCTCGTCGGGTGCAATGCATTCGCCACAGCAGGGCGTTTTCCGCCCGATTTTCACCCAAGTGTTATAGTCGGGGAGATGTTGTAGCAAATTGCATTCGCGGGGGTTGGTGACCATGGCAAGAAAAAAGGGCGGTGGCAAGGGCAGGCAAAGGGCCCGGCAACGAGCGCAGTACGATGAACTCGACAAGTACCCCGTCATGCCGCCGCACGCCTTTGCTCGTATCGTTCGTGACAAGCAGACGCTGAACATCATCTACCAAATCATCGAGCCCCCCCTGACCAAGAAGGAGCAGGAACAACGCGATGAGATCATGGACATCTTCATTCGCTCATTGACCGCCAACATCGAGGAGATTGATTCCAATCCCGAAGCCTATGTCCGCACGGCGATGGATAAGGTCATCAAATCCTACAGCATGAAAATCAACAAGAAATCGAAATCCAAACTCTTCTACTACCTGCGCCGAGACCTCATCGGCTACGGCAAGATGGACGTGCTGATGAACGACGTCAACGTGGAGGACATTTCACTTGACGGAACCAACGTTCCCATCTTCGCCTACCACCGGAAGTTCGAATCGGTGGAAACCACCTGTGTTTGGGAGACCGACGAAGAACTCGAATCCTATGTCATTAAGCTCGCACAGCGCTGTGGAAAGCACATTTCGGTCGCTGAACCCTTGCTTGACGCGACCCTGATGGACGGTTCTCGAATCGTCATGAAACTGGGACACGAAATTTCTACTCGNGGTTCAGCCTTCTGTATTCGCCGGTTCAAGGACGACCCGTTCTCACCGGCCGATATCGTGGCGTTCCGAACCATGTCGTCCTTGATGGTCGCCTATCTTTGGATCGCCTTCCAGAACGAAGTGCCCATGCTGTTCGTTGGTGGTACGGCGTCTGGAAAGACGACGACGCTCAACGCCATGTGTATTTTCATTCCCTGGCAAATGAAGATCGTGTCCATCGAGTCCACTCGTGAAGTCAACATCCCACAACCAAACTGGGTTCCCGGTTTGACCCGTCAAGGGTTTGGTGGTGAAAGCGACGACGGTGTTATCGGTGAGTTCGAATTGCTCAAAGCAGCGTTACGTGAGCGGCCGGAATACATCATCGTGGGTGAAATTCGTGGTGCTGAAGCCTATGTTCTGTTCCAAGCCATGGCCACCGGTCACTGCGCTTATTCCACGGTCCACGCCGACTCCGTCCCTTCGCTCGTTCACCGTTTGGAGAACAAGCCGATCGACATCCCGCGTGTGCTTCTGCCTGCGCTTGAAGCCTGTTCGATTCAGATTCAAACTCGTATCAACGGACGACGTGTGCGACGAACGAAGCAGGTGGTGGAGATCGTCGGTATCGACCCCAACTCAATGGAGGTCATCACCAACGAAGTGTTCCGATGGGACGTCACCAACGACGACTTCATCTTCAGCGGCAAGTCCTACGTCCTTGAGAAAATCATGGTCAAAATCAACTACAGCCAAGAAGAGATGCGACGAGAATTGCGCACCCGAAAGCGCATTCTTGAGTGGATGGTCTTGAACGATATCCGAAAAGCCGACCAAGTGTCTCAAATCGTCACCGAGTATTACGTTCGCCCCAACGAAATCATGGCTCGTGTGGACGGGTTGAAGTGAGGCGGCGAATCCAAACACGGTGATACGATGGACCTGACGGCATGGCAACGCATCTGCAATCGGCTCCTCGGGCCGTTTGTCAAGAAGCGTGCTCGCAACGACAAGGAATTGTCAGCGAACCTCGTCAAGGGGTCCATGGGCATGATGCCCGAGGTGTACTTGTCCACCGTCATCGTCACGTCCATCGCCATCACCCTGATGTCGTGGGCCTTTGTGGCCGTGTTCTTCATCCCCGACATCGGCGTCATCGCGTTTTACGAAAGCATCCAAGATTCCGCCACGCTCAATCCATGTTTTGAGTGGGAGTATTGGAATCCCGACCTTGTCGACCCCACACAGCCAGGAAATGGTTGCCCGGAGTATGCATTGCAAGTCTTCCCCGCCGCCTTGAAGGTCGTCATCGTGGCGTTGGGTGGCCTCATCATCCCCTATGCGGCCTACAAATACAACAAGGGTGGCGCAAAACGAGAAGCCACTCGCCGTGCTGACATGATTGAGAAGTACCTGCCCTACGCTGCTTCCTACACCGCCGCTATGTCGGCAGCCAACGCCACACCGGCCAAGATTTTCCGCTCCCTCGCCATGAACAAGGACATCTATGGGGATGTTGCTGATGACGCTGCTATGATTTACCGTGATGTCACGCTCTTGGGTTATGACCTCATCACGGCGATGAAGATGAGCGTTGACCGTGCAGCCTCGGTATGGTTGACGGAATTTTTCCAGGGCATGGTCGGCACCTTGACCGCTGGTGGGCAACTGAAATTGTTCTTCCTCAATCGTGCAGAGCACTACATGCGTGAAAACCGAACCCGGCTGGGGCAATTCCTCGAATCCATTGCGCTCCTGGCCGAATCTTACATTGTGGTCGCCGTCGCAATGCCGCTGTTTTTGATTGTCATGCTCGTCATCATGTTCTGGGTGTCGGGTTCTGGTGCCCAAATGAGCGAAGGCATGCTCTACGGTATCGTTCTTGGTTTCATTCCAATGATTCACATTGCTTACGCTATCCTCGTTTGGACCAGCAGTAAAGAGCAAGAAATGTAGAGGGGGGAGAAGCGTTGGCACGGAAAAAGGAGAAGATCGTCGTCAATTTGGACTTGCCCAAAGACGACTCAACCTTGACGCGGTTGTACATCATCCTCTTCTTTTCTATCATTCTTGGTTTGTCCAGCGGATTGTTTTGGATAGCCAATTCCGGTTTCGTTCCCACAGCCAACGGCGAGCCGATGTTCACCAACCTCTACTGCGGTGCGACCGCACAAGACGAAGTTGGAAACCCAACGGGTGAATACTTCCAAACCAACCAAAAGCCAACCTATACGGCGAACCAAACCTGTTCCATCCTCCAAGACCAGCCTGACCGCATCACGTGGGAGGACGAAGAATGGACCATGGTGACGAAACGTGGAAAGAACTTCGATGTCCCTGGCGTACCTGAATCTTCGACGGGCGGGACGGCCGTATTGCAACCCTTGTGGTTGAATTACACCGTTGAAGCCTCTGGATCCTACGAATACACCGTGGCGATTCGAACATCCGGCGGAGACATTCTGGAATGGGAAAACGACACCACCAACACCGGCACGCAGCAACTCTCCATGATCTCAATTCCCCCCGATACTCGGTACGAATTGATTTTCATGACCGCACAAGAAGGCCAATTCTTGCAAACGGTCACCTTTGACATGACTGTTCACTATCAAGACGGTATTCCAACCAACATGAACAACAAATCGCTCTGGCTCGGCCCGGCCGTTGAAGCCGGTCCACTGAAGGTCCACCCCACCATTTTCCTGAACTTCTTTGGTTTGACGTTCTTTTTCTTCATCTACCCGGCCTCCTATTATTGGGAAAAGGTCGAGGAAGCCAAGAACGAAGTCGAAGAAAAATTCCCGGATTTCCTCCGAGATTTGGCCGAGTACTGGAAGGGTGGTCTTTCCATGACGGTGGCGGTTCAAACGCTGGCGACATCGGAATACGGCGCGTTAAATGACGAAGTCAAGAAGATGTCCGACCAGCTCAGTTGGGGCGTCAAGTTCTCCGATGTTATTCTCCAATTCGCCGAACGTGTGGGAACACCACTTGTTCGTCGTGCGATTACGCTCATTGCCGAAGCCGACCGGGCGGGTGGAAAGATTTCTGACATTCTGGTCACGGCTGCTAACGACTCTCGCGAATTGAAATTCCTTGAGGGTGAACGTAAACGAGCCATCGGTTCCTATATTGCGGTCATTTGGACCTCGTACTTCGTTTTCCTTGGCGTGATTGTCGTTCTCGCCAAGGTCTTTATTCCCGCCATTGCCGGTTCCAACTCCGGTGGTGAGGACGGCGGGGACAGCGGTGGTCAAACCATTGGAAACATGACCATCCGAAACATCGACCCGCTGTTTTTCCTGACCATTTTCTACTACGGCGTGACCATGCAGGCGCTTGGAAACGGTTCCATGGCCGGCTTGATGGCGACGGGTCGTTTCTCGACTGGATTCAAGCATTCAGGCATGATGATCGTCGTCGCACTCGTGGTGTTCAACTTCGTCGCCTTCTCACCCGAACTCATCGGCATCACCGAAGTACCAGGCCTCAACCCGTCATCGGGCACCTTCGTCCCTTCACCGCTCTACTTTGGAGGTTGATGCCATGCGTCATGACGAAGAGGCGCAAATCCATATTTTGGAGATGCTGACGCTGTTTTGGCTGTTCTTCATGTCGGCCACATTCNTGATTCGCGTTCATGTCCCCGATTCACCTTCAGTTGCGCTCGATTCATCCTTGGAGATGGCCGGCGATGACGCCATTCGTTACGGGCTCGGCCTCGAGGCTGAAATCCAAGGCGAGAACCGACTAGAGGAATTACTGGCCAACGACGACCGTGAGGCAGCGTGTGAACTCCTCCAATCCGCCGTTGCACCGGGGAAGGAAGCCAACTGCTGGCTTGCAAAGGACAGTTCGGTAGCCACCCCTCACGGCACGGTGGGTTCGCCCTCCAGCGGCACAGTTGCTGTTCATCACCTCGTCGTCATCGGCCCTTATGTTTGGTCGGTGACCCTTGACGTCTGGGCCCGTGGAGGTGGTGTCTGATGCAGAGCACCGACCTGCGTGAATCCCAAGCGGGGCAGATGCTCCTGGCCACCGGCGTGGTGTTGCTCATGTCGTTGTTGTCCATGGCCATTTTCGGCGTGAAGGTCGCTGGCCTGACCCTGCCGCACGAAGCAGCATCCGACGATGTCATCGACACGACCAATCAGGTGTTGGAATCCATTCAGCCGCTTACGCAAGCACGCATGGACCTCTGGGTGGACGGTGGATTGGAGCCCATGGAGGCTGCAGAATTGGGCTTTGAGACCGTGCACGACGACCTTCTTCATCACGGCGAGCTTCGGGGTGTGGAGATCAAATTAACCAATATGGTGCTGACCGAAATTGATGCCAGCACCATCGCCGTCGTTGCCGAACTCGGGGTCTCCGATGGCGAGGCGATGCTCAACTACGACGTGAATTTCACGCTGGATGTTCAGTCTTCGTGATACTGGTCAATGGCTCGGTTGAGCAAGGTGAAGATTCGTTCAATATCGTTGTCAACACGCGTCGGGTCGACCATCGGCCAATTGGCGATTTTTGCACGCTCAATCAAACCGTTTTGGATGGCGCGAATACGGCCAAAGTTGGCGAGATAGCGGTCCGACCTTCGGTAGGAATGTGCGTCACGAGATTTGAGCATCGCCTGGTGGGAACGCTCCTCGTCAACGACCATGACCACGCCGAGCGCCACGCCACCAGCGTCTTCCCACGCCTTGAGCAGCCGGGCACTGGGAACGATGTGCACGCCCTCCAATAGCAGGTCAATGCCCTCTCGTCGTGCTCGCTCCAGGGTCGCCGATACACCGGCCTCAACCGCAAGGCACGTTTCGTTCCAGTCAAGAACCGGCTCGCCGCTGCTCCCTTTTGAAAACGATGAGCGATGGAGTGCCTCGTGTTCGTGCTCAGCGTCGGTGGCTCGCATGATTTCGCGAATGGCATCGGTTGACATCACGCGGGTAAAGCCTGCTCGTTGGGCGACACCCACGGCTGCGGTGGATTTCCCTACACCGGTTGCACCGGCGATAATGAGCAGACGTGGCGGACGAGTTGAGAGGGTTTGGGCCGTGCGCTGTGCCATCCCTACCCTCGTGGTCATGAAGAGCACTGAAGGGCTTGGGCACATGAGGGTTCTGTCGTCCGTGGCTTCTTGGGTCGGTGTTTGAAGGCGGAGGCTTCCACCGATGCCCCTTTGAAGCGTCTTGGCTTGGAAGTTTCATGGCCGAAGAACAGATGTGGATTGCCGGTGAATGGTGCGCTGCAGAGAACGGAGAAACCAGCGATGTACTCAATCCCGCAACGGGCGACGTAATGGCAACCGTGCCCAAGGCGACCGTTGGCGATGTCAACCGGTGCGTGGAGGCTTCTCGTGAAGCCTTGAATCACGCTGACTGGAAAGCGATGGACCCCGCTCAGCGCGGACGTATCCTCAACAAAATGGCAGCGGTAACCTATGCCAAGGCCAAGGAGTTGGCCGTCATTGAATCCTCGAATAACGGCAAAACCTTCCGAGAGGCGCTTTCTGAAATTCGCTACGGTGCTTGGACGCTGGAATATTTCGCCGGTCTGGCCGACAAAATCGAAGGCAGCACGATCCCTGTTCCCGGCCCTCGATTGAACTACACCCTTCGCCAACCACTTGGCGTCACCGCTCACATCGTTCCGTGGAACTTCCCATTGCAATTGGCTCTGCGCTCCATTGCCCCTGCTCTCGCCGCCGGGTGCACGGTCATCGCCAAACCNGCTTCGTGGACCCCGCTTTCTCTGATTGCATGGAGCAAAGCCATCGACGAGGCCGAAACGGGGCTTCCTTCCGGCGTCCTTCAGGTATTGACCGGTTCCGGTGCTCTCGCCGGGGACGCCTTGGCCGGCCACGCCGGTGTTGACGGTGTTGTGTTGACGGGCGGTGTGCCAACTGGAAAGACCGTGATGGCCAAGGCCAGCGAACAGTTGACACCCGTCACGCTTGAACTCGGTGGAAAGGGTGCGAACATCGTCTTCCCCGATGCCAATCTCCGCTACGCTGCGAAGGCCATCTGCTTTGGTATCTTCATGAACGCCGGTCAAATGTGCTGGGCTGGCTCTCGTCTCCTGGTGCACGAGGATGTTCACGATGACCTCGTTGAGGCCGTCTGTGCTGAAGTCTCGAAGTGGCCCGTTGGCCCGGGCATGGAAGAGGGTGTACGCATGGGCAGTTTGGTTCACGAACGTCACCGAGCCGAAGTGCTTGAGAAACTTGAGGCCGGGTTGAAGGAAGGCGGCAAAGTGGTGTTGGGCGGAAAGGCGCTCGACCGGGACGGCGCTTTCATGGAAGCGACGGTGGTTACGGGCGTTGACCGCTCCCACCTCTTGTTCCAAGACGAGTTGTTCGGTCCTGTGCTGGCTGTCACGACATTTTCTTCTGATGAAGAAGCTCTGGAACTCGCCAACGACACGCCCTTTGGTCTGCTGAACGGCGTGTGGACCAACGACTTGAGCCGAGCCCACAAGATGGCACGGGATTTGGAGTGCGGTATGGTCTCCATCAACGAGTACCCCATCACCTTCCCACAAACGGCCTTCACCGGTTGGAAGCACTCGGGCATCGGTGTGGAGCAGAGCCAAGATGCGCTCCGCTTCTACACGAAGGTCAAGAACGTCAACGTGAAGTTGTGAGGTGGCAAGATGGCGGTTGACATCGAACAGCGCGACCACGTCCGACTCATCAAAATGGCCGGTCAAGCCTCAACACAGTCGTTTTCCATGGCGTTCTTGCCAACGATTGCAAAAGCCATTGACGACGGCCTCAAGGATGCACAGACCAAGGCCATCGTGCTGACGGGTGATGGNCGCTTTTTCTCAGCCGGTGCGGATATCAACGCCTTTCAGGAATCGATTGAAACCAACACCGCCCCCGAATTGATTCGCAACCTCACGGGTGTGCTTCATCCGCTGCTCCAACGCATGCGCACCTCATCGACGATTGTGGTGGCTGCGCTCAACGGCGTCTCTGCTGGTGGTGGGCTCGGTCTAGCCTTGGCCTGCGATGCTCGCATCGGCACCAACGATGCCCGCATGGCTGCGTCCTATGCTGGCATGGGCCTTTCACCGGACGGCGGTACGACCTGGCTTCTTCCTCGTCTTGTGGGCGAACAGCGTGCTCGCCGCTTCTTCATGCAAAACGAAGTCTGGTCGGGCCGTGAAGCCCATGAGTACGGGGCCATCGATGTTTTGGTTGACGCCGATTCACTGATGGAAACGGCCATCGGCTTGGCCACCGTTTGGTCTTCGTGGGGCCCTCATACCAAGGAAGCGACCAAGCACCTTTTGCACGTTCAAACGGACAATGATTTCTCCACCCATTTGGACCACGAGCGCACCCTCATCGAAGCTGCAGGTACGACCGAGGCGTTCAAAGAGGGCGTGGCCGCTTTCCTAGAAAAGCGACAACCTTCCTTTGATTGAATCACTGGATTTGGAACTGTATCTGTTCCTGCTTGCCACCGCCAAGTCTCATGAGGCCCACAACGAGGGCGATAAGCCCGCCACAAATTGAACAGCAACCTCCAAAGAAGGAGGTGCCCATGAGGGCGCCTGTGCCCACGATTTCTCCCATAACGGGAATGAACATGGCGTCCAAATCCACGACCTTCATCGAAACATTGTTGTCGTTGGAGACGAAAATTTCCTCCCCGACTTCGCAATCGTTGAGTGCCCTGGTTCCCTCCTCTTGGTCGTTGATGGTGCTGCAGATGACACCGACCACAACGTGGTCTTCGATGTCGTAATATTCCCAACGCTTTGTGCAGTCGATGGTGGCCACACGCTCACCAATGTCGTTGCCATCAGCGTCGGTGATGCTCAACGAGCCCAATGCATCGCACGCATCAGGTACGCCGTTGCTGTTTTCATCGGCCTTTGGGTCGCCAGAGATCAGTAGGTACCATCCCATTTCGCCCGCGTTATCGTCGTCGGTATGGACGAGTGCTTCTGCAGGCACATGGTCGGAAGTGTAGGGTCCAGTTTCAATGCCCTCGAGCGTTTCTTCCAAGGTAGCGCCTGCAACACCGCCAATCACGAAGCCGAGAATGCCAATCACCAAGAAAACAGCAGCGATGATCATGGGTACCTTCGGTCCTTTTTTCCCGGAAACAACAACGTTTTGACTCGCCATGCCGGGTTGGTAGCCGGCTGCCGCCATCTCTGGTGTGATTTGTTGCATCACGGTCGGGGTCGGGCCCGTGATATCCTCTTGAGAGGCCGATGGGGCTGCGGGAGATTCGGGTTCGCAGTCAGCGGCGTCAGCGGCGTCAGCGATGGTACCCCATGGGGTTGTGTTGGGTTCATTCATGGTCGTAACTTGCTCAACGTGTACTTGATACTTGCCTCAATATCCACTGAGGTCAGTTTCTTCTGCCTGCCCACTCGACCAGTCGTAAATCCCCTTTCCTGTTTTCTTACCAAGCCGTCCTTGGGCTACAAGGTGTTCCAGCAAAGGGTGAGGGGCATAGGCGTCGTCGTTGAACGAGCGCTGAAGATTCAGCAAGATGTCACGGCGGACGTCAAGCCCCACCAGGTCGGTCAGGGCCAAGGGGCCCATCGGGTGCTTGTAGCCCAGCACCATGGCGGTATCGATGTCTTTGGCGCTGGCGACGCCGTCGGCGAGCATGCGGATGGCTTCGTTGCCGAGGACGACACCGAGGCGACTCGTGGCAAAGCCTGGAATGTCCTTGACCAAAATGCACGTCTTCCCCATCGCTTGGCCCGCTTCTTGTGCCATGGCGATGGTGTCTTGGGATGTGCGCTCGTGACGAACCAGTTCAAGCAATTTCATGATGGGCACGGGATTGAAGAAATGCATACCAATCACGCGTTCTGGACTGCTCGTTGCGGCGGCAATATCGGCAATGGAAAGCGAGGAGGTGTTCGTTCCAAGGATGGCGTGAGCAGGTGCGAGTTTGTCAAGCTGAGCGAAGATGCTGTGTTTGAGGTCGGGCAGTTCTGGAACGGCTTCAATGACCAAATCGGCTTGCCCCACTGCAGCGGCAAGGTCGTCGACCGCCGTGATGTTGGCCGCCCATGCATCCCGTTGTTCGGGCGTGGTTTTTCCACGGGCGATGCCTTTCTCCCAAAAGGCTGCAATGCGATTCATGCCGCGCTCAAGTCCTTCCGGAAACGCGTCGTAGAGGTTGGTTTGCCATCCGGCTTGAGCGCACACTTGAGCGATACCTGCGCCCATGGTCCCTGCTCCAATCACTGCAACACGTTCAATGGGCATGAACCGAGGAGGCGGCTCACCTTCATGATGCTTGTCCGGCGCCTTTCTGTTTTGATTGTGCCAGCGCAACACCACCCACGATGAGTGCGAAAGAGACCAGCAACGAAGGACCAAGTTGCTCGTTCAAGAGAAGCCATCCTCCGAGGATGCCAAAGGGTGGGACCAGATAGACGTAGAAAGCGGCGGGCCCCGCTCCGATGATGCGTATGCCGTCTGCAAACCACACATAGGAGAGGACGGTCGAGAACACGGCGAGGAAGACGATACCGGTCCATGCGTCCACGCTCGGGTTCGTCCAACCGGCGTTCAAGGATTCATAGCCGGCCCATGGTGTGAGAATCACCAAACCGATAACCGAAGACCATACCGTGAGGTGAAGCGGACTCAACGGGCCTTCTGCGTCGTCAGGCACTTCGGTCATGACCCGTTTCATGATGATGGTCGAGGCTGCCCAAGCCAGCGCTGCTCCTGCGATGAAGGCGTTTCCAATCCACCGGTCAAGGGTGGGAATAGCCGTGTTTGGTGAGGCCAAGAAAAGCACGGCGACGCCAGCAAAGGCCAAAGCCAAACCACCGAGGAGGCGCCATGACATGCGCTCGTCCAAAAAGAAGACAGCGAGGAAGGCGGTGAACAACGGGTTGAATGTAATCATCAACGAAGCATCACCTGCGGCGGTGTACCCCATGCCGTTCATGAACAACACTTGGTACATGAAGGTGGAATAGAATCCAATCCAACCCACTTGTTTCCATTGCTTCTTTGACGGTGTTGTCCACTGGTCCGTCCACTTGAGGAAGAGGAGGAACATGACGATGACCATCACATAGCGAATCCACGCCGCAGTGACGGGTTCAACCTCTGTTGCGACCACTCGGCCTGCTGGCCAGCCAAAGCCCCAGATGGCAGCGACGATCACCAATTTGATGTGAACGCCGGCGTTATTCATTCAAATCGCTCCAAACCCAACTGCAGCATGCGGGTTCGGGGAAGCCCGATTTCCGGTAAGCCTGCTGCTGGGGCGTGGAGCTTGAGGCCTTCAATTCTGTTGACGTACAAACCATAACTGGCGATGTCATCGGGTTTGTAGGGTGTTTCGAGGCCCATTTTCTGAAGCGTTTGACATGCTTTTTCGGAATAGATGGGGAACAGGTTGGTCGAGAAGTGCATCCATTCCGAAATTCGCTGAGCGTCTACGCCATCAAGGGTCATGAGGTGTTCGAGCAACGAGACATCGGGGTAGGTGGTGGTTCGCAGCACCATCTCGACCTCATTGACGATGTCTTCGGGCCATGCGAACGGTGCGCGCTCAGCCCACCGGTCGGCGATGCTGATGTGTTCAATCGATTGTTCGGCTTGAACGGCGTAGAGCGATTCGATGTAGGAGCGGTCTTCGTACGCGTCGGTCACCAGACCGGGCAGGTCTTCAAAGAAGCGTTCACACATCTCGGCGTCCACGCCGTAAAGGGCGACGGGGATCATCTANGACCACTCCAGAGTTCAGGCGCTTGCGCCAATGCCGGAAGCGATTTGGCGAGCGGTCATGGGCTTTTCAGCCACCCATTGCTGCTTGAAGAGTTCCTTGAGGTCTTCTTCGTCCTGAGCGGTGGGGAGGTGTGCAGTGACATAGGCGTTCCATTCGTCGTCGGAGCCTTCGAAGAGGGTGCCTTCAACGGTGTAGCGCTGGCGCTTGAAGGTGCCAATCTCCCGGTTGAAGTTCTCGTGAGGCACGTACAATTCGGTCGCTCCTTCGGGAAGGTAGCCACAGAGCTTTCTCACTTCGGCAACGATTTCATCGTGGTAGTGCTGACGGGCTTCTTCGTTGAGGGTCTCCTTGGACACCTCGATGTCGCCTTCGAGTTTCTTGCGTTCATCCCAACGTCCCTTGATGCCCCAGACATAGGCCCAGTGGGCGGAGGAGGATTCATCGACACCGAACAGGTCGTGAGCGGTGGAGACCCACTTGTTGATGTAGCGTTGAAGCATGTCCAAAGGAATGACACCGGCCTTGATGATGCGGCGCAGTCCGTTGGAACCGGTACCAAGGTGGAAGGATTCCTCTTTGAGCATGGGCCCCATGCTGGCAGCGAGCGGTTTGAACGCCGAGGTGGAGAGCATGCCGAGTTGGAACTTACCGTCTCGGTCGACAAACATGGTGTAGCAGAAGAAGTCCAGCCAGTGCGGCATGGGTCGGTTGAAGGCACCGAGGAGGCGGTCGCCGTCCTGAGCGTTGCGCTCGAGGAGCTTTTGGGCCTCACGTCGTCCTTGCTGGCCGAAGTAGGTCATGAGGAGGTAGGCCATTTGCCAACCGTGGCGCTGTTCTTCGGCCATGATACGGGCCGCTGCATAACGGTCGTAGTCTGTTGGTGCGGTGGCGAGGAGGTGTCGCTGTTGTTCAACGGAAGCGAACTCGGTATCGCCTTGGACGGTGATCATGCTGACCAGAGCGTCTCGCATGCTTTGGTGGGGCACTTGGAGTGAGCGTTCCCACTTGGCACGTCCAGTGTAGTCGCCGAATTCGATGACATCGCCAGCACGTTCCCAGTCAAACTGGATGGAGAGGTCGAAATCGCCCATCCATTCACGGTCATAGCCGACGTTGTCTTGCCAGGCCTTGAAGTTCTCAATCCAGTCGTCCCAGG
>FUFK010039907.1_pt1 | contig 16680 bp, 14 predicted proteins | sample 1021851 | NCBI WGS metagenome assembly FUFK01 (sample SAMEA51879418, study PRJEB19060) | metagenome | reverse complement strand
TAACCTCTTCACATGCAATATGGATGTTATGTACTGATGCTAGTACAGAGTATCCACATACATTTGTAAAAGAGGCAAAACGCTGGATAGCCAGCCTATCTAATCCTTATTTACACAACTATGCAGACATGCGTAATGAGCAACACATTAAATTGCTCAAACTGCTAAAGTTTAACTTTTTAAATTATACAGTATATAACAATGTACCATTAATAGAATTTTATAAATTATGTGTACCCCAACCTTAGCTCTGTCAGCTATATCAGGTGTTGGCTCTGCGATGGCAGATCGTTCAGCAAAGATGGCACAGTATCGAGCACAAAAAGCAGCGGTAGATAGGTCAAACGCTATGGCAAAGCAGGACTATCTTAACAAGATACAGATTTCTGCTTTTAAAGATCAACAAAAACTAGACTTATTTAAAGCACAACTAGAAGCCCAATCTGCGTCCGTCACAGCGATGGAACGTCAGAAAGACATCAACCAAATGGAGGCTTCAAGAGCCTCAACAGCCAACCAACTAAAACTACAAGAAAAAGTTGCAGAGGCTCAATTTGAAGGACAACAAAAATTAGCAGAATCTATACGAGCACAAGGTACAATACTAGCTAGTGGTATGGCAGCAGGTCAATCTACTATGCTAACCCTTACTGATGAAGAACGTAAGTTAGGACAGATGCAAGCTGCAGTAGACGCAAGTTTATTTAATGCAAGGCAGTCGTTTGGACTACAAGAATACAACACACTTCTTAATCAGTACTCTGCAGATTCTCAAGCATATAACAGTGTCATAGCTGCACCTATGAATCCTGTTGCTGAGTTTCAGACTGTAAAACCAATCAAGATGGCAGCACCCAAAAAACCAAGCATGTTAGGGTCGATTATGACAGGCTTTAGTGCAGCAGTAAAAACTGGATCTGGCATTGGTCATGCTAGTGGAGACTCATCTCTACCTTGGTGGAGTACTCAATCAGGAGCATAATGGCAAAAGGATTTCGTAGACAAGGAGAATGGCAAACTGGCTTTAGTCAGAAAAGCATAGCTTCTAATGTAAAACAACAACTACAGACAGTAAAACTTCTAGAACAAAGAATCAAAGAAGAAACTGCAAAACGAGAAAAAAATCGTGTAGAACAAAATCAAGAAAATCAAAGACAAACAAACAACATTCTTAGAGTATCTAATTATGAAGCACAATTAGCTGCTAACTTTAGTAATACTGTAAGAGACTTGTTAACTAATACAGTACCAAGTTTAGCAAAAGATCAAATTAAGTATCAAAATGCTTTAGGTGCTGCAGCTAGAATGGAAGAAGAGTTAGAAGTAGAAACTGTACCAGAACCAGAAGATGGTTTAGATCCAGACGATCCAGCTGCTGGTAACTTTGGTCTAACAGAAGGTAGAGGATTTGATGCTTTAAAAGCTGCAGGAGATCAACAACTTGATGTTACAAAAACAGGTAATGATCTTGCAACTAAATTAGAAAATAGTAATGATCCATTTGGTAAAGAAAAAGCTAGAAAGGTAAGAGGTATCTTTTCTGGTGCATATAATTATGGATATGAAGTTAGAGATAAAGCACTTAAAGTAGAAGGTTTTAACGCTCATTTTGAAAATCAACTTAGAACAAACGATACTATTTTAAGGGATAACAATGGAGTTGAGTTTGCTATTAATGATCCTAACTTGACTAAAAGTCAACTAACACTAGCTGGTAACTATATATTAAGTGAATGGGTAGAAGCTAATAAAGGTAATTTAAGTGAAATAAGCACTGATGCTTTGTTAACTACACCAGCAAATAAAGTATTAAGAACAAATCTAAAACAAAAGTTTACAGCTTTAGATATAGAGTTTGCTGCTAATCAAGTAGAGGGTGCAAATAATTTAGTTAGAAACTCTTTAGATAATGTTCCAGGATCTGCTGATTTAGCTACTGTACTTAACAGTTATGTTAATTTAGTTAGACCACATCTTAAGGCTACACCTAAAAGTTCTATTGGTAATCAAGCTATTGATAACTTAGAAAATTTAATAAAAGATGCTTTTGCTCGTGCGAAAGATCCAACTGAATTAGCTACAAGACTTAATGCAGCTTTGGCTGTAAAAAGTCAAACACCTATGGGTCTCAAAAGTTTATCTGAGTTACACCCAAATAGGTTTAGTCCTATTAGTATAACACTACTTAAACAAGCAGCTGTAACAGAATCTTACAATAACGAAAAGAAATATCAAAACGCATTTGTAGAAAGCAGTATTCAAAAATATATAGACGAACAAAGACTTTTACCCAAAGAAGAAAGGGCAAGTTTGAATGACAAAATAGCTTTTGTTAGTGAGTTAATTAAAAATAATCCACTAGCTACTAAAGAAGTTATTGACCAAACAAGTAGATTATTTGTTGATCCTGTAGATAATTATGATACTATTAATTTATTAAAGGGTAAAATAATTGATAATGGTGGTGTGTTAACTTCAAATGACATTGTTGATCCGAGTTTAGATATAGATACAGTTAATGCTTATTTAGAAGCAAATCCTAAAATTAAAGTTTTGGATAAGTTGTATGATGATTCTGAAAAGAAAGATGTTACAGATGTTGAATCTTCTTTTAAACAGTTTTTAGCAAATATAAGTAAAGCATATGAAATAGATGCGTATGGTAATGTTACTGATGCTTCTGGTACATTTGGTATAGCTTATACTAAATTTTTATCACAGATTAAGTATGAGGCTTATCAAATGATGGAAACAGCTGAAGCTGAAGGTAGACCTATGACTTTTGGTGAAGCATTACGTTTATCTGATGTTAACATGAGAAAGAGGTTTAATGAATTTAGAAATGATAAAACCAGTATTTACTATGTAGACCCAAATTTACGTAGTGAAGGTGGTTTTCAAAACTTATTAAAGGAACAGAATCTTTACCCATTTTTAGATAATAATAATGTAAAAAATATTATAGCAACAGTCAAAGCAAATAACTTAAACGCTGAAGATCAGATAACTAAAGATGTAGAACTAGATGAAAATGGTAATTTTAAAAATAAGAATGTATCAAGAATTTCTCAACTATTTAAAATGCCTGATTATGACTTTGCAGTTCTTCAGAATGATGCTTATGGTCTTAATTTAGATTTTGTTAAGCCAGATGGTTTAGATTTTCTTAAAAAGGTTACATCAAATTCTAATGGTAAATTTACATTATATGATTTACAATCTAAAGGTAATACAAGTAAAAAGGTTATTGATCGTACATTTAATGACTTCTTTGGTCTTAATCAAGTTAGTCTAACAAATGCTTGGAAAGGTATGAACTTTGNAAGTGTTATAAGAAATGAAATAACAGCTAAAGGTTTAGAGTTAGATGCAGGTGAGATAAAAATACTTGATGGAACAAAGTATGTAGGTCATATGCTTATAGGCATATCTGACAAGGGTCAATTTGGTGCAGTTAGAGAACCTGGAAAAGATGGTACACCAGAAGGTGCAAGTGTAGTACATACAGGAGTAGATATAGGTACATCTCAAACTACAGGTTTTCATACTGCTATCAACATACAAAACGGTACAGTTATTGCTAATGCTAGTGATGCAAAGTATGGTGTTTATCTTGACATACAAAATGAAGATGGTGTTATCTACAGGTTTGCCCACTTAAAAAATTATAACCCTAATTTAAAAATAGGTGCTCCATATAATGGTGAAATTATAGGTGAGATAGGTAATACAGGTGTAAGTAGTGACCCACATTTACATTTTGAAAAGATAGTAAATGGTGAAAAAGTTAATCCTACAGAAGATCTTGGTTTACTTACTATTGGTAAAAGGTTAGAACCAACTATTGGTAACTATCCTATTACAAAAAGGATGATAGCTCGTTTGGCAGGATTTAAAAACGAAGATAACCCACTTAACGGTATGCGTATCGGTAAGGCTCTTCATAAGTATAAGAATGATCCACAACTACAAAAAGAAGTATGGGACTATCTTAATCAGGTATCTTGGAACGCAGCAATGCAAAAATCACAGGGAGATCCATATATGGCTGCACGTTATCATGTAGCATACATTCTAAGGGGTGATATGGATTTGTATTATTTACCTACAGTATATGCTTTTTCTAATAAGTATATACATAAATTAAGAACTCAAAACATTTTAGAATAATGGAAGAAAACATTGAAAATTCTCTGCCTATGGGTGGAGAAGGTGAAATTAACAATGACGATAGTGAGCAAATAGAACTACCTAATATATCTGAAGAGTTACCTAATTTATCAGATACAGGTAGTAACAGGTTTGAAGCTCTAAAACAAGATGCACAAAATCAAGGTGGTTTTCCTGCATATCTTCAAAGAGGATTAGAAAACCTTGCTATTGATACTCGTGATTTAGTTGATAATGTATTTCAAGGAGATCAACTAACTAGAGATGAAATAAGAGAGAATCGAGAAGTTACTGCTAATGAAGGTAGGCAAAGACTTGATGAAGCACAACAAGTTATTAACGAAGCCAGAGACCCAATCTCAGAAGGGATTCGAGTAACAACTGGAGGACTAATAGATGCTGCAGAAAGTGTTGGTAGTTTTGCTAGTTTAACTAAAGATACTATAGATACTGGTATTAAAAGTTTAATGGGTAATCCTGTTAATCCAGAAGATAATCCATTTAGTGAAAAATATCAAAGTAAAAGTTATTTTGAAATACCAGATGTATATGAACCAGAAGTGCAAACCAATATTGGTAAGTTTGCTAGAGGGTTAGTTGAGTTTGGTTTTTTAACTAGATGGACAGGAGGTATAGGTGGTGCTGGTATAGCTAAAACAGGTTTGACAAAAACACCTATGGCTAGGTCTGTAGGTGCTTATATTGCAGGTAACAAAAAACTACAGTTTTTAACTGCAGGTGCTAAAATATCTGCAGAAGGTTCTCTAGCAGAACTTATATCTGAATCATCCGAATATGGTAATATTGCTAACTTAGCACAAGAATATGTACCTTGGTTACTACCTTCAATTATGGAAAAGTTAGCTATAGATGAAGATGATACTTCCTGGGAAGCTAGACTTAAAACTGTAACAGCAGGAGCTGGTTTAAATCATATTGGTTACTTTTTTAGTGCTCTAATTAGAGGTGGTTTTAAAACTGCAAGGACAGTATATAACGAAGCAATAACAAAAGGTAAGTCTGTTCAAGAAGCAGTTGACCTTGGTAATACTGCTGGTAGTAAAAAATTTCAAGAATCTATGCTTGAAGAGGTTACAAATGCTGAGAGAGCTGCTAATAAACTTGCAGAAGTTAAGATTAATCAAGGACTAGGTATTGACCCTTCAGACCCTTTAGATAGATATATACGTAGACATTTAGATGAAGAAGATTTAGTTAACTATGATAATGCTTTAAATGATTTAGATACATCCAACATTAACAATCGTGTTGATGCTAGAGGTGTTATAAAAGAATTAGAAGATAAAGCTAAATCTAACGGATCAGCAAAAGGTGATGTTTGGGATGATACTAGGTATTCTAGTACTAATTTAGATTCTGAAAATGCAGGTAGAGAACCAGATCCTATTGTTAACCCAGATCAGTTTGATGAGTTTGAAAAAGTCAGTTATGCAAAAGAAGTTAATGCTGTCGATAACGTAGTTCAACAAGCTAAAGGAGATAACATAAGTAGTACATTATTTGATGAGGCAGATATTGTAAAAGCAGTAAATGCTCCTGTACATAATGCAGAAGATATTTCTAAATCAGTTATTAAAAGAGTTGCGGGTGGTGACAAAAATATCGAAGAACTATATACAGAAGTAATAGATGACATTACTAAAAAAATGTCACAACGATATAGTTCTGAAGAGTTTGAAGAGTTAGCTATAGCAGCTGTACGAAGAGCTGAACCCATACTACAAAGAATATCTGACTTTACTAAAGGTGATGTCACTTCAATACTACAGGCTTACAGAAAACATATTAGTACAAAAGGTAAACTAGGTACAAAAGAATACAGACGTTATTCTTATGGATTAGATAAAGAAGGTAAACCTAGATATATTGATACTATAGGCCCAATACAAGTAGATGCTAATATGATTATCTTAAAATCTTTAGCAAAAACAGTTTCTAACTTAGCTCAAGGTTCATTACAAGTAAAAAATAAATTAAGTGTAATGAAAAACTTTGAGAAGATAGCTGACTTGATGAAGTATATAACTATAAAAACTAAAGAGTCTCAATATGCTTGGGGTATAGATGGACAAATGCGTCAAGGTAATCTTACAATACTTGATAGGTTACAAGCTAAAAAACGTGGTTCTGCTATTAAAGAAGCTGCAGATGATGCAGATAAGTTACATGAGAACTTAGTTAAGTTAATGAGAGAAGGCTATAAAACAGGTGATACACAACCTGTAGAAGATCTTATGGTTTTGTTTATGTTAACAGATGGAGATATATTAGCCTTAGAGGATGTAGCAACATACTTTAGATCATATTTATATGGTGGTAGTTTTCTTGGGTATACTGGGGCTAAAGGTCAAAGATTTAAAGCTATGCCTTCAAGGTTAGTTCAAGAAGCAATGGGAGTTATGTACAACGGTTTATTAGGTAGAATAGCAACTCCAATAAAAGCCGTTATAAGTACAGGTTATTTAGCTACAGCTAAACCTATGTATAAATTAGTTGGTGCTGTCAGTCCAGTTAGTTTTTCTAAGCTAACTAAAAATGCAATGTATGATAACCCAGAGTTTACAAAAAGACAAGTTGCGTCTGCATTATTTCAGTTAGATATGATGACTAAAAGTTTGTCTGATACTTTTAAAATATTTATAAGAAACTATCAACTAGGTTTAAAAGGTAGAGAACAGGATTATATAGGTAAATATAATATTCAACGTAACCAAGATTTATGGAAAGGTTTATCTTACTACAAAAACAAATATGCTGGTAAAGATCCTCTTACCCAAACTGGTTGGTGGATGGCTAATCTATTGAACAAAGGCAACAGTTGGGCATTTGCTAGGCACTCTGTACTAACTATGGGTGCAGGTGATGCTGCAGCTAGATATATTATTGGTATGCAGAGAATAGCCTCAGAAGCATTTGAGGAGGCTATGGATCAGGGTATTAGTCTAGAAAATTACTCTCAATTTAGAGAGGCTTTTGAAAACTTATTTAGAAAAAAAATATTTAGGCAAAAAAAAGTAGAACTAGATGATGGTAAGCAACTAACAGTAGATGTAGTTTCTGACAGATTGGCTAGATTAGGTGGAGATCAAGCAACACTTACTGAAAATTTAGAAGGTCTTGCTGGTCAATATACACGATTACTTAATACAATTCCTGGAAGTCAATTATATTTTAAGTTTTTAACTCCTTCAGTTAACGGTATTAAAGTTAACATTGATCACTCTCCTGCTGCACTTTTGTTAAACTCAAGATTTCACGCTATGATGCGTCAAGATTATACTGAGTTACGTAGACTAGGTATTAATGAAAGAACAATGCCTGGAGAACTAGCAGAGATAGAAGGTAAGTGGCAGTTTGGTACAGCCTTACTAACTTTAATGACTTTATATGCTTTGTCTGGTAGGATTGTAGGTGATTTACCTAGAGATAAAGGTGAAAGGGAAATGTGGCAACANGCTGGTATAAAACCTAATTCNTTTGTATTTGGTGTACCATTTAGTAATAAAANAGNATANGTTGGTTTTAAAGGTATNGANATATTNAGTGCTTTTGCNACAGTTGTNGCTAANTNNACAGCTAATGCTCAATATCTTGGAGAAACAGAATTTAATGAAGCCTCTATTAAATTAATAAGTATAGGTGGTACATTCTTAACAGATAATGGCCCTCTTAGTGGTTTAGAAGATTTTGCTAATTTATTTAGTGCAGAAAGTGCTCCAGAATTATTTGAAATGAGTGGTGCTAATGTTCTTGGTAGTTTTACCCCATATAGTGGTCAAGCAGCTGACGTTTATGAAATTATAGAGGGTAACTTAAAAGAATTAGAATCTTTAAATGATAGGATTTTAAATAGAGGTTCTGTTTTTAAAGCATTGCTAACACCAAGATATAATATTTATAACAAAGAACGTGTAGCAAAAGAACTAAGAAATAAACCAGATAATATACTATTAAGAGTGGTTAGTATGGCTTCTCCTGTAAAATTTGATTTTGAGGAAGATGATATAGTAACTGATACTTTAGTAGAGATTAGATATGATTTAAATGCTAACCTTACACAAATTGATGGTGTTCAATTAACTGGCCCTGAGCAATCAGAAGTACAAAGAATACTAGCAACTGACAAAGAGTTTAGAAAAGAACTACTAAATGTTATAAATTCAAAAGCATTTAAAGAGAGTCTTAAACAATACAAAGAAGAAAATAGAAAAATAAATAGAAATGCTTTTAGTAAAGATGGTTTCTTTGGTTTACTAGGAGATCAAGTAGGTGGTTATAATTATAAAAATGCTACATTTTATAAACTTATAGATGATGTTCATACTGATGCTAAGAACAGAGCTAAAATACTTATGCAAGATCCAACTGGTAAGTTTGGAGATTTATCAAATCCTGACTCTTTTGCAAGTAGACTTTTAAATAAAAACATCATAACCACTTTTGAGACTGATACTGATGTATCAGCATCTGAGATTAATGAATATATGGAAGATATAAGAAAAAAAGGAATTTAAAACTTTGATTATCAATGGCAGTTACAACTAAAAAACTTTTCCCTGCCACGTCTAATGCAACTACAACTGTATTTAGTCCTGTCGGGATACAACTGAATAACCAAGATGATCTAGATGTTTATGTTACATTGTCGGGTGGTACTAGAGTGCTACAGCTACGNCAGTCTACTGNNAGTACTGCANANTCTNANCACCCACAGGTAAACAANACAGACGGATTATACTTNCCTGCNGTTNCAGCNGGTACAANTTTAATACAACTACACGCTTTCCACTGATAACAATACAATNACGTTCAACTCTGCCCTACCGCAAGGTGCAGTAGTATTTTGTGANCGTAGAACAAGAGATGCAGACAGTNCATATACTANNTTTGCAAGTGGCAGCACTATAAGAGCCACAGATCTTAATAACTCCTCTACTGAGTCTAACTTTACAGCACAAGACGGTAGAAACAAAGCATTAACTATTGAAGGTGTTTTGTTTAGAGGAGATCAACCTAGCACAAATTTTGTTACAACAGACCATATTGTTGCTGGTACAATCGTTACTAACGATATAGCTAATGACTCTGTAAATGCAGACAAAATAGCTGATGATGTAATTAATTCAGAGCATTATGCTGCTCAATCTATAGATACAGAACACATTGCACTTCAAAATATAACAACTGCTTTAATAGCTGGTGATGCTATTGTAGGATCTAAAATAGCAGATAATGCTGTAGATTCAGAGCACTATACAGATGGGTCTATAGATCGTGAACATTTAGCACCTGATATTGTAGATGGTACAAAAATAGCTGATGATTCTATAGATTCTGAGCACTATGTAGATTTAAGTATAGACACACAGCATATTGGTAATCTACAAATTACTACAGACAAAATTGCTGATGGTGCTATTACTGATGCAAAAATTCAAGGTGGATCTCTAGATAATAGATATTACACAAAAACACAATCTGACGCTAGGTATTTTAACATAAGCACTGGAGACACTATTAAAGATGGTGACACATTTCCAGACAATGATACAACAATCGCTACAACCGCTGCTATCAACGACAGAATTATTGACTTAGTTGATGATGTTGGTGGTTTCGTACCTATTGCAAATGAAACATCTTTTCCGACTGCTAATCCTGATGTTAATAATGGTTCTGGTACTCTGGTATCCATTAAATCTATATCAAGCACACGTACACCAAGTAGTGGCACAGTCACTATTGCAAACGGTGCGGGATCTGGTAACACTGTANCTATTACAGGGTGTGGATCNACNGTTCTNTCNGCAGGTTTTGGTGTAATTGTAGAAACNACATCTACACTACATACATACGCATTTCATAGATTAGTACCAAAAGCAACAGAGGTTACTACTGTAGCTGGTATATCTAGCAACGTAACGACTGTAGCTAATAATAATGCAAATGTAACAACTGTAGCAACCAACATAGCTGACGTAAACACAACTGCTGGTGATATTACTAACGTAAATACAACTGCTAGTAATATTGCTAACGTAAATACTGTAGCTAGTAACATAGCTAACGTCAACACTACAGCGGGTTCTATAACCAACGTCAATACTACAGCAGGGTCTATAGCTAATGTAAACACTACAGCTACAAACATTGCAAGTGTAAATAATGCTTCTGCAAATATAAACTCTATAAATAACTTTGGAGATACATACCAAGTTGCATCTTCAGCCCCTTCAACAGACGGTGGTGGTAACGCACTAGCTGCGGGTGATTTGTATTTTGACACAAGTGCTAACGAGTTAAGAGTACACAACGGGACTACATTCCAAGGTGGTGTTACGGCTACTGGTAACTTAGCTGGTACAGGTGCTAATACATTTACTGGAAACCAAACAATACAAAATGCTGAACCTAAGTTAATTTTTAATGATACTAACAATAATCCTGATTACGAACTAAAAAATCAAGATGGTGTATTTAAAATAAAAGACACTACTAATGATACAGATAAATATGTAATAGCTTCATCAGGAATGATTCATACCTTTGCTGGTACTGCATCTTTTAATTCTAATTTAGACGTTGGTGCTGGTCTTGACGTAACAGGCAACATAACTGTAACTGGTAACGTAGATGGTCGTGACGTAGCTGCTGATGGTAATAAGTTAGATGGTATTGCAACTGGTGCAACTGCGTTTGCAAACGTAGTAGAAGATACTACACCACAACTTGGTGGTGACTTAGATGTACAGTCTAATAAAATTACTACAGCAACCAGTAATGGTAATGTAAAGATAGAACCTAACGGCACAGGTGTTGTAGAGATACGTGGAGCTGGTGGTAACGATGGTACACTACAGCTAAACTGTTCTGCACAGAGTCATGGTATAAAACTAAAATCACCACCTCATAGTGCTGGACAAAGTTATACACTTACATTTCCTAGCAGTATTGTAAATAATGGTGCGTTAAAAACAGACTCTAGTGGTAACTTAAGTTTTGGTTTAATTACTAACGCTAATATAGCTGATGACCAAATAGATTCTGAACATTACGTTGATGGTTCGATAGATACTGCTCATCTTGCAGATGATGCAGTTGACGGTACAAAGCTCGCTAACACGTCTGTAACTGCTGGTAGCTATGGTTCAGCCACAGCCATCCCAGCGATTACTGTAGACGCTCAGGGACGTATTACAGCAGCATCTACAAACGCAGTTAACACAACCACAAACTTAGCAACTACAACTGCAACAGATTCTGTAACTGTAACAAGTAGTACAGGAAACAATGCAACGATAAGCGAAGCTACTGGTTCTGCTGCTGGTGTTATGTCTGTAACACATCACGATAAGTTAGATGGCATAGAAGCAAATGCTACAGCCGATCAGACTGCTGCGGAAATACGTACACTTGTAGAGTCTGCAAGTGACAGTAATGTATTTACTGATGCTGACCATACTAAATTAAACGGTATTGCTAGTTCAGCTAATAATTATTCACACCCTAACCACAGTGGAGAAGTAACTTCTAGTGGCGATGGTGCGATGACTATTGCAGACAATGTAGTAGATGAAGCTAATCTTAAGGTTTCTAACTCTCCAACAAATGGCTACTTCTTATCAGCACAATCTGGTAATACAGGTGGTCTAACATGGGCTGAAGTAGATTTAACTTCTTTAAGTGCAAGCAACTTAACATCTGGAACTATTCCTGATGCAAGATTCCCTGCAACATTACCAGCTATTAGTGGTGCAAACCTAACAGGTGTAGCTTCTACAACTGCTGGTGGAGCAATATATGAAAACAGTCAAACAATTAGTGCAACACACACAATTCCAGTAGGGTCGAATGGAATGAGTGCTGGCCCTGTGACTGTAAACAACGGAATCACTTTAACTATCAGCAATGGTAGTACTTATACAATAGTTTAATTATGGCAATAACAATAAGTGGAGCAACAAATACGATTGGAGGTTTAGCTGTAGGAGGCTTACCTGATGGGACAGTAGATGCAGATACTCTTGCAGCAAATGCTGTAATTGCTGGAAAACTAGCAAGCGGTGTTGGCGGTAAAATTGTAGCTGTAAAAAGAGCAGAAATAACAACAAAATTTGCTTGTTCTTCTACAAGTTTGCAAGATACTGGACTAGAGATAACACATACAGCAGCAAATGCCAATAATTTAATTTTATTAAATGCTCATGGTGTAATAACTGGTAATTTTTGGAGCCATGCTGGATACGGCTTAAGGCTTTGCAAAGATAGTACAGATATTGGTTCAACAGGAAGTGGTGGAAGTAGTTTTAACGTACCTATTTATGCAAATTTTGCAGCACATAACTCTGCTCATACTTTATCTCATGGATACTTAAATCATTTACAACACATGGAAGCTGCTGGCGATACCAGTTCTCACACATATAAAGTAAGGGCTTCTAATCATAGCAACTCTTATACTGTTTATTTTAATGGTACAAGTAATTCTGCATCAGTAGCACATCTTGTTTTAATGGAGATTGAAGCATGATAAATACAAAAATAGAAGCATTAATTTCTTTAAAACCTGCAACTGAATGGACTTGGCTTGGTGATAAATATGAAGATTTAAACTGGTTAGATAGTTCAACAAAACCAACTGAAGCAGAGTTAGATGCAGAGGTTACAAGACTTAATAATCTTGAGCCTATGATACTTTTAAGAAGAGAAAGAAATGAAAGATTATCAGCTTGTGATTGGAGAGCTAGTTCAGATTTAACACTTTCAGATAGTTGGAAAACTTATAGACAGGCACTGAGAGATTTGCCTGTATCTTCATCCCCTAAACTAGATAGTAATGGAAATTTAGATATGTCATCCGTTACTTTCCCAACGGAGCCTACATAATATGAGTTCAATAAAATTAAAACATTCTGGTGGCAACAGCGTAAGTCTCGCTGTGCCATCCAGTTTATCAAACAACAGAACTATTACAATCCCATCGACTGCTGATGGGACTATGTTGACAACAACAAATCCAAAGTCAGGGACTATAGTTCAAACGGTTACAGTAACAGGAGAAACTGATTTTTCTTCAAACAGTACAAGTTTTCAAGAGACACCTGTCACAGCTTCTATAACACCAGAAAGTAGTTCTAGTAAAATAATTGTTACTTGTTGTGTTGCAGTTTGGCCAGCTTCTGGTAGTTATCTACAAGTACAGTTAAGGTCATCAGGTGGAAATACTAACAATAATATAGGCACTTGGGCTGATGCTTATGCAGAAAATGGTGGTGGTGGAGAATGTTTTAACTCTATGTACAGATGGGTACATTCAAGTCATAACACAACTTCTGCAATAACTTATAAAATCTTTGTACATAAACAAACCTCTAGTGGTAATAATTGGTATTTTCCAAACAATAACTCAGATGGCAATAGAACCCACTCTTGGGTATTAACAATGGAGGAGCAAGTAGCATGATACGTACTCACGATATTATTTATCAACTTTATACTGACGTTGTATCCATCAGACGAGAAGGTGATGTTTACACTTGTACTGATAAAGACAACAAACCTGTAACTATAGATATGTCTGCTGTTAATGCAGAGTTTACAAAACAGAATTATAAAAACGAAAGAGCACCAGAATATCCCTCTGTGGTCGATCAGTTGGATTTAATTTACCATTCTGGCATTAATGCTTGGAAGGCAAAAATAAAAGAAACAAAGGACAAATACCCTAAACCATGAGTACATTAAAAGTAGACGGAATCCGCTCTAATGGAGATACGTCAGGAAATGATGCCATAACTTTGGCAGATAATAATACATGCACAGCAAATATTACTAATAGAAGTAATAGAAACAAGATTATAAATGGTGCAATGCGGTTTTCTGAAAGAGGTACAACATTTAGTCCTACTGGTACAGATCAAATTTACACCTTAGATAGATTTCAACACGTTGCTACAGGTGGTGTTTCTTGGGATGCAACTGTTACTCAATCAACAGACAGCCCAGATGAGTTTAAAAATTCATACAAAGTTACACCTGATTCAACCAACACACCTTCTGGAGGTGGTAATGCAGTAATAAGATATAAAGTAGAAGGGCAAGATATACAAGATTTAGCGTACGGCACATCTAGTGCGAAATCACTAACTATATCTTTCTATGCAAAAACAGCTTCAGAAAATAGTGGAGATCAGTATACTCTTTGTTTGTTTTATTTCCGAAGTGATGGCACTGGAAAAACTGTGACTGTTGCTTTTACTCCCACATCAACATGGCAACGATTTAGTTTTACATTTGCTGGTGATACTGATGCAAACTATGGTATAAGAAATACTGAAGATATGGGTATGAGTATTCAGTGGGTACTAGCTGCTGGGCCAGATGATGTAAAAGCAGCTATGAGCACATGGACAGTTGATGGAACATATTTTAGAGGAGTTACAGGTCAGGATAATTTTAATGATAATACTAATAATGAGTTTTATCTTACAGGAGTTCAGTTAGAATTAGGCAGTACAATGACCGATTTCGAGCATAAATTATTTACTGTGGATCAAGCTCAATGTCAAAGATATTACTATGTAATCGCACCTCCAGTAGCAGAATCACTTATTGGTGATAGTTTAAATTATGACACAATGGATCACATGACTATGAGATTTCCAGTTGAAATGAGAGTAGAACCAGATTTTGTTGTCGGTAATCATTCTAATGCTTTTCGTATTTACGGCAGCTCAGGAGGTCGTAATGTAAGCACATTAAGTGTAAACACAGGTGTAGGATCAACTAAAGCAATTATGATTGAATGTTCTGGTGGTACGAACGGGAGTCAAAATTTTGTTCGTATTTATGGTGCAAGTGGTGGTGTCTACGCTACAATAGCAGCCAATGCGGAGTTATAATTATGGCATTTCCAGAAAACCCTATCTACAAATTTGTAGAAACAACCTTTGATGGTGTTACCTCAACACATGTTATGAAGGCAGAATCTGGTGTTTTAATTCACATTCCTCTTAAAGAGGGTAGAACCAGCAGATATTATGAAGAGTATCTTGAGTGGGCTAAAACAAATACAGCTGAAGCTGCTGATTAATGGAAACACCAACCATAAAGTTACCACCTGCACAAAAATTTGAAACAATATCTATACCGCTACCTACTGCTAACGTTCCTAGTTATGTACCTTTGGTAGTNCCTCCTAGCGATCTTANAGAACCAGAAGGTACAGAACCAGAGGCTACAGAAACTACGGAACAACCAGCACCGAGCATAAACATACCGATGATAAACATAGATGTACCATTACCTACCTCAGAAGTAGTTGTGGCTGCAAGCTATGCAGCGGTATCTGCCGTAGCGGTCACTACGTTTGCTCAACCATTTTTTGACACCATAAAGAAAAAAATACAAAAGTTTATACAAGGTAAAATAGACAAATGGAAGAAAAGAAAAAAGGATTAGTTACTAAACTAAAAGACATTGCTGAGGATAAAGAACACCAAATAGAAATATTAGGTACTTTTGTCCGACTAGGAGTTGTTGTTTGGTCTGGGTTTATTATTACCATGAACTATGTAGATATTCCTATGGTTAAAAAAGCGGGGAACAGCGATATCACTTTTGTGGCCTCGGTTTTTACAGGAGCTTTGGCCACATTCGGTTTGACTACTGGTAAGAACGGAAGTAGTAAAACACCTACTAATTGCCCTATGATGGCAAAGAAACAAGACCCTCCAAAAACATGAAAAAATTAATTCTTGTTTTAGCTTTGCTNATACCCGCAGTAGCTAGAGCAAATACTGTCACGCCCCAGTTTACTACAGGGTCGATGAACAGCACGACCACAACCACACAAACTATAACCGAAGTAGAACAGCGTCAAGTTTTTGGTGCTGCTGTGTCCACATGGAACGGTAGTAACATTACATCATCAGCTAGTGCTGGTATCGCTGGAGGCGATGCAGTATTTACTGTTACTGACACTACACTACCTTGGTCACTAGAAGTTACAACAAGATCAGCTGGATTAGTAGAACAATGGGATACTACAAGAAACTATACAATAAACTCTACTACTACCTCGCTCTCTGTATTCTCACAATAACACCAGCATATGCGGAAGGAGACACCAATAACTCGTCCAACCCTGTGGCAGCAGCAACAGGAAATGTTACCAATCAGGCTGTGCAATTTCAAAATAATGGAGCACCGTCTAGACAACAATATGGTTCTTCCATATCTTGTAACGGATCAACAATGACGTTTAGCCCCTTTTATATGGGTAACGATACCTCACCGTATGACGATGAAGGTTATGTTATATCAGAGAACTGGGGCTTTCAAATAAACTTTTCAGTACCACTTAACAAGGACTTGACTAAACAATGTCAAGAAATAGCTAAGAGGCAAGAAGAAAAGATGAGGCTTGACTACGAGCTTGTTCGTGCACTTAAATGTGCAGAACTACAACAAAAAGGGTTTACGATATAC
>FUFK010739758.1_pt1 | contig 16694 bp, 14 predicted proteins | sample 1021851 | NCBI WGS metagenome assembly FUFK01 (sample SAMEA51879418, study PRJEB19060) | metagenome | reverse complement strand
TTATAAGATCGAAGATAAAAAAAGAAGAATATTTAGACTAGTAATTACAGATAATAGAATTATATAAAGTTAATGAAAAATATCACTGTTTACTCTGGTCCACTTTGTGCTTTTTGTGATGCTGCAAAAAGATTATTAGGTAGAAATAATTTAGAATATAAAGAAATAGATATATCAACAGATCCAAATTTAATGGATGAGATGATTAAAAAAGCTGGTGGTAAAAGAACAATTCCTCAAATTTTTTTTGAGGATCATCATGTTGGTGGGTATCAAGAATTAAGAGAATTAGAAAAAACTGGCAATTTACTTAAGAGCTTAGAATAACTAGATTATCTAGCTATAAGATCAAAATCAAAGAAAGCAGAGTCAAAGTAACCGATCATATTGGTTGTGCTTGTCATACTTTTGGCTAATCCTCTTGTATTATTATATTTAATTTGAAGACCAACAGTTTCAGGGGTTATTTTAATTGGAGTTGCAAGAGGCATAACACCAAGTAATCTTGAAATTCCATGGTCTGCACCTCCAGTGCAGCCTGTTTCACCATTTTTAATTTGATCTGTATCAGTTGCTCCAACTCCATCAACAAGGGTTAGGTCAGACTCTAATAAATATGTATCCACATTAACATGTGTTCCTTGAAACGTCATAGCGTGATAACAATCGTCATCACTATCCGTTGTTAATGTATTAACACCAATAGTAGTCTCAGCAGCAGTTGCACCCGCTGTACAATCAACATTTGACTTAGCGGCAGTATTTATTCTGTTTTCAAATCCATAAATTGTTCCAAGAGAAGAAACTTTCGTCACGCAAGTCGTCGACGAATTTGATCTATCGCTCATAGTGGCGTCAAAAGTTTGGCTTGTCGTAAATTTAAATGTAGATCCCATTGTTACAATCCCAAAAGTATATGTCCCGTATGGTAAGGCCGTATAATCTGCAGCGGTTCCAATTTGAGTACCAGTTCCTTTTATGACTGTGGTCTCAGATCCACTGTCATTTTTATAAAATGTAGAACAAAATGTTCTATCAATTTGAGCAGATGTAGTTGGGCCAGTTGGTCTTGAAGTGCATAAATCCAATCTATAAAAAGTCATTTTTTGAGTATCTGGTTGAAATTCGCATGTGTTACTTGCAGATGCTGGTGTTATTGTTCCCCCGTTACCTGTGCATTCAGGATTAATTCTCGTTATTGATTCACTTGGTTGAGCATTTGAAACTGTACAATAAAAAGCTATGAATAAAAGAACGAGTGAAAATATGAAGAAATTATACTTTTTTATATTAGCTTTCATAATTAAAATCCTATTACAGTTAAGTTCATTTGTTTTTGTTTAACAATTAAGTTTTCTCTCCTTACTTTTGCAAATCTTTTATTTTCTACTGAGTTCAAATTAAATGCTTTATCGCTTACGATAAATTCATCATTATTATTATTGCAACATCTATATGTTAATCTTATAAATTCTTCATCTTCAGTAGTACCATCAAAACTTCTTTTTCCTATTTCAAGATTAAATCTTTTAAATCTTGCTTCTAATGAAAAATCATCGCCTTCTTGATCTGCTGCTCCACTCGCACCCTCCCATTCAAATGTTCGATAATATAAATTTGTAGAGGGTAAGTAAGGCAATGGGGATCCGATTTCCATATCTCTACCATTTAATGCTTTTTCTTGAATATTATCTACGCCACTTTTCCATGAAGATAATCGAAAATATTCGTTATAAGTAAATGATCCTACACTCGAAATAGCTTCAAGACCTATGCTTGCTCTTCTATGATTATAGTCTAACTCATGATCATAAAAGAAATTAGTACCAATCAATAAGTTATCATCATTCACTAATTTTCTGTTAGCTATACCTAAATTAATAGTCTCTCTACTGTCATCTGATAAAAACAGGCTTCCCTGAAAAAAAGTTGTGTTACTAGTATCGTTTTCATCTGAAAGAGGATTGATAGCTATAATACTTCCTGTTACTTCGTTTTGGGTTCCAGATGTTAATCCAAATTCTGCNTAAGGAAACATTTCATTTAAACTTTGATTAAAAAAATCGGTAAATTTAGTTTTTAAATTATTTACAACTTCATTTGAATTTGCATTTAAAAAGATCGAGCTTAAAAATATTGATAAGGCTAATAATTTAAAAATTTTTTTCATTAATTAAATAAATAACATAAATTCTTAAAATGTAAGCATATTTTTAGCAGGCTTAGTTTGTAGTGAATATTGCTTGAAAAGGACCGCTTCCTATATGAATTGCNTCTCCNCCACCAGAATTTAGTGACATTCCCTCGCCTAANTTAAAGCTCATTGTCAATGAAGTTGTTGCATCCGTAATTACAATTGAATCTGCGAAAGTAACCATTCCTTCAAGTTTATCTACCTCTCCTTCATTTTCAGCTAAATGTCCATTTGTATCAACTAAAATTCCTTTAATCTCTGCAGATGTACCATTAATATTTGTTGCGGTTCCAATTCTAGTCCATGCCTCACCTGATCCACCAAAATGTGTTAGAGTTTCAGTAAACTTTCCACCCGTTACTGCGCTTGATGAACAAACTGAATTATTTGTATGCGATCCACTTCCTTTAGTATGACTACCAGATCCAGCAACTGTTCCACAAAAAACACCTGATCCGCTTGAAAGACCATCCATTGATCCATCTATTTGAAAAGATGCAGTTATTCCAAATGTATTATTCATCACAGCATAACCATGGGTATAGGTGCCACTTGGAGGCCTCGTATAAGTTCCAGTAAGATTGACTTCAGTGTTCTGTGCAACTGATGCTGTTGCACCACTCGTATTGTTAAATACTTGACTGCAACTAGTTAAGTCTACTGTTGCTGTGACAGTTGGAAGTGTAGGGGAACTTGTACACAAATACATCTTATAAATAACAATTTCATATGAGTCTGGAGTATAGTCACATCCACTTTTGATATCAGCCTCTGAAAGGACCCCTCCAGAAGTACTGCATGCAGCTGCTTTGGCTTCATTGGTAAATGATAACTCAAATATAAATATTGTTGCTAACATGAGTAACAAATTTCTAAATATTTTCACTTAAAATCCTCCCGCTTTAACAGTAAATGCTGATCCACTTTTAACAATAATATTTTCTCTCCTTACTTTATCGTATTTTTGATCAACTATTGAAGTTTTTTCAAATACTTCATCACTAACAAATTCACGATCTTTATTTACCTTATTTGTGCTAAATCTTAATTGTAAAAACCATTCGTCTGTATGATGATCATAATTTGTGTGTCCTAACTCAAATGTTAAACCNGAGTTTGGTACNTCNACNTTTGTTGNATANTCNTAACCCTCAAAATCATTACCACTTGGTACATCAAATTTAAAAGCTTTCGTATAAAAAGTAGAAGAAGGGATATAAGGTATTTGAGCACCAAATTCTAAATCATACCCGTCCAAAGCTTCTTCTGCCTTACTATTTTTTCCTGTTTTGCTATCACTGTTTGAAAAATATTGATTGTAATTTAATTCTAAATATGAAGATTTTATTTCTCCCCCTAAGCTCATTCTTGAATGATCGTAATCTAATTCATGGTCATAAAAAGCATTAAGACCATACATGGTTGATTCATCCTCTGATATATATCTTTTCCCTAGACCGAGGTTTAATGTTTCTCTATCTCCATCATGCATAAAAAAAGAGCCTTGAAAGAAAGTTAGTTCATCATCACTTTCATTAAGAGGCTTGAAAGTTTGTATGCTTAGCTCAGGTTTAGTTTCTTCGGTAGTTCTTAAAGTAAAGTCTGTATGCTCAAAATTTCCATCTAAAAATGTCTCTAAGGAATTAAANAANTTATCTTTAACTTGTTTAATATCTGCAAATGAAATGGTAGCAAAAGAAAATANAAAAATAAACAGCTTCAATAGAAANTTCATAAGATAACTATACGTTTTAATAGTTAAGAATGATAGCTAATTTTCTTCCTTAAAAACTAGGCAAACACCGTTATTACAATATCTTTTGCCTGTAGGATCTGGACCATCATCAAAAATATGTCCATGGTGACCCCCACAATTCTTGCAATGATATTCTGTTCTTGCGTAACCTAAATGATAATCAGTTTTTGTTTCAAAGACATCAGGTAAAGATTTATAAAATGATGGCCAACCTGATCCACTTTCATATTTGGTATCAGAACTAAATAATTTTACTCCACAATTTGCACAATAATAATTACCTTTTCTTTTTTCATAATTTAATTCACTAGAACCAGGTCTTTCTGTTCCCTCATCAAATAAAATAAGTTTTTGTTCTGCAGTTAGATTAGGGTTATTTTTTGACATTTTAAATATATTTAGCACAAGTTTTGTGTAAACTTGAGTGTAATTCAATTAGTTTATTAAAATCTTTGTTATACCCACCACCTAATACTCCACAAATTGGTATTCTTTTTGAAAAAAAATTATCTACAACTATATTATCTCTTAAATTTATACCTTGATCAGTAAGTTTTAATTTTCCCAATCGGTCTTCATGATGGACATCAACGCCNGCTATATAAAAAATAAAATCGAAGTTCTCGTCNTTTAAATTTAATAAATTAAACTTTAATATATCTAAATACTCTTTATCCTCTGTGTTATCTTTAAGCTCGACATCTAAGTCACTTTCTGATTTTTTTGCGGGATAATTGGATTTTGAGTGCATACTAAAAGTAAAAACATTTTTGTTATCTTTAAAAATGTCTGAATTACCATTTCCCTGATGAACATCTAAATCAACAATTAATATTCTATTAGCAAGACCTCTATTTAGTAAATATTGTGCCGCAACAGCTACATCATTAAAAACACAATAACCTGCTCCACCATCAAAATTTGCATGATGAGATCCTCCAGCAGTATTACATGCTAATCCATAATTTATTGCTAGTTTGGATGCCAAAACTGTACCACCAGTTGCAACAAAAGATCTTCTTACAACACTATCATTTAATGGAAAGCCAATTTTTTTAATATCTTTTTCACTTAATTTTTTATTTTGTACATCTAAAATATATTTTTCTGAATGTGCCTCTTTTAAAGTTTCAATTGAACACGGAGTTGGTTCATAAAATTTTGAGACAATTTTTTTCTCAATTAAATGTTTAGCAAGTTCGCCAAATTTTTTTATTGGAAATTTGTGGTCATCATCGATTTTAGCAACATAATCTTTATGATTTACAACAGGAAGTTCCATAATTATTCGATAACTCTAATTGGTTTTCCAGATACACATGCCTCTAGGTTTTCAATCATTTGATTATAATAAATTGAATAATTCTCAGCGGTTACATAACCTATGTGAGGAACTAATAAAGCATTTGGCAAAAATCTTAATTTGTGACTGGAAGGCAAAGGCTCTTTATCATAAACATCAATTCCAGCACCTGCAATTTGATTTGTAGAAAGTGCAATAATTAAATCATCTTCATTTACAATAGGTCCTCTAGATGTATTTATTAAATAGGCAGTTTTTTTCATTTTATCAAACTCTGCTAGCTTAATACAATCTCTGTATCTTTCTCCACCTTGAACATGAACAGANATAAAATCTGANTTTTGAATTAAATCTTCTTTACTACATGGTAAAACATCTAGCTCTTTACATTTATCCAAACTTAAGTTTTCGCTCCAAGCCATAACCTCCATGCCAAATGCTTTTCCAATTTTTGCAACTTGTGAACCAACACGACCAAGTCCAATTAAACCCAATATTTTACCTTTTAACTCAACTCCAATTGTTGTCTGCCAGTATCCTTGAAACATATTATCAATTTCAGTTTTTAGATTTCTTGCCAATCCTAAAATTAAAGCCCAAGTTAATTCTGGAGTTGGATTTAAATTTGAGTCTGTTCCAGTGACAATTATTTTTTTCTTTTTACAAGCCTCAAGATCAATAGATCTATTTCTCATTCCACTTGTTGCAACATATTTTAATTTTTTTAAATTGTTAACCAAGTTAGCTGTAATTTTGGTTCGCTCCCGCATTATCAATAAAGCCTCAAAATCTCTCAATTTTTCTAGAGCATCTTCTTCACTTTCAAATGGTTCATTAAAAACTTCTATTTCAAATTTTCTTGATATTTTTTTAAGATCAACAAATTCTTGAGCAACATTTTGATAATCATCTAAAATCGCGACTTTAAGCATTTTTTTTTACTTTATTTGAAAGTGTTATACCTGCAATTATGAATGTTGCGCCAAGAAAATGATAAAACATAAATTTTTCATCTAATATTATTATAGCCATCAAAGCTCCAAAAATTGTCATCAAATGCAGAAATACTCCTGCTCTGTTTGCTCCAATAATATCAATTCCTTTAATCCAAAATAAAAATGCAAATAATCCAGGAAATAAAACTACATAACTCAATGTTAAAATGAATGGTAATCCTAGTACTATTTTATTCCCAAGAGACATCTCTATAAAGTAAATAGGTATCAGGAAGATAAAACCACATATAATTATAATTTCTAATAATGCTATTTGAGAAATAGGATGATTTTTCTTTCTAAGCAGTGCAGAATACATGGCCCATGATAGCATTCCGATAACCATTGATAGGTCCCCTTTGTTAAATTCTAATTCTTTAATCAAGTTAATATCTGCTTTTGTAATAATAAATAAAACGCCAGTTAAAGACAAAATTACGCCTGATATTTGAAAGATATTTGTTTTCTCAATTTTTAAGACAGATGCAAAAAATAATATCCAAACTGGAATAGTTGATATCATCAAAATACCACTTATTACTTGGGTATAATATAAAGAATAATAAACAACTGAATTAAATATTGTAATACTTGTAATACCAAGTAAAAAAAATAATCCTAAGTTTTGAAATATATAATCTTTATTACTGAACACTTCCTTAAAAGTAAAAGGAAATAGAATTAGGAAAGCAAATAACCATCTATAGAAATTTAGTGAGAACGGTGGGATTTCATAAAAACTTGCAGCTTTGCCGACAATAAAATTACCAGACCAAAACAAAGCTGCTAGTGTCAAAAATAAATAAGCTTTAGAATTACTGTTATTTATTTCAAAGTTCATTTAAAAATTATATAAAAAAGACAATTATTAAAAATTATCTCTCCAGCTAGATCTGTAGTTGATTAGACCAGTATCAATTGAATCTATAACAACTAAGTCAGGTTTGACTACATTTGTAGATTCTCCTGAAATATTTGCATAAAGTTTTGCACCAAACGGAATAATTTTTGAGAGAACGCCTGATCCAACATAATAACAATTATCAGTTTGACCTGAAGGGTTTGTGCCTAGTAAACTTGAAATATTATCACCACAATCTGCATCGTAGGCACAAATATAAGCTGTACCAGATCCGCATTTCTGAGTTCCAGTTGTATTTGATGATGCAAATCCTCTGTTTGGTTTATAAATTGGATAATATACAACATTACCTGTAAGTGTAGGTTCTGCTGAAACTTTCTTTTGATCATCTAATTCAACAAACCATCCAGAGTCTCCAATATCGGGACAAGTAGAATTTGCTTGATCAGTTCTATTTACACAATCTGCAAATGTTTCGACTATGGTTGATCCAGTTGACGACTTTGCGGAACCAAAGCCTGGGAAAAAAGGGTCTTTAAGACCAAACATAACATTTTTAACAGGATACGGTGCAGTAAGCATCGAGTCATTTAAATTATAATAATCACCTGTTCCACCAAATAGCCAAAATTTTTTACTTTTAACACCAATTCCAGCATCTAATGCATGATACATATATCTGTTGTTTGTAGTAGTTGAAGCCTCCACATCAAAAAAAGTGTAATTCTGATATAATTGAATTCCGGTAGGCAAGGNTGNAGAAGAACCTGTGGTTGGAGGTATTTGTTGAACATTGCCTGTATTCTGATTAACATTAAAAGTTCCACTTAAACTTGATAAATTTACTTTTGTTATTTTTCCCTCAAGGTCACTAACGTAAACTAAAGCGCCTGTATATTCTTCTTGAGATAAGTCTGCAGTTACAACTACAGGAGTTGCTGGAACAGAATTAATTATATCATTATTTTTGTCAGATATTTTGATCTCTTTTTTTACTTTTCCTGTAAGCCAATCAATAATGTATAAATTAGATCCTATAGATGGACTAAAGTTTCCATTGCCTCCTCCCATTACTGCAACGTACTGATCATCCATCACATTTCTATCTCCAGGTCCACTTGGCATTCTAAATACTCTAGGTGAAGCCCATGTTTCACCTAAATATCTATAATCATAGTCTTCCCATCCAGTTGGTAATGAGCCGACTTCTACTATTGAGATCGTGTCAATTACTCCTCCAGGATTAGCATTAAAAGTGATGTCATTTTGAAATGTAAATTCTGTATTTGCCCCAACGATGTTTACTGTCACTGAATTTGTAACAACACTTCCATTTAAAGCTATACTTGTGTTACTTGTATCTAAAGTTTGACCTGCTAAAGTTATCTTTTTTCCTTTATAGCATGANGTGTTACCAGTTGTATTACAAGTATTCGGTAAACCTTGCGTTGCATTATTTTTAGCAGTCTGTAGTTCTTTGAAATTTGTCTCGTTAATCCTTGAGGTTGAGTAGGAACCGCTATAAACTTTTCCATTATGATCAACTCTATGTACTTTTTCGCTAACTGTATCGTTTAGGATAGAGTATAAATGTAAAGGTTGGTCTAGTTTAGTTACATCAATTAAAGAAAAGCCAGCTCCAGCCCTGCCATATGGTATCATTAAAAGAGTGTACCAATCTTCCTTATTATGCACAGGATGTTCAAAATAAGTATCATGCGCAACTGGAGATCCATCTAATAAAAATCTAGGATTTGTTCCTCCTCCACCAGATCCTGTATTTAAACCTGAATTTATTATTCTTGGCATTTTAGGGATAATCAATGGAGGTACAAATCCCCATATCTCCTCTCCTTTTTTATAACCCCCCTGATCTCTAGTAGAAAAAGCATGGAGAATACCATTATTTGCTGCAGCATAAACAACTTCTAGTCTATTACTGTTGGCATTTTTAAAATTTCCGTATCCTTTCTTTTTTCTGAAATATGCCTCAGTTAGATTGGTTGAACTTTCCATTGAAGCATTTGGAGGACCGATAACTAATAATGATGAGTTGTAAATATCTGCTAAATAACCATTTTCAAAGTTGTTTGGATCATCTTTTTTGGGTTTCATTCTTTTACTTTTTAAAGTTTGACAATCATTCATATAATTAAAATAGTCTTCTCCTCTTACAAAATTAATTATACCTTTATCCTCATCGTCAATGGTTCCATCTTTTCCAANATTAGAACAATGAGTTAGATTAACAGGGTAATTCCCTACAGTTTTTCTATGATACTCTTGGATAACATTTCCTTGAAGAGTAAATAAGTTTCTGATTTTACCCACATTACCATCATTGAAATTATTTATTGATGTGTCTCCATCCAAAGCCGTCCATATCTTTCTATTGTTTGGGTCTGGCATCACTTTGTTTGCAGACCATACTTCTGTTAAGCCTGGGAGTGCAAATTTTTTAACAGTTCCAGTCCACTCCTTGTTTGTTCGGTTTGTAAAGTTAGATTGAAATAATTCACCGTCCCTTTTAAATTCACTTGCAATACTTGGTGCAGATAAAACTATATTTCTTGAAATGATAGCCTGTACAATATTATCAGTCACATTTTTTAAATCTGCTGGAGTTTCAGCAAAATATACCCCTTTAGTGGTTGCTGTTTCTGTTCCTCCATTAATTGCTATATCTGTAAAATCAGTTCTTGCCTGATTATCGTTAATGACATCTGATCCATAACCAACTGCAAAAGTCAAAACTGGGGGGCTTTTTTGAGCTAAACCCTTAATGACATTTAAAGTGGCATCATTAATTCCAGTTCTTGAGTCAGTGAATTGCCCATCACCAATTATTACAATTGCATTGATTTGACAATCGTCGAGACTTTGATACGCAGACATTGGGTATGAAGAAACATTATAGTACCTGTGAATGATATTTCTAAAACCTTTACTGTTAGTATTATAAAGCAAGTGAACATCATCTCTTGCAAACAATTCTCGAATTTGCTGGGCCCCTTTCGGATTAATACCAATATTCATGCACGCATCTGGTTTACATATTTTTGGTTTATCATATCTAATATTTCCACCTACTGTCAAAAATCCGTCATGATTTGCATTACCGCCGCTCCAAAAACCTAGACCAAAGTTTGCTTGTTGAAGAGTTGCCGAGTCATTTAATACATAACTAATTGCTTCTTTAACACCTTGAAACCTTGAAACACCTGGGTCACCAAAATGATCTTTATAAGTTAGATCTGCAGGGTCTAACATTGTAATCTCTAGTCTTCCATAATTGGTAACGAATAACGTATCTNTGTCTGCTGCTCCTACTCCAAAGTCTATTCCCATTGGATAATATAAATAAAGTTGGGAATTATTCGCCTTGTTTTCAGTAAATGCATTGCCAATACCAACTTTTTTTTTAAAATCTGCCACAGCTACCTTATTTGGTAAATGATATTTACAAACGGAATGTGAAAAATATCCAGTTGTGTAGATTGTTCTATCTTTTACAACTATGCTGGCAGCTCCTCTACCCACACCACATTTATCTTGAGGAACAATTGGAGGCATCATGCTAAGTGGTGGTAAACATCCTTTTTTAGTAGGATCTGTTGTTCCATCATTGAGTACAGTTCTTCGAATTGCTGCTTCACCCGCTTTTCCAGTCGTATCTTTGCTATACATTACTATGCTACCGTCCTCTGTAACAACGTCTATTGATTCATTAAAATACTTGTAGATCTTCAAATCGAAATCGCATATTATTTTATCTCTATTGAAACCGTTTCCACCATTCACTATATCAATTATATACATCCCACCGAGTTTGTCTTCACCAGGTGTTTCGGAGGAAACAACGTATAGTTTGTTTTCGTGTATAGCCATAGCTGTATTACCTGACATTGAAACTGGATAATTTCCCTGAGAGTCCTTANTAGTGGAACAATTAGCTCTAAAACCACCTTTGTTTTGACTTGAAACAAGATTTTTGTGAAAAGATCTTACTGATCCTAGTGGATAANTGTTTTTATTACCAGGATNTTTTTTTGTTTCCATTTGATAAAGTATGAAGCCACCATTATAATTTACTCCATTATGATTAACTCTACACATATTCCCATGGGACCTATCTCTTTGATCAGCTAAAATATAAAGTCGCCTTGTTCCTGCATGATGTTCAATTTGAACTGGACTACCTAGTTCTCTATTTTTATGACCATGAATTCTCATGTTCTGACTCTTAAATACTTGGTTACTACTGGCCAATTGATTTTGATCAGCGTCCCAATAAGAAATACCACTTTCATCAACTCCGCTTACAAAGTAATTTCCACCCCATCTGCCCGAAACATCTGTGGGTGGTCTCATTGCATTTGGAATATTTCCACTTGCAGAATTGTGCATACTTTGAGACTTATCAACAAGAAATAAAATATTTGCTGGAGTAGCGTTACCTGTTCCTGGTGGCAAAGGTTTTGCAAAACTCAAATTAAATGGAACTAAGAGCAACAGAAAAATGTAACTTAGAAATTTTATTTTCATAAAAAGTTATATTACAACAAATTGAATGTAGTTTAATTTTTAAATAATTCCTAGACCCAAATTGGTAATTAATATTTAATTTATGAAAATCTTATTGAGCTATAAGGCTGTAAATCAAGATTTGTAGGCTCATTAGCAATCATTTTGCTAACTATTTTTCCAGATATTGCACCTAAAGTCCAACCTAGATGATGGTGTCCAAAAGAATAAAATACATTTTTATAATTTTTGGAAGGTCCTAACACCGGTAAAAAATCTGGNAGCGATGGCCTAAACCCTAACCATTCATCTTTATGTTCAGGTAATCCATCAATCATATCCTTAGCATTTAAAATTAAATTTTTAATCCTTGATTTTGATAAAGGATTTTCTAATCCACCAAATTCAACAGTTCCAACAACTCTTAAACCTTGTTCCATAGGTGTCATACCAAAACCTCTATCAGCATAAACAATTGGTCTTGAAATTAAATGATCACAATCTTTAAAATGCACATGATATCCACGTTCAGTATCAAGTGGAATATTTTCATGAAGTTTGTCCGTTAATCTTTTTGAAAATGCTCCACATGCTACAACTAATTTATCAAATATAAATCTTTGTGCTTCAGTCCTTAAAACTGGCTGTTCACCATCAAAATCAACATTTTGAATATTTAGTTTTAAAAATTTTCCACCCTTCTCTATAAAACTTTCAAATAATTTAACTAAAATTTTTCTAGGATTTCTTGCATGCCTTGCATAATCGTAAAAAACTCCACCATCATAAAATGGTTTTAGATTAGGTTCTAAATCATGAATTTCTTTTGGATTGACTAATTGTTGTTTTACACCGAGTTCATCTCTAATTTGAATTTCAAGTTCTCTACTTTTTAAACTTTTATTTGTCCAAACATATAAAATTCCCTTACTCTCAACTAACCCTTCTAAATCAACGTCTTGAAATAGTTCATCATAAGCTGGTAGTGATTGGTCTAATATTTGATGCATATATTTTGCTGTATGCATCATTTTTTCTTTTCTACAATTTACAATAAATTTGACAAACCATGGAACCATTTTTGGTACATAATTCCATTTTAGAGCTAAAGGTCCTCTTGAGCTTACTAACATTTGAGGAACATCTGCCAAAATATCAGTTCTATTCAATGATACAGACGCATAAGGTGAAAAATGTCCAGCGTTGCCATAAGAAGCTGCATTACCAGGCTCATCTCTATCAAATAATGTTACTTGAAATCCTTTTTTCTGAAGAAACAATGCGTTACAAACTCCTTGAATACCTGCTCCTACAATTCCAACTTTTATAGATTTTTCTGNCACATGAAAAATATAAATCTACAAAATTAATAATGAAGAAGATATTTGACGCGGGTGATTAATGTAATTTAGTTTATAATTTTAAATAAAATTAAAGCCATCACTGAATAATCTAATACAGGTTTAATTTTATTAAAGTTCTGATTTTTCTTACTTAAAATATCATACCGTCTTCTAATAGTGTCGTATAGTAAATGCATTCCTACCATTACTAATGAAACTGAGAATACAACAAAAATAATATCAAATTTAAATAAACCCATCACAATTGTTCCAATAAAAGTAAGCAAGGAAATATTTGAAACAAAAATACTAAATAAAATATTTTTACTAAACGAAAATATTTTTTTGATAACTACAAAAAAATATGACCAAATAAGTACCAGTTCAAAAATTATAATTTCAGACATTTATCTTAAATAATAAAGGTTTGCTTGATTTAAGTAACTTTTTTCACAATCAAATTCGTCTAAAGTAGTAAAGAATATTTCATTGATTTCAGCTGAATGATTAACATTGCATTTTCTTAACTCTGCATTAAAGGTACTGTCTGCCACATGTTCTAGTGGTTGCTTGCCAGTTTTTTGTTTGACAAATAAACCTGATCCTGATGCTGCAACTGCCCTTGTTGTGCTACCTGATTGAGCGATGGTAAATCCTGTACTAACAATAGATGCTGTAGGTCCACAACCTTGTAAAAAAAGGATTAGAATAGAATATTTAATAAAATTTTTCATTAGAGGAAATTACGAAATATTTTTAAAAAGTGTACCTAAATTAGTGTTCATATTGGGTTGATACAATCAGATAGGGTGCGTGAAATAATAATGAATTTGCCTGTGTCTATTTGCCAAGTCCTATTATTGTTAAATCATCCTCAAGAATATTCTCATCGTTATTTTGATCAAAATTCTGGCCTTTCGTACTTTTGCTCTCAACATCTTTTATAATTTTGGATAATTCTTTTTTTAAAGATGTATTTTGATAACTATTTATTAAATCTTTTACACCAGCGATTCCTATTTCCTCACCTTTATCGTTTCTGCATTCTGAAAATCCATCTGTAAAACAATATAATCTTCCATTATCTAATTTGAAACTTTCTAGTTTGTATTCATTACTATTATCTNCTTTTTTAATTCCTAATGGCAAAGAAGAGGATTCATACTCTTTAAACCCTTCACCATTTTTAAATAATGCAGGAAGATGTCCTGCATTTGAAAGTTCAACAATATCTGTTTGTGAGTTATAAGACCCAACTATACTTGTCACATATACCCCTTTTGGATTTGTTTGACGAAGATCATTATTCATTTCGAAGTGAATTTCGTTNGGTTTAAATTTGTTTTTAGAATATATTTTAAATAANGTTATGGCTCTTGCCATTACCATGCCAGCGTTCACACCTTTTCCTGATACATCGCATAAAGTAAAATAAATTTGATCGTTGTGAGTATAGAAATCATAGAAATCTCCAGATATTTCTCTTGCTGGAATATTTATTCCTTCAATTGGAAAATTATTAATAGTTCTTCTTGGCATTAGTCTTTTTTGAACATCAATTGCAAGTTTAATCTCTTTTGAAACTCTATTTTTCCATATGTTTTTTTGATTTTCAGATTGTTCGAGCTTATCCATTATGTTGTTGTATTGACTTGCTATAACTCCTGCTTCAGTAAATGGATCTTGCGGCGCTCTTAGACTAAAATCTTCAGTTTCTTGTTGTTTGTTTAAAACTTTTAGCAAGTCATGAGTAGCGGTGGATGCGTTATGTTCAGAGATATTAAGTCCCATGTCTTCCTCAATTTTATTTACCCTTAATCTAAATAATAAATTGATCATAAAAAAAATTGTAAATGCTGAGATGAAACAAAAAGCACCAACACTTACGATCCCAATAAGTTGAATATATAATTGATCAATCATTGATCTTTCTATTCCCATTGCCTCGAAATCTCCAAATATTGCAACAGCGATTGTTGCCCAAGTTCCTGCAAATAAATGAACTGGAACAGCACTTACAACATCATCAACTTTTATTTTTTCTAATAACAGAATTCCAGATCCAGATACTATTCCACCGATTGCTCCGATTATAATTGCCTCTGTTGGATCAACATAAGCACAAGATGCAGTGATTGAAACTAAACCAGCAATTGGCCCTGTAATCATGAACATCGGCTCAGGTTTTTTCATAACATAAATACCCATGACACTAGATAAAATTAAACCTGCCGAAGCTGCTAGAAATGTATTAATTAATATAAGTGGAATTCTAAGGTCCATTGCACCATTGGCTCCTCCATTAAATCCAAACCAACCAAACCATAAAATTAAAGCTCCAAGCGCAGCTAGAGGTGTATTACTTCCTTGAAAAGTTCTTTTCCTTCCATCTTGAAATCTTCCAGTTCTATTCCCGATAATTAACAGCACCGCAAGTGCAACCCAACCACCAACAGAATGTACTACACTTGATCCTGCAAAATCAATAAAACCCAGTTTTCCTAACCAACCTGTTTTTACATCTGGATTTGAAAAGTTTAATGACCAAACCCAGTGTCCAACAATTGGGTAAATAATTCCTGATGTAACAAATGTAATTATTACGTATGAAAAAAATTTTAATCTTTCAGCAACTTCATGAACTTTAAACTCTTCTTCATCAGTTATTGGAAGTAGTAATTTTGATTTTAAATACGCAAGCCAAGTTGCCATAACTAAATATTCTGATGCAATATCTAAATTAATATCTTTAACCTTATTAATATATTCTAAAAATTGATCAGCCAATAAAGTAATTGATATGTTTTCTAAATTAACTTTTTGTGATTTTGCTAAATCTAAAAGTAAATCTAAAGGACCATTAAATTGATCTAGATTTACCTGAAAACTATTAGTTGAATCTTGATTCTCCATTGGACACTAGCTTATAATATTTATTTGTAATTTTTATTATAAATTTACTCAATTTTGGTGAATTTTCTGCAACTATATGCATTTCTTTTAAATTAGCATTACAATGTAAAACTAAATCACAACCTGCGGTAAATGCTTTAATAACATTATTTTTAATACCATATGGTAGAGCTTTCATTGATATATCGTCTGACATTATTAAATTTTTAAAATTTATTTTATTTCTTATTAATTTAATTATTTTTTTTGAATGAGTTACAGAGTTTAGACTATCAATTTTTTTAAAAAGTAAATGACCGGTCATAGCAAAAAGAGAGTTTTTATTTTTAAAAGTCAAAAAATCATTTTTTAGTAAATATTGATTACTATTGTTTATAATTGGTAGTTTGTAGTGTGAGTCAACTTTGCCTAGGCCGTGACCTGGTATATGTTTAATTACAGTTGCTATATTATTCTTATGAAATTGATCAATCGTAAAATTACCAAAAATATTAACTATTTTTTTATTTTTCGAAAATGATCTGTCGCCTATTACTTTAGAAGTTCTTTCTCGAGCTATATCCAGAACAGGCACAGTATTAATATTTATACCTAAGTTGTTCAATAAATAGCTTATTTGATCAATGTAAATTTTATAATAAAGAAGTGATTTTTTTTTATCTTTTTTATACATATCACCAAAAAATTTCGAAGAATGTAATTTGGTGTCTATTATTTTTTTTAGTCTATTAACTCTTCCTCCTTCTTCATCAATAAGAATGGGATAGTTTTGATCTTTAAATATCTTTTTAATTGATTTAGTTA
>FUFK010046150.1_pt1 | contig 16697 bp, 16 predicted proteins | sample 1021851 | NCBI WGS metagenome assembly FUFK01 (sample SAMEA51879418, study PRJEB19060) | metagenome | reverse complement strand
TTATTGTCGTACGGTTTTTGCGTAACAAAATCAAGAGTAAACTGCACGAGGTAGAATTACGGCAAAATCTCCAAACGAGAAAGCGCAGAGAATTAGCAAAGCAGCGGACTACGACAAACGATGATGAGTGATTTTGGACATGTTCAATAACCTGTGACCTAAGTTAATCTCCATGAGGGACGGCTATGATTTAACTACCGGACCCATACCAGTAGGGCAATTCGTAAATTTAGTTCGAAATACTCTTAGGCACGATAAGCTATTCCAAAATCAAGTGATTACGGGTGAGATAACCCAATGGAAGAGACACTCGAATGGACATACATACTTCACTTTAATAGATTCTGATGGACAAATCAGTGCCGTAATATGGCAAGGTCGTTGTGCTATTGACCCTCTTATTGAAGAGGGTAGTGTAGTTATCGTAATCGCCAATCTCGACCTGTGGGCGAAGGCTGGTAAAATCCAATTAGTTGTCAACAAGATTGCATTAGTCAACAAGTTGGGCATACTTGAAGAACGTAAGAAACAACTAATTACAGATTTGCGGAGTGAAGGTCTACTCGACCGAGTAAGGCGACAATTACCAACCATACCGAAACATATCGCCATTATCACGGGCTCAGGCTCTGCTGCGCTAGCTGATATGAATCGATTGATAGAAAATCGTTGGCCTGGGTTGAGAAGGACAATTATTGGAGTAATGGTACAAGGAGAAAATGCCCCCAGTGAGATAGTTAGAGGATTACTGGCAGCCGGCAAGTTATCTGTTCCTGAAATTGCGGCTAGGTTGAATTGCCCCCCTGTTGACCTGATAATTGTTGGTCGAGGAGGGGGTGCGCCAGAGGATTTGTGGGCCTTTAACCTCGAGCCTGTTGTCCGAGCAATTGTTGCCGCACAAGTACCAGTTGTATCTGCGGTTGGTCACGAATCTGATCTGCTAGTCTCTGACTTAGTAGCTGACCTGAGAGCTTCGACACCATCCAATGCAGTTGAGTTAGTTGTCCCGGATTACGACTATCACCAGATGCTCAATTTGAGCTTATTCGAGCGTCTTGATGATGCCTCAAAGCGGATAATTATTGATTGGCGCAACAGCCTACAGTTACTACAATCTAGATTACAAAACGCACCTCTTCGAGGAATATATAACGCGAATCAATATATTTCAGACCTGGCAAATAGGTTGTCCAACATAGTAGCAGGCAGATTAGCCCAAGAGCGTCAGCAACTACAGCGGTTTACCACAATAATTCAACTGGCAACGCAAAAGAAATTAGCTGATGAAACAACAAGATTAGCGGTCTTGGATACGTCCCTGCACTCCTCAAATCCCAGAAATGTGCTCCATCGGGGATATAGTATGATTACTGACAAATCTGGTGAAGTAATCAGCAAAACAGGAGATTTGATTGAGGGGCAACAGATAATCCTAGCACTAGCCGACGGCAGTGCAAAGGCAACAGTAGATGATATTGAAAAAGGTGATAAAAATGAGTGATGAAGTTAGTTACAGTGAGGCAATACAGCGTTTAGAGGAAATCGTACAATCATTGGAGCGGGGTGGAATCCCGCTAGATGAGACATTAAAATTTTATGAAGAAGGTGCGAAATTACTTGAGTTCTGTCAACAAGAATTAGCCGCCGCTGAGGGTAAACTAAACGAAATGAAATTAGCCGATATTGAAAGTAAATTAGCTGAATAAGGCAATAACTCAAAAGGCAATAGCACTAGCGCTTGCTATGAAAGAGAAACGCTTGCGTTCACTGAAAGTGAAGGTCTTGCAGGTGTTTTCTAAATGGCAAGAACCACATGGTGAAGGCTCATATAAAGACTCAGGAATCGTTCAATCACTAGAAATAAATGATTCAGGTAATATTGATTTTACCATCAGACCGAAACATCCACATTGTCCATGCTGTTTATACGACCTAAGCCAGTTGCGCACCAAATTACTGTCAATAAGGGATGTTAGTTCGGTCCACTGCGAAGTAATTGATATACCCGGCAGAGAACGCTGGATTAGATCAATCAATACTTGATCTGTATTGCCTAAGTAGTAAGAATGCTGGTATCGTCCAGAAAATAACTGATCCAAACCAAGCAAGCATTGAGCCAATAATAACACCATATGTCGGTAGAGACCAAATCACGATCAATGCGTAAACCGAAACGCTCGCACCGCCAAGCATCATTGGTGCAGCAGCGCCTTGGGGCACTTTTGGTCCTTGTGACAACCATAGAGCAACCATNCTGGTCAGGAAAATAGCAGGAAAAGCGCTGGCTAAACCAGCAATAAATGGCAGACCTAACTCCGCTAACCATAGACATGCAGCGATTGCTATGCCAGCTGCTAAACCTCGCAGAGACAGTATTAGTAGCGGCACTTTATTGACACCCTTGGGAGCTTCGTTGGCCCGAAGATTAAACACTACAGCCAGCGCAATTAGTGCACATAATCCGATAATTGCAAGCGTTAACTCAGTAATTATTCCGTTGGTTAGAAAGCGCGCGAGTATCAGTGAGGTGAGGGCCAAAATAGCCCAAGTGATGAGTGAAATCAAAGTGGTCAAGGGAAGTTTAGCATTATCATTAGAAATATAGCGGGGAAAAATAATCCAAACGCCAAGAAACATGCCATTGATTAGCATACCTAATGGCACTATTGACATACTTGCGGCGAGGGTTGCTTCGCCATCAATCAGGTAAACTCCTGCCGCAGCAGGGACAATTGTCGATGGTATTGTTCCTAGAACACCGCCGACAAGGCCACCAAATCTCTCAATTGCTACGGTCACCAAAATTGCCACTATACCAGCAAATGCGCCGTAAATAATGATGGTTGAATCTAGCATTCAATCATCCCGGTAAATATCCGTAAATATTCACAGAGATTCTGCGACAGCAACTATTGCATCATAATCCGGTTCAACCCCTGGGTTTTCAGCAACCCAGCGATGTTGGATTACGCCGGCTTTATCGATGACAATAACCACCCTATTCGCACTTACATAACCTTCAATGCCGCCCAGTCCAACAAATGTTGCATCATATGAGGTGACCACCTCACGGTCTAAATCGGAAAGTAGTTCAAATTCTAGATTATATTTCCGAGCGAATTCTGCGTTAGCCCATGGTGAGTCTACGCTGATACCAATTACTGTTGCTTCAGCAGCATTCAGTTTTGCCATATTGTCTTGAAATGCGCACATTTCTTTGTCACAAACACCGGTAAAGGCACCAGGGTAGAATGCTAAAATTACCGTTTTACCTCGGTAATTAGACAGCGATATGGGTTCTTTTGCAGTGTTCTTTAGAGTAAAATCTGGCGCGTTTTGTCCTATCATGATATGACCTCTTGGCTGACTGTCTGGGTATGAGGTATTTATACAAATGCACCCTAACTTAGTATGGGTCTAGGTGGACAATCTGCTCAATATCAATTCGCTTGTAACCTCGCTCTCTTGCATTACTCGCCGCTCTGGTGAGCATTGACCGCATCCACCCTAGCGACATCAAAGTCTGCATGCGCCCAATTGATTCAATGAATTGAACCGGGTTCCCGCCAAGTTGTGCATGGGCTCTAATATCGCCTTCTAACTTCTCGACAACCATGTAGTAAGTATCCATCAATTCTTCCACCGCATCATCGGTTACTGGCATCTTAGCATGCGTTCTGGCGAGAGATAATAGTGACGATCTAGTCAAAACTCCACCGCCTTGACCAACGACCAAAGTCTCGGTTTCCTCTTCTAATTGCTGTTCTGGTAACTCTCCGTCATTATCAAGGCCCATGCCTGATATTGCAATTTCTAAGTGCCTTGGTTTGATTGTTCCGACCCGATCTTTATCAGCAGCCGCCTCTGCATGCTTCAAAATCTTCGCAAGATGTTGCTCAATGTGCTCAATACCTGCTTGAACTGCTGCAGAGCCTACTGACTCAATGTTGCTAATTCTAGCAATCATCAGCTCCCGTGTCCTATTGTAATTCAATCTGGTTCTATTTGGATCATCAAGCGTCTTGCGTTCAGGGTCTTGGGCCAGAGTTTCTGATTCCATTTGCGGCACTAAACGATCGAGTTCCTCGCACAACAGGTCGACAAGTTGCTGTTTTACTGCGCCAGAAATTCGCATTTGGGTGTAATTTCCTGCAACTGCTCCGATATGGCCTGGTGAGTAAGGCTTAGCCGACATGGGATTGCCTTGAGTTGGATGCACTTGATTATTAGCAATCAATTATCAAATCATAACTATCGTCAAGAGTTACTCGTTTCATCCCTTGATTGGTTTTGACCCAGGTGTCCTCAACGCCAATGCTACCATCATTAAACACTAATTTTGGCTCTATCGCCATAACTCCATTATCAACCAAGGGACGGTCAAAACCTCTAGCCACAACTGGTGATTCATCTAGTTGCAAACCAACAGAATGGCCTAAGAATCTGCTCTGATCTGGTTGCATACCCATGAGATGCTCGCCATAGCCCATCGATTCGGCTAACTCACTCCCAATTTGCCAAGCCATGGAACAATCATCACCCCGACCAAGTGAAGCAACAACTGAATCACTTACTTCAACCATGTCTGATAATCTCTCTAGCCAGTGTTCTGAGAGTCCACCAATGCTGAACATTCTTGTGGCATCGACTACATATCCACGGTGAACATGGACTAAATCTACTAAAATTGGTTGATTTTCCTCTAGTTTGGTAAAACCTGAACCCATTCCTGCCATTGGGTGAGGACCGGTGCCACCTATTGCTGAATCAAAGAATGAGGGGACTCCACCTGCACGTCCAGAAGCGATAACGGCACGGTCACATTGCAAGGGAAAGCGGCGCATTTGGACTGTTCCCCCGAAGCCATGTCGACGACTTACCTCCTCTGCTGCTGCGACAAGGTCAAGTTCTGTCGCACCAGGAGTCACACTTTCCTTGACGGCTTCGAACATTTGTCGTTGTACCTTCGCTCCCTCACGCATCATTTCAAGTTCCCAATCTGATTTCGTCTCTCGTTGGTGATGGACTATTGCTGTGCAATCTTTTCCTTCGCCAAGCGATGCAAGTGCGTTTTTGAATTTTTGACCAAAGTCAGCTGGTATTTCACCAAGTTGTAACCCGATTCCACCATCTATGCCCATATTTGTTAGCGTTTCAGCAAATATACGCAGGCTGGGGAATTTCTGTATTTCCAAGCATGAATCATCTGCACCTGCTTCAAATTTAGCTCGTTCTACTGAGCGCCTAACAAAGAATGTTGCTCCATTGCCACCTTGTTCTGTACTGGCTGCGGAATCTACTGCTGGAATGAGTAAGGCACCGTTTTGTCTACCTCCTGCATAGTAGTATAAATCAACCGGACTTTGAATTAATGCTGCCTCAATTCCCACCTCGGCTAACTTATTACTTAACTCAGTAATTCTCGATTCTAACTCACCTACAGGAACGCGCCAATCTTCTCCGTCAGGACCATGTAACTCGTCAATTGACCAAGGCGCCATGTTGATTGCTGATGGTAGATATTCAAAACACTACTTGCGAATATATAACTTACCGCTCGTTTCATTATTTGGTTATGGTTCACTGGAGAAAAGATATCAAAAACTGTCAGCATTTGGCTGTAACATGGCAAGGGTGCTGAACTTGCGCGACTTTAATGTCGAAAGCAAGACCGTGCTAGTTCGTGTTGATATCAACAGTCCGCTCCAGCCTAAGAGTCAAGAATTTCTTGATGATACTAGGATTAGGGCAATCATTCCAACCCTTAATTTGTTGACAAAATCAAAGGTAGTTATCCTGGCCCATCAATCTAGGCCCGGTAAGAAAGATTTCACTAACACACTAGGACACTCAAGAGAATTGGGGCGTGTTTTGGGCCGTAATGTAAAGTGGGTCGAAGATATCCATGGAGAAAAAGCCATGAGGGCGATTGAAGAGCTGAATGACGGAGAAATTTTGATGCTAAACAATGTCAGAATGGATCCAGAAGAAGTGTCTGTGAAAGGGAACTTTGAGGAAATGGCAGAAACAAAAATCATTCAACGACTATCAAGCGTAGTCGATATTTTTGTCAATGATGCTTTTGCTTGTGCACACCGCAACACACCCTCAATTGTCGGTTTCACTCACACTCTACCATGCGTGGCTGGTGAACTAATGAAGCGAGAAATTGATGCCTTGGACGTTGCCTTAGAAAATCCCTCTCGCCCTTGTATTGCAGTTGTCGGTGGCATCAAAGTTGAAGACTCGATTTCAATTGCTGATAATATGCTAAGGAAGGGCATTGCTGACGAAATCTGGCCCACCGGCGGAGTAGCAAACCTTCTGATTGAATATTCTGGTATCGATATTGGCCAAGGAAATCATGATTTCTTGGTAAATGAGTTAGGAGATTCTTACCATCAAACCGTTGCTACTGCTAAGGCAATGCTAAATGACTTCGCTAACAAAATCATGCTTCCCACAGACTTGGCGGCGAATGTCGAGGATAATCGAGTGGATTTAACTATCAATGAGCTGCCCATAGACGCTCCGCTCTTTGATATCGGTATTATGTCTACAATGGCATTATCAGCCGCAATAAAACGCGCTGGAACTATTATCCTTAATGGCCCTGCAGGCGTATTCGAATTAACCGATTTTGCCCTTGGAACAATTGAGATGCTCAACGCGTGTGCTGAATCAGCGGGCTATGTTGTTGTCGGTGGCGGCCATACTGCCACACTGATTATGAATCGTGGCTTGAGTGAAAAGATGGGTCACCTATCAACAGGTGGTGGTGCATGTCTAAATTACCTCGCCGGAAGGTTACTGCCTGGTATTGCTAGTCTAGAATACAGTGCGGAGAAATTCAAATTAAAAATCTCTCAAACCATTACTGACAATTAAATAATCCATTCTTAACCGACTAGCAAGGAATGGTTAGTCATGACCAGTGAATATACGGTTAGATACACCAACACTGTTCTTTACGACAGCCATGGCGAAAAGCACCAAGGCGACTTCCTGATTCATGAAGATGGGTCATGGTCTAACTCCAATGGCGACGAGGATGTTAAACAGGTTCTAGACGGGTCAAACAAAGTAATTACTCGGTCATTACAGAATTGGCACACGCATTTAGCTATGCAACTTAATGCACGTGATTTCAGTGACGGGTTTACCTTAGACCGCTGGCTGAACGAGGCTATATTTCCTACCGAGGCGAAACTAAACCCGGAATATGTTCGAGTAGGAGCCACTGCTGCTACTGCAGAATTAATTGCTACCGGATGCAGTTTTGCTGCTGACATGTATTTCTATCCAGCAATTACCGGTGATGTCCTCAGTAAGGCAGGAATAAGGGGGTTAGTTGGCGGACCAGTTAGTGATTTTGCCTTACCCTCACACCCAGATGCTAAATCAGCGTTAGATGAATTAGACAGCCTCCTAAAAGACCAATCTATCGAAGATAAAATTCAGTATGCGATCGCTACACATTCAGTATACCTCTGTAGCGAAGAGACCTTACTTAGGGCGGCAGAATTATCTGAAAAACGCAATGGACGCCTCCACATACACGTCAGTGAGACAAGAAAAGAAGTTGCTGAATGTTATGAGAAAACCGGGAAATATCCAGTAGAATACCTGGATAGTATTGACTTTTTCAAGCCGGGAACTGTATGTGCACACGCTAGTTGGGTCAAGAAAAACGAGATTAGAATGCTAAACAATCACGGCGCAACTGCTGTTCATTGTCCATCTTCCAATATGAAACTAGCCTGTGGAGGAACTCTTTCATTGCCAGCATATCTTGACGCTGGCGTTGATGTGCGCATCGGTACCGATGGCGCTGCATCGTCTGGCAATGGTTTGAACATTCTCAATGAGGCTCGAACTGCTGCTCTGGTTCAACGCCACGACCATTGGGACCCTACATTACTTCCTGCTAAAGATGTCTTCAACATGATAACCAAAGACAGCAAAGATTGGGTCGCTTGGGATCTGCAAGATTTCAGAATGTTCCCCCGTGGCCGGTCCAATAATCGACATTTGGCTAACTTAGTGTTTAATGGCGGTAATTGCTTGGACATGTGGGTTGATGGACAAGCAATACGATTGAATGGAGTAACTCAGACCATTGATGAAAGATTAGCCCTTGAGAACCTTGATAACGCTGTTGATTCGTACTACGAAGGTATCGAGTGACTATTGATATTTGTTGAGTGTAAAGCCGCTAGCAAATAATATAACCATAACGAAGTAACCTACAGCAGAGAAAGTCATCTTGACTTCATAATCAATATTCAGCTCAAAATCTTCCGGTGCCTCAGAGAATGTCCCGATTCCGACAAAATACTCGCCAGACTTAGCTTGCCATGATAATCCAGACTGATTATCATCTCCTATGGCGGCAAACTCATTATCACGTGAGGTACAAACCTCACTATTCTGATTGACCCTCTCAATGAACGTTAATCCATCACACTGGGTTTTTTTATCTGCATCGCCGATTACCAGGAAAACATCATTTCTATCCCAGTCTATCTGTGCATTGGCATTAATCAGCAGCGCTAATGGATTTGATTGCATTGGTTCATCGGCAAAAAATACCGAATTAGGAACATTTGGCGTGGGAATGGAATCGACCGAATCTTCGGTTGTCAAGCCAATAGTTCCTAGTACGGAGAAAAGCACTGCGGCGACCATTAATCCAAAACCAAACTTGTTATTTACCTGCAGATTAATCACCTACAACTGTAAGAACGCTAATGCTAAGATGACATAGCTTCCAAGTAACATTCCACCTTCAAGCCAATTTGACTTACCGTCAGCAAGTATTGAATTGACTACTAAAACGGAAACAAATGTTGCTGCGGTTTCCAGCATACCGAACTCTAGGGTTAATGGCACGCCCAGAGCCCAAGCGAATAATACCATTGCAGGAGCCGCAAAGAGAGCGATTTGAACACTGCTGCCTACGGCTATCGCGATTGACAAATCCATTTTGTCCTTGCCAGCAACGATAACTGCGGTAAAGTGTTCAGCAGCGTTACCAAAGAATGGTAGCAGTATAACCCCTATGAATAATTCCGGCAGACCCCACTCAACTACAGCCGCTTCAAGACTGTGAACCAAAATATGGGCCATCCAAGCAACTAGAACGGTCGCTAAAATTAGCAAAATCCAAGCATTTTGATTGGTCATAGTTGGATTCTCATGATGGCCATGCCCTGCTTCGGTGGCAAAGACATGGGCGTGGGTTTTGAGTTGGAACAGTAAGGCCAGCGCATAGATTCCAAGCAGTACTATTGAAGCGTAGTGTGAGATGTTTTCGACATCGCTAAATGTCCCCCCTGAATATTTAACTGCGCTTGGGATGATGAAGGCAACAACGGCGAGCAATAACAGGGTCCCATTCATCTGGATAGCATCGCTGTTGAAAGTCTGTTCCTTATGTTTCATACCGCCCCAGACCATTGCTAATCCTAACACAAGCAGCATGTTACCGAGTATAGAACCAATCAGTGAAGCTTGCGTAACTGTAACCATTGTCTGAACGATTTCTGGATCCTTTGATGCTGCGTAAATTGCCAATCCAACAATAATTAACTCAGCGGCATTACCAAATGTTGCATTCAGGAACCCGCCTATTGCCTCTCCTGTTCTAAGTGCAATCTCTTCGGTGCCCTTACCCATGAGAAAAGCTAACGGCATTATAGCAACCATTGAGAATAGAAATGCCATAGTAAGATTATGTTGGAGGTTGAAGAACACAGCCAAAGGTAATGCGACAAGTAACCAATTCAATTTGTTATTCAATGGATTCAGTGCGTCGAGTACCGACTCCATTGATTCTTCTATGGATATAATCGTGCTATTGACATCTGCCATGTTTAGGTGATTGAAAATACCCTAATTGAGGTATCTATCAACCAGATGGTCAATCATCGGATTTCTTACGCCTAGTTGGTCTGCGCTTAGGTGCATTTCTTGGTGCTGGACGGCGCCCCACCTTGCGTCTTGGCTTGGCTTCTTCAACGACCTCTTCATCATCGTCAAATTCATCATCATCCAGGCCGAAAAATGCTTCATCCTCTTCTGGCTCAGGTTCTGCTTCTTGCTTAGGTTTACTGCGCCGTTTCTTACGTTGAACTACATTTACGGAAAATGGGTCATCCTCTTCAGGCTCTTCCTCTTTGGTCTCTTGTGTTTCGGCAACTGGTGCAACATTCGTAAGCGAATCATAGTCGACTTGTTGAGTAGTACCGATAAATTCAGACATCCAATCATCGTCGTCGTAATCATCATCGGACTTTCTTTTACTTGGGCCACGCATGCCCGCTCTTATGACGAACAACATCAAGATAATCGAAATGAAGGCGATACCTGATGAAACCCAGACAAAAATGTATGGTGGATCGGAAAAAGATGGTTCAACAATAACCGGTTCTGGTAGCGGTTCTAACCCCTGAACATATTCACAAATTGTTGTCCCATTGATATCATTGTAACAAAAATCAACAAGGAATATTACCTGCTCTATGACTTCGTTACCGGCAGAATCTACCGCTCTTACGGTGAGTACATGCCGCCCGAAATCAAAATCTCCAGCACTCATCTGTTCGGAGAAAATGAATGCACTACCGTCACCCTCTATATCTTGTAAATTATCTGGGGTTTGCCATGCTGAGACAGAAGAAGAACCCGTACCAAAGTTATAGGTGAATTTGTATTGCATAAGCGAGATTTGGACATCGTCAACTGCGCCTGCGCTAATTGTCATTGTCTCCCGAGCAAGATACTTAGATCCGTCAGAAGATGAAGAAGGTGAGTAGATATTCAGTATCGGACTTTGTGCATCCAAACTACGGTCTGTCCATGCTAATTGTTGAGTGTTGTAACTCTCATCAATCATATCAACTGTAATAGTAATGAGTCCGGCAGATACAGTGTTACCGATATCAAAGGTTAGGTAGAATTCCGGACCTTTCGTCGGATCAAGTAAATTATCAGCATAGGATAACATCTGTCTAGGTGCATTGGTTATCTTACCTCCTGAGGATGTGGTTATGTCAACAGTAGGCATTGAGAAAAGGTATTCGTTTACCGACAGCCTGATGCTGTAACTTCCTGCAACTAGGGACGGGCTAAGGTATAAGTCGCCGTCCTCGTCAAATAATTGGTATGTTGCGGTTGGTGGAATTGTATCTTCCTTAACTTTCAATGAATTACCTGTTTGACCTGGGAATGCCTCGAAATTGGTATTACCATACATATCTTCCACGGTAACTGCATACCAAATGTTACGCTCGACGTCGTTTGGTATTGAATACGTCTTGCTGAACAAGAAATCGGTCAATATTGACCCAGTATCCAATATGTTTNCATCGAATAATGACCATCCATTCTCTTCAGAAACTATCGAAACTTCATCTTCATCTTCGCCGAACGGGTCTCCTTCGTGTTGCCAGATAGAGTATTTTTCTCCATCCAATTGCTGATCGTTATACCACTCCATGGTGATGATTGAGATTTCTCCATCAACTTCGATCGAACTTATCCTTGGCGCTGCTGGGGTTGTAGTTTCTTCATACACTGGTCCGAACCAATTCTGCTTTAATTCCGTATAATGATACGGGCCTGCTGAATGCTGGTAAAGCGCTTCACTGGTGACAAAATAAAACGATGTGCGGTCAACCTCTTCCGGAACAGTTACCGTAAATTGTTCAATTCCATCTGTTACCGTTCCTTGGTAGAATAACGTCACATTTTCACTAAATTGGGAACCTGTAACGAGGTAATTTGAGCGCCATATGTGATACTTTTCACCCTCGGCACCTAGTTGGTCATTCCAGGTTACCAGCGTCTGAGAATCGCCGATAAATGTCGCCATAACATTGGTTGGTTCAGCCGTCCAATTGTAAAATGCATCTTCGTAGACTGAAGTGCAAGAATACGATTCAATGTCCTCATCGAAAATTCCATTCGAATCGATTACTACTACGCAGTAATGCGAGGTACCAAGCCTTCCGACTGGGACTTGATAATCAAACTCTGACTCNCCCTCGCCCACTTGCCCAATTTGTTCAACTCCAAATTGGCCTGTGTTGTTGAAAGACTGTCCTGAACTATAAATCGCGTATGATTCACCGTCTTCCCCGGATACATCTGACCATGTGATGGTTGTCGTTCCACTACCGGTTTGAGTGTTTGAGAAAAAGTATGAATTCACTGAACTTACGGGTGTTGCAGGCATATTATCTTCAACCAATGGGGTTGCAAGAGCGTTGTTTGACAATAATCTGATGTCCTCATAATCTATACCTGGGCCGAAATAATTCGGCATTAGGTAAGTTACAGCATAGTACACTTCACGATCAGTATCTTCTGGAATACTAATCTGGTAACTGGACACACCCGTAGCTATCTGCGCAATAGGTGACATGGATGAGAATAGCGTTGATGCGGAATTACGGGTTATTGGTTGAGTCGACTCCCAGAGACGAGTTTGATAGGCATCTGGTCCCTCTTCTGGTAAAACATAGAAAATGTCATTGTAATTAACCCATGAAAGAGAAGTTGTACTTGTGGTTGGGTCAAATGATGCCATTAGATTGTATGGGGTTCTAATTGGTGTCGTTATTTCAGTAACTGGATGGTATATCGATGACTCGTTGGCAATCAATGAATCATAAGTTGATACTGTGCCGTCCTGTGCAGTGATTGCTGTGGTTATGCCGTAGTAGAATGAATCATTTGTTCCCGGGTCTACAAGGTAGGAGTAACTGTGGCCTTGATGCGAACCATTGCCGCCACCTAGACAGAGATATTTCGAGGCGCTGAGGGCTGGGTCGTTTATGTCACAGACAGCAACGGAATGAACCAATGTTGCATTTTGAATATTTGATTGATTAATCATCTCTGTATGGCGATAAACATGATAATCAGCATTGTAGAAATTATCTAGCGCCGCCGGCTGCTCTAGACTGTCAATATTACGCCAAGTAATGGTTGTCAATTCGGTACTACTGTCAAATGAAACGTGAATATCTTGAGCCTGTAGGTGATATAAATCGCCAGTATCCTCTGCAGCAACATTGCTTATTGGTATCAGTGAGAATGCCATCAATAATACTAGTAGCGAAGCTATGGCTTTCCCATCATAAGCCTTGGAACTCCCCGTCATCATGCCTTTCTAGCGTGCAACCGTTATGAGTATACCGCTAATTAAAGCATGATTCTAGCCTATTTGCAGTCTATTTTTGCTCACTCAATTAGACTCGTCTTTGGGGGATTTTGGTTGTGGAAGAGGGTCATCTGCATCGATTTGCTTTATCTGTTTACTTGCTTGAATAAATCTAATCAAGAATGTCCAGATGCCTCCTAACGCAGAAATAAACACAACAATGCTTAGGGGATTTATCTCTATGTGGTCAAATATCCCAGGATATGAACCCCACGAATAGTTGTCAAAATAGAGCAGAATACCCATCAAAAATATTGCTACAATGCTGAGGATGGTACGGTCAGCACGAGAGAATCCACGATAGTTTCTTGTTCCAGCAACTGCTTGTGCTTGTGTCCCCATATACGAGCCGAGCAAGGTGAACCATGCTGCAGATAGACCTAACACGATGTCATTGACAAATACCGATGCGGAAATACAGACTATCCACACTGCATCGAGTAAACGATCAAAAGTGTGGTCTAGGTAATCTCCCCATCTGGTGACTCTGCCCGTGGCTCGAGCAACTGGACCGTCTAAACCGTCGAAGGCCATTGCTAGGGTAATTAACAGGCCACCACCAAACAGCATCGTGACTCCAAGGCTATCCTCGGTCGCTAAGTATACTGACAGGCCACCAAGAATTCCTACAGGAAGCGCTAGCCAAGTAATTGTTGCAGGGCTCATCCACGACATTGACTCGACGATTGGGGTTAATGTTCGCTCCCAAATACTTCTCAATTTCTCTAGCGCCATGGTCCTTACCTAACCTCGGGAAGTCAACCCGGGGGTTGATTGTTGCGGCTCCAGATTAACTTGTTTAACCATTTTCTAACCAATCTATTGATGCTGGTGGGTCTGTTGACGGTAATCCATCTTTTACCCATCGTGTTATAGCCTCTGCAATCTGCTCAGGGCCTAGTTCTCCACCGTCCAACTCGAGTACTGGTGCGTCAATTTCAAATTCAATTATCTCTGCCCAAGTTCCAGCAATAAACTCCCATTCTACATTTGAGTTAATCTTGGCGGCAGAGTAATCTCTAATCGTTAGCCGCTGTCTTAGTATATCTGGTTGGCAACGTAGCATAACTATTCCATCGACTGTCAAAAAGTGTGATAAATGCCCGTCAATGATAACCGGTTTGTTAGGCTCATATTCAAACATCTCTGATAATCGATGAATATCTATTTCTTGACTATCCATTACTTTATCATAATCACCCAAGCAATCAAAATCTTTAGCCAGTTGAGTGACTGAAACAACATCCCAACCAAGGTTACTAAGGAGCTGTGAAACTGTGGTCTTGCCCACTGCCGGGCTGCCAGTGATTGCTATAGTTGGCATAATCGTGTCACCTGTGCTACCGAGTTGTGCTACAACAACTTTGGCTTATCACAACTTTATCATCAAAGCCATCAAATGATAGAATATACTGGGTAACATGAAACCATGTTCGGTATGAACGACCCTGCGCAGACGTTGATGCAATTGGAGAATTACATCAAAGATGGTCGAATGGAAATGTCTGAGGTAATGGCAACTCAATTCACTGAAATGTTACTGAATATCAAAAAACGAAGTAATGAAGATCAACTAATGCTAGTGCGAGGATTACAGATAATGTGTGATGTTTTACTCATTCGAAACAAGTACAAGCTCGCAGTTACCGCATCGAAAACACTGTTAAGAGAAAGGAAGAAATTATCCCAAGATAGTCGCGTAGCTGGATATTATTATCAAGATATTCAGCGGAGTGCCAAGTGTTTTGCACTATCTGGTAAAGCACGCAAAGCAAGAGGTATGTTCGTTAAAGCATTCAAGCAGTCTGGTGGCTGCGTTGCTTGCGCACTTGATGGACTAACACTAATGCCAAATAATCAGAAAATAAGCGAACTACTGATTGATTCGCTAACAAATGTTGAATCGGTGATGAAATCTGGTCAGCAATATATTGTGAAACCAGACAATTTGCCGCCTGTGGAGGTAAATTCTGTGCTTAATGCTTTGAAATTGCCAATTTTTCAAAGTAATTCTCAAGCTGAACAACTTTACCAGAAGTTTTCGCAGCAAATCGATGCAATACAACGGGGTGACATGGCGGCAAATCAGAAATTGCAGAATGCTCTGAATTCTTTACAACCCAAGCATGACTATTATGAATACAGTTAGTGGTAACGAGGGATGGATTTGAACCATCGATCTCCGGGTTATGAGCCCGACGGGATATCCAGACTACCCCACCTCGTTATGCAAACCGCTGAGTTAACCTATTTTCAAACCACCGATGGTGAAGTTTTCTAAAAACCAGTAAAATTACTGCAAATGGACTATTTATTGGCATTGTCTTATCTACTTACGCTCTTCATGGTTTTATCATGCGAAGAATCCTGACATGCCCGGTTTTGGTAGCGCTGTTGCTTTGCGCAACAATGTTAGCAGGCTGCATGGGTGACGAAGAGTCCAGTAATGATTCTGATATTGAGCTGGTAATCTACTACGATGAAACATCTGGTATGATCCAGGAAAATATCCAGAATGGTCAGCAAGTTTCGTTCTCAGGTGTCGAACTATCTTTTGATTATGCTTATACAAAATCTGCTGCGGGAGAAATTGATTCCTTTTATTTCGAGGCAGGGGATGGCAGCAGTCGCATAACGGTTGACGCTAATGAAACCGGTGAAATAACCTACACATATGCAACCCATGGTCTATTCACTGCTAATCTTGGTGCTATCGATGAAGCTGGCAATGAAGCAAATACTTCAATCACAATAAGAATCGATAAACGCACGTTGTGGAGTCAATCAGGTACTACTAACCCAGACACCATGAACATTGACACCACACCTGATTGTGAATGCCCAGCACCCAATCAAATCGCTATTGACTCAACCATTGAAAATCCTGCAAACGCCTTTGGCCTAGGCGCTGCACCGGTAACGGTAGAATGGTTGCTGACCGGCGAAGGGGTCTCACGCGAATCGGGGAAAGAGCAAATAGCGGATGGGCAAAATGCACAATGGATGCATAATGANCTAAATATCGGTAAACAGATTTGGGCATTGGATGTGGAATTAAGCAGTTCTGATGAACAAGTGAATATCGACCATGAAGTTACAATTACCTATAATGATGAGGAGAGTAATCCGAACCCATTACCAACTGAAAATCTATGATAAATATCCGACTTTTCTATTACTTTAACAGACGGTTAATCTGAATGTTAAAGTGAAAAATCGTGTGCAGTGCCCCGAAAAATGATTCTAAAGGTGGCGGTTTGCAGTAATATTTGTGAATATGTCTGTTTGCTTCCTTCATATACCAATGGGAGTTGGACTAACATGGAAGTGAAGATAAATGGCGACCAAAGCAAGCAAGAAAACTAAGATTGAAATTGAAAAGAATGAAGACCCTCTAGAGGACACGGTGTTACTGATGACCGCTGACGAAGAAGAGCCAGAGGCGAAAATTGAGGATTTACCTGGTGTT